>Ga0190274_10000670_pt1 | contig 20073 bp, 15 predicted proteins | sample Popmic531T_FD_133002 | JGI IMG/M metagenome (GOLD analysis project Ga0190274, IMG submission 133002) | Populus adjacent soil microbial communities from riparian zone of Yellowstone River, Montana, USA - 531 T | ecosystem: Environmental > Terrestrial > Soil > Riparian zone | place: USA: Montana... | reverse complement strand
CCGCGCAGAAACAATGCGATCAGCGCGCCGGCAGCGATCGCGTCCAGCCAACTGATCGTGTTGCACAAGAACGCCACAAAGCCCAAGCCTTTTTTTTCCATTACAATCCGCGCCAGGTTCGCGAATATGATTGCCCCAAAGCAAACGAATTTCAGGCGCTTGACGCCCACGCGCGCGATCACTAAAGGCCAGGCAAGGTAAAACTGTTCTTCGACTGAAATGCTCCATAGCGGGCCGGCTACGGAATAACCCATCCCATTAAACGCAATCACCGCCCAGTTGCCCACCAACAGAAACATTGGCAACAGGAATTTTCCCGGTAATGCGTAAGCTGAACTTTGGGGTATGACCAGGTACACCAGGATCAGAAAGAAAAAATACAACGGCCAGATGCGCAATGCTCTTCTGATATAGAAAGATCGAACGTCCAGCTTGCCCGTGCGGTTGTACTCGCGAATCAGTAGCTCCGTAATAAGATACGAACTGAGAACAAAAAATAGGCCGACACCAAAACCCCCAACGGCAACTGCCCTGGCCAGCCATAATGCGGGTTCCGGCGACAGTCCCGCGCTGATGTAATGATCCGGCGCAAGTGAGAAAGCGTGGCTGATGAAAACATAGAGGAAAGCAACAAACCGCAAAGCATCGAGTTCGGGACGATAGAAGCTGCCGCTTCGATTCTCGTCTGTGGGTTGGAGCGACATGGATGTCGGGGAACTCATCGGCAGAGCCGTTTAGGCGACTTCCATAGCCCGCGATAGCGGACGATTGAGAATAGCCCAGCGATTCATCGCTGGGATAGCAACTGACATTATCGTAGTCCGTGCAGCGGACGGATGAAAACGCCAGAAATATCGCTGTCTTCAGTCGTCCGTTTTACGGACTACGATCCTTCGACTCCTAATCCCAGCAGTGAACTGCTGGGCTACTATCATTCGTCCGCTATCGCGGACTAGTTGAACGACTTTTTGCACAAAGCCCTTCAGCGGTCAGTTAGCAACTCGATGTTCTCTCTAAGCGCATGAACATTCACCACGAGGTTAGCTGTATGCGGCTCCTCACCAGTCCGTTGCGGCTGACACGTCTGGTAGTAGTAATCGAGCCCCAGGGCTGATGCCATAGTGAAGTAACTGTTGTTCACCCTGTCCGTCTGGTGACGCAACTCCAAAACGCTACTTCCCGGTGACATGAAAAGCATGTTCGTCAATCCGGCACCATGGTTCGATACAAGGAAACGGGCGCGCGAAAAAACATTCACCTGTTCCGCGAATGAAAGCGCCTCTGCGTAGACGGCGCGAAAGCCAAACTCACCGAGCACAGATAACACCTCGCCCTCGTTAACAATTGTCCGTCTCTTTGCACGCCCGCGGCTCAGGTAAATGCGGCTGTCTGTTTCAGTTCCCTTCTTTTCGCCGTAGGCATTCACCAGGAGATCGCGCACACCCTGAATGACGTCTTCGTTAAAGTGGCCCGAAGGCGCAGTGTGGGTGGGTACCATTAATTGCCGGCACAAAGCCACTTCGTTGCGTCCCATGAATCGGAGGCCACCCAATCCGAAGGGCTTGAGTGAAGCATGGACAAACTCGAGCTCCTGATATTGATAAGGCAGCAGTAACACCAGATCGCCGGCAAGGTCTCTGACTGAATAGAGTCGCATGAGCGCGTCAGCCAGCCAATGAAAATAACCGTGGCTCCAGTTATCTGTTATCCAAAGAGCGTCATGATCGAGCCTGGATCTTTTTCTGGAAATATAGTTCCGGGTCAGAAACCGGAGGACCTTGTCGCGCCGCCACTCGTCCCACATCCAGGGAAACGCAAACGACTCAATCAGAATCTTGCGCTGCTTGAAGATAATGCCCTCGGGACTTACCAGAACGTCGTTCAACTTCAACAAACTGGTGGCGGGGATTTGGCGCTCCAGGTCGGGGCTGAAGAGCGACTGTTCATCCTGGCGCAAGTTGATGGGCCACCTGCGCTTCGCCACAGTTTCCGGTCGTAGCGGAGTACTTACGTCAGGCAGCAGGATTCGAGATCTCATCAATGTTGACTCGCAGACTGTAGTCTTCGCCCCATTAGGGGCGAGATGTTTATAGGCCGCGACGCTAAAAAACTTGATCCTCGCTCCGTTAGGAGCGAAACGTTTCGATTCCGAAAGCCACATTTCGCTCCTCCGGAGCGAGGAGGTTCTTTTTGGCCACTTGTCTATAAACATTTCGCCGCTCTGCGGCGAGGCAGCATTTATGTTTAGGACTCTAGAGTCTCGACACTAGTGGTTTGATTTTCGTATTGCCAGATAGTTAGTTGTCAGAAAAATCTCACGGTGCTCGCCGTAATCCTGAATCGGCACGATGCCCGACGGAAGAATCCGATAAACATCATAGTCACTGGAGAGCAGCGACCAAAAATCATAGAAATAGGTGCGCGAATAGATGTTGGCGGGTCCAAACTCAAACTGGATTATGGAAATCAACCCGCCCTCCAACATACGCGTAGCGCCGCGCAATACCGACAGTTCGTGGCCTTCAACATCCAGTTTCAGGAAGTGAATGTGGTCAATAACTTCCCGCTCGCAAAAGCTGTCAATTGTCAGAACCTGAGCCTGCTCGCTGGAGTTGACGCGGACGTCCAGGACCTGCGTTGGAAGCCGCTGATCAATGGAGGAAAGGGGCGAAGCCTCTCGGCCCTCCACCGTATAGGAATAAAGCTCCACAGTTCTTTCGCAATCGGAAAAGCCGGCGTTGTGTAGCTTGATATTTTCAGTCTGGGCCAGACGCTGAACAAGTTTCTGGTAGGTGAGTGTGGCAGGCTCGAATGCATGAATCACCGCTCCGGGCAGGTAGTGCCTGACCTGCAAAGCGTAGTCGCCGACGTTCGCGCCGACGTCAAACACAACCGGCGAGTCGATGTTTGCCAAGACTTGCTTAACGACGTTAGCCAGTACAAGTAGTTCGCCACTACTCTCGATCGCTGCGCCTCCGCCGTAGTTCATGCCGAAGATTGTGAGCGTGTGGAGCCGGCTCCAGAAGCGTTGGAGACGCGGGTGCCTGGCGGCTCGCCGGAAGAAAATCTTCTTCAATAACCTCGTCAAAGGACTCTGAGTTGGTTGCATATCTCTTTTGCTGAGCGAAGAGTGGTAAACTCTCGCGCCCGCAAACGTACGGTGAACCGGCAGCGTAAAAATCGGCGAAACATTGACACACTTTTTGTGAGGCCGCAACGCGGCCTGTACAGAACCGGGTCGGTTCTGTAAGGGTGGCTTTGTCTCTTCAGGGGCCGGTTGTAAGATGCGTCGTGCGAGAAACCGTCCTTCCAGTCACCGTGATCAAAAACGTCAAGAAAACAGCGCAGCGAGCATTCCAACTTTCCGGCCTTGATGTGAAATGGCGCGTGCCACATCCAGTGCACGATTTGTTCGAGCTGCTCAAACTCTACCAGGTAGATACGCTGGTCGACTTCGGCGTTAACTCAGGAAGCCTACCTGCATGAAACTTTCCGTCGTCATGTGCACTTACAACGGCGCTGCCTATTTACCAGCGCAGTTGGCGAGCATCGCCACACAAACGCGCCCGCCCGACGAACTGGTGATCTGCGATGATTGCTCGTCTGATCAGACCCGCGCGCTGGTGGAAGCATTTGCGTCGTCGGCGTTAATCCAGGTGCGTCTCTATGCCAATGAGCAGAACCTCGGCTCGACCCGGAGTTTCGAACGGGCCATCGGGCTTTGCACGGGCGAGGTTATCGTGCTTTGTGATCAGGACGATGTCTGGCGCAGTGACAAGCTGGAGTTGATCGAGGGAGCGTTTGCCAAATCACCGGCGGCTGGACTCGTTTTTTCCGATGCTGAAGTTGTTGATGAAAACTTGGTGCCTCTTGGTCCGAGAATGTGGGAGCGCCTCGGCTTTGACAAAAACCAACAGCAGCTATTGGAAAAAGGGCGGACCCTTGAGGTGCTCATGCCTGGCTGGACGGTAACCGGCGCGACCATGGCGTTCCGCTCAAAATACAATCGATTGTTCCTACCGATTCCTCCGAAACTTCCGATGATTCACGACGGCTGGATCTCACTCGTCATCGCGGGTGTGGCCGAAGTGATCCTGCTCGACGAACCATTGATTAAATACCGGCAACATGGCGCCCAACAGGTTGGCGCACCTGCCCGCGTCGAACGGCAAAAGCGATGGCGGGTTCTCCAGGCAATCGACGCTAGCCTGCACCGGTCTACCTCATTCGTAGATTTGCGAATAATCTTAGGTACGCTGCGAAAGCGGTTGGTCGCTAATGAAGAAACGTTCCCTACCCGTAACGCTGTGTCATACATCGATGATTATCTAAGGCATCTCGACACACGCGAAAACCTGCCATCTGGAAGACTGAGGCGGTTGCCGTCAATACTCCGGGAACTGATCAGGCTGAGTTATCATCGATATTCAAACGGATTCTATAGCGCGGCCAAAGACCTCGTTACCTGAGCACAGGCAGTTTAGAGTTCAAACTTTAGTTTGCGTCGCGAACCCGCAGCCTAAAGGCTGAACTCTGAACTGCCGGCTTCAAAGGCCTTCGCTAATATCATCCCGGGCTTGAGCTTTCGCAAAGTGTCACCAGAACTCTCCATCATCATCGTCAATTGGAACGGCGGCGAACTGATACGCAACTGCCTGAGAAGCATTTCGCAGGCGCCGCCTTCCCTCACATACGACATCGTGGTGGTGGATAACGCTTCGGCGGATGACAGCGTCGCGTGGCTGCGTTCAAGAGAAGTCACCGCCCTAATGCCAGGAATTGCCGTGCACATCATCGAGAATTCCGACAATGCGGGATTCAGCAAGGCAAACAACCAGGGCATTGCCTATAGCAAGGCGCCAATCTTGTTCCTGCTCAATCCCGATACGGAAGTAACCAGTGGGGCCATTGACACCTTGATCGCCTGTCTCAAGTCCGACGAACGAATTGGCGCTTGTGGTCCAAGACTATTCAACACTGACGGTTCCTTGCAGCACAGTGTCTACCGCAACCCGCCCGTGGCCTGGGAAACTATCGTCACGGGAATTGGCCTTTGGCGTCTAATCCCCCGTCGCCTGCGCGGCGAGCTATTGCTGGGTGATCACTGGGATCACGCCACGCGCCGGGCTGTGCCGCTGCTTTTCGGGGCCGCAATTCTTGCTAAACGAAAGATGATCGATGACGTGGGCGGCCTCGATGAGCGGTTCCATATGTATGGTGAAGATTACGAATGGTGTTTGCGAATAGCGCGGGCGGGATGGAAATTGATTTTTGAGCCGGCTGCTTCTGTAACTCACCACCACGGACAGCTCTCTCTACAACGCTGGAATAGCGCTGACAAACTGCGCGTCAGGATGAATGCAGGTTTTCAATATAACCGCTATTGCTTGTCGCGCCGCCACAGCATCGCTAACCTGCTTGCTACTTGCTTCGTTTCATTTCTTCAAAAGAATTGGTACAAACTTCGTGGCCGGCCTGTCGAAGCTGCGCAGATCATATGGGAACTACATCTGGCAGATTTGAAGCGAACCTTGAATGGGCGTTGAAGTGAATGGGCGGGAAGGAATGACTAACCGCCAGACGCCGAGGGCGCCAAGACGCCAAGATACACAACCAAGCTAATGAGCATAAGATTTTAATAGTTGGTAGCCCCCCTTTTTGAGTCTTGGCGCTCTCGGCGTCTTGGCGCTTAACCGATAGTCTGCCTCTTAGGAAGGTCATCAAATGGGAATAGTGAGGAAGACGGTGGCCAGGGCCTTGTCCCAAAGAGTGCTGACCGGTCGTTCCAAGAGAGTCATATTTCTCTACCATGATATCTCCGATCCCGGCTCGCCGCAGTATTCGCCCGGATACTCTACACAGGTCAAGATTTTCAAATCGCAAGTGGACTTGATTGCGAAGTACTTCAAATTGGTTTCATTGGAAGAAGTCATTGCTAACGGCTCCAACCATCAGCAACGACTCGCTAGCATTACCTTCGACGACGGATTCCTTTCGGTAAAGGATGAGGCGCTTCCTTACCTACAGGCGAAGGGCATTCCCTTCAGCGTCTTTCTCAACTCGATGGCCATCAAACAAAACCGTCTCTGCTATGGTCCGGAAGATCCGAGCATAAACCGCACCTACGAGAGAAAAGTTTTCCTCGACGAAGGCGACGTCGCGCAGTTTGCCTCGCAAGGGATTCCCGTCGGCAGCCATTCTTCAACCCACAGAATTTTGGCAGAGTGCGACGAGGCGACTTTAAGAGAGGAAGTTCTGGAGAACAAACTTTATCTGGAAAGGTTGACGGGAACGAAAGTCAGGCACATCGCCTTGCCTTTCGGTAAACGGGAGCATTACAACCAACGCGTGCTCAACTTTTGTCATTCAGTAGGGCACGATTACGTCTTTACAACGAACCCGTCCTATTTTGAACTCGCGTCAGGTCAACGATTAATTCCTCGGCTGCCAATCATAAACCACTCGCCTGAGGAATTGTTTTTCATCATTAATAGACCGCTGGTGAGAAAGGTAGATATCTGAACGCCGCCGTGGATGAGAATCATAGAGGATTACTGGAGCAGCTTGCGGACCGGCAGTTCAGAGTTCAGCCCGGGGCCCCCGCGCGACGGCCGCGTGGGGTAGTAGCCTTTAGGCCGCGGTTTCGTTACGCAAATAAAGGACGCTCTATCAAGTGTCTTCGACGCGTAGCGTCAGTATGAGGTTAGCCCGGCGTTTCAACCGGGGTCCCCGCTCGGGCAGCCCGAGTGGGGTGGAAGCGCCGGGATCCGGTTGTTACGCACCCTCGTCGCGTAGCGACGATTGAATTCAAAGGTTCACATGTCGCTACGCGACGAGAACACATCGTTGTCCTTTCCCGGCCTTGAAAGGCCGGGCTAAACTCATGCTGACGCTACGCGTCGAAACCACTTGTTTCAGAGCTTCCTAGAGTTTGAACTCTAAAACTACATCAACACCCAGAGAGAATTTACCAAACGCACAATCACTCCATGAAACTGGCTGAAGCACTAAGAATCGTACAAACTCCTCAACCCCCGAACGCGGAGAAGTTTTCCGTTTACCTTGCTTGCGGAATTTTTCCACTGCACCTGAGCACCTTTTTGGCTGCGCATCTGCGGACTTGTTTGCCCGACCGTACTATTGAAATTCATACCGGTCTCTATGGCGACCTGACCGGAAATCTCGCAGAGCTGCAGAAGTCATCTCCCCAAGCCGGAGCGGTCATCGTGGAATGGTCCGATCTCGATCCGCGATTGGGATTGCGGCGGCTTGGGGGCTGGGGGCCGAGTGTTTTGCCGGATATTCAAACAGGTGTACACAGGGAGACGGAGCTTCTGCTTCATCTTATCGAAGACGCTGCTCAGTCGACCCCACTCGCTGTTTGCCTGCCGACAATTCCACTCCCGCCGATTTTCAATCAACCGAGCCAACAGTTTGGTTTGGAGCATTTGCAGCTGGAGACAACGCTCAACGATTTTGCTGTTCGCGCCGCCCAAATCACGGGTGTCAAAATCCTCAACCGGCAGCGGCTGGATGCTGTTTCCCTCCCTTCGGAACGCCTCGATGTTCAATCGGAACTTTCAACCGGCTTCCCTTACCGGACAGCGCATGCATCGAGAGTCGCCGAATTGTTGGCGGGCCTGATCCAGCCACGCCAGCCCAAGAAAGGTTTAATCACCGACCTCGACGATACTCTCTGGCGCGGCCTGCTGGACGAGTTGGGAGCGCGGGGAGTTTCCTGGGAATTGGATCAGCGCAGTCACATTCATGCTCTTTATCAACAACTGCTGCAGGCGCTTTCCGAGTCTGGCATTCTGCTTGGAGTTGCTAGTAAAAACGAACCCGGGTTGGTCGCGGAAGCATTAGCTCGTCAGGACCTGCTGCTGAAGGCCAATCGTATCTTTCCGGTTGAAGTAAATTGGGGTCTCAAATCGCAATCAGTCGGCAGAATCCTTGCGGCCTGGAACATTGGTGCTGATGCTGTTGTTTTTGTTGATGACAGTCCCATGGAACTGGCGGAAGTAAAGTCGATCTATCCGGCGATGGAGTGTCTGCGCTTCCCAACCAATCTTGAACAGGAAGCGTATAACCTGCTCCGGGAGTTGCGCGATCTGTTCGGCCGCCAGGCGATTCTGGAAGAGGACCAGATCCGGACGGCCAGTGTCCGCAGCGGCAGTCAATTTCATCAGCAAACGCAGAGTGAAGCGGCTCAGCCTCTGGAAGATTTTCTGGGCCAGGTCAAGGCCGAGTTGACGGTGGGCCTCGTACCATCCGCCAAAGAACCTCGAGCATTTGAGTTGGTGAACAAAACCAATCAGTTTAATCTTAATGGCCGGCGCCTGGATGATGCTGAATTTGAAGCCGCCTTGAACCGGGCCGGCGCGGTTTCGTTGCTCGTCTCTTACCAGGACAAGTATGGACCGCTGGGGAGAATCGCGGTCTTACTCGGGCAGCTCGAGTCGTCAGTGCTGAAGCTCGATACGTGGGTCATGAGTTGCCGGGCCTTCAGCCGTCAAATTGAACATCGGTGTCTTCAGTATCTATTTGAGAGCTTAGACGTCTCGGAGATCGAATTGGAGTTTCGTCATACGCCGAGAAATAGGCCTATTTGTGAATTCCTGGCGAACTTTGCGGACACGGAATCAACAACTCCGATCAGAATCCAGCGAGATATCTTCATGAGTAGAAAGCCCAGGCTCTCACACAAGATTAACGAGGTCAGCTATGCCTAACCTGGAAGAACGACTCAAAGAGTGTTTTAGTACCACGTTTCCGAACCTGAGCTCCGATGAAATTCTGCGCTGCAGTACGGCTTCGGTGGCCAACTGGGACTCGCTCGCTACCGTCACTCTCGTCTCTCTCATTGAAGAAGAGTTTGCGATTACGATCGCGCCTGAGGAATACGCGTACATAGTCTCGTTTGATCTCGTTAACCAATGTCTCAAGAGTAAAATCGTCAATGTCTGAAGCTCAAACCTATGAAGCGGCAGATCTGCGCGCCGGACTGAAGGTCACTTATGAGGTCGAGATCACCGAAGAAGACATTCTCACCTTTGCGCGACTTACCGGCGACCACAATCCCCTCCATGTTGATATCGAGTATGCCCGGTCGACCAAATACGATGGTCGAATCGTCCATGGGGCTTTTCAAGTGGGCCTGGGCTCGGCACTGCTCGGAATGCACTTGCCCGGAAAACGGGTTTTGCTGGGTACGATAAACAGCCGGTTCCCCGCTCCTCTCTATTTTCCATGCCGGGCCAGGATTACCGGGGAGATCATGTCCTGGAGCACACATACTCTGGGGGGCCAACTCAGAGTCCTCGTTCAGGAAACCTCTTCATTAACCACGACCGCTGAAATCTTCGTGGGATTTACGCTCCATGATCAAAAAACCCGGCATGCCGGCGAGGATTCTTCGGTCAATCAAGTCGACTCGGCGAACGATGGTGGTGCGGTGGACGGTAAACTGATTTTGTTGACTGGCGCCTCTGGTGGACTCGGTACGTCCCTGGTTGCCGCCCTTGCCAGGAACTACCACGTGCTGGCGCTAGTCAACCAGCAATCATTGGATGACAGCCTGCTGCGCTTGCCGCAGGTGCGGGAGGTCCGAATGAATATCGCTGCCCCGGATTTCGAAGGGCAGCTATCTTCAGTCATTGACGGACGCCCGGTCTATGGGTTGGTCCACGCCGCCTGGCCGGGCGCGCCGCGCGGCAGCCTCCTGGAATCCGACGATGATCTGATCAATAGCCAGATTTCCTTTGGTACGACAGCAACTGTCCGATTGGCGAGGATACTTTCTCAGCATGCACATCCTGATGGCGGACGATTTGTCGCCGTTGGATCCACCGCTGGTGCGTTCAAACCTTCTTTACCCCTGGGAGTCTATTCGCTGGGCAAAGCATGTTTGGAGCACACCGTCAGGCTCCTGGCGCCGGAATTGGCGCGTAAAAAAGTAACCATCAACGCAGTCTGTCCATCCTTCATGCCTGTGGGGATAAACCAACACGCCAGCGAACGTCAAATGATGATGGAGAGCGCAACTATTCCCATGGGACGCTTGTGTACTACGGAAGACGTGATTGGGACCATAGAGTATCTGTTGTCGCCGCAAGCTTCATTTGTGTCGGGCCAGGTTCTGATGTTAACCGGCGGACAACTCTGATGAGTGGTTTAGCTAATTGCTGGTGCACCGTTAATAGAATACGGAACCGGAAGCGGTAGCGACCGGGTAACGGTAAACTAAGCTTTACTGGAGTCGAAGCAACACCCGGTCGCTACCGCTTCCGGTTCCGTATGCGTCCCAATGGCGAAGGCGGCACTAACCGAATTGCGCCAACACCAAGGGCGGCGGAGTGAGTCGACGGATACAGAACCGGGAGCAGTAGCGACCGGGTTAACCTGCGACCACAAGTTCGTGGAGCTGAACCCAGACCCGGTCGCTACCGCTTCCGGTTCTGTATCCTTCGACCCACAATGACTCATGATGCCATCACAGAGATAACGGGAGCACTTAGGTTTCAACAAAGGTGGGAACCACAGAAGTCGCGCAGGGTCGGGCCGTCGCACAACCTTTGCCACGCGGAGCGATCTCATTCACACCGTGGCTTTAGCCCGGTGACCATGGACTTAATATGGAGGACGAACCGTTTCAACGGTTTTTTGGTCGCTTGAGTCCACGAGAAACCGTTGAAACGGTTCAGAGATTTTTTTCCAAGCTCATCACCGGACTAAAGCCACGGTGTGAATGAGATCGCTCCGCGTGATCCAAGTCTGAAACCTGGCGGTTGAGCAGAAAGCCCGTCAGAAAAAGCAAGAAGTTACTAACTAGCTACAGAGCATAACTCCAAATCAGGCCCCCCGCCTGGATCACGCATTGACGGCAGCCAATGCTTGTCCGGGGAACGCGCAAAGGTATGTTCACCATAAGCAAGGCAATCCCCGAAGACTTCGATCGTGTATACCCACTCCTTCATGGTTTCGGTGGGCCTCCTGTCTCGCAGGACACCTGGAAAAAAATCTTTGTCAACCCCTGGAAGACCAGTGAAGACTTCTGTGGTTATCTGCTGATGAAAGATGGGGAGGTCGAGGGCTATCTGGGATCGATTTTTAGTCGAAGAATACTCAATGGTGAAATCGAAAAGTTTTGCAATATGACTTCGTGGGTGGTGAATGAAAACAGCCGCGGTCAGAGCATCTTAATGCTTCTCGAATTATTGAAGCTAAAAGATTACACGTTGACAAATTTCACAGCCTCACCCACGGTCGCCAGAATCCTGGACAAGCTTGGCTTTACCGCGTTTTCAGTGGACCAGAGAGTTCTTTTCCCCATACCTAATTTCGCACGATGGCAGCACGGTCAGGCATGCGATTTCGACTTGCAGGCTATCCAAAGCAAATTGAGCGGAAGGGACCTGGGGATTTTCGGCGACCACCAGGGACTAAATTGTGAACACTTACTCTTGCGATCAGACCGGGGTGATTGTTACGTGGTGCTTAAGAAAACGGTACGCCGGAAGTTGGTTTTTGCCAGAGTTCATTACTTAAGTAATGTGGCCGTCTTCCACGAATGCATGGAAAAACTGACTGCCAGTATTTGTTTTCGGCTGAGCGTGCTTGGCGTAATGGTTGATGAACGCTACATCGCAGGGCGTAAGTTTCGAAATTCAGTGAGTTACCCTCACCAACGCAAGGCGTATTTCAAATCCGACTCCGTTGTGGAAAGCAGTTCGATTGATACCCTGTATTCGGAAGTTGTTGTTCTTCACGATTAAGGCGCCCTTCTCTTAGTAAGACACTCAGATTAGGACACCGCTCTCTGGGTTTCCGGTTTGACAGTTTCACATAGGTTCTATTGCTTCATGTACCAGATTCCTCTGACTGCATCTGCGATCAATATCCTTTGTTCCATCTGAGCACGGCAATACCCAGCGCCTTCATGAAGTTTATAGAAAACACCAGTCTTAAGTTTTTGGATGCAGCCAGCAATAAGCACTTCAAAGCTTCAGTGTGGTCGCAAATCATGTTTGCGTGCGTAGCAGTGTAAAAGAGGGCTCCAGCCTCGAGTCTCTTGAGATATTTGCGATAGACCGAATTCAAGTGTGGGTCGCCGGCCAACTTCGCCACCAGGTGCCGGTACCGAGGACGCATTTTCTCTATCTCGAGTTGGTAAACCCCGCGTTTGGCATGTTGCACTACGCCATTATTGATCTTGTTGATTCGTCCCGGTCGATAATCAGCAATCACTCTCAGCCAAAAATCCCAATCCTCAGTTCCGACCATGATCGGGTCGGTGTCGAATCTGTAATGCTCGTAGATTTCGCGGTGCATAAAGTCGCCAATACACGCCATGAAATTTCCTCGGGTGATTGCCAGCAGCGGATCATCGAGGGACGGGTAGTCATAGACGTGCAGTACGTTTTCGGCTTCGTCCACCAGTTGCACTCGATTATGAAACAGTTTTATCTCCGGGTTTGTTTTGATGAAATCAGCGGCATCGGCCAGGTTGGTCGGGTACATCAGGTCATCCGAGTCAAGCAGGGTCAGGAAATCGCCCCGGGCATTTTCCATACCGGTATTTCGGCTGCGGCAGCGTTCATAATTCTGACTATGTTTGAGGTAACGAATCTTCTCCGCCTGGATTAAGGGCTCGAGGATCGCCGCAGTGTTGTCGGAAGAACCATCGTCGACAACAATAATTTCGTAATGTGGATAGGTTTGCGAAAGGACCGTGTTCAGCGTCTTGAGGATCAAGCCTGCGCGGTTATAGGTTGGTATGACAACGGAGAAAAAAGTATCGTGGCTCATGCCCGTTCTTCCGAATCTCTGACCGCTGTGTTCGGAAATCACATTGGTTTCTTGCCATTTCCATTTGAGGAACCAATAACCGACTTGAAAATCTCATGTACTGTCGGGGCATGAATTGACATCGAGTAACTCGATTCGATGGTAGCGCGGCCCGCTTTGCCCATCCGCACTCGCAGTTCCGGAGAGCGCAACAGGAGCGTCAAATGATCGATCCATTGATCGTCTGAACCGGCAAGCAATCCGTTCTCATGATCGCGAATGATCCGCGGATTGACTCCGACCGGTGAACACACTGTCGGTATACCCAGGGCCATATATTGCAGCGCCTTCAATCCGCATTTGCCACGCGTCCATTCATCGTCTGTTAAAGGCATGATGCCGATGTCTATCGCCCGTAAGTCGGCAACTTCGGTGGCGGAGTTCCATGGCAGGGCTTCTACCTCCACTCCCTCCATACGATAATCCGGCACTCCAACCACTCTGAGCTTGAATCGCTCACGGTTAGCCAACTGTTGAAGCACTTCTTTGAGATTGTCCAAATACTGAACCGTGCTGAAGCTGCCGGTCCATCCAATAACCGGTGGATCCGACGGAGGTCTCGAGTTTTCAATCGTGTAGCTATTAATGTCTACAGTGGAGGGAACAATCGTAACATTCTTGTTAAAGCGATTGGCGTAGTTGGCCAAATACGAGTTGCCGGCAATCACATGAGATGCCAACCCGCAAATAGTCCCGGTCTTGCCTGGAAACTTAAGCAATCGCAGATATCGGTTAACCGGACTTATATAAGTAAAATGCAGAAAGATGGCGTCATCAAAGTCAAAGACAACCGGCACTCCCTTTCTGCTGATCAGGGTTTCAATGAGCGCCGGGCCGATCAGCGCCGCCTCAGTGTATATGTAAACCAGGTCGAAGTTGCGTACCTGCTTCAGCAGCAGCAAGCGACGCATCAACGCTTTGTAGGCCAGATAAGCCTTGCGGCGCGTGTTCCCCGGTTTACACAGAAGTGAATGCAGTTCCTTACACCGAAAGGCCTCGAAGGTCACGGTCGCGCCAAGCTCCTCTAACAAAGGAGCCCATTGTTCTATTCTGAACCGCTGACCTGGAGCTCGATCATACGGGTATGGAACGAGGGCAAGTATCCGCATACGAATCCAGCAGAATTATTCAATCGCTTGTTCGAAACAAGCTTCTGCTCAGGGACAGTTTCTCGGGAACCTCTTGAAAGGGCTGTCGAATCAAGATCAAACTATGACGCGTGGTTCAACTATAACACGCATACTCGCGCGACTCCGGCTATCAAGCCGCACAAGACGGGATATCAATGGCTCGTGAACAAATCCAAACGGGACGCATCGTCCTGAGTTTCGTCTGGTTTGTCAAGCTAATCGCAATTGGGTACGTGGTCACTTTGATCAGGATGAGCGATCCACGAAACCACACGAACCAGAGCAGATCTTATTCGTGCGGTTTTAGTGTATTTTCGTGGATCGTTCTCATCTGACGGAAAATACACAAAATCGCGAACAACAACTCGGGCCCTTAATTTTACGGAGATGACCTTCCCATTTTCCGCGTACCCGGTGTAAGGTCTGGGGTCGCCGCTGGGCGATTGGTTAATCAACAGACCTATTATGAGCTAAACCAAGGATCGAATTGGAGAATCGCAAATGAGCGTGAGTCAGCAACTTGATCGAAACTCGGTAGCCGAGAGGTGTCGCCGGCGCGTCACGTGGCGATTGATGCCGTTTCTATTCGTGCTCTACGTCATCGCTTACCTCGACCGGGTCAACGTGGGCTTTGCGGCGCTGCAGATGAAAGGCGATCTGGGGTTCACCGACGAGGTTATTGGATTTGGGGCGGGAATCTTCTTCATTGGCTACGTAGCTCTGGAAATTCCCGGTAGCATCCTGTGCGAGAAATGGTCGGCGCGCGGATGGATTACCCGCATTATGATCTCCTGGGGCATCCTGGCGATGCTCACCGGATTAATCCAGACCAAGGGCCATTTCTATCTGATTCGCGCGCTGTTGGGAGCAGCGGAAGCAGGTTTCTTTCCCGGAGTAATTGTCTATCTCAGCCACTGGTTCCGTTACCAGGACCGCGCCAAGGCAGTTGCATTCCTGATGGCCGGTATCTCGGTCTCCAATATTATCGGCTCGCCACTCTCGGGCTGGTTAATGAAACACAGCTGGCTGGACATGCCCGGGTGGCGCTGGATGTTCATCATCGAAGGAGCTCCGGCGGTCATCCTGGGCATCGTTACACTTTTCTATCTTACTGATTGGCCGCACCAGGCGAAATGGCTCCCCGACGACGAAAAGCAATGGCTGATCGAAGAATTGGAAAAGGAGAAGCAGGCAAAACAGGCAAAGCACTCGTTGGGCATTCTGCAAGCGCTCCGCCATCGAGAGGTCATTCTCCTGACGCTGGCCTATTTCTGTATGGTCACCGCTGTTTACGGTATTAACTTTTGGTTGCCATCGATCGTCAAGAAACTATCCGGGTCGTCGATCATGAGCGTGTCTCTGATCTCCGCCCTTCCCTACTGTGCCGGGTTCATCTCGATTCTCGTGATGGGATGGCACTCCGACAAAACCAAAGAACGACGCTGGCATACAGCCCTGGCTATGATGACCACCAGCCTCGGACTCCTGCTCAGCGTGCTGGCCGGCAACTACACAATTCTGGCGGTATCAATGTTTTGCCTGGCGGCAGCGGGAACTGCCGGATATCTTCCCGGGTTCTGGGCTTTGCCAGGGAGCTTTTTGACCGGCACAGCGGCAGCGGCTTGCATCGGATTGATCAATTCAGTCGGTAATTTGGGCGGGTTCGTTGGACCATACATCGTCGGTTATTTGAGCAAGAAGACTGGCTCGTATGTAGGAGGCGTGCTTTATCTTTCGGCATCCGCCCTGGTCGCTTCGGTGCTGATTCTTTCGCTGCGCGCCACCAGAGAGAGACCCGAGCCCGACAAACTGTAGAAGGTCACTTCGTGAGACTTCGGGTATTTAGTGGGACTTTTTTCGTGTTGCTTTGTTTCGTGTGATTTGGTGGATCATTCCCCCAATCGCAAAGGGGAACGATCAACCAAATCACACGAAATCGCACGAATACACGAAGCTTGCGTCTTACTTCGCGGCGGCTTGAGGCAGCAAGCGGCGTCAAGCCGCCGCACTCCAAAATTTATAGGAATACTATGAGACATCGCAGCTCAGAATGGTTTGGTCGCAAAGACCGCGACGGATTTATCCATCGTAGTTGGATGAAGAACCAGGGAATCCCTGACGACCTGTTCGATGGGCGGCCGGTCATCGGCATCTGCAACACATGGTCTGAGCTGACACCATGCAATGCTCACTTTCGCGTTTTGGCGGACCACGTCAAACGAGGAGTCTATGAAGCCGGCGGATTCCCTCTCGAATTTCCGGTAATGTCGCTCGGTGAAACGTTGATGCGCCCGACTGCCATGCTCTTTCGCAACCTGGTCAGCATGGATGTGGAAGAGTCTATTCGCGCGAATCCGATCGATGGCGTCGTGCTCCTGGCCGGCTGCGACAAAACCACGCCTGCGCTCCTGATGGGTGCGGCCAGTTGTGACCTGCCCTCCATAATGGTCTCAGGTGGACCAATGCTCAACGGCAAGTTTCGTGGGAAGGACATTGGTTCGGGCACAGACGTTTGGAAGCTAAGCGAGGATGTGCGCCGCGGCGTGATTGATGAGTGTGATTTCCTCGAAGCAGAGGGCTGCATGAATCGGTCGCGTGGTCACTGTATGACCATGGGCACCGCCTCGACGATGGCCAGCGTGGTTGAAGCTCTGGGTATTGGACTGCCCACCAACGCGGCCATTCCTGCAGTCGATTCGCGTCGTTACGTGCTGGCCCAAATGGCTGGACGCCGGATTGTCGAAATGGTGAGGGAAGATCTGCGCATGTCGCGAATCCTTACGTACGAGGCTTTTAAGAATGCCATCCGGGTGGTGGCTGCGATTGGCGGTTCGTCCAACGCCGTGATTCATCTGTTGGCAATCGCCGGGCGCATTGGAGTCCGCTTGAATCTTGACGATTGGGATCGCCTGGGGCGCGATGTTCCATGTCTGGTAAACCTGATGCCGGTGGGCAAGTACTTGATGGAGGATTTCTATTACGCCGGAGGACTGCCGGCGGTAATTAGGGAGCTGGGGGATCTGATACATCGCGAGGCCATCACGGTTAATGGAAAGACGATCGGTGAGAACACCAGTGAGGCCCCGTGTCACAATCGAGATGTAATTCACTCGCTGTCCGATCCGGTGCACTCGAGCGCGGGCCTGGCAGTTTTGCGCGGTAATCTCTGCCCCGATGGGGCAATCATAAAACCCGCGGCAGCCACAGCAGCGTTAATGAAACATCGCGGGCGGGCGCTGGTGTTTGAGACGATTGAAGCGTTCAACTCACGGATTGATGATCCGAACCTCGATGTCGATGAGTCCAGCGTTCTGGTGCTGAAGAACTGTGGACCTCGCGGGTACCCGGGAATGCCCGAAGTAGGCAATATGCCACTGCCGACTAAGCTCTTGCAAAAAGGCGTAACCGATATGGTCCGGATTTCAGACGCGCGGATGAGTGGTACGGCATACGGCACCGTGGTGTTGCACGTCGCCCCCGAGGCTGCGATAGGCGGCACGCTCGCTCTGGTCCAGGAAGGAGACATGATCGAACTAGATGTCGAGGCGCGCCGGCTGGATCTGGATGTTACTGAGTCTGAGATCGAGCGACGACGCAATGCGTGGGTATCACCGAAGCCACCCGCCGACCGTGGTTATTACAGACTGCACCACGATCATGTCCTGCAGGCGGATCGCGGAGCGGATTTGGATTTCCTGGTAGGTGCGAGCGGCACGGTGGTGACGAGGGAAAGTCATTAATGCGTTCGCAATTTCCAAGATGCTGGTCATGAAGTCAGTACCACCTCGCGGTAGCGGGTGGGTTCATACGATAGAGAAGGCGTCGCATTTACCCACCCGCTACCGCGAGGTGGTACTGACTTCATGACCGATACTACTTCGCTGCGGCCCACGCTAAACCATCCGCACCTTTGCCGGCGTCGATTAACTTATCAACTTTCCAGGTCGAGATATTAACCACCGCAATCTGGTGACTCGCGTCGCACGAAACGTAGGCCAACTGATTGTCCGGGCGCACCAAAACGAACTGCGGTGCGCTGGGCACGTCAATAACATGCGCGACTTTCATGTCCTCGAGGTCCACAACCGCTACCTTATTTGCCGCCGGCACGGCCACGATTAGCCAACGGCCATCGCGCGTCGAAGCAGTTCCATATCCGGGCGCCGGCAACGGTATCCAAACCTTGATCTTATTCGTCGCCGTATCGATCACGGCAAGCTGGGGTTTTGTTTGGTCGGCAGTGAAAATCAGTTTGTCGTCCAGCGAAAGCGAGATGCGCTGAATTTTCGGGGCCACCGGAATGACGGCAATAGTCTTTCTGGCTTTAAGGTCCAGCACCGAGATGGTGCCGGGTCCGACGTTGGCCGTATAACCTCGCTGTCCATCACGTGTGATCGCCAGCATATGAGACTCCGGCTGATCGGTGGGAATCGACCCGAGGATTTTCAACGTGCGCGGATCGACAACAGCCACTGAATTATCGATCTCCGTCGTGACATACAGCAGACTGCGCTTAGGTTCGAACACCGCGCAGTGCGGACGAACACCATGCCCGAAGTCAACATTGCCAATCACCTTGCGGGTGGCGATATCGATCACCACCATGTTGCGGCCGTCGGTTCCGGGCCTTCCCACCCCCGAGTTTCCGTAAATGGGAACGTAGGCAGTGCGACCGTCCGCGGACGCGGCAACTTCATGACCTGTGGTCCCACCTTCAGCAACCGTGCCCAACTGTTGATTCGTTTCGGGACTAACTATGCCCAGCGTCTGTTCGCCTTTGTTGACCACGAGCAGGAATCCCTGGGCTCGAGTCTCAGGAGACGGAGGAGCAGCGGTCACCAGCAACAGTGATCCGATCGACAGCAAGAGCACAACTATTTGTACACGTGGCACTGATAGCCTCCCTGGTTTGATTACGGGAAATTTGATTTGGAGCCGTACCCTAATGAGTGCGCGATAGCTTCAGTGTACCATCAGCTCTTTTTTCGTGTTGCTTTGTTCGTGTGATTTGGTGGATCGCTCTTCCAATCGCAAAAAAGGAGACGATCCACCAAATCACACTAAACAGCACGAAGAAGCACAAACTCCAATTACTGGGAGCGTTACACTGACAACTGACTACTGACTACGAACAAACTGCACACGGACAACTGACAACTAACAACTGTCCGTTTAATATGTTCTCATCTCTGTTGAATGAATTCTTATGACTGACAAAGAACAAGATCAAACCTGCCCCTGCGGTTCCGGCGTCCGATTCGCGGATTGCTGCGAGCAAATAATTAACGGCCAACGAGAAAGCCAAACCGCCGAAGAGTTAATGCGCGCTCGTTATGCGGCCTTTGCAACAGGTGCGATCGACTTCATCGTCGCTTCCACCCATTCACGCACCAGACCAGAAATCGACATACAAGACATCCGTGAGTGGTCACAAACATCGATCTGGCGCGGACTGCAGATCTTCGATACAAAAAATGTAGATGACGATCTGGCTTACGTGTCGTTCGAGGCCCAGTTTACCCAGGCAGGAAAGGATCTGAGCCACAAGGAAAAGGCCCAGTTCGAACGCGAGCAGGGAAACTGGCGTTTTGTGACGGGCACAGAACTGAAGAATCCCACCGTCAGGTATGAAACACCCCGGACCGGCCGCAACGAACCTTGTCCATGTGGCTCCGGCCGAAAGTATAAGAAGTGTTGTGGTGCTTAGATGTCCGACACACTTTAGTTTGTCGATAGTTCGGCAAGAGGCTTCTGCAAAGTAAGAGGCTTCTTCATCACGATCACGACAAACTAAAGTGTGTCGGACACCTTCAATTTCTCATATTCTCTTTTTGCCTCGATTAAGATCGGCAAATCAACATCTGCATCCTTCCATAACTGGAAGAAATCTTCGTAAGCCTTCTTTGCCTGTGTAACATCACCCTGTAAAGCTGCGGCCCTGGCCAGACCGAGGTGCGCCATGGGCCATAGTGGTGACAGCACCTCCCAACCATGGTGGTCAATGATTCTCTGAAACTCCGCCGCGGCGAGCGCGCCGTTTTTCGACTGCAAATACGCCAGTCCGCGGACCCACGTGGGCCTGAAGCTGAGCGCCGCT
>Ga0190274_10000669_pt1 | contig 20076 bp, 24 predicted proteins | sample Popmic531T_FD_133002 | JGI IMG/M metagenome (GOLD analysis project Ga0190274, IMG submission 133002) | Populus adjacent soil microbial communities from riparian zone of Yellowstone River, Montana, USA - 531 T | ecosystem: Environmental > Terrestrial > Soil > Riparian zone | place: USA: Montana... | reverse complement strand
TGGCTGTCCAAGGTGCGCGAGGCGATGCCGGTCTGGCGGCACGGCGCGCAGACCGCGACCCTGATCCTGACGCTGCCGGTCGCGGGGCTGATCGGCTATGCCCTGATGCTCTGGACGAGCCGCCGCGATGGCGAGCGGCTGATGATTTGGGGCGCGCTGGCCGCGCTCGGCGCGCTCTCCACCGCTCTGCTCTTCTGGCAGACCCGCGCGGGCCCTGCGGCTCAGGTGCTTTCCATCCCCGGCGCAACGGCGCTGGTGTGGACGGCCGGCGCCTGGGTGATGGGGTTGCGGCAGCCGCTGGTGCGGATCGCGCTGCTCGGCGCCATCCTGCTGGTGGCAACGGTGCTGGCCAACGGCTATGCCACCTCGTTTCTCGCCAAGCCGACGACCAAATCTCGGCAGGCGGTCAACGTCGCCAACAACAGCTGCCCGACCCTGCGCGCCTTGGCGCCGATCGCCCGGCAGCCGCACGGTATGGTGCTGACCTTCGTCGATCTGGGCCCCCGGTTGATCACGGTCACGCCCCACAATGCGATCACCGGCCCCTATCACCGCAACGCGGCACAGATCATCGACGTGATGCAGGCCTGGCGCGGCACGCCGGAAAATGCGCGGGCGACGGTCGAGCGTTACCGGGTCGATTATCTGCTGATCTGCCCGAACATGTCGGAATCGACCATCTATCGCTCCGAGGCGCCGCAGGGCTTCTACATGCAGCTGATCCGGCACAAGGTGCCGCAATGGCTGGCGCCGGTGCCGCTGCCTGCCGACTCGCCCTACCGGATGTGGCGAGTCCTCAGATAGAGAAGCTTCGGCCGATCCCGTCGATCACGAACTGGACGGCCAGAGCGGCGAGGATGACTCCGAGCAGCCGGGTGATCATCGCCTCCATCCTGTGGCCGAGCAGCCGCATCAGCGGCCCGGCGAGCAGCAGGCAGATCAAGGTGAGGATCAGGGTGGCGCCGAGCGCGCCGAGCACGATCAGCGATTCGTCGAGGCCGTCGCTGCGCGCCATCAGCAGCATGGTCGAGGCGATCGAGCCGGGGCCGGCGATCATCGGGATCGCCATCGGGAAGACGGAAATGTCCTCGGGCTCGCGCGCGCTGACCTCCTCCGCCCGGTTCTCGCGCCGCTCGGTACGCTTCTCGAACACCATGTCGATCGCGATCAGGAACAGCAGGATGCCGCCCGCGATCCGGAAGGCGGACAGGCTGATGCCGAGATGGCGCAGCAGATCCTCGCCGAGCAAGGCGAAGAAGAGCAGGATGCCGGTCGCGATCGCCACCGAGCGGAACGCCATCACCCGGCGATGGCGCGCGTCGGCGCCCTTGGTGACGCTGGCGAAGATAGGCGCGCAGCCCGGCGGATCGATCACCACCAGGAAGGTGACGAAGGCCGAGATGAAGAGCTCGGTCACAACCCCTCCGGCGCCTTGAGGCCAGCCCGGGCATGCGCCGCGACAAGCGTGTTGCGCAAAAGCACGGCGATGGTCATCGGGCCGACGCCGCCCGGCACCGGGGTGATCGCGCCGGCGACTTGCGAGGCGGAGGCGAAGTCGACGTCGCCGACGAGCCTGCCGTCCACCCGGTTGATGCCGACGTCGATCACCGTCGCTCCCGGCTTCAGCCAGTCGCCCTTGACCATCGCCGGCCGGCCGACAGCGGCCACGACGATATCGGCGCGGCGGACCACGGCCGGAAGGTCGCGGGTGCGGCTGTGGGCGATAGTGACCGTGCAATTCTCCCTCAGCAGCAGTTGTGCCATCGGCTTGCCGACGATGTTGGAGCGGCCGATCACGACCGCCTCAAGGCCGGAAAGGTCGCCGAGCCGGTCCTTCAGAAGCATCAGGCAGCCGAGCGGGGTGCAGGGGACGAGGCCCTCGCCCCCCGTCGCCAGCCGGCCGGCATTCTCGGCGGTGAAGCCGTCGACGTCCTTGGCCGGATCGATCGCGGCGACGATCGCCCGCTCGTCGATCCGGGGCGGCAGCGGGAGCTGGACGAGGATGCCGTCGACCCGCTCGTCGGCGTTGAGCTCCCGAACCAGCGCGAGCAGCGCTTCCTGGGACGTGTCGTCCGGAAGATGGTGGGCGAAGCCGGCCATTCCGGCCGCCTCGGTCGCCTTGCCCTTGGAGCGGACGTAGACCTGGCTGGCCGGGTCGTCGCCGACCAGCACTACCGCCAGGCCCGGGGGCCGGCCCGCCGCCTCGCCGAAGGCCGGGACGGCGGCGGCGACCCGGGCGCGCAGGCCCTGCGCGAACGCCTTTCCGTCGATGAGAGCGGCGGTCATGCCGTCACCCTCAGCCGGCGAGGGCAATGTCGGTGGCGACTCCGGCGAGCAGGATCCGGATCACGTAGATGAGCAGCAGGATCACCATCGGCGAGAAGTCGAGGCCGCCGAAATCGGGCAGGATTCGGCGGATCGGCCGGTAGAGCGGCGCCGTGATCCGGTCGAGCGCGTAGAGGAACGAGCGGACGAAGTCGCTGTGCGTGTTGATCACGTTGAACGCCACCAGCCAGGAGAGGACCGCCTGGATGATGATGATCCACATCATCACCTGCAGCAGAACGTCGAGTACGGCGAAAAGAGAAAGGACCATGGTTCCTCCACAGGGGCGCTGGCCGCCATGTAGCGACGGCGGTTGAGGGCGGCAATGGCGGCCCCGCGCCGGTCGGGAGGCGCCTATTCGCGGGCGAGGCCGGCCTGCACGGCCCGCTGGGCGATCTCGTTGTTCGCCGCCACCCAATCGGCCAGCGCGGCGCGCAAAGTGGCTTCCGGGATTCCGGCCGTGCCGAGCGTGATCCCGGTCCTCAAGCTGAGCATCCCTTCGTCGCTCCGCGTCGCGGTCACCAGATCATAATCGTTATTCTGCGCGTTCAGCCATTCGAACGGCGGGTTCACGACGTCGTCATAGACGGCGATGAGGACGATATAGGTGCAGGCCCGGCCATCGGTGCAGCCGCCGACTCCGACGACGGTCGCCACGCCGTCGACATTCATCCGGATCAGCGGATGCCCGTCGGTCATCGAAACGGGCTCGGGCTGGTAGCCCCAGCGATGGAACAAGGCGCGAAGCGCCTGCGGATCCTGGGCGGTCGCGGTCTGGGCGGCGGCGGCGGAGGCAAACAGCATCAGCGCCAGCGTCGCCAGGATGATCTTCTTCATGTCCGCGCCCCCCCGAGAGGCCGCTATCGTAGGATGGGCGGGCGCGCCCGGCAATCCGTCAGGGAGCGAAGCGGGGCGGCTCGGCCTCGGCGAGGATGATCGAGAACCACTGATCGTCGTCGGTCCATTCCCGGATCACGCCCCAGCCGGCGGCGCGAAGCATCAGCCGGCTGTCGCGATGACCGTATTTGTGGCTGTTCTCGGTATGGATGGTCTCGCCCGCCTTGAACGCGAAGGTCGCGCCCGCGACGGTGAAGGCGAGGTCGCGGACCGCTTCCAGATGCATCTCGATCCGGCTCATCGCGTCGTTCCAGATGGCGCGGTGGCGGAAGGCCTCGACCGGAATGTCGCCGTCGAGCTCGGCGTTGATCCGGTGGAGCAGGTTGAGATTGAACGCGGCGGTCACTCCGGCGGCATCGTCATAGGCGCGGACCAGCAGGTCGACATCCTTGATCCGGTCCATTCCGATCAGGAGGCGCGAGCCGTCGCCCAACGTCTCCTTCATCGCACGAAGCAGGTCGACGGCGCTGCGGGCGACGAAATTGCCGATCGTCGAGCCGGGGAAGAAGCCGAGCTTCGGCGCGGCGAGAATCCCGGCGGGGAGCCGTAGCGGCCGGGTGAAGTCCGCTTCCACCGGGAGCACGGGCAGGCTTGGAAATTCCGTCTGCAGCGCAAGCGCGGATTCGCGCAGGAAATCGCCGCTGATGTCGATCGGCACATAGGCGCTGGGCCGGATCGCGCGGAGCAGGATCGGAGTCTTGGCCGAGGAGCCCGAGCCGAACTCGACCACCGCCTCATCGGTGCCGAGCGCGTCGGCGATCTCGCCGCTGTAGCGTTCGAGCAGCGCCGTTTCGGTGCGGGTCGGATAATATTCCGGAAGCCTGGTGATCTCCTCGAACAATTCGGAGCCGCGATGATCGTAGAGCCAGCGCGCGGGCACGGCCGGAACCGGCGCGGCAAGACCGGCGAGGACGTCGGCGCGAAACGCGGGATCTGCCGCCAGAGCGGCGCGGGGCGCGTCCATCCTAGAGGTCCCTGGCCAGGCGAAGGCCGGAATACATCCAGCGCTGGTGGGGGTAGAAGAAATTGCGGTAGCTGGCGCGCAGGTGGCCGCGCGGGGTGGCGCAGCAACCGCCCCTCAACACCATCTGCGAGCACATGAACTTGCCATTATATTCGCCGACCGCGCCCTCGGCTGGACTGAAGCCCGGATAGGGAAGGTAAGCGCTGCCCGTCCATTGCCAGACATTGCCGAACAGCCCGGCCTCGCCGGCGACCGGCCGAACCGGGCCCGCGGCGTCGAGCTGGTTGCCGCCTGCCGGGTCGAGCGAAGCGGCGGCGCTTTCCCATTCCACCTCGGTCGGCAGGCGCGCGCCGGCCCAGCGGGCATAAGCATCGGCCTCGTAATAGGAGATGTGGCTGACCGGCTCGGCGGGATCGACGGGGTTCAGTCCGTCGAGGGCGAAGCGGGCCCAGCCGCCATCGCCTTTCACCCAATAAAGCGGCGCCTCGACGCCGTTCTCCTTAAGCCAGGCCCAACCGTCCGACAGCCACAGCAACGGGCTTTGGTAGCCGCCGTCGGCGATGAAGCCGAGCCATTCGGCATTGGTGACGGTGCGGTCGGCGAGCGCGTGCGGATGGAGGCAGGCGCGATGGCGCGGCCCTTCGCAATCGAAGGCGAAGCCGTTGCCGTCATGGCCGATCTCGACCAGGCCCTCCAGGCCCTGCCGCCAGCCGATCGGGCGAGGCAGAGCGGCGGGCTGGACCGGGCCGCGCTCCCAGACCGCGGGCCGAAGCGGGTTGGCGAAGAAGGTTGCGGTCAGGTCCATCAGCATCAGCTCCTGATGCTGCTGCTCGTGGTTGAGCCCGAGCGTGATGAGGTCCGCCGGCAGGTCGGCGATCCTGTCGAGCAGGACCTCGTCCACCGCCGCGCGCCAGGCGCGGACCTCGTCGAGCGACGGCCGGGAGATCATCCCCCGCTCGGCGCGCGGATGCCGCTCGCCCTCGCCTTCGTAATAGGAATTGAAGAGATAGGCGAAGCTGTCGTTATAGGACCGGTAGCCGGGCAGATGATCGCGCAGCACGAAGGTCTCGAAGAACCAGGTGGTGTGCGCGAGGTGCCATTTCGCCGGCGAGGCATCGGGCATCGGCTGGATCGCGGCGTCCGCGTCGGAGAGCGGCGCGGCGATGGCGAGGCTGAGGCCGCGCACCGCCGAATAGCGCTCGGCGAGGCTGTCGCCGGGTTCGGGCCTTGCCTGTGTCGCCATGGGTCGCCTCCCGCCGGACGCGTTAGCACAAAGGGGGAACGAATGTCACGCGCCGCGCGTCGCGCCCGGCTGCCAGAGAATGTCGCCGCCCCGCTCGCGCGCCAGCCAACGCCCGAGCACGAACAGATGATCCGAAAGCCGGTTCAGATAGGTGAGCGCCGCGGGGCTGAACCCGGCCTTCGCCGCGACCGCCGATCTCTCCGCGCGCCGGACGATCGCGCGTGCCAGGTACAGCTCGGCCGCGCCGCCCGGGCCGCCCGGCAGGATGAAGCTGCGCAGGGATTCCAGATCCTCGTTCATTCGATCGATCTCGCGCTCCAGCCGCTCGACCTGAACGGGCTGGATTCGAAGCGCGCCCTCGATCTCCGCGGGCGTGGCGAGATCGGCGCCGAGGTCGAACAGCTCGTTCTGGATACGGTCGAGCATCGCCCGGGCCTCATCATCCTCGACCGAGAGCAGGGCGACGCCGATCGCGCTGTTCGCTTCGTCGACGTCGCCGATCGCGACGATGATCGGGTCCGACTTGGCGACGCGCGAGCCGTCGACGAGCCCGGTGTCGCCGGCATCGCCGGTGCGCGTATAGATCTTGTTGAGCCGGACCAGCGCGGGCTCCTCAGCTGCCGGCGACGACCAGCAGCGCGATGGCGAGGAGGATCGCGATGCCCTGGAAGAGGATGCGCTTCTGCATCAGCTCCTGCGAGCGCTGCCCGGTAATGTCCTTGCCGCCCGCCATGGTCACCACGCCCTTGATCAGGACGAACAGGGTGGCGAGCGCCGCCAGCACGATCAGGATGATGAGGACGATCTTCATGGCCAGCCCTTTACGCCTGCGCCAGCGAATATCCAGCGGGCAATTCGCCGCGGCGAAGCGCGTCGACCAAAGCGGCGGGATCGGCGCCCCCGTCACGAAGCGCGGTGATGGTGGGCGCGTCGTGGCGCTTGGCGAGGCGATTGCCCGAGGCGTCGGTCAGCAAATCGTGATGGTGATAGGTCGGCGTCGGCAGATCGAGCAGGGCCTGGAGCAGGCGGTGAACGTCGGTCGAGGCGTAGAGGTCGCGGCCGCGGACGATATCGGTGACGCCCTGGGCGGCGTCGTCGAGGGTGACGGCGAGATGGTAGCTGGACGGCGCGTCCTTGCGGGCGAGGACGACGTCGCCGAACCGGTCGGGCTCGGCCTGAACCTCTGTGTGATCGTCCATCCAGTAAAGCGGCCCGGTCCGCGCCATCGCCCTGGCGACATCGAGGCGCCAGGCATGCGGCTTGCCGGTATCGGCCGAACCCCGGCAGGTGCCCGGATAGACGGGGCCGTCGGGGCCGTGGGGGGCGGAGGCGCTGGCCGCGATCTCGGCGGCGATCTCGGCGCGGGTGCAGATGCACGGGTAGACGAGGCCCTCGGCCTTCAGCCATTCCAGCGCTTCCGCATAAATATGCAGCCGCTCCGACTGGTAAAGCAGCTCGCCGTCCCATTCGAGGCCGAGCCAGAGCAGATCTTCGAAGATGCCGTCGACGAACTCGGCGCGAGCGCGGCCCGGATCGATGTCCTCGATCCTGAGCAGGAAGGTGCCGTCGCGCTCGCGTGCATAATCATGCGCGAGCAAGGCCGAATAAGCGTGGCCGAGATGCAACCGTCCGGTGGGACTTGGCGCGAAACGGGTGACCGCGTGCATAAGCGCTTGACCGCGAGTCGGTGCTTATGGTGTCATGATGGCGTCACGCAGCTTGGCGAGTGCGTGGCGGACCAGGAGAGGACGGCGCAAGCGCCCAGTCTCCCGCGTTCTGGGTGCGACAGGTGTCGGGGGCGGCGTTTCGCGGGTTCTTTCCGTGAAACGGGAGCTTGTCGGCCTTGTACCATCCGGACCTTCTCCGTCACCCCGAAGGCTGCCCCGCGCTGGTGCTCAACGCGGATTATACGCCGCTGAGTTACTATCCGTTGAGCCTGTGGCCGTGGCAGACCGCCGTCAAGGCGGTCTTTTTGGAACGGGTCGACATCGTCTCCGCCTATGAGCGCGAAGTCCACAGTCCGAGCCTCGCCATGAAGCTGCCGAGCGTGATCGCGCTGCGCCAATATGTCCGGCCATCCGAATATCCGGCGTTCACGAGGTTCAACCTGTTCCTTCGCGACCGCTTCTCCTGCCAATATTGCGGCGATCCGAGGGAGCTGACCTTCGACCATGTCCTGCCGCGCGCCCAGGGCGGGCGGACCACCTGGGAGAATGTCGCCACCGCCTGCGCGCCCTGCAACCTCAAGAAGGGCGGCCGGACGCCGAAGCAGGCGCACATGCACATCCAGCGCTACCCCTTCCGGCCGACCAGCTGGCAGCTGCAGGAGCATGGCCGCAGCTTCCCGCCCAATTACCTGCACGACAGCTGGCGCGACTATCTCTACTGGGACATCGAGCTGGAGCCCTGAGCCGCCCGCGATCTCCTCTGCCGTCATTGCGAGCGGAGCGAAGCAATCCAGAGTTGCTTCGGAGGCCCGCTGGATTGCTTCGTCGCTACGCTTCTCGCAATGACGCGGCCCGAAACCGGCTCACCGGTTGATCCAGTGCCTCCAGTAGAACCAGGCGAAGACGCCGATCCCGACGGCCACGCAAAAGACCGCCACCGCCCAGAACGAGCCCGGATGATGGGCATAGGGGATGCCTTCGACGTTCATGCCGAGCAGGCCGGTGATGAAGGTCAAAGGCAGGAAGATGAAGGCGACGATCGAGATGTAGAGGGCGCGCTGATCGATCTGCTCGGCGCGAAGGTCGGTGATCTGCTCGTGAAGCAAGGCGGCGCGCTCGCGGACCGCCTCCAGCTCCTCCGCCATTCGGGCGAAGCGGTCGGCGGCTTCGACGATGTGGAGCCGGTCGTCTTCGGCGAGCCATTCGAATTCGAGCCCGGCCAGTGTGCGAAGTGCGTCGCGGTCGGGCGCGACGAAGCGGCGGAAGGAGATGGCTTCCGAGCGAACCTCGGTGATGGTTCGGCGGAGGCGGTAGAGCTTGGTGGATTCGAGGTCGCTTTCGACGTCGTCCAGATGGTCGCCGAGCGCGGCGACCTCGGGGTCGAGCTGGGTCGAGATCGCCCAGGCATAAGCCGCGACCAGATCGCCGCTGTCGTGGATATGGCCCGCCTCCATCTTCGCCCGCACCGTCGACGTCACCGCCATCGGATGGCGGCTCACCGAGACGATTCGATGGGCGCGGATCCACATCCGGATCGAGACCAGCCGGTCGGCCTGGTCGGCGCCCGCCACCCCGGGCCCGCGCAGGTTGATGATCGCACCCTGATCGACCGGGTCGCAGCGCGGCCGCGTCTCGGTCGCGACGAGGGCGCTGGCGGCGACGTCCGGGATCGCCTCGTCGCCATGATGGACCGCGGCGGCGAGGCCGTCCTGCCCCTCGACATGCACCCAGACGAAGCCGGGACCGGAATAGGCGGCGGCCTCCTCCTCCGACAGCGGCCGGACCGGGCCGTCCCCGGCGAGCAGGGCCGCGCTCAACCGCGCTCCGCCAGCCAGGCGCGCACCGCCGGGGCGACGTCGTCGCGGGCGAGGGCCAAAGCGAGATTGGCGATGACGAAGCCGGCGGCGCTGCCGCAATCGTGGCGCTCGCCGTCGAAGGTGAAGCCGTGGAACGGCTGGACTCCGATCAGCTTCGCCATGGCGTCGGTGAGCTGGATCTCGCCGCCCGCGCCCTTTTCCTGCCGGTCGAGGACGCGCATCGCCTCGGGCTGGAGGATGTAGCGGCCGGGAAGCATCAGGTTGGACGGCGCGGTTCCCTGCGCCGGCTTTTCGACCAGGCCCCTGATCTCGGTCAGCCTGCCGTCGCGCTCGCCGGGATCGATCACGCCATATTTGTGAGTCTCTTCGGCGGGCACTTCGAGCGCCGCGACGAGATTGCCGCCGATCTTCTCATAGGCTTCGACCATCTGCGCCATGCAGCCGGGCGTGCCGAGCATCAGCTCGTCGGGCAGGAAGACCGCGAACGGCTCGTCGCCGACGATGGCGCGCGCGCACCAGACGGCATGGCCGAGGCCGAGCGGCTCCTGCTGGCGAACCGAGACGACGCTGCCCGGCCTGGCCCGCGTCCCCGCCAGCGCGTCGAGCGATTTGCCGCGCGCGCTCATCACCGCCTCGAGCTCGTAGGCGATGTCGAAATGGTCCTCGAGCGCGCCCTTGCCGCGCCCGGTGACGAAGATCATCTGCTCGATCCCGGCCTCGCGCGCCTCCTCGACCGCATATTGGATGAGCGGCCGATCGATGACGGTCAGCATCTCCTTCGGGATCGCCTTCGTGGCTGGAAGGAAACGGGTGCCGAGGCCGGCGACCGGAAAGACGGCCTTGCGAATCGGCTTCATTCGGGCTGATCGCTGCTTGCATTGCCGGCGTCGACGGGAACGTCGCCCGGCGGCAGGTCGAAGCGATCGTCGCGGCGCTCCTCGGACCGGCGCAGAAGTTCGTCGACCCGCTGCGGCCTTGCGATCGGCGGCTGCGCGAGCAGCTCGTCGGTGGTCTGGGCTCGGCTGGCCATGGCCGGGGCCTGCGGCGGCTCGTCGCCGGCGGGCAGGCGCAACGGCTCGCGCAGGCCGCAAGCGCCGAGCAGCAGCGGCAGAAGCAGCCAGGCGCGCCTCATTCGTCCATCCCCAGCACCTTCCTCGCCGCCTCGATCCGCTTTCTCACCTGGGCCGGCGCGGTGCCGCCATGGCTGGTCCGGCTCTTAACCGATGAGTCCGGCGAAAGCACAGTGAAAACAGTGGGTCCGATCCGCTCGTCGAGGCCCTTCAGCGTATCGTAGGGCAGCGCCCAGAGCGGCACTCCGATATCGTCGGCGAGCTTCACCGCCCGGCCGGTGATGCGATGCGCCTCGCGGAACGGAACGTCCGCCTCGCGCACCAGCCAGTCGGCGAGATCGGTGGCGGTGACGTGGCCGGCCTCGGCGGTGGCGCGCATCCGATCGGCGTCGTAGGTGACCGTCTCGATCATCCCGGTCATCGCGGCGAGGCTCAAAGTGAGCAGATCGTGCGCCTCGAACACCGGCTCCTTGTCGTCCTGCATGTCCTTCGAATAAGCGAGGGGCAGGCCCTTCATCACCGTCATCAGCGCGACCAGCGCCCCGGCGATCCGCCCCGAATGGCCGCGGACCAGCTCGGCCGCGTCGGGATTGCGCTTCTGCGGCATGATCGACGAGCCTGTCGAATAAGCGTCGGACAGGCGGATGAAGCCGAACGGCTGACTCGCCCACAGGATCAGCTCCTCGGCGAGACGGGAGAGATGGAGCGCGCATTGCGCGGCGGCCATCAGATAATCGAGGGCGAAGTCGCGGTCGGAGACGCTGTCGAGCGAGTTGGCCGTCGGCCGGTCGAAGCCCAGAGCGAGCGCCGTCGCGTCCCGATCGATCGGGAAGCCGGTGCCGGCCAGGGCGGCGGCGCCGAGCGGACATTCGTTGAGCCGGGCGCGGGCGTCGGCGAAGCGGGAGCGATCGCGGCGCAGCATCTCGTAAAAGGCCATCAAATGGTGGCCGAGCGTGACCGGCTGGGCGGCTTGGAGGTGAGTGAAGCCCGGCATCACGCTTTCGACATGCTCGCCCGCGCGGGTGACGAGCGCGCGTTGGAGCGCCGCCAGCCCCTCGTCGGCGGAGTCGATCGAGTCGCGCACCCAGAGTCGGAAGTCGGTCGCGACCTGGTCGTTGCGCGAGCGGGCGGTGTGCAGCCGGCCGGCGACCGGGCCGATCAGCTCGGCCAGCCGGTGCTCGACGTGCATGTGGATGTCCTCGAGGGAGGCGTCCTCGGCCACGCCGCTCGTTGCGAACTCGTCCTCGACCCGGTCGAGGCCTTCCTCGATCGCATCGGCATCCTCGCGGCTGACGATGTTCCGGGCGGCGAGCATGGCGATATGGACCCGGCTCGCCTCGATGTCGTGCCGCCAGAGCCGCTTGTCGAAGCCGATCGAGGCATTTATCTCGCGCATCACGGCCGACGGGCCCTCGGCGAAGCGCCCGCCCCACATGGCGTTGGAGTCCTGATCCTTGCGGCCTGTAATCGCCTGTCTCCCGGCCCTGCTGACCGTCCTCGCGCTCATCGGATGCGATAGGCAAAAGGCCGGTGCCCCGCAAGGCGGAGCGCCCGAGACCGCCAATGCCACCGCCGCGGTACCGAGCTATCCGACCGGCCGGCTCGACCGAAGCCATGCCGGAACCGCGGCGCCGAACACAAGCTTCGAGGATCCGCGGGGGCGGCCGGTGAACCTGTCCGCCTTCCGCGGCCGGCCGCTGCTGGTCAATCTCTGGGCGACCTGGTGCGGCCCCTGCGTGGTCGAGATGCCGTCGCTCGACCGGCTCGCCGCGCGCGAGGGCGAAAGCCTGCAGGTGCTCGCGGTCAGTCAGGACATGGGCGGCCGGCAAAAGGTCGCCGACTTCTTCGCCGCGCGGCGCTTCCGGCGGCTCGAACCCTATCTCGACGGCGAGATGGGAATCATGGCCGCGCTCGGCATCGATACCTTGCCCACCACCATCCTCTACGATTCCGAAGGCCGCGAGGTCTGGCGGATGACCGGCATGGCGGAGTGGGAGGGCGAGCGCGCGGCTAGATTGCTGACCGAGGCCGAGGGCGGCTGAACAAGCGGCCGTCGATCGCCGCCAGCCCCAGCCCGATCAGCGCCATGCCGGCGAAATGGCGCGGCTCCAGCCGTTCGCCGAGGATCAAGGCGCCGAGCAGGATCGCGGTCACCGGGATCAGGAAGGTGACGAGCAGGGAATTGGTCGCGCCGGCCGAGGCGAGCAGACGAAAATAGAGGATGTAGGCGATGCTCGTGCAAAACAAGGCGAGGGCGATCAAGGCGAGCCAGGCTTCGAACGCGGGCGGGGGAGCCAGCCACGGCGGCTCGAAGACCAGCACGAGCGGCAGCATCACGAGAGCGGCGGCGGTGAGCTGGCCGGTGGAGACCGCGACCGGCGCCACGCCCATGGCGCGGAACCGGCGCGCCCAGACGCCGGCCAGCGCATAGCAGAGGGTGGAGGCGAGGCAGGCCAGCTGGGCGAGCGCGCTGGTGCCGATGTCGCCGAGCAGGTCGGCGCCGATCATCACCGCGACTCCGCCGAAACCGAGCAATAGGCCGGCGACCTTGCCGGGAGTCGCCTTCTCGTCGGCGGTGAAGAGATGGGCGACGATCACGCCCCAGATCGGCGTGGTCGCGTTGAGGATCGAGGCGAGGCCGCCGGTGATCTCCTCCTGCGCCCAGGCGAACAGGACGAAGGGGATGACGTTGTTGAGCAGGGCCAGCACCAGGAGCGCCAGGGCGGCACCGGGCGGCAGGGCCATGCGCTCGCGGCGGACTAGCAGCCAGACCCAGAGGAAGGCGGCGGCGATGGCGACGCGGATCAGCACCAGGGTGAAGGGCGCGACCGTCTCGATCGCCACCTCGATGAAGAAGAAGGAGCCGCCCCAGAGCACGGAAAGGACGAGCAGGATCGCCCAATCCTGACGGTTCATGCTTGGCGCCCGCATCGTCATGCGCGCGCTATAGCGGGACCGGCCGTCGCCGCGTCACGAAACATGCGATCAAACGGATAAGGGGCACTTATGGGTAGCGGAGGGACACGGATCATCTGCCTCCTGCCGTCATGCCGGACTTGATCCGGCATCCGCCTTTTTCCTGCTGCCCAATTTGAAGAAGGTGGACCCCGGGTCAAGCCCGGGGTGGCGATTGGAGAACCTCAGTCGCGGAGCAGCTCGTTGATGCCGGTCTTGGACCGGGTCCTCGCGTCGACGCGCTTGACGATCACGGCGCAGGCGAGGCCGGGCCCGCCGTCCCTGCCGGGCAGCGTGCCGGGGACGACCACCGAATAAGCGGGGACGCGGCCGTAGCCGACCTCGCCGGTCGCCCGGTCGACGATCTTGGTCGAGGCGCCGAGGAAGACGCCCATCGAGATCACCGAACCCTGCTCGACCACGACGCCTTCGGCGACCTCGGAGCGGGCGCCGATGAAGCAATCGTCCTCGACGATCACGGGGCCGGCCTGAAGCGGCTCGAGCACGCCGCCGATGCCGGTGCCGCCGGAGATGTGGACGTTGCGGCCGATCTGGGCGCAGCTCCCCACGGTCGCCCAGGTATCGACCATCGTGCCCTCGCCGACATGGGCGCCGATATTGACGAAGCTCGGCATCAGCACGGCGTTCCGGCCGATAAAGGCGCCGCGGCGGACGATGGCGCCGGGGACGGCGCGGAAGCCGGCCTCGGCGAAGCGGTCCCCGCCCCAGCCGGCGAATTTGGACGGCACCTTGTCCCACCAGGAGGCGCCGCCGGGGCCGCCCGGGATCGCCTCCATCGGGTTGAGCCGGAAGGAGAGAAGGACGGCCTTCTTCAGCCACTGGTTGACGACCCAACCGCCGGGGCCCGGCTCGGCGACGCGGGCCGCGCCGGAATCGAGCAGGTCGATCGCCGCCTCGACCGCGTCGCGCACCTCGCCCTTGGTGGAGATGCCGAGCCCGTCGCGCTCCTCCCAGGCGGCGGCGATGACCTGCTCGAGCGCTGACGTCATGCCACTTCCTCCCCCAATATCTCGTTCAGCCAGCCGGCGATGTCCGCCGTCCTGTAATCGATGAAGTCGGGCATGGCGACGGCGCCGGCCTGCTCCGAGCCGTTGTCCACCCACAAGGTCGCCATCCCGATCGCCTTGGCCGGGGCCAGGTTGCGGGCCATGTCGTCGGCGAACAGGGCGCGCTCGGGTTCGATGCCGTGCCGCTCGCAGATCGCTTCGTAGCCGGAGGGATCGGGCTTGGGCACATAGGCCATGGCGTGGATGTCGTGCATTCCGTCGAAGGCGTTGGCGAGACCGAGCCGGTCCAGCACGCGCTTCGCATAAACCTCGCTGGCATTGGTGAAGACGAACTTGCGGCCGGGCAGCCGGTCGAGCGCGGCGACCAGAGCGGGATCGGCGGCGAGGCGGGCGAGATCGATGTCGTGGACGAAATCGAGGAACTCGTGCGGATCGACGCCATGATGCGCGATCAGCCCGGCGAGGGTGGTGCCGTGTTCGTGGAAGAAGCCCTTCTGCACCCGGCGCGCCTCGACCGCGTCGACATCGAGCAGACGCTGGATATAGGCGCCCATCTTCTCGTCGATCAGCTCGAACAGATTGCAGTCGTGCGGGTAGAGGCTGTTGTCGAGATCGAAGATCCAGGCTTCGACGTGCGCGAGATCGGGAGACATAGGGCTGGCTAGACGGTGAAGCTCTCGCCGCAGCCGCAGGCGCCCTTGGCGTTGGGATTGTCGAACACGAAGCCGGCCGCGAAATCGTCCTCGCGCCAGTCCATCACCGAGCCGACCAGATAGAGGATCGAGGCGCCGTCGATGTAGAAGGGCCCGGCGGGCGTCTCGATCTTCTCGTCGAACTTCGCCTCCTCGGCGACATAGTCGACCGAATAAGCGAGCCCGGAACAGCCGCGGCGCGGGGTGGACAGCTTGACTCCGATCGCGCCTTCGGGGGCGCGCGCCATCAGGTCCGCGACGCGCTGCTCGGCGGCGGGCGTCAGGGTGACGGCGGCGGGTCTGGTACGGGTCCTGGTCGTGGCTTCAGTCATCTTCTTCTTTCCTGCTCCCTCTCCCTGAGGGGGCTTTACAACATCCCCAGTTCGAGGCGGGCCTCGTCGGTCATCTTCTGCGGGTCCCAGGGCGGGTCCCAGACCAGCTCGACCTCGGCGTCGCCGATGCCGGGGACGGCGCCGATTCGGAGCTCGACCTCGCCGGGCATGGACTCGGCGACCGGGCAGTGCGGCGTGGTCAGGGTCATCTTGACCTTGGCGTGATGCTCCGGGGTGATCTCGACGTCGTAGATCAGGCCGAGATCGTAGATGTTGACCGGGATTTCGGGGTCGTAAATGTCCTTGAGCGCGTCGATCACCGCCTCGTAGAGATCGCCGCCCGGCTCGGCGTTCGAGGCTTGGGCCGGCTTTTGCGCGAGGAAGCCTTCGAGATAGTCGCGCTTGCGCTCGAAGGTTTCGCGCGCGCCCGCCGATGTTTCGGCGTGGGCGCCATCAAAAGCGTCCGCGACGCGCGCCTTGGGCGGCGGGCTGACGCCCTCCACCTCCTCGGTCGCTATCTTTCGTTCCTCGTTCACCCGAAGATCCTTGTCACCCGTTCGATGCCGCGCAGCAGCGCCTCGACATCCTGTTTGCCGTTATAGACGCCGAAGCTGGCCCGCGCCGTCGCGTCCACCCCCAAAGCGGCCATCAAGGGCTGGGCGCAATGATGGCCGGCGCGGATCGCCACGCACTCCTCGTCCAATATGGTGCCGACGTCGTGCGGATGCACCCCCTCGACGGCGAAGGAGACGATGCCGGCGCTGTCCTCCGGCCCGAACAGGCGGACCGAGTTGAGGCTGGAAAGGGCGTCGCGAGTCTCGCGGACCAGGGCCGCCTCGTGCGCGGCGATGGCGTCGAGGCCGATGGCATCGACATAGTCGATCGCGGCATGGAGGCCGATGACGCCGACGACGTGCGGAGTCCCCGGCTCGAACCGGGCCGGCGGCGGCGCGTAGGTGGTGCGTTCGAACGTCACCTTGTCGATCATCGCGCCGCCACCCTGCCATGGCGGCATCGCTTCCAGGATCTCGGCCCGCGCCCAGAGCACGCCGATGCCGGTCGGGCCGTAGAGCTTGTGGCCCGAGAAGACGTAGAAGTCGCAATCCAGGTCGGCGACGTCGACCGGCATTCGCGGCACCGCCTGGCAGCCGTCGAGCAGCAGCCTGGCGCCGACGCCGTGCGCGATCCCGGCGGCACGCTTCGCGTCGAGCACCGAGCCGAGCACGTTGGAGACATGGCCGAGCGCGACCAGCTTGTGCTCGGGGCGGATCATCGCGGCCATGATGTCGAGATCGATGCGGTGGTCGGGCGTGAGCGGGACGACGTCGATTTCGGCGCCGGTCATCTGCCAGGGCACGATGTTCGAGTGATGCTCGAGCGCGGAGAGCAGAATCCGGTCGCCGGGCTTGAGATTGGCGCGGCCCCAGCTCTGCGCGACCAGGTTGATCCCCTCGGTGGCGCCGCGGACGAAGACGATCTCGTCCGCGCTTGCCGCGCCGATGAAGCGCGCGACCCGCGCCCGGCTGGCCTCGAAGGCCAGGGTCATCTCGGCCGAGCGTTGGTAGACGCCGCGATGCACGGTGGCATAGGTCTCGGCATAGCCCCGGCCGATGGCGTCGATCACGGGCTTCGGCTTCTGCGCGGTGGCGGCGCTGTCGAGATAGGCCCAGCCTTCGGGGATCGCCGGAAAATCGGCGAGCCAGTCGAGCGGGCGGGTGGTGGCCATATCCATCAGCAAGCTCCCCCTCTTCCCCGGGGGGAGAGGGTAGGGTGAGGGGGTAGGGCGGTCGCGAGTTCTCTCAGAGGCTGAGCCCCCTCACCCCAACCCTCTTCCCGCCGGGGAGAGGGAGCGAGAGCGATGTACCGGCTCATCGTGCGGCTCCGAACCAGTTCTCCGCGTCGGCGTAGAAAGCCTCGCGGACGTCCTTCTCGCCGATCCGGTCGAGCGCGTCGGCGACGAAGGCGCGGGTGAGGAGGGCCCTGGCCTCGTCGGGCGAGACGCCGCGGCTTTCGAGGTAGAAGAGGGCGCCCCGGTCGAGCTCGCCGACGGTGGCGCCATGGGCGCATTTGACGTCGTCGGCGAAGATTTCGAGCTCGGGCTTGGCGTTGATCGTCGCCGAGCGGGCGAGGAGCAGCCCCTTAAGCGACTGCTCGCCGTCGGTCTTCTGGGCGCCGCGGGCGACCTCGACCCGGGCGGCGACCGAGCAGGCGGAGCGATCGTCGGCGACCGAGCGCCACACTTGGCGGCTGGTTCCGGAGGGAGCGGCGTGGCGAAGGATGAGATTGGCGTCATGGCGCTGGCGGCCGCGGGCGAGCAGGGCCCCCGCCGCCTCGGCATAGGCGCCTTCGCCGGCCAGCGCGATCTCGCCGTCGAGTCGGCTGTCGCGGCCGCCGGCGGCGAGGGTGGCGGCGATGAAGCTGGCGCCCTCGCCGAGCGTGGCATGGTCCGTGAGGCTGACGAAGCCGTCCTGCCCGAGCAGGCGGCGGCTCAGCATCAGCCGCGCGCTTTTGCCGAGGCCGATGCGGGTGAGACGGTTGGTCCAGCCGCTCCCGACGAAACTTTCTACGATCGAGGCCTGGGCGTCGTCTTCGAGTGCGATCCCGGCGGCGAGATGGTCGGCCGCGCCGGTCGAGACGTGGACGATCTGAACGAGCCCGGGCGGCGCATGGTCGCGGCCGAGGCGGAGCCGCCAGCCGGAACGGCCGGCGAGGCGGCCGAGCGGGTGCGCGGTTTCGACCGCGATGGGGCCGATCTCGATCGGGCCGGGGCGGCTGCGGCGCTCGTCGAGCCGGCCGTCGACGAACAGCAGCCGCGGTCCTTCATGCTCGCAATCGAGCCACGGCAGGTCGTCCGGCAATTGTCCCGTCGGCTGCGCGTCGGCCAGCGCGGGCAGCGCGGAGAGGTCGCTCCAGCGCCACTCTTCGGTGCGATTCGAGGGGAGGTCGAGCAGCATCAGGCCGGTTCTCCGACCCGCGGAAGTTTCCGAATTTTCCGCTTCCCAAGGGCGGAAAAACTTCCGCTCCGGATCGCCCCTTTTCCGTCATGCCGGACTTGATCCGGCATCCACGTGCCTTTTGCCCACGCCGCAAAGAAGGTGGACCCCGAATCAAGTCCGGGGTGGCGATAGCGGGGGTGGAAATGCCGGATCATGCCGCCACCGCCGCATAGCCTTCGCGCTCGAGCGCCTTGGCCAGCTCCGGCCCGCCGGAGCGGACGATTCGGCCGCCGGCGAGGACGTGGACGAAATCGGGTTCGACGATGTCGAGCAGGCGCTGATAATGGGTGATCAGAAGCACCGCCTTGTCGGGCTTTCGCATGATCCGGTTGATGCCCTCGCCGACGACGCGCAGAGCGTCGATGTCGAGGCCACTGTCGGTCTCGTCGAGGATGGCGAGGCGCGGATCGATGATCCCCATCTGCACCATCTCGTTGCGCTTCTTCTCGCCGCCCGAGAAGCCGACATTGACGGCGCGCTTCATCATCTCGAAATCGATGTCGAGCGCGGCGGCCTGCTCGCGCGCGAGGCGCAGGAAATCGCCGGCGCCAAGCTCCTGCTCGCCGCGGGCGCGGCGCTGGGCGTTGAGCGCGGTGCGCAGGAACTGGACGTTGGAGACGCCGGGAATCTCGACCGGATATTGGAAGCCGAGGAACATGCCCTTCGCCGCCCGCTCGTGCGGTTCGAGCGCGAGCAGATCGATCGCTTTCTCATCGTCATCCCGGCGAAGGCCGGGACCCAGCCCCGACGAAGAATCGCTTGTTTGAGGTTCTGGACCCCGGCCTTCGCCGGGGTGACGGGGAATAGTCAGCGTCACCGAACCCTCGGTCACCTCGTAGCCCGGCCGCCCGGCGAGGACATAGGACAAGGTCGACTTGCCCGACCCGTTCGGCCCCATGATCGCGTGGATCTCGCCCGGGTTCAGGGTGAGGCTGATCCCCTTGAGGATCGCCTTGCCGTCGACGGTGGCGTGGAGGTTTTCGATCCTTAGCATTTCTGATCCACATTATGCTTCATGATGAGTAGCACCGCCTCATCATCGCTGGCGGTTTCACCATCCCAATCGTCGTGCCCAAGCCTCCCCTGAAACTTGGTTCCAGGACTGCGAAGGACGGTCTTCAGGACCTCTCCTACTTCGCCGGGCCGCGGCTTGAACCTCATCCCACGCTCCCTTCGAGGCTGATCCCCAGCAGCTTCTGCGCCTCGACCGCGAACTCCATCGGCAGCTGCTTCAGCACCTCGCGGGCGAAGCCGTTGACGATCAGCGCGACCGCGTCCTCGGCGGAGAGGCCGCGGGACATGGCGTAGAAAAGCTGGTCGTCGCTGATCTTCGAGGTGGTCGCCTCATGCTCGATCTGCGCGCTGGGGTTGCGGACCTCGATATAGGGCACGGTGTGGGCGCCGCATTGGTCGCCGAGCAGCAGCGAATCGCACTGGGTGAAATTGCGGACGTTCTCGGCGGCGCCGTTGACCCGGACGAGGCCGCGATAGGTGTTGTTCGAGCGGCCGGCGCTGATCCCCTTGGAGACGATGGTCGAGCGGCTGCCGGCGCCGATGTGGATCATCTTGGTGCCGGTGTCGGCCTGCTGGCGGTTGTTGGTGAGCGCGACCGAATAGAATTCGCCGACGCTGCCCTCGCCCTTCAGGATGCAGGACGGATATTTCCAGGTGATCGCCGAGCCGGTCTCGACCTGGGTCCAGGACACTTTCGAGCGATCGCCGGCGCACATCGCCCGCTTGGTGACGAAATTGTAGATGCCGCCCTTGCCCTCGGCGTCGCCCGGATACCAGTTCTGGACGGTCGAATATTTGATCTCGGCATCGTCGTGGGCGACCAGCTCGACCACCGCCGCATGGAGCTGGTTCTCGTCGCGCATCGGCGCGGTGCAGCCCTCGAGATAGGAGACGTAGCTGCCCTTGTCGGCGACGATCAGGGTGCGCTCGAACTGGCCGGTGTTGGCGGCGTTGATCCGGAAATAGGTGCTGAGCTCCATCGGGCAGCGCACGCCCTCGGGCACGTAGACGAAGGTGCCGTCGGAGAAGACCGCGCTGTTCAAGCAGGCGAAATAATTGTCGCGCTGCGGCACCAC
>Ga0190274_10000668_pt1 | contig 20090 bp, 15 predicted proteins | sample Popmic531T_FD_133002 | JGI IMG/M metagenome (GOLD analysis project Ga0190274, IMG submission 133002) | Populus adjacent soil microbial communities from riparian zone of Yellowstone River, Montana, USA - 531 T | ecosystem: Environmental > Terrestrial > Soil > Riparian zone | place: USA: Montana... | reverse complement strand
AGCACGCAAACGATGATAATTAAAATGGTAATAACCGTATACATTTATAAGTCTTCTTTATTAGTTGGCTGATCGTCTATTTCCTTTAAAAGGGCGGCAAAGAAAGCACTTTTTTCGGGATGGAGCAAAATCAATTTTTCGTAACACCACCGGGCTTTCCGGGTATTTCCCTGGCTGAGGTAGATCCTTGCCAGCGTCTCAGAAACCACGTCATCGTGGTCCATAACGCTTTTTTTAGCCTGATTTACAGGAGAATAAAACTCCGTTTTCGAGGGGACGATCTTGGGATCTTCAAGCAGGAATTTTTCAATCAGCTCATCGTCACTTAGATGAGACTCGGATTCCACAACCTCTTCAGGCAAATTTTCTTCTTGTTTAACCAAAGGTTTGGGCGACGGAGCATGTACTTCTTCAAATCCTGAAGTTGCCGGCTGAATCATTTTAAGCCAATCGGTAAATGAGCGCGGCGAAGACCGGTCGGCATTCGGATCTTTTCTTACAAAAGAACCAGGCGCGGAAATTTTATCAATGACCTCACCGAATTTTTTTTCAGGCGCAATCACCGGTAAACCGGCAAGCGATTCCAGGATGCTTTCTTGCATTGCATGCTCCAGCTCCATCTTGTCCAGGTCATCCTTTGCATGTTCTGATTCTGCAATGATTTTCTTTTCACCGGGTGAACTAACCATAGTTTCCCCAACCGGTTTTGCTTCCTGTTCCTGATCCGGTTTTATGTTTTCAATGACAGGTTCTTTCAATTCTTCCTTTTCAATCGTATCAGCAAGTACTTCGGGAGCAGGTTTAATATCCGGTTCAGGCGTTTGAATTTTCTGATCTGCTGTTCCTGCATCATTGATGGAATTGCCAGGGGCTGAAGCGACAACATCGCCGAGGATTTCACTCAACCTTTGGCGAATCATTTCATGCGGGTCAACAAGTTTTTCTTTTTCTTTCTGTTCGATGAATGCGCGTCCTGAAATTTCATCTTCGGAATACCATTGTTCGAAACGTTCTTCTTTTCTTTCTGCAGGCGCAGAACCCGAAATGGGTGCGGCAGTTACTGAATCAGATTCTGGTGCTGATACACGTAATGATTCTGGTACTGGTACTGCTGACTGGTACTGCTGACTGGTACTCGGGAGCGGGAATTCATATTCGGTTTGCTCCGTTTTTTTTCCAACCAGGGTGCGAAGCATTTCTCGGTTGGAAGCATAAGCGGCGGCAAGTTTCAGGCTGCGGTCATAATGAATGCTGTCCTGGTCATGTAGTGCTTTTGCAAGCAGCAATCGCGACGTCTGGCAATAGGGAAATTTTTCAATAAAGTCTTCCAGTTGCGAAACAGTTTCCTTTTCACGGATGCCTTTCAGCTGAAGAAGTTGCCTGAACTGATTGTATTCCATTACCAGTTGATTACGGCTTTATTGAAAATATCGTCCACGAGCTGATCATTGATATCGGTGATGAGTTCCTCTTCTATTGAAGCCAGCGTCTTTTTGCTGTCGTAATCTTTATAGCGTGTAAAGGTTGATTCGAAATTCTGCTTTTCATCTTTCAGGTTTGTAAACTTTACGTTCACTGTAATTGAAAGCCGGTTCTGTGCAGCAACTTCATTGGCCTGGATTGCAATGGGAGAAATCGTATAATTGGTAATTGCACCTTCGAAGGTCAGATCCCCATTTTTATCTATATGTATTAGCGTCGTCTGGGAAACAAATTTATCTTTCAGTCTTTCAGTGAATTTCTGGCTGAGCGATGCAGGTCCGAGTGAAGCCGTCTTCGTAAAAAATTTAACCGTGAAAGTTTTTACATCGGGAGAAATGGAAGCCCCGGTAAATGAATAGCCGGCTTTGCATGATGGTAAGACAGTACTGAGTAATGAGTACAAAGTACAGAGAGATATCAAACGAAATAATGCAACAGTCTTCATTGATGTCCCTGGTAGTTGTATTGGGTTTTACTTGCTGTGAATACCATATTCATTCATTTTCCTGTAAAGTGTGCGTTCTGAAATTCCCAGCTCGCGTGCTGCATGTTTTCGTTTCCCTTTGTATTTCGTCAGCGCTTTTTTTATGAACTCTTTTTCTTTCTCTTCGAGTGATAAAGATTCTTCAACATTTTCATGTTGCTGGATGGGAGCAACACTCACCGATGGCTGTATAACGTGCGGCTGAATGGTCACATTTGGATCTGAGGTCTGGAGTGATGAATGGTTTTCTTCGTTTAAACGGCTGAGCAATTTCGCATTTCTTTCCCTCCATTGTGGATCATCGGAAGAATGAATGACTTCGTTGACAAGGAACTTCAAATCGTTCATGTCTTTTTTCATATCAAACAGCACCTTGTAAAGCAGGTCCCGCTCGTTGAATTCTGTTCCTGTACGGCTGTCATCTTTCATAAGCACAGGCAGATTGCTCAACGATGCAGGAGGCAAATACGTAAGCAAAGTTTCTGCGCTCACTTCCCTGTCCTTTTCTAAAATTGACATCTGCTCTGTGATGTTTTTAAGCTGCCTGATATTTCCCGGCCAGCGATACTCCAGCAATATTTTCTGCGCATCAGCAGAGAGCGACAACGCAGGTGTCCGGTATCGTTCGGCAAAATCATGTGCAAATTTCCGGAAGAGGAGGTGCACATCTTCTTTTCTCTCACGAAGCGGGGGAATGCGGATGGGAACAGTGTTCAACCTGTAGTAAAGGTCTTCACGGAACTTACCCGTCTCAATTGCGCGCAACATATCAACGTTCGTAGCACCTACAACACGCACGCTTGTCTTCTGGGATTTTGAAGATCCTACTTTAATAAATTCTCCTGTTTCCAGTACACGCAGCAAACGCACCTGGGTGCCGAGAGGAAGTTCGCCCACTTCATCAAGAAAAATAGTGCCGCCATTCGCTACTTCGAAATATCCTTTACGGGCTTCATGGGCGCCGGTGAAAGATCCTTTCTCATGGCCGAATAATTCTGAATCAATAGTCCCTTCCGGGATTGCCCCGCAGTTCACCGCAATGAACGGTCCGTGTTTGCGGGGACTCAGTTGGTGAATGATCTGCGGAAATGCTTCCTTACCGACACCGCTTTCACCCGATATCAAAACTGAAATTTCAGTTGGCGCAACCTGCTTGGCGACGTTGATAGCATGCTCAAGCAATGTTGAATTGCCGATGATTCCAAAACGGGCTTTGATTTCCTGAATAGTCATAATAGACATTAGATTCTAGAGTCAAGAATCAAGAAGATAATTCCAATTAGTTTGAGTTGAGAATTGTTTCACGATAGGAGTAAATCATTTTTTGTACTTCAGTAACTAATCCGAGCAATTGCTTAAGTAGTTCACTAATTCCGTATTTTCTTCTTTCGCAAATAAGAAGTTGAGTTTCCAATTCATAAGCAGATGATATTGCAATTGAGAGATACTCTGCGAATTGTAAGTTGCTTCTCTTTCCTGACCCTTCCGCTATATTTGATGGAATTGAACAAGATGATCGGTTCATCTGGTCGATTAAATTAAACCGTTCACTTTTTGGTAATACATCAACATATTTAAATACAAGGTCACAGAGATCCATAGACTTTTCCCAAATTATAAGCTTTTTAAAATTGTGTCCCATGTCATTGAGTTTTGAATTTAGTTTCAATGACCAAGGTAAATCCGTTATAAATTTATGATGTCTGATAAAATAGAATTTTCTTTGGTTTCGTCTTATTGTATTCTTGATTCTTGCCTCTTGATTCTTGTTTCTCCTATTAATAGGAAGATTAATTTGAAATTACTGCTACACCAATCAACGTCGCGCTTGAACATTCCGTTGCAATCACATTGACGTAATCACCCTTTTTATATTGTCCTTTCGGAAATACGACCACTTTATTCTGGTCATTCCTTCCTGATAAATGCTCATCGGAACGTTTTGAAACATTTTCAACGAGGACGCGGTGCACTTTATTCAGATCGGCCACGTTGCTTTTATACGACAACCTTTTTTGCAGGTCCATGATTTCTGTGAGCCGCCTTGATTTTATTTCTTCAGGAATGTCGTCCGGAAATTTTTTTGCAGCAGCAGTACCGGGGCGCTCGCTGTATTTGAACATGTATGCATATACATATCCGACTTTTTCCATCAGCGATATAGTATCGCGGTGTTCCTCTTCTGTTTCAGAACAGAAGCCGGTGATGATGTCAGTAGAAATTCCACAACCGGGAAGAATGGTTTTGATGCGCTCAATCCAATCAAGGTAGTTTTCGCGTGAATAGCCGCGGTTCATTTTTTCCAGGATTCGCGTATTGCCGCTTTGTACCGGAAGATGAATGTACTTGCAGATGTTCTCATGCTTTGCCATGGAGTGCAGAACGGCTTCAGTAATATCTCTCGGATTCGAAGTCGAGAACCGCACACGCAGTAATGGATTTATCATCGCAACTTTTTCGAGAAGATCAGCGAATGTTGTAAACTTGTTTTGCTCTTCTTCCGGTAATTTGTGATTCAGCGCATTGTGTGTAATGACAGGATCAAGATCTTTTTTTGTGTTCGTATCAGGATGCCAGAGATATGAATCTACATTTTGTCCAAGTAAGGTCACTTCGCGGTAACCGTTTTCAAAAAGCTCGCGGGCTTCGTTCACAATGCTCTCCGGATCGCGGCTTCTTTCGCGGCCCCGGGTAAACGGAACAACACAGAATGAACACATGTTATCGCAGCCGCGCGTGATGCTGATGAATGCAGATACACCATTACTGCTGAGCCGCACCGGGCTGATGTCGGCATACGTTTCTTCGCGGCTGAGCAATACATTCACGGCTTTCTGTCCGCTCTCAACTCTTGAAATCAGGTTTGGAAGGTCGCGGTATGAATCAGGACCCGCTACAATGTCTACGAGTTTTTCCTGTTCCAGGAGTTTTGTCTTCAGGCGTTCAGCCATGCAGCCGAGAACGCCGACGATGAGTTCAGGATTTTTTCTTTTCGCCTGACGGAAACTTTTCAGCCTGTCCCAGATGCGTTGCTCCGCACCTTCCCTGATGGCGCAGGTATTTAAAAAGATGACATCGGCATTGTCAGTGGAAGTGGTGGTTTCAAATCCATCTTTTCCTAAAATAGATGCAATGATTTCGCTGTCGCTGAAGTTCATTGCGCAGCCATAACTCTCTAAAAAAAGCTTTCTTGCCGCAACCGGATTAACCGATTTTGGCTTGTCAAGGACTTCACCCTGGCGGGATTCGTCTATTTCCTTGATTTCTTCCTGAAACATGGCGCGAAGATATGTCGGGAGACAGCAAGAACCAAGAATCAAGAGACAAAATGTCAGGTATGAAGGAGGAACGACTGAAGCAATCTTCTCATTTGAACTTTAATCGCTTCAAGATCGTCTGAATTAGCCTTCAAAGTTGCCTATAAAGAAATGTGCTATCAAATCCTCGAGATGTGGGAATAGAGAATCCTATAAAAACTAAATTTAAAATCAGGAATAAAAAGAATTCCATCTGTTTTCTTGTAATCACTTCTAGTACATAAACCGGCTTTCATCTCTACTAGCCAATTTCGGAATAAGCGAACCTGGAGTCCAAATCCAGGTTCAATCATAGTAGCTACTCCTGAAGTTATTGATGCTGCTTCTGTAGATGAATAAAATTCAAGTCCCATTCCAAGATCAAAAAACGGACTCACGTTTCGAATGTTAAGATAAATTCTTGGAGTGAATTGCATAACAAAATTATCTGATTCGTAATCTGATGACCGCTCGTAACTCGAATTCGGATAGATGGTGCTGAACTCATGCGATGTATAACTAAAAGCAGTATGCGCGTAGCCTGCGCCGAGAACCAATCCGGCATTATGTCCCCGGTAGCAATAGGAAAGTAAGAAACCATAGCTTTTGAATCGGTATTCTGTATCGTCGTATTTTCCATTGTCTACGTAACGGAGGGTGGGTGGAAAAGTAAAAATCGATAATCCAATTGATGCCTGCTTCTGCCAGTTATTCAAGTTTATTTCTTCGCCGGATCTGTATTTTATTTTTCTTATTTCGTTCACTGGCCGCCGGATCATTACACCGGTGGTGTCATTCCAGTTTACGTAATCCAATGTTGATCTGTTGAGTGAAATGATCTTTACGGGAATCCATATCTTTTTCCAGAGCCAGATGCTATCCTGGGCATTTGAAATTTGAAATATGAGTGATACAAAAATGAAAGTACAGATTAGAAAACAGTTCTTCATTTGAAAATTTAAAAATGAGCTGACAACAATTTTAAAATGTGTTATGAACAGTAAAGGTATTTTTTTGTTGTAACCTGACTATAAAACTCATGGGCAGAAATTGCAGATATCATTTGTTTTTTAATTAGATAGCCTGGAAAAAAGCAGAGAAGCATCTTGATCGGAAAATCTCTGCATCAAAAAAAATGTTGAAACCTGCGCCAGTACAGCGTTTCTCCGCTTTAATTAGGTATGAAATTGACGCAAAAAAAAATTCTTTTGGAAGTGAAAAAAATAAAATGCTTTTATTTGCCCGCTCAAAATCCAGAAATGAGATCTGAGTATTGAGATAAGAGACAAGAAAGTTAATGGCTTTCATCTCAGACCTCACATCTAAAATCTCTTATCTCAACAGCAATACATGTCAAAAAATTTAGTGATCGTTGAGTCACCTGCAAAGGCGAAAACCATTGAAGGTTACCTGGGAAAAGATTTCACGGTGAAGTCAAGCTATGGTCATGTCCGCGATCTTGTGAAAAGCGGGATGGGGATCAACATCAAAAATAATTTTGAACCCGTTTATGAGATCAGCGAGGATAAGCAGCATGTGATCAATGATCTTAAAAAACTTACCAAGAAGGCCGATATCGTTTGGCTGGCAACGGATGAGGACCGCGAAGGAGAAGCTATTTCATGGCATTTGCTGGAAGCACTGGAGCTGGATGAAAAGAATACAAGGAGAATAGTGTTCCATGAAATTACAAAGAAGGCCATTCTCGCAGCTATTGCAAACCCGCGTAAGATTGACCGCAACCTCGTGGATGCGCAACAAGCAAGACGGGTACTCGACAGGCTCGTAGGTTTTGAACTGAGTCCGGTACTCTGGAAAAAAGTGAGGCCGTCATTGTCCGCAGGACGTGTGCAAAGCGTTGCCGTGCGCTTGATCGTGGACCGCGAACGGGAAGTCATGGGATTTGAAGTGACGACTTATTACCGCGTGACGGGAATTTTTTCAGTCAATGGTAAAACGTTCAAGGCAGATCTTTCCAAACGATTCAATACAAAAGAAGAAGCAGAAAAATTTCTCCACGACTGCATCGGTGCAAATTTTACGGTGAAGAACCTCGAAGTAAAACCCGGCAAACGTTCACCAGCACCGCCGTTTACAACATCGACATTGCAGCAGGAAGCCAGCCGGAAACTTGGATTCTCGGTTGCACAAACAATGGTGATCGCGCAGAAGCTTTATGAAGCTGGTAAGATCACCTACATGCGTACCGATTCTGTAAACCTTTCACAGGATGCACTTGCCAATGCACGCCAGGTTGTGCTCAGCAATTACGGAGAGAAATATTCTGAAACGCGTCAATATAAAACCAAGCAGGCTTCTGCACAGGAAGCGCATGAAGCGATTCGTCCGACCGATTTTAATACAGAAGTTGCCGATGAAGATCCGCGTAACCAGCGGTTGTACGATCTCATCCGCAAGCGGGCATTGGCATCGCAGATGAGCGAAGCTGTATTGGAGAAAACTGTGATCACGATTGAATCGGATAAATCAGAACTGAATTTTGTCGGCACCGGTGAAGTCATCAAGTTCGATGGATTCCTTCGGTTGTACATGGAAGGAACCGATGAAGAAGGGGATGAGCAGCAGGAAGGACTGTTGCCTGTAGTTAGTATCGGCGAAAAACTTGATCTCATGGAATCCACAGCCATGCAGCGTTTCACATATCCGCCTGCACGGTATACAGAAGCTTCCCTGGTAAAAAAACTTGAAGAGCTCGGCATCGGACGACCATCTACTTATGCGCCTACGATTTCAACCGTTCAGAAAAGAGGATATGTTGTGAAAGAAGAACGCATGGGAAAAGAGCGGGTGTATGATGTGATCACGCTGAAGGAAAATAAAGTGATTGCAGAAAAGCGTACTGAAATTACTGGTGCTGATAAAAATAAATTATTTCCTACCGACATCGGCATGCTCGTAAACGACTTCCTGGTAGAGAATTTCAAGGAGATCCTTGATTTTAATTTCACCGCTTACGTCGAAAAGGAATTTGATGACATCGCCAATGGAGAATTGCAGTGGCAGAAAATGCTGAAGGAATTTTACGGTCCTTTTCATAAAACTGTAGAATTCACAACTGAAACTTCCGAGCGTGTTTCCGGTGAGCGCATACTTGGCAAAGACCCTGTGAGCGGACTCACCTTGCTTGTGCGTGTGGGAAGATTCGGGCCGATGGCACAGATCGGCACGACAGAAGAAATTGAAAAACTTGGAGAAGGTGCAAAGGCAAAATATGCCAAGCTGCGGAACAACCAGCGGATCGAGAGCATCACTTTCGAGGAGGCAATTGATTTGTTCAAATTGCCGCGTAACCTCGGCCAGTATGAAGGCAGCGACGTGGTGGTTTCAATCGGGCGCTTTGGTCCGTATGTCAGGCACGGCGATATGTTTGCTTCGCTGAAAAAAGAAGACGACCCCTACACAGTAACATACGACCGTGCTGTTGAAGTCATTATTGATAAAAGGCGCTCGAATGCAGAACGTATCATCCGCCAGTTTGATGACGACAAGGAAGTGCAGGTGCTGAAAGGCCGTTGGGGACCATTCATCAGTTACAAAGGACGTAACCTTCGCATCCCAAAGGACAAGGACGGAACTACCATCTCCCTTGATGAAATACATCAACTCGCAGCAAGCACTCCTGATACCGGAAAAAAATCCTGGGGTGCAAGAAAAGGCGGATTCAAAAAACGTATTGAACCAGCTCCAAAGAAATCTGCAGCAAACAAAAGCGCAGGTAAAGAGAGTCCATTGAAGAAAGCCGCATCAGCTAAAAAAACAGCTGTAAAGAAACCGGCGGCAAAGAAGAAAAAGGCTGTTAAAAAATAATTCTTCAGTCTTCTTTTCACTTCGTCCGGTCGCGTAATTTCATCGTCACGAATTTTCGTGTAACATTCATTCAGCAAGCCCGTGGACTTTTCCGTTTACTTTCAGCCAATCGATAAAGAGATATTTGACCGCTACAGCCAGCAGAAAAACCTGTTGGGTAACGTGGTCAATAAATATATTGACCAGGATAAATTTCCTGATCTCTCAGAAACGAAGATTGCCATCATTGGCATACCCGAGGATCGTAATTCAGTTGGGAACCGCGGCTGCGGTGAAGCGCCGGATAAAATCCGGGAAAGATTTTACAAGCTAAAGGCTGGAGCCCATCCTTACAGGATCACTGACCTTGGAAATCTTCGTCTCGGCGAAACTGTGAATGATACGTATGCAGCAGTATCGGAAATAATGGTCGACCTGATGAAGGATGGAATTCTTCCCATACTTCTTGGAGGCAGCCAGGACCTGACCTTTGCGCAGTATGTGGCTTATCAAAAGCTTGAAGAAACGGTGAACATTGTTTCTGTCGATGCTTATTTTGATTTGGGTTCAACAGAAGAAAATTTGCGCAGTCATTCTTATCTCGGAAAAATCATTTTACACGAACCGAATTTCCTTTTCAACTTTTCAAACATCGGGTACCAGACATACTTTGCCGGTGCTGACCAGGTTGAGTTGATGAACAAACTTTACTTTGATGCGTACAGGCTTGGAGAGGTGAGGAAGAATCTTGAAGAAACGGAACCGATCGTGCGCAGTGCCGATATCCTGAGCTTCGACATCAGCAGCATTCGCCAGAGTGACGCTCCGGGAAATGCAAACGCCACACCGAATGGATTCTATGGAGAGGAAGCATGTGCTATCATGCGGTATGCAGGCCTCAGCGATAAGCTAACATCAATTGGTCTGTATGAAGTGAATCCAAGTTTTGATAACAGGGACCAGACATCGCACCTTGCTGCACAGATGCTCTGGTATTTTTTAGACGGGTATTACCAGCGTAAAAAAGATCAGCCGCTTGTAAACAAAAATGCTTTTGTGAAGTACCATGTGAATATTAAAAAAGACATGCAGGAAATTGTATTTTATAAAAGCAAAATGAGTGAACGCTGGTGGATGGAAGTTCCATATCCCAATTCAAAAGTAAAATATCACAGGCATCATTTGGTTCCATGTTCATACCGGGATTACGAAGTTGCCATGAAGGACGAAATGCCTGATCGCTGGTGGCAGGCGTTGCAGAAACTAAGCTGAAAGTCAGAATCCCCGTTTTTGAGCAATTAGAGCTATTGGGGTTAAAATAAATTTTGTTTTTATTTTTATTTTTTCATTTCTTTACGCCACTTAAATCGTTTCCCGGAACGGAGAAGGTGCAATTTACTCGATGATAAAATATTTTACGTTTTCCTTGTTGTCAGGATTGTTGTTGGTATTGCCAGGTTTTGCTCAGCAGGATCCTCAGTACAGCCAGCATATGTTCACAAAACTTTATTACAACCCCGGTTTTGCAGGCGCCAATGATGCCATTTGCGGCACGCTCCTGTATCGTAACCAGTGGACAGGTTTTGGGGGCGAACCGAAAACGGCGATGCTTACAGCAGACATGCCGATGGAGGCATTGCATGGAGGAATCGGGTTGTCAGTACATGCACTGGATAACCTCGGTGCCGGAGGCAGTTTAAATATCAAAGCCAATTATGCTTACAGGGCAGATCTAGGCAATGGCAGAATCGGAATAGGACTCGGGATTGGATATCTTCAGGAATCAATAAACGGATCAAAGCTGGTCTATAACGATGCAGGAGATCAGTATATTCCCGAAGGCACTGTGAGCGGAGGAACTTATGATTTGTCCCTGGGAGTGTATTACAATACTGACAATTTATATGTCGGGCTTTCTTCTACACATCTTACCGCGAACGAGCTAAAATATGCTGATATCACTACACAAATTGAGCGGCATTATTTTTTGATGGCAGGTTACAGCTACGACATTAATTCCACATACACGATTAAGCCGGCTGTAATGATTAAGAGTGATATTGTAGAAACCCAGTTTGATTTGAATGCAAATCTGTTCATTAACCAAAAGTATTGGATCGGTGGTGCGTACAGATTCCAGGATGCAATTGTAGTGATGGCAGGAATTGAAATAATGCCCAATCTGAAACTTGGATATTCGTATGATATAACCACTTCCAAGATAAAAACTTACAGTTCCGGCACGCACGAGATAGTATTGGGATATTGTATGAATGTGTCAAAAACAATAAAAAGGCAGTTTCACAGGAATGTAAGATTCCTGTAAGAATAGCTTCACAAGGAGGTTTCGGTGGAGTAGATTAGGTGAAACCAAAGATATTGAATGTCGTTACAGTTTGTTGCACCGTAAAGTGCATACAATAAAAATAGTCTCAATTACGTTAGTCAAATTGCAAACTCAATTTAAACTTCTCAATAATCCAATGATGAACAAGGCAACAGGATTCAAGGGCATAGGATATTTGTGCTCGGTTTTCCTTATCGCATTAGCAGGATGCGGCGGAGGGAACAAAGGTCAGTTGGTTGGAGTACAGCCCCGGGAGAAATGGTACCAGGCCGATCCTTACGGAATGGTTTACATCCCTGCCGGTTCTTACAATATGGGTCCAAGTGATCAGGACGTTCCTTACGCTTTGACTTCCCAGGCCAAGACTGTTACCCTACCTGCTTTCTACATGGATAACACGGAGATCACAAATAATGAATACCGCCAGTTCGTGTATTGGGTGAAAGATTCACTTGCACACAGGCTCATTGGCGGAGATCACCTGATTGATGAAGGTGAATATGGAGAAAGAATCAACTGGAGGGCAAAAATTAAATGGGACGACGAGCAGAATGTTGAAACCCTTGCCGAACTTTTCCTTCCTGAAACAGAACGCTTCTACCGCAGGAAAGAAATAGATACCCGCAAGCTCAATTTTGAATATTACTGGATTGACATGAAAGCAGCGGCAGAAAAAGATTATTCAACGCCTGCCGATAATTCAGCGGGTGGACTTTCAAACCGTTCACAAGGCAGAACGGACCGTTCTGTATTTATAAAGAAAGATATTTTAAATGTTTACCCTGATACACTGGCCTGGATTCATGACTATGCATATTCATACCATGAGCCATTGACACAGATGTATTTCTGGCATCCGGCTTATGATGATTATCCTGTAGTGGGTGTGAGCTGGAAACAGGCGCGTGCATTCTGCATCTGGAGAACTCAAATATTAAACAGTTACCTTGAAGAAAACGGTGATGCATTCGTGCAGGATTTCCGTTTACCAACAGAATCTGAATGGGAATATGCGGCGCGTGGCGGACTGGATTTATCACCGTATCCATGGGGAGGTCCTTATATCAGGAACAGCCGTGGTTGCTTCCTTGGAAACTTCAAGCCTATGCGCGGAAGTTACCAGGATGATGGTGGTGTGTATACTGTAAAAGTTACATCTTACTGGCCAAACGATTACGGCCTGTATTGTATGGCTGGAAACGTTTCGGAGTGGACAAGCAATGCATTTGATGAATCAGCATATAGCTTCAGCCATGATATCAGCACTGATTATGTTTATGATGCGAAGGAAACTGATCCTGCAGCGATGAAGCGTAAAGTATTGCGTGGTGGTTCATGGAAAGATGTTGCATTCTATTTGCAGACGAGTGCCCGTACTTATGAGTACCAGGACACTGCAAAATGCTACATTGGTTTCCGCTCTGTTATGAGTTTCCTCGGTCGTGATAAGTCGGATTACTAAGTTATCCACACCCGGAAATTTTTCCCTTTTGATTTAATCCAAACGTTTACATTTACGCCTTTCAAAAAATTGAAAAGTCAACTGTCTATTATTGTTTAACCTTAAAACTTAATCTCTTTAAATTATGGGACTTGCCGAATTAACACAAGGAAAAAAGTTTAAAACCTTTATGGCCCGCCTTTATGGTTGGGGTGCAGCGATTGTAATTGTTGGAGCACTTTTTAAAATCCAGCACTATCCCGGTGCCGGCTTGATGCTGGTTATCGGTCTGTCAACGGAAGCAGTGATCTTCTTCTTCTCTGCATTCGAGCCACCCCATGAGGATGTAGATTGGTCATTGGTATATCCTGAGCTTGCCGGTATGCATGATGAAGATGCCAATTCCAGGAAAAAGGAAAAGAAAAAAGTTATTGACCCTGTAGCGCAGTATCTTGATAAACTGATGGCCGATGCAAACATTGGCGGGGACCTTATCAGGAACCTTGGAACAGGATTGAAATCTCTTGGAGACAATACATCAAAACTTTCTGATCTTTCTGATGCATCGGTTGCTACAAGCGACTATGTAAAGAATGTAAGCAAAGCTTCACAGTCAGTAAGCCAGTTGTCCGATTCATATAATAAAGCCGCACAGGTTGCAGAGCAATTCAGTAATTCTACCGAGGATGTAAAAGTTTATAAGGACCAGGTCGTTAATGCAGGTAAGAATCTTGCTGCACTGAATGCCGTTTATGAACTTCAGCTCCAGGATTCAAACGAACACCTCAAGCAAACAAGTAAATTCTATGACGGTATCAATGAGCTGATGGGCAACCTCAACTCTTCACTTGAAGACACTAAGAAATATCGTGAAGAAGTGGCTATGCTTGCAACCAACCTCACCAAGCTGAATACTGTTTACGGTAACATGCTGTCGGCAATGACGGTTCGCTAACCATCGATTCACCTAAATCAATTACTTAACTTAACTGATAACTCACCCCTAGAATATGGCAGGCGGAAAATTGACCCCCAGGCAGAAGATGATCAACATGATGTATCTCGTGTTGACAGCCCTACTTGCTTTGAACGTTTCCAAGGAAATCATCAACGCTTTCGTTACCGTTAATGAGAGCCTGGAAGTGTCCAATTCGAATATCGACAAGAAGAACGAGAAGACGTATGCAGCCTTTAAGCTGGCTATGGATAATGATGCCAAGAAATACGGAGAAGTGAATGCTAAAGCACAGGAAGTGAAAAAGGCCTCCAGTGCAATGGTAAAATTTATCCAGGACATCAAGGATGAAATGGTACGCCACAGCGACGGTTTGAAACCGGAAGATAAAACTCCGCCAATCCGCGAAATGGAAAAGAAGGATGACTACGACACTCCAACCCATCTTATGTGCGGCGATGCCAATGACGGAAGAGGGGCGAAGGCGACTGAATTCAAAAACAAGATCGAAGAATATAAAAAGAGCCTGTTAAAGAATGTTCCTGCTTCTGGCCAGGCAGATTTCAAAAAGAAATTCGACGAGCTCCTGAATACTTCAGACCCTGATCCAAGCAGCGCTGAATATAAGGAAGACGGAAAGCGTACCTGGGAAATGTCAAAATTCTATCACAACCCTGTGGTAGCGTCTGTGGCATTGATGACCAAGTTTCAGGGCGACATACGCAATTCTGAATCACAGGTAATTGACGAACTCATCGCTTCCGTGGATGCAAAGATTATCAAGTTTGACGTACTTAAGCCGGCAGTTATTCCGACAAGTACTGTTGTTACCATCGGTTCAAACTATGAAGCTGAAGTTTTCCTTTCAGCAACATCGTCTACACTTGCTCCTGAGGTTTTCATCGGTGCTACTGCAGATTCTGCCGGATCAAGTTGTAAAGGCTGCGAAGGCACTCCATTGCCGACAGAAGGTGGTTACGCAAAATTCACTGCGCATCCCGGTTCTGAAGGTCCTCAAAAATGGGGCGGAGTAATAAGGGTAAAAAATCCTGATGGAACTTATAAGCACTATCCTTTCAACGAGGAATACGTTGCTCAGAAACCAAACTCAGTTGTTTCAGCTGATAAGATGAACGTACTCTTTATCGGTCTCGATAACCCGGTTTCCATTTCTGTTCCGGGTGTACCGAATAATATGGTTAAGCCAACGATTGAAGGTGCCGGATGTTCGCTCTCTCCCGATTCAAAACTCGGAGGCGGCCACTACATTGCAAATGTGAGCGCAAGCACAGGCGGTAAGGCAACCATCCGCGTTACTGCTACAGTTGGCGGAAAGCCAATGCCAATGGGCGCTTTCGAATACCGCGTGAAGAGTGTTCCGAATCCTGTGGCTACCATGGGCGGAAAAAATGAAAGCGGACCGATCAATAAAAACCTTCTGCTTGCCAGCAGCATGATTCCTGTGATGAAAGATTTCTATTTCGAACTCTTCTGGCAGATCACGGAATTTAAAATGTCAATCGCAGGTAAAGGAATCGAGTATGCTGAATTCCAGGGTAAAGGAAACCAGCTCGATGAGAATATGAAAACAGTTATTGCCCGTGCAAAACCCGGAACGAAAATATTCTTTGAATATATCAGGGCGCGCATGAAAGACACCAAGGACCAATCAACACGACAGCTGTCACCAATGACGTTTGTATTGCAGTAAATTAAATATCTATATACAATGAAAGGTAAAGTTGTTCTTCTGGTTTTCTTAGTTGTTTCCTGTTTGGAAACATTCGCTCAGAATGTAGGATTGCTGGATGGAGTATATGTAAAAGAGAATACGCAGACGCGTACACCGCTTGCATATCCCTTCCTGCGTGAGGCCGATGTAATGTGGTCGAAAAAAATCTGGCGCATTCTTGACCTGAATGAGAAAATCAATCTTCCGTTGAAGTACCCGTCAAGCGAGAGTACAAACGACAGGAAAAACCTGATCGACGTATTGCTCAATGCAACGAAGGAAGGAACACTTACGGCTTATGATTATATGAACGATGAATTCCTGTTGCCAATCACAATGAAACAAGTGGAAGAGCGTGGTGGTTCCAGGATAGATACCCAGCGGCTGATGCGTGCTGATCCTCCATACGATGAATATGATACCGTGATTGCCAAGGACTTTAATTATGACGACGTGGTCGCATTCCGTGTCAAGGAAGAATGGTTTTTTGACAATCAGCGCTCAGTCATGGAAGTGCGTATCATCGGCCTGGCGCCGCTGATTTATGCAAAGGATGAACAGGGAAATGTTCGGGAAGGCAATGTTAAGATTCCAATCTGCTGGTTCTATTATCCTGAATGCAGGAAACTTCTTGCAGCTTCAGAGACTTTCAACAGGCAGAATGACGCCGAACGCCGTACGTTTGATGATATATTTCAGAAACGTCTCTTCAGCAGCTACATTTACAAGGAAGCAAACGTTTACGACAGAACGATCGGAGACTATAAAACGGGAATTGCAACATTGTATGAGTCAGAGAGGATCAAAGCTGATATTGCAAACCTGGAACACGATATGTGGGAATATTAAACTCCTCTAAAGCATTTTTAAAGCGGGACATGAATTCATGTCCCGCTTTTTTTTTTGCCCCCATAAGTCCCAAGAGGTGGAAAAAAGCAAGGTGTTCTAAAAATAACTAAAATATGTATCATCCTTTTGGATGATAAAATGAGCCATAGGATTCACTAATTTTGTCATGGCATTTTAAGGATTAATCCACATACATTGAAAGAATTTAAATGTAATAACTTGGGGCATCCATAATTATAACCATGAAAAAACTCTACCTGATTATTGCTGTACTCATTCCCTCTTCGGGAATTTTTTCACAAACAAAATACATCGGAAATCAAGCAAACACCATTAGCGGTCTTACCATCCTGGGCCGTTCTATTGGAAATAATTGTGCACAAAAAGATGTTTCATGTATACAACAGCTCTGGGCTGATCCATGGCTTAATGATATTGTATTAGTAAGGGCTCATGATACCACAACAGGAAATGGAATTTATTATGACTTTTCTAAAGATGGAGGCTTTAGCTGGACAGTAGATTATGCATACCCTTATGATTGTTTAAATGACCAGGCGCAATATCCTTCAGCAGGCATCATCAATCCATCAGGCGTATTGAATCCTGACAGTGCCTATGTAACCTTTCGAACAAGAACAGTACATTCAGATGAAATAATAAATGGACAACACCAGGTTGCTTCAGGAATTGCTATTAATACGGCTAACCAGCCTTTATATGAACCCATTCCAAACGATTACACGATAACAAGGCAAGGAATCATTTGGGAAACAGAACTACCATTTGATTCAATTTATTATCAAAATAAAATAATTGTTCGCAGAGGAGAATGGAGCAACTTAATGCATGCGGTTCTATTTACTACTGATACCATCCCATTTCCTATGATTGCTATTCCAAATGGAATCGTCTCTATAGTCAGTACCAATATTGCCTTTGCACCCGATGGCCAAACAGGTTACATTGTTGTTTCCGGAAACAATGGAACCTATACTGATTCCGTTTATTACCCGATCGTTATAAAAACAACTGATGGAGGAGTAACATGGGGGGCCCCGGTTGCTATCAATTTATCTGGTCTGGATAACTTTTTCCAGCTTGGAAATACTGCATATACGTTGTTTGAGCATTGTGACGCCCTGGTTGATGCAAATGGCGAATTGCATATTGCGGCGACTGTATTGAAACACGCCGCTGCCTGGTCTGTTTATTTGAATCCGAGCTATGGCACTTTCGGCATATTTGATATCTATTCATCCGGTCCTGATTGGGAAGGACGAATGATTTCTTTTCCTAACACATTCGCTGATCAAGTTGGAATAGTGTTTATTTTGAGACAATATAATCGTCCACAAATTTCGATGGACTCTTCCGCCACGAAATTGTTTTTTGTTTGGGCAGAAACAGACACCCTTATGTTCGGAGTTTATGAAAATGAATATCCCGATATTTGGATGAGGGGATATGATATTAATACCGGTTTGTGCACACCATCAATAAACGTAACAACCGGCACTGTAGCCTTCGGTAATTCCAGGTTCCACCAGGTTTCAAATTATTGTATGACTGGAGATAGCATTTACACAATTCCTGTTGTTATTTCATTGTTTGATGACATGGCCCAGGGACCTGCATCTGGGGTTACATTCAACTATCTTAATGACAACAATGTGAATTGGTCAGCATTTACAGATGCATGCTCGTCTGTTACACTGACTGCTACAGTTTCAATTTCATCTCCGCAGAAGGAAAATCATGACTGCAGTATAATTGCAGTAAATACCTATGATAAAAAGGTTGAGTTGCGCATAAATAAATCCTGGCAACTGTTGCGTGTGATGTCAATAGAGGGAAAGGAAATGCTTGTTAAATCAAGTATCAACTCAAATTATACAATATCCCGTGACCTGCTTTCTACAGGAGTCTATATTTATCAGTTGTTTGGTTCCGATGGAGAAGTTTGTACAGGAAAATTTCTGATAGAATAACCCAGGATTTTCTTTTCCGGTTTATTAATGCCAGATTCGCAGCATGAACCGGTACAAGGTATTAGGGATCATGTCTGGTACTTCGCTTGACGGCGTTGACCTTGCCTTGTGCAGGTTTGAACTGAAGCGCGGGCGTTGGAGTTTCGATATTGAAAAGTCGGAGACTGTTCCTTATTCTTTCGTACAGAAGAAAAAGCTTACCGGTTTGATGACGGCGTCAGCTGAGACGTTGGCATATGAAAATACCGGGTTTGGAACCTTACTGGGTGGACTTGCTAAAACATTCCTGGCAAAACACAGGTTGCAAGCGGATTTTGTTTCTTCTCACGGTCATACCATTTTCCACCAACCCCACAGAAAATTTACCCTGCAGATTGGCGAAGGGGCTGCTCTCAGTGCTGCTTGCAGGTTACCTGTAGTCTGTGATTTCAGAACTGCCGATGTCGCATTGGGAGGACAAGGAGCTCCACTGGTTCCAATTGGTGACCGGCTTCTCTTCAATGAATACGATTGCTGTCTCAACCTCGGCGGTATTGCAAATATATCCTTTGAGCGATCGGGAGAGAGAATTGCTTTTGACGTCTGCCCGGTGAACATGGTGCTGAATCTTCTTGCCGGTGAAAAGGGAAAACGTTACGATAATGGCGGCAGCATGGCCGGGAAAGGAAAAGTCAATACAAAGCTGTTGCAGAAACTAAATGCTGTTCCATTTTATAGGAAACCTTTTCCTAAATCTTTGGGACGGGAAGAAATCGAAAAATATTTTTTCAGGATCATGAAGAATGACAAGAGCAGTGTTGAAGACAAGCTCCATACATTTTGCGAGCATATTGCAAAACAGATTTCTGCTGTAACGAATAAGAGGAAGGGCAGGATGCTGATAACCGGCGGCGGGGCGTATAATGATTTCCTGGTTGACAGGATCAGGCTGCACACTAACCTGGAAATTGTAGTACCAGAAAGGATCATCATTGAATTCAAGGAAGCATTGATCTTTGCATTCCTCGGGGTATTGCGATGGAGGAATGAAGTGAATTGTCTGAGGAGTGTTACAGGCGCTTCAAGGGATTCATGCGGGGGAGCAATCTATCACCCCTGATATAAAAAAGGGCCCCGCTTACCAAGCGGGGCCATGTTAGAAAAGCAAACTCAACATGAAACGGTATCTTTAGTCCCTGCCCGATCTGACATCGGTCAGGCGGGGTTAACCGTTATTCGTTATCTGGGATTTCCGTTTAACTGATAACGATTAACTGATAACATTTTCAATCTACATTATCGTGCAAATAGGAATTGTTCTGACGCAATTCAGGCTTCTTCTCTTCCTCTGCACTAAGTGTATAGCGTGATACGTGTGGTTCGCTGCTATGCGGAATATTGTCAAGCTTCACTTCCTTCCGGACATAGGCAGGTACCTTCTCCATATCTGTAACATTCGTATTGTTTGCCATGCGGTAGTTCAGCGCTTTCAGCTTCTGGATACGCTCCCGTGATTTACGCAATTGCTCATCCATCGGATCAGCAGGCGTATTTTCATTCAGGTTGTGAACTGTTTTTTCAGGCTTAGGCTGTTCTTCAGTTTTCTCAGCCATCGGAGTTGTGATATTCGGGTTGGTGCCTCCGATTTCAAATTCAAATGTCAGTTCATCCTGTTTAGCGCGGGGAGCAGCTACCGGCTCATCACGGGTGATAAGCACGGGTTCATT
>Ga0190274_10000667_pt1 | contig 20098 bp, 18 predicted proteins | sample Popmic531T_FD_133002 | JGI IMG/M metagenome (GOLD analysis project Ga0190274, IMG submission 133002) | Populus adjacent soil microbial communities from riparian zone of Yellowstone River, Montana, USA - 531 T | ecosystem: Environmental > Terrestrial > Soil > Riparian zone | place: USA: Montana... | reverse complement strand
GACTTGTATGAAGGACGCCAGATGGCGCGCGTCATGTCGCTCACCTTCATAGTCTTCATCATGGTGCCGGTGCTTGCGCCCACCATCGGCCAGCTGGTGCTGATCGTCGCCCCATGGCGTTACCTGTTCGTGCTGTTCAGCCTGTTTGCCGCGTCCATCTGGGTGTGGGTGCTGCTGCGCCTGCCCGAAACATTGCATCCGGAATACCGGCTCAAGTTGAGCGTGAAGCATGTCGCGCATGCTGCTGGTGTTGTGCTGGGCGATCGTGCCTCGGTGTGCTACACGATGGCATTGACCATGGTGTTCAGCATCTTCATCACCTACGTGGGCATGGTGCAGCAGATTTTTGCCGATGTATTCCATCGAGCGTCGCTGATGCCCACCATGTTCGGCGTGTGCGCTGCCACCATGGGCGTGACATCGTTCGTCAATTCAAGAATCGTGGGACGGCTCGGCATGCGCATCGTCTCGCAGTCCGGGTTGCTGATGTTCATTGCCATCAGCGCCATTCACCTGTTGGTCGTGTTGTTGGGCATGGAATCGCTGACCACATTCGTAGTGTTGCAGGCTGCCGCTACCAGCTGCATCGGCCTGATAGTCGCCAACTTCGGCACCATGGCCATGGAGCCCATGGGTTCGGTAGCCGGTATTGCTGCGTCATTCCAGGGATTTTTCAGCACCATGGGTGCGGCCCTGATTGGCGCCTTCATCGGCCGCTATTTCAACGGCTCCGTACTGCCATTGCTGGCAGGTGCGGTGGGATGCGGCCTTGTGGCGCTGCTGTTCGTGCTGCTGGCCGAACGCGGCAAACTGTTCCAGCCGCATCACGCGGCGGAATGAGCGGGCAGCCGACCGTGCGAGCGGCGCGATCTGGCGTGGGTGGCTGCGACGCCGTCCGGTAGATGCGCAGCAGCGTCCTGCTACTGCGGCTGGCCGCCGCGTGCCGGAAATTCGCGCAGCAGGTCTGCGACCGCACCCTGAATCAGTGCCTGGTCGAGGTTGCCACTCTTGCCCAGCTCGCGAGATACATGGCCGTTCCAGACTTCAGCCCTGCGCACCGGGTCCACGGCGCGCAGCACCAGTTTTCCCTCGGTGACGTTCCTTGCGCCAGAACTGCTGACGCCGACACCGGCGCCACCGCTGCCGCCATAGCTGCCCATTCCGACACCGATGCGAAACGGACTGGTCTTGATTGTCTCGGCCTGAGCGGTCTCGTACTGAAGCACCAGATCAGGGTTGGCGCCGGCAGCCGCTTCTTCATAGCCCTTGCGCTGCAACTCGCCGGCAATCGCCACACGGATGTTGCCATCCACGATCGACAGGACCTGGCCGGATGGCTGATTACCGGAGCCAGTATCCCAGCCGAAAGTCCTGTAGAAATTGAAGTCCGCCTTCGGATCGAGCATCGATTGCGGTTTCGATGCACTGGAAGCGCAGCCTGACAGGGTGGCAATGCCCGCCGTGAGGCTGGCGATCGCAACTGCGCGCAGAAAATGTCCCGGCTTGATCATGGGTCTGCTCCTTCTCGCCAATGGCGGGCGTGGCGGACGCCGCGAGGCCGCTGCGCTGATCACGTCAGCTCCGCGCCGGCGGGTCCTTTTCCTTGTCACGCTCGATCAGCGCGTAGGCCGAGTGATTGTGGATGGATTCGAAGTTCTCGCTCTCGACCACGTAGGCGAGCACGCGCGGTTCGTCATTGAGGCGCACGGCCACGTCACGCACCATGTCCTCGACGAACTTGGGATTGTCGTAGGCGCGCTCGGTCACGTACTTCTCGTCAGGGCGCTTGAGGATGCCGTACAACTCGCAGGAGGCTTCGCCCTCGGCGATGTCGATCAGCTCCTCGATCCACATATGCTCGCGGATCTTCGCCTTGATGGTCACATGCGAGCGCTGGTTGTGCGCACCATAGTCGGAGATCTTCTTCGAGCACGGGCACAGACTGGTCACCGGCACCACCACCTTGACCCAGATCGCGGTGTCGCCCTTGCAGGCCTCGCCGATCAGCGTGGCGTGGTAGTCCATCAGGCTTTCGACCCCCGACACTGGCGCGCGCTTGTTGACGAAGTAGGGGAAGGACATCTCAATGTGGCCGGCCTCGGCATCGAGGCGCGTGGTCATCTCCGTCAGCATGGCGCGGAATGAATCCACCGAAATCTCGCGTTCGTGGTGCAGGATCTCGACAAAGCGCGACATGTGCGTGCCCTTGAAATTGTGCGGCAGGTTCACGTACATGTTGAAGGTCGCAATGGTGTGCTGTTCGCCGGTGGAGCGATCCTTGACACGCACCGGATGGCGGATGTCCTTGATGCCCACCTGGTTGATCGGGATGCGGCGCGTATCGGCGCGGCTCTGCACATCCTCGACGGTCACTACATTGCCCTGCGGGTTCGGCACACTGTTCATTACTTCACTACCTTGGCTGAGGCGGCGGCCAGAGCCATTCTGGGGACGCTCCGGGTGGTGTTCAACCCGCCCTGCAGTTCGTTCCACCACCGCTCGATGCGGTTTCCGACCGTTTCGTCATCCAGGCCTGCATCGCGCAGGCATTCCTCGCGGCTGCCGTGTTCGATGTATCGGTCGGGCAGACCGATCTGCAGCCGCGGCTGCGACAGTCCCTCGCCATCCAGAAGTTCGAAAGCGGCGCTGCCGGCGCCCCCGGCGATGACGTTCTCTTCGAGCGTGACGACGGCCCGATGTTGTGGCGCCAGCTCGCGCAGCAGTGCCGCATCCAGTGGTTTGACAAAGCGCATGTTGACAACGGTTGCATCCAGTTTTTCGGCGACGCGCAGCGCTGCGACCAGCATGGTGCCGAAGGAGAGCAGCAGCAGTCCGCTGCTGCCGCGCCGGCGCAACTCGGCGCGGCCCAACGGCAGTGCCGTCATTTTCTTCACCACCGCGACACCGGGACCCTGGCCGCGCGGGTAACGCACGGCGGCGGGACCGGCAGTGGTGGTGGCTGTGTAAAGCATTTGGCGGCATTCGTTTTCATCGGCGGGCGCCATCACCACCATGTTGGGCAGGCAGCGCAGGAACGACAGATCGAAGGCGCCGTTGTGTGTGGCGCCGTCACCGCCAACTACGCCGGCCCGATCCAGCGCGAACACCACCGGCAGATTCTGCAGCGCCACGTCGTGGATCAGTTGGTCGTAGGCGCGCTGCAGGAAGGTGGAGTAGATCGCCACCACCGGCTTCATGCCCTCGCAGGCGAGGCCTGCCGCGAAGGTGACGGCATGCTGCTCGGCAATGGCCACATCAAAATAGCGTTGCGGAAAGCGCTTCGAATACTCCACCAGGCCTGAGCCTTCGCGCATGGCCGGGGTAATGGCGACGATGCGTGGATCCTGTTCGGCCATGTCGCACAGCCAGTCGCCGAAGATCTGCGAGTAGCTGGGGCCGCTGCTCTTTTCCTTGAGCAGCTTGCCACTGGCCGGATCGAAGGGGCCGGGGCCGTGCCAGGTGATGGGGTCGGCCTCGGCTGGCGCATAACCCTTGCCCTTCTGCGTCACCACATGCACCAGCTGGGGGCCATTGCGATCGCGGACATTGCGCAGCATGCGCAGCAGCGCCGGCAGATCGTGGCCATCCACCGGGCCGAGATAGTTGAAGCCCATTTCCTCGAACAGCGTGCCGGGCAGCCACATGCCCTTCATGTGCTCCTCGGAGCGGCGCGCGAATTCGCGGAAGGTAGGCATCTGACGCAGCGCGCGCTTGCCGCCTTCGCGCAGCTGCCCGTACAGCTTGCCCGACAGGACGCGCGCCAGGTAATTCGACAGGGCGCCGACGTTCTCGGAAATCGACATGTCGTTGTCATTCAGCACGACCAGCAGATTGGCAGGCAGGCTGCCGCCGTGATTCAGCGCCTCGAAGGCCATGCCGGCGCTCATCGCTCCGTCGCCAATCACCGCCACGGCGCGGCGTTGCTGGTCGCTGAGTGCGGCGGCCACCGCCATGCCCAGTGCTGCGCTGACCGAGGTGCTGGAATGACCGACGCCGAACGCGTCGTATTCGCTCTCGCTGCGCGCGGGGAAGGGCGCCAGGCCATGCAGCTGCTTGATGGTGTGCAGCCGCTCGCGTCGTCCGGTCAGCACCTTGTGCGGATAGGCCTGGTGGCCCACATCCCAGATCAGCCGGTCGTGCGGTGTATTGAAGATGTAGTGCAGGGCGATCGTCAGTTCGACGGTGCCGAGGCCGGCGGCAAAATGCCCACCGCGCGTGCTCACGGTCTGGATCAGGAATTCGCGCAGCTCTGCAGCCACAGCGGGCAGTTCGCGTTCGCCCAGCGCGCGCAGCGCAGCCGGCGAATCGAGCTTTTCAAGCAGCGGGTACGTCCTGTTTCCGGCCATGGGGCGAGTTTACAGGGCAGCGCCTCAGTGCGCCCGACCGACCACAAACCGCGCCAGTTCGTGCAGCAATGCGCTGCCGGCGCCCGGCTCGCCCAGTGCCGACAACGCCCGATCGCGATGACGCGCGGCAGCGGCGCGTGCCGCTTCCAGCCCCCAGACCGACGGATAGGTGGGTTTACCCAGTGCCTGATCGGCCCCGGCCATCTTGCCCAGGGTCTCCGTATCGCCGGTGACATCGAGAATGTCGTCCTGGATCTGGAAGGCCAGGCCGATCTCGGCGCCATATTGCCGCAGCCGTTCCCGCTCGCTGGCAGCAATGCGCCCCGCGGCAATGGCGCCCATCTCGACGCTGGCCTGGATCAACGCGCCGGTCTTGCGCCGGTGCATCAGCTCGATGGCGGCGCCATCCAGCGGACGCCCGACGGCGGCGAGATCAATGGCCTGGCCGCCGGCCATGCCCTCAGTGCCGATGGCGTGTGCCAGCACCGACAGCATCTGCAACTGCGCAGCGGCGGGCATTGCAGTGCTGTCATCCGCCAGCACTTCGAAGGCCAACGCCTGCAAGGCATCGCCGGCGAGGATGGCGGTGCCTTCGCCGAAGGCGCGGTGGCAGGAGGGTCGGCCGCGTCGCAGGTCGTCATCGTCCATGGCCGGCAGATCGTCGTGGATCAGGCTATAGGCATGGATCAGTTCCACCGCGGCCGCGGGCGAATCCAGCCATTCGATGGGCGCGCCCAGGGCTTCGCCGGTGACGTAGACCAGCAGCGCGCGCAGGCGCTTGCCGCCACCCAGAACGCTGTAGCGCATGGCGTCGCACAGCCGGCTGTCGCCCTGATCAGTGGCCGAAAGGCAGTGCGAGAGGACGCTTTCGATACGCGCCTGTACGTCGCCCAATCGGGCATCGATGGTCGGAGGATCCACGATCCTGTCCCTCTCGCTCAGGGGTTGTCGCTGCCGTCAGCAGCGGCATCGGCGGGTGCGACGAAGTCTTGCAGCGTCGCGTCGCCGCCCTTCTGCGACAGGATATGCACCTTCTGCTGGGCACTCTGCAAGGCCTGCTGGCACTCGCGCGTCAATTGCACCCCGCGCTCGAAACTGCGCAGGGCGTCTTCGAGTGACAGGTCGCCGGCTTCCATGCGCGCGACCAGTGCCTCGAGTTCAGCCAGCGTCTGTTCGAATCCGCCTGCGGGAGCTTTGTTTGACACGGCGCGCACCCTACACAGGCAGCGGCGGACAGGTCAAATTGGCTCAATCCAGCTGGACAACGGGACGTCGGGTGGCAAGACTTGCCGCTGCAAATTCGCATGTGGGGGGAATACCGTGTCCAAATACAGATTCGGCGTGCTGCCGGCCGTGGCCACCGCCATGTTCACGTTCCTGACCTTGCAGGCCGCCGCGCAGTCGCCTGCCGCCGCCGGGTTGTCAGCAGCCGGAGTCAGGAACATTGATACCGTCGTCAACGACCTGGTGGCCAAGGGAACCGTTCCTGGCGCGGTGGTCCTGGTTGCCCGTCACGGCCAGGTGGGCTATCTGAAGGCCTTCGGCGTCTCGGATGCCCAGAACAAGCAGCCCCTCAAGACCGATACCATTTTCTGGATGGCGTCGATGACCAAGCCCATTGTCGGCGCTGCGGTCATGATGCTGGTTGAGGAAGGCAAGCTGCAGCTGGCCGATCCCGTCAGTCGCTACGTCCCCAGCTTCCGTCAGAACCCGCGCATGGTGCGCGTGTTTGAACCTGGTGCCGTGGCGGCCTGGCAGGCTGCGAATGCCGCCGCGCGTCGCGGCGGTGGCGGCGGACAGGGCGGCGCAGCCGCCGCTGGTGGAGCGCCCGCAGGTGGCGCCCCGGCCGCTGGTGCTGCGCGTGCGGGCGGGCCCGCCGTGCCGCCGCCGTCCTTCAAGCAGGTGCCGGCGAATCGCGAGATCACCATCCGTGATCTTCTGACGCATACCTCGGGCATTCAGCCGCAGGCGGGCTATCCACCCAATCCGACGCTGCCGGCTTATACAGCCGACGACACCATGGACAGCTTCATCCCCACCTTGTCGCGTGCGGCGATCGACTTCCAGCCGGGGACACAGTGGGCCTACAGCAATGCCATTGGCTTCGACATTCTGGCCTACATCGTGCAGACCGTCAGCGGTGTGCCCTTTGACCGCTTCGCCAAGGAGCGCATCTTCACGCCGTTGAACATGAAGGACGCAGGCTGGGGTTCCGGTGTCACGCGACAGGGTCAGGCGCTGATGGTGGGCAACATGACCAACCCCTGCGTCAATGGCACCAAGTACATCTGCGGGTCGGCTGGTTTGTGGATGACGGCGACCGACTATGGCAATTTCGCGCAGATGCTGGAGAACGGCGGCACCTTCAATGGCAAGCGCCTGCTGAAGCGCGAGACGGTGGCAGAGATGGCCACCAACCATACGGGCACTCTGATGCCCGATCGAATGGGCATGAAGGCCGCGGGCACCGGCATGGGCCTGAGCATGATGGTCATCACCGATCCAGAGAAAGCCGGCGTCGCGCCGCTGCCCAAGGGCAGTTTTGGCTGGGACGGCGTGGGATCGCGCCGTTTCTGGGTCGTGAACTCGAAGGACATGGTGATCGTGATGCTGCTGCCCGGTGGACAGTCCGACGTCGCCCAGCGCGCGATCGAGAAGGCCGCACTGGCTGCAGCCACCGGCTGAGGGCGGCCAACGTTCAGGCAAGGCGGCGCCGGTAACGGCGCCGCTTTGTTATCATCCGCGCGCCCGCATTCCGGGCTCACCGCGTGATCTGATGGCGCAGTCCTACAACGCAGCCGATATCGAGGTTCTGTCGGGCCTCGACCCCGTCCGCCGCCGGCCGGGCATGTACACCGACACCAGCCGTCCCAACCATCTGGCACACGAAGTCATCGACAACAGCGTCGATGAGGCGCTGGGCGGCCATTGCACCGAACTCGGCCTCAAGCTGTACAAGGACGGTTCGCTGGAGGTGATCGACAATGGCCGCGGCATGCCGGTGGACATTCATCCGCAGGAGAAGGTCAGCGGCGTCGAGCTGATCCTGACGCGTCTCCACGCCGGCGGAAAATTCTCCGGCGACTCCTACAAGTTCTCCGGCGGCCTGCACGGCGTGGGCGTGTCGGTGGTCAACGCGCTGTCGAAGCACCTGGAATGCTGGGTGCGTCGCGGGGGCAAGGAATACAACATCGCCTTCAAGGATGGCCGTGTGTCCTCGAAGCTGGAAGTGATCGGCACCGTGGGCCAGCGCAACACCGGCACGACGGTGCGATTCTGGCCCGATCCGAAGTTCTTTGATTCCGATCATTTCTCGGTGGCCGAGCTGAAGCGGGTGCTGAAGGCCAAGGCCGTGCTGTGCGCGGGCCTGAAAGTCAGCTTCGAGAATGAAGCCACCGGCGAGAAGCAGGAGTGGTTCTACACCGGACATCTGGGCGAATACCTGACCGAACAGCTGGAAAAGGCCGAAGCATTGCCCGCTGAGCCCATCACCGGTCGCCATGAGTCCGATCAGGACGTGGTGGAGTGGGCACTGGCCTGGGCGCCAGACATCGCCAATGTGGTGGCTGAGAGCTACGTCAACCTGATTCCGACGCCCGCGGGCGGCACGCATGTCAACGGTCTGCGCGCCGGCATCGTCGAGGCGGTGCGCGAGTTCTGCGAGTTCCGTAACCTGCTGCCGCGCGGCCTGAAACTGACGGCCGAAGATGTCTGGGACAAGGCCTGCTTCGTGCTGTCGCTGAAGATCCGCGACCCGCAGTTCTCCGGTCAGACCAAGGAGAAACTCAGCTCGCGCGAGGCAGCGGCGCTGGTCGAAACGCATGCGCGCGATGCCATGGGCCTGTGGCTGAACCAGCATCCGGACGCCGGCGAGCGCATTGCGCAGTACGCCATCGCCAATGCACAGGAACGCGTCAAGGCGGCGCAGCGCGTCACGCGCAAGCGCGCCGTCAATGGTCCGGCATTGCCGGGCAAGCTCGCTGACTGCAGCGGTCAGGATCCGGCGCGCTCGGAGATTTTCCTCGTCGAAGGAGATTCCGCCGGCGGCTCGGCCAAGCAGGCGCGCGACAAGGATTTCCAGGCCATCATGCCCCTGCGCGGCAAGATCCTGAACACCTGGGAATTGCCGCCGGGCGAAATCGGCTCGTCGCAGGAAGTGCACGACATCAGCGTCGCGCTGGGTGTCGATCCCGGCTCGGCCGACATTTCGGGCCTGCGCTATCACAAGGTATGCATCCTCGCTGACGCCGATTCCGACGGACTGCACATCGCCACGCTGCTGTGTGCGTTGTTCCTGCGTCACTTCCGCCCGCTGGTCACCAACGGGCATGTGTACGTGGCCATGCCGCCGCTGTACCGCATTGATGCCGGCAAGCAGGTGATGTACGCGCTGGACAACGACGAGCGCGATCAGCTGCTGGCACGGCTCGCCGCCGAGCATTCGCGCAGCAAGCCGGTGGTGACGCGCTTCAAGGGCCTGGGCGAGATGAATCCGTCGCAGCTGCGCGAGAGCACCATCGATCCGCGTACCCGCCGGCTGGTGCAGCTCACCATTGACGCGAAGGACAACGCCGATTCATTGATGGACATGCTGCTGGCCAAGAAGCGCGCCGGCGACCGGCGCGAATGGCTGGAGAGCAAGGGCAACCTGGCAGAGATCTGATGAAGGATCAGCAACTGGATTTCGAGGGCACCGAGCGCCGTCCGCTCGGCGTCTACACCGAGAAGGCCTACCTCGACTATTCGATGTACGTGATTCTCGATCGCGCGCTGCCGGCGCTGGGCGACGGCCTGAAGCCGGTGCAGCGGCGCATCACCTACGCCATGAGCGAGCTGGGGCTGTCGGCCGCGTCCAAGCACAAGAAGTCGGCGCGCACCGTCGGCGACGTGATCGGCAAGTTCCATCCGCATGGCGACTCGGCCTGTTACGAAGCCATGGTGCACATGGCGCAGGAATTCTCCTATCGCTATCCCATCGTCGACGGGCAGGGCAACTGGGGGTCGGCCGACGATCCCAAATCGTTCGCCGCCATGCGTTACACCGAATCGCGGCTGACACGTTATGCCGATGTGCTGCTGGACGAACTGGCCGATGGCACCGTGGACTGGGGTCCGAACTTCGACGGCTCGCTGGAAGAGCCGCTGATGCTGCCAGCCCGGCTCCCCAATCTGTTGCTGAACGGCACCTCGGGCATCGCGGTGGGCATGGCCACCGACATTCCGCCGCACAATCTGCGCGAAGTGGCCGCGGCCTGCGTGCATCTGCTGGACGAGCCTGACGCTACCACGCGCGCCCTGATGAAAATGGTGCGCGGGCCGGATCTGCCCACCGGGGCCGAGATCGTTTCTGCCAGGACGGAGTTGCTGGAGTTCTATGACAAGGGCACCGGCAGCTTCAAGGCGCGCGCGGTGTACGAAGTCGAGGAGGAGAGCGGACACATCGTCATTACGCAGCTGCCGTTCCAGGTCTCGGGCAGCAAGGTGCAGGAGCAGATCGCACAACAGATGCGCGAGAAGAAGCTGCCCATGGTCGAGGATGTCCGCGATGAATCGGATCACGAGAATCCGACCCGACTGGTGATCGAGCCGCGCTCGAATCGCATTGATGCCGATCAGCTGATGGCGCATCTGTTCGCCACTACTGACCTGGAGCGCAGCTATCGCGTCAACATGAATGTGATCGCGCTGGATGGCCGGCCGCGCGTGATGGGCTTGAAAGCGCTGCTGACCGAATGGCTGGAATTCCGTCGCCGCACTGTGCGCCGTCGTCTCGAACACCGGCTCGACAAGCTGACGCGCCGACTGCACATCCTCGATGGCATGCTGATTGCCTACCTCAATCTCGATGAGGTGATCCGCATCATCCGCCGCGAGGAAGAACCCAAGCCGGCGCTGATCAAACGTTTCAAGCTCTCCGAAGAGCAGGCTGAAGCGATTCTCGAGACCAAGCTGCGGCATCTCGCGAAACTGGAAGAAATGAAGATCCGCGACGAGCAGACCCGGCTCGCCGAAGAGAAGCAGGGGATCGAAGCCATCCTGGCCAGCAAGGTGAAGCTGACCAGGCTGATCCGCAGCGAGATCGAGGCCGACGCCGAGGAGTATGGCGACGAGCGGCGCACCAGGATTGTCGAACGCGCGGCGGCGCAGGCCATTGAAGAGACGGACCTGGTGGCCAACGAACCGGTGACCATCGTGCTGTCCACCGGTGGCTGGGTGCGCGCTGCCAAGGGTCATGACATCGATCCACTGACGCTGTCGTACAAGACCGGTGACGCCTTCCAGGCGGCTGCGCGCGGCCGCAGCACGCAGCTGGCGGTGTTCGTCGACAGTACCGGCCGCGCCTACAGTCTCCCAGCGCACGCACTACCTTCCGCGCGCGGCCAGGGCGATCCGCTGTCGGGACGGCTAGATCCGCCGGACGGAGCAAAATTTGCCGGCGTGTTGATCGGCGAGCCTGATGATCAATGGCTGCTGGCCACCGATGCGGGCTACGGATTCACGGTGCGACTCAAGGAGTTGCATTCGCGCAATCGCGCCGGCAAGGGCGTGATCAATGTGGGCGAGGGCGTGCTGGTGCTGCCGCCGGTTCCGGTGGCGACGGCCGAGGCGCGACTGGCGCTGGTCAATACCGAAGGCCGGTTGCTGGTGTTTGCGGTGGCCGATGTGCCGGAGCTCGCGCGCGGCAAGGGCAACAAGCTGTTCGGCATTCCTGCCGCGAAGGCGGCGTCGCGCGAGGAAGTTCTGCTCGCCGTGACCGTGCTGGCACCAGCGCAGTCGCTGCGCGTCTGGTCTGCCGAACGGCAGATGACGCTGTCGCCAGGTGATCTGAAGGACTATGTCGGCGAGCGGGCGCAGCGCGGTGCCCTGCTACCGCGCGGTTGGCGCAAGGTCGATCGACTCGAGCCGGTTTGAACATCTGGCTGCAACTGCTGCTGACTACGCTGGGCTGGGCCGCCACCTTTCACGTCAGCAAGCACATCGTCAGTGAAATGCCACCGCTGTCGGCGGCGATCTGGCGTTTCGCCATTGCCGTAGCCTTCCTGCTGCCGCTGACCACGCACCGCGAAGGCTGGGAATGGGGCGCTCTGCGGCGCAACGCCGTGCCGCTGCTGGTGATGGGCGGCATCGGCATCCTCGGCTTCCAGCTCGGCATGTTCTATGGACTCGAGACCAGCTCCGCGGCCAACGCGGCGCTGATCATGGGCCTGAATCCGGCATTGACGGTAGCGCTGAGCGCCGCACTGGAACGCCGTCACATTCGCCTGTTGCAATGGTGCGGTCTGCTGTTGGGCATCGCCGGCGTGGCCATCGTGGTCAGCAATGGCCACTGGCAGAGTCTGCTCAGGCTGTCGTTCGGCCGTGGCGATCTGTGGCTGCTGGGTGGTGCCGCCGCCTGGGCGCTGTATTCCGTGATGATCAGGCGCAACGTGCGCGGCCTGGGCGTCATGCAGATCACCGCCAGCACCATCCTGATCTGCACAGTGGCGATGACGGTTGGCGCGGCGCTGTGGGCGCCGGGCAACCTGTTGTGGCCGCCGCGCGCGCTGTGGCTGCCGTTGCTGTTCATCGGCGTGATCGGCTCGGGGCTGGCCTATGTATGGTGGAACGCCGCTGTGACGAAACTGGGCGCGGCACGCGCCTCGATGTTCATGAATCTGGTGCCGGTATTCACGATCGGCATCGGCACGCTGATGGGTCAGCCGGTCGGTCCGGCGCAGCTGCTGGGCGCAGCGCTGGTGATTGGCGGGGTCATCCTGGCGGTCAGGTGAGACTGGATTGCTGCTGTTGCAATCTGCGGGTCTGGAAAAATGAAATGAATTGCAATAAGCAATACTTGAATTGACAATTGCAACGGCTGATCAATTAGCAGCGGGGGAACAACATGTCAGGAACACGTAGCTGCGTTGGCGTCGTGGCCATGGCCGCCATGCTGCTGGCCATCGCACCAGCACAATCGCATCACTCATTCGCCGCCGAATTCGACGTCAACAAGCACGTCGAGATAGAAGGTGTACTGACGAAGGTGGACTGGGTCAATCCGCACGGCTGGTGGCACCTGGACGTCAGGAATCCGCAGACTGGCGAGATCGAGAAATGGGATATCCAGAGTGAGAGCCCGGGCGCGCTGCGCCGCGCGGGCATCACCCGGGAAAACTACGGCAAGATCGGTGACCGAGTGCGCATCGTCGCCTTCGGCGCCAAAGACCCGGACGCCAAGTATCTGGGCATCGTGCGCACGATGAACAATCTGACCACGGGCGTTTCGTTCCGCATGCTGGCCGACTTCACCAAGTAGGAACCATCATGAAAACACAAGTTACGCGGAACGTGATCGGCGCTGCCATGTTCTCGCTGCTATGCCTTGCTCTGCCGGCTCAGGCACAGCGCGGCGGCGGTGGCGGCGAGGAACTGAAGCAACTGGCCGCAAAGCCGACGCCCAGGACCGCTGACGGACGTCCGGATCTGAGCGGGCGCTGGGGCGGCGGCGATGGCGGTGCCGGTGCCGGCGGCGCATCGGGATTCAAGGATGGCGTGCATACGCTGATCTTTGGTTCGGTGATCGAGGGTGTCGACCCCGAGAAAGACGCCATCACGGCCGACAGCGGCCTGCATGGCGAAGAAAGCCGCAAGCAGCGGGAAGCCCGGAATGCGCCGGAATACAAGCCCGAATTGCGGGCCAAGCGGGAAGCCATGGCGACGGATCAGAACCACCACGATCCCACGGCGTACAGCTGCCAGCCCCACGGTGTGCCACGCATGGGTGCGCCTGCGTTCATCGTGCAGCAGCCGGACCGCGTGATTTTCCTGTATGGCTCCAATCCCTACAGCACCTTCCGCATGATCCCCACCGATGGCAGGCCGCATCGCAGCAGTGCGGAAGTCGATCAAAGCGGCATGGGTGATCCCGTGGGTCGCTGGGAAGGTGACACGCTGGTCATCGAAACCACGGGCTTCGATGAGGATTCCACCTGGTTCGGCCGCGACGGCTACTTCCACTCCGACGCCATGAAGGTCACCGAACGCTTCACGCGCAAGGGCGACACGCTGGAGTATCAGGCGACGGTGGAAGACCCGAAGGTGCTGATGAAGCCCTTCAACATGTCACCCACGCCGCAGGTCATCCGCAAGGGTGATCCGAAGGCCATCCTGTACAACAGCGACTACCCCTGCGACATCGAAGTGCACGACTTCCGTCAATACGCGGATCGTTACAACCATCTCTGAGCGTCGAAGTTCCGGGACCAAGCCCCGGTGTTGATTCGCCGGGGCTTTTTTGTGGCTGAGGCTGCGGCGCTAGACCCGACGTCGGGCCAATCCAATGCCTGCGAGTCCCAGGCAGAACAACGCGAGCGTGGCGGGCTCAGGCACCCGCGCCGGGAAGGCGCGGATCTCTCCACCCGGAAACGCGGTCGAATGGATATTGAAATATGCGCTGCCCGCGTCCAGTCCGCCGATCAGGGCCGCCGTGGCTCCTGCCGCCGTGCCGCCATTGGCGGTCACGAACGCAGGAACGAAGTTGAGTGGATCGTCCAGGTCGAAGGAGTTGAGATACGAACCCGCTGTCACCCCGGCGGGAAACCCGAGCAGGGTCGGCGTGTCGACTGCGACCGCTGCGGTGCCTGCGCCGGGCAGCGCTGTGCAGCAATGGATGTGCGCCACCGTGGTGGGCGCCGACAGACCCGAAAAGGTGATATCGAAGGTGAGGTCGTGAGAGATCGAGTCGAACGTCACCAGTGCGGAACCCGTCCCCGATGCTCCCGGTCCTTCCGGACCCAGCGTGCCATACCAGCTCAGCAGGGCTGCGGAGGCGTTGGCGGACAGGGCACTCCCTGCGATGACGGCGGCTACCGACAGGAATCGTTTGAGCATGGCGAGTCCCTCCGGCCAGAACAATCGATACTGCGATCACCGCTTGGGCAAGCATGATTCGTACCGTCTTTGACAGACGAAATTCAAGCTGTTCAATCTACAGGATTTGTTTCCTTCGCTCGCGCTCACGGCACAGCCATGACGTGCGTTCCGCGCTGCGTCGTGTAAAAAATTCCGACTGCAGGAGAGGCGGCGGGTCGACCCGCCGCCACTACCGTCATGCCTTGGTCAGGTCCATCTTCAGTGCCGCCGCCGCAGATTCCAGCCTCTGGTGGGCTTTCTTCGCTGTCGCCACGGCCGACTCCACCTGTCCTGAAGCGCCTGCTGCCTGTGCCTGCGTCCACATGATCGACGCATTGGTGGCGTTCAGCTGTGCAGCCTGCAGGTTGGCGCCCTCGGGCAGCCGGGCGCCCTTCGTGGCCGCGGCGACGCGCTTCTGCACGGTGTCGAGCAGCTTCGGCATCTCCGCGCTCAGTGTGGTCCATTCAGCGGCCAGGCCGTCCATGAACACCTGCTTTCCGGCGACCGCTGCGGCGGGCAGGGCCTGCGCCTCGGCGAGCACAGCGGGCGCGCCGGCAAGCACTGCAGCAAAATCCTGTTTCTGATAGGAATTCTGCAGCTCGACCACCTTGGTTTGTACCGCGGCGTACTGCTCCGGAATATATTTCTGCGGCTCGGCTCCGGCTGCCCTGAACGCGTCCTGCACACCAACCAGCGCCACCCGTGCCGGTTCCTTCTGGCCGGCGCAAGCTGCCAGCAGCAGCGTCACCATGCCGATTCCCATCCCGCGTCGAAGACTCTTCTTGAACTTCATTGGCTTCATGCCCCCCAGGTTTGTTTATGTTTATCGCGGACACCTCATGTTACGCCAGCCCCGAATCAGGGCGAAACTGTGGTTTGCAGCAGCTCCTCGGCCCGGTGACAGGCCACCTGCGATCCGGCCAGATCGCGCAGCAAGGGTTTTTCGGCGGCGCAACGTGCGATGGCCAGCGGACAGCGGCTGCGAAATACACAGCCTGAGGGTGGGTCCAGTGGCGAAGGAATTTCACCGTGCAGCGGCGCGGCGGCCGATCGACGCTGCGGATCGGGCGCCGGCACGGCCGCCAGCAACGCGCGCGTGTAGGGATGCAGCGGCCGGCGATACAGCAGCTCCGACCGCGCCAGTTCCATGATGCGCCCCAGGTACAGCACCAGCACCCGGTCGGCGCTGAAGCGCACCGCGGCCAGATCGTGCGAAATGAAAATCAGCGCCAGCTGCAGACGTTGCTGCAGATCCTTCAGCAGGTTGCCGACTTGCGATTTGATCGAGACGTCCAGCGCCGACAGCGGCTCGTCGCAGACCACCAGCTGCGGTTCCAGCATCAGCGCGCGCGCAATGCCCACGCGTTGTGCCTGTCCGCCGGACAGTTCGTGCGGATAGTGCCGCGCCAGTCCGGCGCGCAGCCCCACCTGCGCCAGCATGGCTTCGATCGCTGTCTGCCGCTGCGCTTCCCCCAGCTGGGGCCGGAATTCGCGCAGCGGTTCGGCCAGCACGGCGCCGATGCGCATGCGCGGATCCAGCGAGGCCTGCGCATCCTGGAAGATCATCTGCAGCCGCGGCCGCATGGCGCGCAGCGCCGGGCCCTGCAGGGCCAGCAGGTCGATGCCGTCGAAGTGCGCGCTGCCGCGCGTCACCGGCAACAGCCGCAGCAATGCGCGGGCCAGCGTCGACTTGCCGCTGCCGGATTCACCCACCACGCCCAGGGTGCTGCCGCGGGCCAGCTGGAAGCCGATGTCATCCAGTGCCCGCAGCGTCTGCGCAGCGGCGAAACCGCGCTGCAGCGTGTAGTCGACGCCCAGTCCGCGCACCCGCAGCAGCGTATCGCTCATGCGGCGCTTCCGGTCAGTCGGCCCAATGGACCCTGGTGATGACAGGCACGCCAGTGCGCCGCAGCTTCTTCCAGCAGCGGCGGAGTCTGCTGACTGCAAATCGGCTGCGCATACAGACAGCGCGGCGCGAAGGCGCAGCCTGGTGGCAGTTGAGCCGGGTCAGGCGGATGACCGGCGATGCTGGGCAGGCGCGCGGGGATGGTTCCGTCCAGCGGCGCAATCGAACGTTGCAGCGCTTCGGTGTACGGATGCCGGCAGGCACTGAACAGCGTCCCGGCCGATGCCACCTCGACGATGCGCCCGCCATACATGACGGCAATGCGCTGCGCCATCTGGGCCACCACGCCGAGATCATGCGTCACCAGCACGATGGCGATGCCGGTACGGGCCTGCAGCGCGCGCAGCAGCACCAGGATCTGCGCCTGAATGGTCACATCCAGCGCCGTCGTCGGCTCGTCGGCCAGCAGGATCTCCGGCTCGCAGATCAGCGCCATGGCAATCAGCACCCGCTGGCGCATGCCGCCGGAGAGCTCGTGCGGATACTGCCGCAGCCGTTGCTCGGGCTCGGCGATCTGCACGTCGGCCAGCAGCTGCGCAGCGCGTGCCTGTGCGGCGTGCATCCCGACGCCGCGGTGCCGACGCAGTCCTTCGCTCATCTGCGTGCCGACGGTGAGGTAGGGATTGAGCGCCGTCATCGGATCCTGGAACACCATGCCGATGCGTGCGCCCCGCACGCGATTCAACGCGGCGCTGCTGGCACCGAGCAATTCCTGGCCGCGGTAGCGGATGCTGCCCGAGAGCTGCGCGCCGGACGCCGACAGGCCGAGAATGGACCGCAGCAGTTGCGACTTGCCGCTGCCTGATTCGCCGACAATGCCCAGCACTTCGCCGGCCACGAGGTCCAGGTCCAGATCGCTGACGGCCGCCACGCTGCCGTGGGCCGTGGGATAGCGGATGCCCAGTTCCCGGATCTGCAGCAGCGGTTCGCTCATGCGCCGCGATCCCGCGGATCCAGCGCATCGCGCAAGCCGTCGCCGAGGTAGTTGAAGCAGCAGATGACCAGCGCCAGGAAGATCGCCGGTGAGATCAGCATGTAGGGATGCGACTGCAGGTTGGTCACGCCTTCAGCCACCAGGCTGCCCAGCGAGGCCAGCGGCGCGCGCACGCCGAGGCCGAGGAAGCTGAGCAGCGCCTCGAACAGGATGACCGTGGGTATGGTCAGCGTGGCGTACACCACCACGATGCCGAGCAGGTTGGGCACCAGGTGGCGGAAGATCATCGCGGGTGTGCGCACGCCCAGCGCCTGCGCGGCCTCGATGAACTCGCGCTGCTTCAGCGACAGCGTCTGGCTGCGCACGATGCGCGCAATGTCCAGCCAGGACACCGCGCCGATGGCGATGAACACCAGCAGGAAATTGCGGCCGAACAGCACCGACAGCACGATCACCAGCGGGATGAAGGGGACTGAATACAGGATGTCGACGAAGCGCATCATGACCGAGTCGACGCGCCCGCCGACATAGCCGGCGGTGGTGCCCCAGATCACGCCGATCAGCACGCTGACCAGGCTGGCCAGGATCCCCACCAGCAGCGAGATGCGGCAGCCCCACATCACGCGTACCAGCATGTCGCGGCCGAGATTGTCAGTGCCGAACACGTGGCCATCCTGCCAGCGCGGCTCGCCGAAGATCGCGTCCCAGTCCGGCACCGCGTAGTGGTAGGGCGAGAACAGAGGCAGCAGCAGCGAAGCCAGTGCCACCAGCCCCAGTATCACCAGACTGACCATGGCCGCGCGATGGCGGCGCAGCCGCAGCCACGCTTCGGTCCAGGGACCCGGCACGGCGTCGGCCTTCATTTCAGGCGCACCCGCGGGTCCAGCCAGGCCTGGCACAGATCGGCCAGCAGGTTGAAGGCGATGATCAATGCGCCATACAGCACGGTGACACCCATCACCACGGTGTAGTCGCGGTTCAGTGCGCCGGTGATGAAGTGCCGTCCAATGCCCGGCAGGCCGAACACGGTTTCAATGACGATGGACCCGGTGATGACGCCGGCGAAGGCCGGTCCGAGGAAGGCCACCACCGGCAGCAATGCCGGGCGCAGCGCATGACGCAACAGGATCGAGTGGGTGGACAGTCCGCGGGCGCGCGCAGCAAGCATCCAGGGACTGGCCAGCACTTCGATGGTGCTGGCGCGCATCAGCCGCGCGATATACGCCAGATAGGGGCAGGCCAGCGCCAGCACCGGCAGCAGCGCGTGCCGCCACGAGCCGGCGACCCAATCGCCGGGCGGCAGCCATTGCAGCCGGATCGCAAACACCAGGATCAGCAGCGGTGCAATGACGAACACGGGCACCGAGATGCCCAGCACCGCAATCGACATGCCGAGGTGGTCCAGCCAGCTGTTGCGCTTCAGCGCCGCCAGCATGCCCAGCGCACCACCGCCCAGCAGCGCCAGCAGCAGCGCGCTACCGCCGATGATGATGTCCACCGGCATGCCCTGCGCGATCAGTTCATTGACCGAGGTGTTGCGGTACTGGAACGACGGGCCCAGATCACCCTGCGCCAGATCGCCGAGGTAGCGCAGGTACTGCTGCCACAGCGGCTCGTCGAGATGGTAGCGGGCTTCGATGCTGCGCCGGATCTCCGGCATCATCGGTTTGTCGCCGTCGAACGGCCCGCCCGGCGTGGCCCGCAGCAGCACGAAGGCCAGCGTGGCGATGACCAGCAGCGTGGGCACGGCGATCAGCAGTCGCCGCAGCAGGTAGGCCGCCACTAATCGCCCTCGTGTTGCAGCAGGTACATGTGGCGCGACAGGTTACGGTCCAGGATGTTGGTCTGCCAGCCCTTCAGATAGGGCTTGATCAGATGCCGGCAGGAGTAGAAGTACAGCGGCACATAGGGCGCGTCCTCGTCCAGCAGCATTTCTGCTGCGCGGAACAATTGATAGCGGCGTGCATTGTCCGCTTCGGCATTGGCGGCGTTCAGCAGCGCGTCGTAACGTGGATTGGAGTTCAGGCCGTCATTGATGCCGAAGCCGGTCTGGAACAGCTGCAGGAAGGTGAACGGGTCAGGGTAGTCGCCGATCCAGGCAAAGTGGTACATCTGCAGCAGATGCAGCCGGCGGTTCTGCTGCATGACGCGAAACTCCTCGTTGTAGGTGCGCACATCGGCGCCGAGGTTGACACGCCACATGGCCGCGATGGCTTCGTAGTTCTGGCGGTTGTCCGCGTCGGTGGGATAGGTGAGGTCGACCCGCAGCGGCTTGTCGCGGGAGTAGCCCGCCTCGGCATACAGGCGGCGCGCCTCGGCGTGGCGCCGCTCATCAGACCACGTGGCCCACTCCGGCACCGGGCTGTCATAGCCAGGCAGCGGCGGCACCAGCGTGTAGGCAGGCGGGTACAGGCCCTGACGTACGCGCCGGGTCAGGATGTCGCGGTCAACCGCCAGCAGCAACGCCCGACGCAGCGCGCGGTTGTTGGCGAACGGTGGTTGCTGCATGTGCAGCCCGATCATGAAGGTACCGAGGTAGGGCGCGGTGACCACCTGATCGCCGAGCTGCGATTTCAGCCAGCCGAACTGTTCGGCCGAAAATGATTCGGTGAAGTGCAGATCGCCGGCCAGGAAGCGGCCGTTCTGCTCGGCGCGATCCATCGGATAGAAGGTGATCAGGGTGATGCGCACGTTCGCCGCATCCCAGTACTGCGGATTGCGGCGCAGTGTGATGCGATTGCCGATGACCGATTCCTGCAGCACGAACGGTCCGTTCGACACCATGTGTTCCGGACGGATCCAGTCGTCGCCCCACTTCTCGACGGTGGCGCCATGCAGTGGCTGCATGAAATTGCCGGTCAGCAGCGCCAGCAGATAGGGCGTCGGCGCATTGAGCTCCACACGCAGCGTGTGCGCATCCAGCGCTGTCGCCGCCAGCGTCTCCGGCGGTTGCCGACCCTCGATGATGGCCAGCGCATTGCGGATCGGCGCCAGCGACTGCGCATACTCCGCGCCGGTCTT
>Ga0190274_10000666_pt1 | contig 20128 bp, 16 predicted proteins | sample Popmic531T_FD_133002 | JGI IMG/M metagenome (GOLD analysis project Ga0190274, IMG submission 133002) | Populus adjacent soil microbial communities from riparian zone of Yellowstone River, Montana, USA - 531 T | ecosystem: Environmental > Terrestrial > Soil > Riparian zone | place: USA: Montana... | reverse complement strand
TTGAAGAGCAGGAAGCCATTAATATTTTGTACAGTCTTGAACAACATTCAGAACACCCTATCGCAGTTTCAATTGTTACAGAACTTTCAGGACGCAAATCAAACTGGATTGCATTCGAAAAAATAAATGAAGAAAAAGGAATCGGGATTTCGGCAGTAGATGATTCAGGAAACACATACGATCTTGGTTCTTTTGCGAGTCATATGGAAGTGACCAGTGATGCGACGCATACACTTTATCTTTCAAAGAACAATGTACTCATCGCAACCGCTGACCTGAATGACGCAATCAAACCGGGTGCAAAAGAAATGATCAGGCGGATCAAGGAAGCAGGAATTACTCCTGTTTTATTGAGTGGAGATACTGCAAACAGGTGCAATGCCGTTGCAGAGGAACTGGACATTGCAACAGTGTATGCGAACAAACTTCCACACGAAAAAACAGAGGTTATCAAATCGCTTCGAAAAAATGGTAAGCTGTTAATGGTTGGCGATGGCATTAACGATGCTCCTTCACTGGCTACTGCCGACCTCGGAATTTCATTCGGTGAAGCCACTAAAATAGCGATCAATTCAGCACAGGTAATCATACTCAACGATTCCGACCTAATGGCAATTACGAGGGCAATCCGAATTGGTAAACTCACTATGTTAACAATAAAACAAAACCTGTTCTGGGCATTTTTCTACAACATAGTGGCAATTCCGGTTGCCGCAATGGGTTTTTTAAGTCCCATGGTTGCTGCATTCTCAATGGCATTTTCGGATGTAGTAGTAATTGGAAATTCGATTCGTTTGAAATTCAAAAACTAACTCCTGAAAAAACCTGTGAGCGACCGTAAAAAAATTCTTTTCATTGCAAGATGGTATCCTGACCGTCACGACATTATGCTCGGGTTATTTGTTCAGAAACATGCACAGGCGGTGCAGGCGCTGCATGATGTTTCAGTATTGTATGTTACCGCAGACAGCTCCCTTGAACCCGGACTCATTATCACCAATGAAGTGGAGTTTGAAGGAATTCGTGAATACCGGATTTATTTTGGAAAGCATAAAAGTGAATTATATAACGCTGTTGCATATGCGAAATGGTATTTGAAAGGGTTGTCATTGGTACGAAAAAATTCCGGGTTACCTGATCTGGTGCATGTCCACATCCTGTCGAGAACCGCGTTTCCGGCTATTTGGCTAAAAATCACAAAAGGCATTCCTTATATTATAACAGAACACTGGTCACGTTACCTTCCCGCAAACGTTGCCAAAGGTGCCTATTCTGGCTGGCTTCGAAGGTTTTTTACTAAAAGAGCGGTTGCCATGGCTGAAGGAGTTACCACTGTTACACAGAACCTGGCATCCGCAATGCAAAATTTAGGACTGCGCAATACTTATCATATTACTCCCAATGTAGCTGATGTACATGACTTCAAACCGTTAGAAAACTACGGGACAGAACCCATGAAAAAACTGGTGCACGTTTCATGTTTTGATGAACCTGCCAAAAATATAAAAGGTATCATCAATGCAGTTCAGAAAATTGCTCCTTTGCGGGATGATTTTTACCTCGAAATAATTGGTGATGGTAAAGATTTTGAAAGCATCCGGGAGTATGCAAAAAAAACCGGACTTGTAAATTCCAGGATTCGTTTCACCGGTTTACTGACAGGAGAAATTCTTAGCAAAAAAATGCGGGAAGCCAATGCATTTGTCATGTTCAGCAATTATGAAAATCTCCCCTGCACCATTGTAGAATCACTTTGCAGTGGTGTTCCTGTTATATCCACCGACGTTGGAGGAATTCGCGAGCATGTGAAAAGTGAATTCGGAATGCTTATGAATCCCGGTGATGAAAATGCACTCATTTCAGCAATCAATAATGTTCTGGATCATCCTGAAAAATTTGACAAAGTTAGAATGAGAACCTATGCAGTCCAGCAATTTTCGATGGAATCAATCGGCAAACTTTTCAATGAAATTTATTTGAAATACGGGATCAAAAAGAAATTTTAGGCTGTTTTTAGAGTAAATTTTTTCTAAGAGTATTCCGTAATACAAAATTAAAGTCGTATTTGTTTGTTTTTCAATAACTTACTAAGTTATCAAGAAGCAAATCTTGAAAAATTAAATATAAATTTTTCCCACTTTAACATGTAAATTATTTACATTTGCGTATAGTTAAATTAATGAATTTTTGACATTTTAAATGTTAAAATGAGTTAAAACTCAGATCAATTTTATTTAAGATTAATTATTTATAACTAAAATCAAACCAACATGAAAAAATTATTACTTAGCGGTTTAGCTTTAAGTTTCGGCCTTGCTGCAGTGGCCCAGCATACGAATACTACGAGTAGTGTGCTTCAAAGCAGACTAAATCCGGCAGTTCAGCAAAAGACTGCACCAATCAGAAAGGTAACTGATGATTTTGCAGCCCCACTTCAACCGATTCCACTAATGGTTCAGGAAAGAAATTCCATGACTGAAATTCAAATTGGAACAACTACTTATGATCTTCAGGCAAATTACGGTTCTCCGGGACAACGTGTTTACCTTTGGAATGACAACACAATAAGTGCAATTTGGACTTTTGCAAGCACTACTAATTTCACACCGCCAGCATCTCCCCCAGAAAGAGGTACGGGTTACAACTATTTTAATGGAACCGCCTGGGGTACTAACCCAAGTCTTAGACTTGAAAGCTTTAAAACAGGTTTTTCTTCTCTGGCTGGTTCTGATGCACTTGGTGAAATTGTAGTGAATCACGGTGACAATACTTCACTTGGAGCTCCTTGTACTACTTCCTCAAATAGAATTTCCCGTCCTACTAAAGGAACAGGACCATGGAGTGAAGTTCCTGCTTCTTGTGCTTCTGTTCTCTGGTGGCCACGTGTAGCCGTTGGAGGTGCTGCAGGAACAACCATTATTGCTCTTGGTAACAGCAGCAATGCAGGTGGTGGACCTATCAATGTTTCCCGTTCAACAGATGGCGGTGCAAATTGGATTGATGAAAATATCATACTTCCTGGTTTCACAGCTGCTTTCTACGAAGGACCGACTGATGGATATCAGGTCACAACACGAGGTGATGTTATTGCTATTGCAATGGGTGGTTTCCTTGAAAGCCTTGTATTGTGGAAATCTACCGATGCCGGTGCTACTTGGACAGAAACAATTGTAAACCAAATGCCGATTGCTCCTTATGCATATGATGCTGTAGGTGCAATTTCTGATGTTGATAGTGATGGTATTGCTGATACTATTTTGACTACAGACAGTGGAATTGCTCTTGCTATCGACAACAACAATATGGTTCACATCGCGGTAGGTTTAACACAAGTTTTGGATACTGATCCAGGAGCGGGTAGTGTTTTAACTTCCTATTTCCCAGGAACAGATGGACTTGTATATTGGAATGAGTCACTTCCTGCGGGCGATATCACAGGCAACATCATTGCATTTATTGATGATATTGATGGTAGTGGGGTTATTGAAATCCCTGATGGTCTGGCGCTTTATCAATGTTCTTTAACAGGAATGCCTACTTTAGGAGTGGATGCCAGTAACAATGTTCATCTTATATATTCATCCATAATTGAAAATACTACTAACGGAAACTCTGACCCTCTGCTTGATGAAGCTTTTCGTAATCTATATTATATGAATTCTGTTGATGGCGGTACAAATTGGTCTACACCTTCTCGTTTCGAACCTTCAGACTTTGATGAACAAGTTTGGCCAAGTATGGCAGCAAAAGTGAACAACAAAGTACATGTAGTATATCACAAAGATGGTGAGCCTGGAAATGCATACCAACCTTCTGAGAGTCCGGCAGGAACACCTGTTAATGATGCAATAGTTGTTGGTGGAGTTATGTACAATGATCTCACTAACCCTGTTGGTTTGAATGAAAATGCTGACGCTGTTAAAAATGCAGTTGTTTTCCCAAATCCAGTTCAAACAGTATTGAACTATGACTTCACTTTGACTCAGTCACAAAAAGTTGCTATCAACCTTGTTGACGTTCTTGGACAAACAGTTTACACTTCGGCGTTAAACGGAACTCCTGGTGTCAACAATGTGAAAATTAATGTTAAGTCTTTCACTGCTGGTATCTACTCCCTCAACACTGTTGTAGGTGGAGCTACTTACACTGAAAAAGTTATCATTCAATAATTAACCTTAACCGGTTTATAAAAAACCCTGCCCCTTCGGCAGGGTTTTTTTATTTAATAAATTTTTCAAATTAATTCACACATTAATGGGTAGTTCCCTTTTGTTTACACGCGATATTTTTTACATTTGGGGTTCGGAAAACCTAAAAATCAAAAATCACATGAAAAAACTATTACTAACAGGAATTGCCCTGAGTGTTGTTGTTTTTGCGAATGCGCAAAACAGGCCGGCGGCTTCCAGTTCAATTCTTAATCGTCTTCAAAACATTGGAACTCAGACTCCTGTTCCCTACCAGGAACCAACGTCCGGAGACGAATTACCAACAAACAAAGTTAACAGTACTGTCGTCAACCACAGAACCGGCACAGTCAATAAATCGTCGATGGCACAGGTTATCATTGGTACTTCTACCTATGACCTGCAGTCAAATGGATCTATTCAAAATCGTATTTACCAGGAGAATGGTACAGTAGGAGCTGCATGGACAATGAGTTTCAGTACCGATGCAGCTGGTTCTTATACTGACAGAGGTACTGGTTACAACTATTATGATGGCACTGCCTGGGGACTGCTTCCAACTACAAGAATCGAAACCGATCGTCGTGGATGGCCAAGTCTGACAAAACTTGCAAATGGAAGCGAATTAGTTGTTTCTCACCAAAGTGTGAATTTGACAACTTCTACTAACAGTCGCCCTGCAGCAGGTTCAGGAACCTGGACACAAACACAGAATCCTAATTTTCCAGGCGGAGAAAAATCTCTTTGGGCAAGAACAGCTGCTGGCGGACCTGATGGAAATACTGTTCACATGATTGATATCTCCTACCCGGTTGCAAACGGTGGAACACTTGTAAATGGACTTGATGGAGCATTAAGCTACAGCCGTTCACTTGATGGCGGTGTTACCTGGGATATTGTTCGCATTATGCTTCCTGGTGTAAATGACATTGAATACGACGGTTTCCGCGCAGATGGTTATGCAATCGATGCCAAAGACAATAACGTAGTTATTACGGCAGGTGATATTGATGCTGACTGGTGCTACTGGAAATCTACTGATAACGGAACAACATGGACTCGTAGCATCATTCAGGATTTTCCTTTTACAAAATATGATGACACAGTTTCTCTGACTGATGTGGATGGTGATGGTGTTGCTGATACTGTACTTACTACTGATGGATCATATGCTGTGTTGCTCGATAACAATGGAATGATTCACGCATGGGCTGGTGCTATGTTGATTCTTGATACTGATCCTGCTGCTTTGTTAGGTTTATTCCTTTCAACTGATGGTCTTTTGTATTGGAATGAAAGCATGGGCACAAACCTTCCTGTAGTTGTTGCAACAGCTCCTGATATAGATGGTTCAGGACAAGCTGACGACTTCGCTGCTGACCTTGGAGGTCGTTTTGGAAATGATGGAATTTGTTCAATGCCAAGTGCAGGTATTGATGCTGCCGGAAATATTTATTTATCATATTGTCCATTGATGGAAGGAACTGATTCAGGAAACCCTACTCCACTCGCATTCAGTTACAGGAACGTATATCTGCAAGCTTCAATGGATGGCGGTGCAACATGGGGTACTCCTATTAACGTTTCTAACAGCAATTACGACGAAGCAGTTTTCTGCGCAATGGCTAAAAATGTAAGCTCAACTTGTGCAAGCATGATCTGGCAACAAGATGGTTCACCTGGATATGCTGTACCACCAAACGGTGAGCATGGAATCGGTAACAACGATATCATTTATGATTGCGTAGATGTTGCACTGGTATTAGGTGTTAGCAATGAACTCACTTCTGATGTTTCAGTTTCTGTATTCCCTAACCCTGCTTCAAACAATGTAATGTTAAATTACACTGTTGAAAATGCAACTGAAATGACTATTGAAATTCGCAATATCATGGGCCAGGTTGTTGAAACTTTCGTAAGAAATATTCAATCAGCAGGTATTCATTCAGTAAACGTGAATGTTGAAAATTACAACTCCGGAGTTTACACTGTAAACACCATCATGGGTGACAAAGCATTCTCTACAAAATTTGTGAAGAATTAATTTTTCGCATCTATAAAAAAAGAGGCTGTTCTTAAAAGAACAGCCTCTTTTTTTTATTTTGCTATATTATCGAAGGTGGAATAAATCTGTCACACCCGGCGTTCTTTCTGCTACAAAACCTTCACCGTATTCAGCACCAATCAATCGTCCATATTCAAGCGCCCTCGTTTTTAGTGCTTCAAGAAATATTTTAGAAGAGATTGCAGTTTCCGGTTCATTCGATTCGGGATTATAAAACTGCGAAGAGTACGACATGATGGCCTGCACTCTCTTTTCCATTGTGCCTGTAACATCAAATATAAAATCAGGTGTCATGTTCCGGTCCTGGATGTAATGATACACTACTTTAGGCCTCCAGGCTTCCTGAATTTTTCCATCTAATTGAGTAGAAACTTTAATAAGGCCTGATAAAAAACACGCATCTGAAACCAGTTTTGAACCTCTCCCATGATCGGGATGACGATCGTCGATGGCATTAGCCAGAATTATTTCAGGGCGGTATTTACGGATCATCCTTACCACAGCCAGTTTATTTTCTTCATTAATTTCAAAAAAACCATCGCGCATGCCCAGGTTTTCCCGTGCATGAATCCCAATCACTGCTCCTGCTTTCTGAGCTTCCTTATCCCTGATTTCCGCACTCCCTCTGGTTCCCAGTTCTCCACGGGTAAGATCAATGATTCCGGCTTTATAACCGGCTTCAATATGTTTAATCAAAGTTCCGGCACACGAGAGTTCCACATCATCAGGATGAGCAGCAAAGGCCAGTATATCAAGTTTCATAAGAAAGAATTTGAGTGCAAATTTCAATTAACTTTTGAAAAGAAACTAACTTCGCCCTACAATTCACTCAAGTCATTATGATTCAGGAGTTATTTTACCTGGTTGCAAAGGAATTCCGACTGGAATGGAGACAAAAATCAGTGGTCACAGGCATCCTGATTTATGTGGTTAGCACCGTTTTTATTTGCTACCTGACTTTCCGGCAGGTGATCGACATCCCAACCTGGAATGCTCTGTTCTGGATAATCATGTTATTCGCTGCTGTTAATGCTGTTGCCAGGAGTTTCATGCAGGAAAGTCGCGGTGTGCAGCTATATTATTACACCTTGTTGAATCCCGGTTCGGTAATTATCTCTAAAATAATTTATAACACCTCTCTCCTGCTGGTAGTTGCCCTGGTTAACTTCATGTTTTACTCGCTTTTCCTGGGTAACATGGTTCAGGATATCTGGATGTTTCTGTTCGGGCTCATTCTTGGCAGTGCCGGACTTGCTTCCACACTTACACTTGTATCGGCCGTAGCTTCCAGGGCCAATGGAAGTCCGTCATTGATGGCAATTCTGAGCTTTCCAATCCTGATTCCGCTTTTAATGTCGATAATGAGATTCTCAAAGAATGCCATTGATGGAATTGGCTGGGCGGTTAATGGAAATTATGCGTTTTCCCTGGTTGCGCTTTTTGGTATTGTTATCATTCTCAGTTATCTATTATTTCCCTACCTTTGGCGCGATTGATTTTTAGCACTACTTCAATCGTAATCAATTAATTAATAGCACATTAATGAAAAACCACTGGTGGAAAGTCCTTTCGGGATGCCTGCTTTTATACACTGTAACAGTTGGCTTTCTTGGAGACGTACCTTCCATGCCCATCCTGAATGAGAGCATTAGAAATCTCTACTTTCATGTTACCATGTGGTTTGCAATGATGATTTTGATGATTGTCAGCCTGGTTAACAGCATCAAATACCTCGGTGAATTCAATCTGAAATCGGATGCAATTGCAGAGGAAAGTGCCCGTGTGGCAATGCTTTTTGGCGTGCTCGGACTACTTACAGGAATGGTTTGGGCAAAGTACACCTGGGGTGCCTGGTGGGTTAATGATGTCCAGTTAAACGGAGCAGCTGCAACCATGCTGGTATATGCAGCCTACTTTCTACTAAGGAATTCCATGGAAGATGAACAAAAAAGAGCCCGGATATCAGCGGTATACAGCATTTTCGCTTTCGCGATGATGATTGTTTTCATCATCATATTACCTCGCATGACTGATTCCCTCCATCCCGGAAAGGGCGGCAACCCCGGCTTCAGCAGCTATGACCTTGATCACCGCTTGCGCCTGGTATTTTATCCGGCCATCATTGGCTGGACATTGTTGGGAGTATGGATAATGAGCCTACGAATAAGATTAAGGAAACTGAATAACACTATTGAATCGAAATAATATGGCATCTAAACTTCCATCGCTTCTGTTTGTATTTATGGTAACGTTAGTGATGTCGGCGTCCGCACAGGACGCTGTTGAAATGGCCGACACAATGCGGTCGAGCGGAAAAATTTATGTGGTGGTTGCAGTAGCTGCAATTGTCATGATTGGAATATTGATTTACCTCGCCTTACTTGACAGGAAAATCAGTTCCATGGAAAAAAAGATCAAGGAAAAATCCTGAGTACATGAAAAAAATTCACATTATTGGTATTGTGCTGATAGCCGTTGCGCTGGGTGTAATTGTAAGTACAATTTCCAATTCAAGCACCTACGCACCTTTTTCAACTGCATTGGAAAACCAGGGAAAAACCTATCATGTAGTTGGTAAACTGAACAAGGAAAAAGACTTCATTTATAATCCTGAACTAAATGCAAATGTATTTGGATTTTATCTGATCGATAATGAAGGTAAAGAAATGAAAGTGCTATACAACGATAGCAAACCACAGGATTTTGAAAAGTCAGAACAAATTGTGGTGATCGGAAAAGTTGTTGGTGACGAATTTCGTGTTGGACAGGGTGATTTGCTGATGAAGTGTCCTTCAAAATACAATGGCAACGAACAGCAGCAGCAAATGATGACTACAGGCACCTAAGGCCTAATACTTATTTACACTCCCTGATGAACATAGAATATATTGGCGAAGCATTAGTTTTCGGAAAAATTGGAAACCTTTTAATAGCACTCGCCTTCTCAGGCGCATTACTTGCCGCAATCTCATACTACTTCGGATACAAGAATCTCCTCGAAGAATCTGCATGGAAAAAAGTTGCTCGTTCAGCTTTTGCAGTGCACGCAATTGCCGTAGTCAGTATTTTCATTGTATTGTATTACATCATTTTTAATCATCACTTCGAATATTATTATGTATGGCAGCACTCTTCCAAAGCATTGCCATGGCAATATATTTTTGCAAGTTTCTGGGAAGGTCAGGAAGGAAGTTTTTTACTGTGGACTTTCTGGCATGTAGTATTATCGATATTCATAATTAAGAAAGGCGGCGAGTGGGAAGCACCAGTAATGGTTACTGTTTGCCTTGTGCAGGCTTTTCTTATTTCGATGGTACTCGGTGTTACAATCCTCGATTACAAAATAGGAACCAATCCGTTTGTACTTCTTCGTGAACATCCTGACATGGCAAACCTGCCATTCATTAAGATGCCCGATTACCTGCAACAAATCAGTGATGGTCGCGGATTGAATCCTTTACTTCAAAATTATTGGATGGTAATCCACCCTCCTGTTTTATTCCTCGGCTTCGCTTCTACACTCATTCCATTTGCATTTGCAATGGCAGGATTGATGACAGGCAAAATCAAAGAATGGACATCAGTAGCTACGCCATGGTCATTCTTTGGAATAATGATTTTAGGTACCGGCATACTCATGGGTGCTGCATGGGCTTATGAAGCGTTGAGCTTCGGTGGGTTCTGGGCATGGGATCCGGTTGAAAACGCATCGCTTGTTCCCTGGCTCACATTTGTAGGTGCAGGACACGTGATGATGATCAACCGCAAAAACGGAAGTTCACTCATCAGCAGTTTTGTACTGACTACAATTACTTTCATCCTCGTATTGTATTCCACATTCCTCACCCGAAGCGGAATTCTTGGCGAAACTTCAGTACATGCATTTACTGATCTGGGAATGACCGGTCAATTACTGATTTACATGGCATTTTTTGTTGTGCAGGCGATTTATCTTGTAATCATCAACAGGAAATTATTTCCAAAAACTGATAAGGAAGATAGTCTTTACAGCAGAGAATTCTGGATGTTTATCGGAATGCTCGTACTCGTAATTGCAGGATTGCAGATTACATTCACTACTTCAATTCCAGTGATAAACAAATTGTTCGGTACCAACATGGCACCTCCAGCAAATGTGATCAGTTACTATAACTCCTTCCAGATTCCATTTGCAATTATCATTTGCATTCTTGTCGCTTTCGGTCAATACTTTAAATACAAGGATACTCAACCAAAAGAATTCTTCAAAAAACTTTCGGTATCATTTATTGCTTCGATAGTCGTGTCAGCTATTGCCGCGTATTTCCTTGAATTCAGCAGTGTGCAACACGTCTTATTATTGTTTGCAAGCATATTCGCTATTCTTGCAAATGCGGATTATGGCATTCGTATTCTGAGAGGAAGATTAGATCATACAGGTGGTTCAATAGCACACATAGGAATCGCACTCATACTATTGGGTGCATTGATTTCAAATGCGAAGAGCCAGGTCATTTCAAAAAACCTTCTGAACATTGATCTTGGAAAAGATTTTCCAAACAATGAAAACATCATGCTTGCAAAAGGTGATACGCTTCAGATGGCGAATTACTTTATCACATATAAAGGAAAAGAGAAATCAGGAGTGAATGTGTTTTACGAAATCGAATACATGAAAGCTGATTTCGTAAATGGAAAACTCGAACATGCTTTTTCGCTCAAACCAACAATACAACTTAACCCAAGGATGGGTAATGTTTCAGAGCCTGCTACCAAGCACTTCCTCGACAAAGATATTTACACCCATATCACCTATGCCGATCTTGAAAATCTAGATCAGCCCGTTGCAGAAACTGAATTTCTTGAACCTGTTACACATACAATCAGTTCGGGTGACACTTTATCTACCAGCAACTCGTTGATTTATTTTGAAGGACTCACACAAAACATGGACAGGGCGGCTTTGGGCTTAACTCCTGAAGATATTGTAGTAGGCGCTTCATTGAAAATTGTCGACATCAACAAAAAAGTTCATAAGGCTGTTCCTCTATTTATCATTAAGGATAAAGTTGTTTTTTCAAAAGAGGTGGTAATAGATGAACTCGGACTCAAGGTTTCGTTTTTGAAGATCAATCCTGATAACGGCAAAGTAGATCTTGCTGTTGCAGAAAAGAAAAACAACAAACGGGAATTCATCATCATGAAAGCTATTATTTTCCCGCATATAAACATTCTCTGGACCGGTTGCCTGATGCTGATCATTGGTTCCACGATGGCTATCAGAAAGCGATTTAAGGCCTTGAAGAGACAGAACAAACCGGTTTAAACAGCCATAGTGCATGAAGGTATTCATCATTGGCACAGGTAACGTTGCTACAGCCCTGGGAAGCGCAGTAAAAAAAGCAGGTCATCAACTGACCGGTGTTGCTGGTCGGGATGAATCTAAAACTTCAGTGCTGGCTGCTAAGCTGAAATGCAAAGCATATTCTCTTTCAAATAAAATTCCTGTCAATTCCGATATCTACCTGGTAGCAATAAAGGATGACGCAATTGCTGAAGCTGTCAGGAATATGCCATCAGTAAAAGGAATTGTAGCTCATACATCCGGAGCGTCACCTATTACACTTCTCAAACGATTTCCTGCCAAAGGTGTTTTTTACCCGGTTGAGACAATTACAAAAGGGCATCCGAAATCCTTTAAAAAAGTACCATTTTGCATAGAGGCTTCCGATGAAAAAACTTTCCGGAAACTGATGCTATTTGCGAGCACTATCTCAAGCGAAATTTATTCACTCGACTCCACACAACGTGCAACACTACATGTCGCGGCAGTGTTTGCCAATAATTTTACCAACTATATTTTTGGAATCGCGAACGACATCCTGGCAAAGCAACAACTACCTTCTGCCCTATTACAAACCCTTGCTAAATCCACAGTTCAAAACGCATTCGAAAAAGGTGCAATCCAATCACAGACAGGACCGGCTGTCAGGAATGACATTAAGACTATTGACAAACACCTTGCACTGTTGAAGGACAATAAAGACTATCAGCAATTATACAGAATCCTCACAGGTCAGATCCGAAATGTTCATAAGAAGGCTAAGAAGCAGGATTAAGCTTCGTAAGTTTTTTGTAATCTTGTATTTATGGAATTAAACTTCAAAGAGAAACTTAAAGCAGTAAAAACATTCATTTTTGATGTGGATGGTGTACTTACAAATGGTATGCTGGTGGTAACACCTGACGGAGAATTTCTTCGCAGTATGAATATCAAAGATGGTTACGCCATGCAACTTGCAGTTAAAAAAGGATACCTCATTGCAATTATTTCCGGAGGTCATTCTACTGGCGTTCCTATCCGATTGAACAGGTTAGGAATACAAGAGGTTCATATGGGTGTTCCCGACAAGCAGGTAGTTTTTGATTCCATACTTTCAAAATACAAGCTCAATCATTCTGAGATACTTTACATGGGTGACGACATTCCCGATCTGGAAGTAATGGAAAAGTGCGGTGTGCCATGTTGTCCGGCTGATGCTGTAAGCGAAATCAAATCAAAATGCATTTACGTTTCTCAAAGCAATGGTGGCAATGGCTGTGTACGCGATGTGATTGAGCAGGTGATGCGCATTCATGGAACATGGGGATGAAAACAAGTGTACTTTTAAAAGGGATTTTCTCTACAATCAGGTTCCCTAACCTTGTTATTATTTGCCTTTCGCTTTATCTCGTAAGGCATACAATAGTAAAACCAATTCTTGAATTTACAGGTTCTTCCAGTTCTATAACTGATCAGGCATACATGCTGTTAGTGATTGCTACAGTTTTTATAGCTGCAGCAGGTTATGTGATAAACGACTATTTTGATACAGCGATTGACGCCATCAACAAACCCGGCAAAAACATTACAGGTACTTTGCTTTCGCGAAAAACTATTCTGAATCTGTATTTGGCATTGAATGTTGCAGCCCTTATTATCATTTGGTATTTCGGGCATCTCCAGGGAATCAATTACCCTGTTTTGGTATTTTTTCTGAGCGCTGGATTACTCTACTTCTACTCTGCTTCCTACAAAAAAATGCTGCTTATCGGGAACCTGGTAATTTCATTTCTTTCGGCGATCACAATAAGCCTGAGCATTCTGTTTGATCAAAACGCTTTCGTTTCAGAGCCTGTGAAAACGCTGGTCATCGCCTACACCCTTTTTGCTTTCCTTATGACGTTTGTTAGAGAAATTATAAAAGATTGCGAAGATGCGGCAGGTGACAGCGTTTTCGGTGCAAACACCTTTCCACTTGTTGCAGGAAAGAATGCAGCTCACGTGTCTGCTGCAATGCTGGGAGCAATTATTCTGGGCACAGTGGTTTATATCCAGGTTGGACAGATGCAGTGGCAAAATAAAATATCATTTTTTTACACAATTGCATTTATTGAAGTGCCACTGATCTGGCTAATAATCGGAAACATTCTGGCAAAAACCAAAGTGCATGATAAACGAAACAGTGCAATCGCTAAATTCATAATGGTAACAGGACTTTTTTCCATGTTGATATTTCAACTAACTTCCAATTAAATTTCATTTAATCGATGGAACAATCAGCACCGGTCATACTTGCATCAGGCTCACCAAGGCGTCAGGCCTTATTGAAAGAACTTGGATTGGATTTCAAAATTGTGCTGAAAGAAATTGATGAAGATTTCCCGGACAATTTGAAGCGCGAAGAAGTAGCGATATTTCTTGCACGAAAAAAAGCTTCGGTGTACAAGGATGAAATTGAATCAGGAAACATAGTTATCACTGCCGATACAATTGTGTGTGTGGATGATAGCATTTTGAACAAACCTGAAAATTTTGATGCAGCATTTGAAATGCTCCGAATGTTGTCAGGGCGTGCTCACCAGGTGATTACCGCCGTGTGTATTTCCGGAAAAAATATTTCTGATTGTCTGCATGTAGTCACAAATGTGGTTTTCAAGCAACTTACCGATTCCGAAATAAAATTTTACATAGACACACATCGCCCTTTTGACAAAGCCGGTGGTTACGGAATTCAGGAATGGATTGGCCTCATTGGCATGGAACGAATGGAAGGCTCCTATTACAATGTGGTCGGACTTCCTGTCAAAGAACTTTATGACCGACTGGTAAGCCTGAAAATTATAACAGGAATATGAAAAAGGCATGGTTCCAGATGCACTTTGCCATTTTTTTGTGGGGCTTCACAGGAATACTGGGGAAAGCAATCGACATGTCGGAGGGGATGATAGTTTGGTATCGTCTCATCATTAGTGCAGTCGGTTTGCTACCGCTGATTGTCAACCGCAAGATGGAGCTTCCTTCCCGTAAGGAAATTGGAAAAATTACCTGGGTAGGTGTTTTGGTAGCTTTGCACTGGGTTTTATTTTACGGAGCAATCAAAGCATCGAATGTATCAATTGCACTGAGTTGTTTCTCGTCAATCTCGTTGTTCACTGCAATCCTGGAACCTTTATCCAACAGGAGAAAACCTAAAACCGCTGAAATACTGCTTGGAGTAACCGTGATTTTTGGGTTGTATATCATTTTCTCCGTACAGCAAATCTATCTCACCGGAATCCTTTTGGCTGTAGGAAGTGCCTTATTGGGAGCCATGTTCACCATCTCAAATAAAAAGTTAACTGCCAAGCATGCGCCTGAGGTTATAACATTTTATGAACTCACTTCCGGATTTGTAGTGCTTACCCTCCTTTTACCTGCTTATTTCATGGCCACGGATACCGGTTTCGAAGTTCCGGGTGCGATGGATTTGGTGTATCTCTTGCTGTTAGGATGGGTTTGTACCAGTTTTGCATTTACCATATCTCTCAAAGCCCTCCAAAAACTGGATGCCTTCACACTGAACCTGTCGGTGAACCTTGAACCTCTGTACAGCATCATTCTGGCTGTGATAATTTTCAAAGAGTACGATATTCTGAATGGTGGATTTGTAGCAGGAACCCTGATAATACTGGGTTCTGTGATAGTTCACTCCTGGTTCAAATGGAAGGCAAAATGATTGAAATCAGGTAACTTTTCCGGTGAAAAATCGTATCCTTTTGTTCACTTAATCTAATTGTATTTCAATTGATTTTCTTTTCTTTGAGCAACCATCCGGAATGATTAAAATCAGCATCAAAAATCTGTCAGTACCTGCTTTTCTGAAACTGGGACTAATTGCCTGTATGCTATGGGCATTTGTTCCTTTGAATAAATGCCTGGCACAGCGGTATAATCTCAACATCTACAACAGTACCGATGGAATGCCCGGAAACCAGGTTAACGACATACTCCAGGATCGTCACGGCAGACTTTGGGTAGGAACCATGAATGGGGTAATTGTTTTCGACGGATTAAAATTCACCGGATTTGATCAGAACAACCCCATCAGCAAAAACCCGGTTAAAACTATTTTTGAAGACAGCAAGGGAAATGTCTGGGTGGGAATGATCCGTAAAGGTGTATGCAAAATTACAGGCTCCACTTTTGAATTTTACAATTCCACAAACGGATTGCTGAGTGACAACGTAAATGCAATCACTGAAGATAAAAAAGGAAATATCTGGATCGGAACATCAGAAGGACTGAACCGCTTCGATGGAAAGATTATGCATACTTACACCACCTTAAGGGGATTGGTGAACAACAATATTTTATCACTCCTTTATGATACGAAAGGAATGTTGTGGGTCGGGACAATCGAAGGAGTCAGCAAATTTGACGGTTTGAATTTTCAGAATTACACGACTGATGAGGGACTGTTAAGTAATATTTGTTACAACATCACTGAAGATCACAAAGGAGATTTGTGGTTCAGTACCTACCTCGGGATTTCAGCATACGATGGAAAAATTTTCAGAAACATTACTACATCTAATGGGTTGCTTACTGACCGTGTGGAAAAAATTATAGAAAACACTGAATCAATAAAAGTTTTTGCCTCGTACGGTGGCGGTGTCGGTTTCCTGAAAAAGGATACCATTTCGTATATCACGGTGAATGAAGGTTTGCCAAGCAATATTATCAAGTGCGTAATCCAGGACAGGGAAGGAAATTATTGGTTTGGAACATGGAATGGCTTGTGCAAATATATTGGCGATCGTTTCATCAACTACACTCATGAGGACGGTTTATCCAACAACAACATTTTATCGGTGGCAACAGATCCTACCGGAAATGTATGGTTTGGAACACTCACCGGAGGAGTAAATTATACTGATGGAAAAACCATAACCACTCTTGGTCTTGAATCGGGTTTAAAAAGTGCGACCATCTGGTCCATTTATTTCAGCAGCCAGAATGAGTATTGGTTTGGAACTACTAACGGACCGGCCATACTTGATAAGAGCACAATGACTTTCAGTCATCCGTTTCCTGAATTTGACAACTTGGTTACTTATTCTATCCTTGAGGATAAAAAAGGAAGATTGTTATTCGGTACAGACAAGGGAATTTTCATCAAGGATCCGAAAAATGGCCCTTCAAATATTGGAATCTCACAAGGCCTTACTGACGATAAAGTTCGTGTATTGTTTGAAGATAAGAATGAGAGGGTATGGGTGGGAACACTCAAAAATATTTATTATTTGCAGGGTGATACAGCAATCAGCTTTAATGAAAAATACAACATCCCGAATGCTCCTATAACTTCCATCATACAGGATTCAACTGGAAGAATTCTTGCAAGCACATATGACTTTGGAATATTTGTAATCGGAAATGCAGTAAATGAAAATGTAATCAACCCCATCAACAAAGCTTCCGGCCTTTACAACGACCGCATTCTTTTCAATTACCTCGACAGGAATCAGAATCTGTGGCTGGGCACTTCTACCGGTCTCGACTGCATTGACTGGAAAAAATATCTCCAAACAGGTGATGTTTCTGTAAACCATTACGACAAAAGCAATGGGTATGTCGGAGTGGAAACAAATGCTGCAGCTTCCGATAAAAACGGAAATGTATGGTTTGCTTCAGTGAACGGTGTAATTAAACACAACATAAGTACAGGAACTTTGAACAATTCAATTCCACTTCTCAGAATCAGTAATGTGCAGTTGTTCCTTGAAAATGTGGACTGGAGAAAAAAACAAATTCCTATCAATACTCAAACAGGATTGCCGGAGGAAATGGTATTGGCATACGACAACAATCACATCAGTTTTACCTTTTCAGGGATTTATTTGACTGCACCGGAAGAAGTAAAATACCAATACATACTCGAAGGATTTGAAGAAATCTGGTCGCCGGTTTCGTCGCAGAGTGCCGCAAATTATTCCAACCTGGGTTCAGGTTCGTATACTTTCAAAGTAAAGGCAACTGCCAATGGTCGTGTATGGACAAACCCTGTAACTTACAGCTTTACAATAAAACCACCTTACTGGAAAACACCGTTCTTTTATTTCCTTTATGTGATCACTTTTGTAGGTAGTTTGTTTTTATTTCTCAAGCTTCGTACCCGTACGCTCCAGAGAAATCAAAACCTGCTTCGTCAGAAAGTGGAACAACGTACACATGAGCTGAATCAGAAAAATCTTGAACTTGAAAAATTATCTATTGTTGCTTCAGAAACAGATAATGCGGTTTTGATTTTTAATGAAAACAAAGAGATCGAATGGGCCAATGCAGGTTTCACCAAAATGACCGGCTACGCCATTGATGAAATATCACGAATGAAAGGAAATCATATCAGTAATTTTTCGATCAACGACGAAGTGGAACAGTTGGTAAACAATTGCATTGAAGAACGAAAATCCACTGTGTTTGAGTCTCGTATTCCTAATAAAAATGAAGCGACTATCTGGGCATCAAGTACCCTCACTCCTATTTTTGGTGAAACCGGGCAGCTTAAAAAACTGGTTGTGATTTATACCGATATCACCTACCGCAAAATCATGGAGGAAAAAATCCGTGAGTCACTTGAGGAAAAAGGATTACTTCTCAGGGAAATTCACCACAGGGTTAAAAATAACCTCCAGATTATAATCAGTCTGTTCAACCTTCAGTCGCATTACATCAACGACAAAAAAGCATTTGAAGCACTGAAAGAAGGCCAGGACCGAATCAAGTCTATGGCATTGATTCATGAAAGATTTTATCAGAATGAAGGGTTGTCGAGAATTGATTTCGACGATTACATCCGGAGGCTTGTGGAAAATCTTTTTATGTCCTTCAACATACAGCCGGAGCGAATCATTCAGCACATTGAAGCTGAAAAGATTTCACTTGATATTGACACAGCGGTACCTTGCGGGCTTATCATCAATGAGCTTGTTTCGAATACCCTGAAACACGCATTTTCAGAGACTGAAAAAGGAGACCTGTACATTACATTCAAACGGATTTCTGATTCGGTATTGCAGCTGAAAGTCAGCGATACCGGCAAAGGAGTTCCGGATGATTTCGAATTTGAAGAAGTGGACTCTTTAGGTATGCAGCTTATCAGTGCCCTGACTAGTCAGCTCGATGGAAAAATGGTTCTGGAGAAAGGGATAGGAACCACCTTTATACTTGATTTTAAGGCTGGCAGCTGACCGCTTTCAGGAAAACCTGTGGCAGAGCGCCCTTGATACTACTTTGTTAACAAAAAGTGATGTATTTTGCAGATAAAATAGAATTATACAATACTTTTGATATGCAAACCCGTTCAAATGAGTAAGATAAAGATCCTAGTAGTGGAAGACGAATCAATCGTCGCCAAAGATATCCAGAACACATTGATCCGCCTTGGATACGATGTACCTTCCACAGCATCTAACGCTGTGAGTGCTTTCCAGAAACTTGAAGAAATTAAACCTGACCTGGTTTTCCTTGACATCAAACTGAAAGGTGAAATTGATGGTATTCAGATTGCCGAAAAAATAAAAAGCAATTATGATATCCCTGTTATTTTCCTCACTTCATTTGTGGATAAGGGCACACTCGACCGCGCTAAAGTTACAGAGCCATACGGATATATTGTAAAACCTTTCAATGAGTCCGATCTTCAAACGACTGTTGAAATGGCATTGTATAAATTTGAAAAAGACAAAGAAACCAAATATAGCAAAGACCGGTTTGAGAATGCATTGCAAACCCTCGATGAAGCTATTATGATTCTCGATACCAAATACGCCATCACATTTTTAAATCCAAAAGCTGAAAGTCTTGCAGGTTATGGCAACGATACAGCTGCCGGCAAAAGCCTTTTTTCAATGGTAAAAATTGTGGATGAAAACAACGAAGAAATTACTGCGGATAATATCGCGGTGCGTGTAAAAACCGACAAGCCATGTGAACTGTATAATGCTACTGTGACTTATCTGAGAAGCCAGGAAGTGCAAAAATCAGATCTCACCTGTTCTCCTGTCAGGGATGAAAAAGACAGTCTGATTGGTTTTGCATTTGTGATCCGCAAACCAGGTTCAAAATCTTCAGCAACTGCTACACTTGTCAGTGCTGAACATATGGACAGCATGGTTATACAAAATTCCTTTTTTGTGAAGAAGGGATCAATGCTGGTGAAAGTGTTTTTAGAAAACATCAACTGGATCCAGGCCATGGATAACTATGTGATTATTCAAACTAATGCCGACCAGTTTGTGGTGCATTCCACTATGAAAGATATTGAATCGAAACTTCCGGTTGAAAAATTCCTCCGTGTGCATCGCTCCTATATCATCCCAATTGAAAAAATCAATGTACTGGATGAGAATACAGTTCTGATAGGAGACAAGACAATCCCGGTAGGAAAATCATATAAGGATGCATTCATGAACAGATTGAATTTTTTATAGAAAATATAAACGCAAAAAAAAGTCCCGGAAAAATCCGGGACTTTTTTTTGCGTTTATGAGATATTACTTTTTGTCTTCTTTCACTTCTTCAAAGTCAACATCA
>Ga0190274_10000665_pt1 | contig 20131 bp, 20 predicted proteins | sample Popmic531T_FD_133002 | JGI IMG/M metagenome (GOLD analysis project Ga0190274, IMG submission 133002) | Populus adjacent soil microbial communities from riparian zone of Yellowstone River, Montana, USA - 531 T | ecosystem: Environmental > Terrestrial > Soil > Riparian zone | place: USA: Montana... | reverse complement strand
TCCGTCTGTGCGCCGCGGAAGGCGTGCCGCTGGTGCCGCAGGGCGGCAATAGCTCGATGGTCGGCGGCGCCACTCCCGATGCCTCCGGCGAGGCGATGATCGTCTCGACGCGGCGGATGAACCGGATCCGCTCGCTCGACGCGGCGGCCGGGATCGCGGTGTGCGAGGCGGGGGTGATCCTCGCCGATCTGCATTCGGCCGCGCTGGCGGAGGGGCGTCGCTTCCCGCTCACTCTCGGCGCGAAGGGAACGGCGACGATCGGCGGCCTGGTCTCGACCAATGCCGGCGGCACCCAGGTGCTTCGTTTCGGCCCGATGCGTTCGCTGGTGCTCGGAATCGAGGCGGTATTGCCCGACGGCGGCCTGTTCGAGGGGCTGGCGGCGCTCAAGAAGGACAATCGCGGCTACGACCTCAAGCAATTGCTGATCGGTGCCGAAGGCACGCTGGGGCTCGTCACCGCCGCGAGCCTCAGGCTCGTTCCTGCGATCGGCGAGCGAACCGTGGCCTGGGTTGGGCTGCGCTCGGCCGAAGCGGCGATGCAGCTGCTCCGCCGCCTCGAGGCCCAACTGGCCGACGCGATCGAAAGCTTCGAACTGGTTCCGAAAAGCGCGCTCGATCTGGTGCTTCGGCACGTGCCGGGAACGCGGCCGCCGCTCGCGGGCGCGGCCCCCTGGAATGCCCTGATCGAAGCGGTTTCTCCCGCTGGTCAACCGGCGCCGGACCTGAACGACGTCTTGGGCGCGGCGCTCGAAACGGGTCTGGTCGCCGACGCCGCGATCGCCGCCAGCGAGGCGCAGGCCGAGCAATTCTGGCGGCTGCGCGATTCGATCTCCGAGGCGGAGAAGAAAGACGGCCCCGCCGCCAAGCACGACATTTCCGTCGCGGTCGAGGAGATGGCCGCCTTCACGACCGAGGCGGCGGCGAAGGTGGAGGCCCGCTTCCCCGGCACCAGGGTCAACGCCTTCGGCCATCTCGGCGACGGCAACGTCCATTTCAACGTCCGCGCGCCCGAAGGGGCCGGCGAGCAATGGGTCGAGAATGAGAGCAAGGCGGTTTCGGTCTATGTCCACGACCTCGTCACCGCGGCGGGGGGCTCGATCTCGGCCGAGCACGGCATCGGCCAGATGAAGATCGCCGAGCTGGCTCGCCTCGGCGATCCCGCCCGGCTCGGCGCGATGCGCGCGATCAAGCGGGCGCTGGACCCCGACAACATCATGAATCCCGGCAAGCTGGTGCCGCCCTTCGACCCGGCCCAGCAGGGCCTTGCACAAAATCATCTTCGCTCATAGAGGGATGCGCTGAAATCCGCGGCCGCCCCGGCGCCGCTCCCAATCCGATGGAGATGAGACCATGGCGACCCAGCCGCCGCCCGCCAATTTGCCGCTTTTCTACAAGAATCTGCAGCCCCTCGCCGCCAGCCTGCACGGCAAGCTGAAGGCGCGCAACACCGAGGTCGCGCCCTATCTGGCGCAGACCCACGCCATCCCGCTCACCATCGACGAGTTCATGAGCGCGCAGCGTTTCTTCCCGATCATCTTCTCGACCGGCGAGAACCCCGTGCCGCTGGCGCTGATGGGCCTCAACGAGGGCGTCAACGTGTTCCTCGACGAGGAGGGCAAGCCCTACAATCCGATGTACGTTCCGGCCTATGTCCGCCGCTATCCCTATCTCCTCGCCCGGCTCGATCCGAGCAAGGACGAGCTGACGCTCTGCTACGATCCCGAGAGCGGCCTGATCGGCGAGGATGAGGGCAAGCCGCTGTTCGACGGCGAGCAGCCGAGCGAGACTTTGACCCAGGTGCTCAAATTCTGCGAGGAGTTCGAGGTCGCCGCCCAGCGCACCCAGGCGTTCGTCAAGGAGCTGGACGCGATGGAGCTGCTGATCGACGGCGAGGTCTCGATCCAGCCGGAAGGCGCCGAGCAGCCCTTCGTCTACCGCGGCTTCCGGATGGTCGACGAGCAGAAGCTGCGCGACATGGACGCCGAGACGCTGCACAAGCTCAACCAGAACGGCATCCTGCCCCTGCTCCACGCCCATTTGTTCTCGCTGGCGCTGATGCGCGAGCTCTTCCAGCGGCAGCTTCAGCAGGGCAAGGCGCCCCCGACGGCCGCCGCCCCGCCCCAGGGGAACGCCTGAGCCGAAATAAAGCGCGTTGGCGATGCCTTGAAACCGAAAACACGCTTCCTATCTAAGGGTTAGCGCCGCCGTTTCCCCCCTTTACGACGGCGCTCCGTGGTCCCTTTCGAGGGTCCACACCTCCCTGAACCTGGGCCGCCTCACGGCAACGTGAGGCGGTCTTTTTATCATGCGAAGCCGCAGGTGAGCAGCGCGCAGCGCAGCGAACACCGACGGCGCACGCCGGCCGGCGAGGCCGCGGGCGCTCCGCCCGCGGAACTCGTCCGACGTCGGTCGGGCTCGGCCAGCTTGCCTGGCCGCCCCGCCGTCCGAGCCGGCGCGACTCCGGCCGCTGCGCTGCGCGCTGCGGCAGGGCGCGCCTGCTACTCAGCGGCAATTTGCGCCGAATCGAGCAGGCGGGTCTCCAGCGCGTCGGCGACCGCGGCGATGAGGCGGCAGGTGCCTTCGAAGCCCGGCCCCGGCGCGCGCAGGTCCGAATCGAGATAGATCGAGCGGTCGAGCTCGATCTGAAGCGCGTGCAGGCCCTGTCTCGGCTTGCCGTGGCGCCCCACCACATAGCCGCCGGCATAAGGCGCGTTGCGCGCGGTCTTGTAGCCGAGCGCGCGCGCCGCGCTGGCCGCCGCGTCGAGCAGATCGGCGTCGATCGTGGCGCCGTGGCGGTCGCCGAACACCACCGTCGCGGCGCCGGCGCCGCCCTCGATTCGCGGCCTCGGCGGCATCGAATGGCAATCGAGCAGGATCGCCGCGCCGAACCGGTCGCGGGCCAGAGCGAGCGCGTCCTCGAGCGCCTGGTGATAGGGCCGGTGGACGTCCTCGATCCGCCGGTTCAGCTCGTTGCGCTGGATCCGCTCGCGCCAGATCGGTCCGGCGCCGGCGATCCGCGAGGGGACGAGGCCGAGCCCGCCCCGGGTCCGCGCCGACTGGACCAGCCCGCCCGACGGCAAAGGGGGCTGGATCAAAGCCGGGTCGATCTCGCGCTCGTCGCGGTTGAGGTCGATCTCGGCCCGCGGCGCCCGGGCGATGAAGGCGGTGGCGCCGGCGGCGGTGGCGCGCCAGACCAGCCGGTCGACGAGGCGGTCCTCGAGCGTCTCCAGCGCCGCCTTGGGCAGGCGCGCCGAGCGAAGCAGCTCCGGCCGATAGTCGCGCCCGGCATGCGGCACCGACAATATCACCGGCGAGACCGGCCGTTCGGGCCCGATCCGGAAGAAGGGCAAATTGGCGGGGGAGCGAGTCATTCTCCCGACCGATTAGGCCCGGACTGGGACGGGTGCAATCGCGGGCGCGTCCGGCGTCTGGAAAATCGCGACCGGTTCGCGCATAACGGCGCCGCGCGGAGCCGAAGGGCGCAGCGCCCGGGAGCGCCGATGCTGAGAATCCTTCTTGCCGAAGACGACGAATCGATGCGGACCTATCTGGCCCGGGCGCTCGAGCGGGTCGGCTATCATGTCGTTTCGGCCGAAAACGGCCTCGCCGCGCTGCCGCTGCTGGAAAGCGAGTCCTTCGACCTGCTGCTGACCGACATCGTCATGCCCGAGATGGACGGGATCGAGCTCGCCCAGAAGGCGGCCGAGCTGGCGCCGGGCATCCGGGTCATGTTCATCACCGGCTTCGCCGCCGTCGCCCTGAAGGCCGGCCGCAAGACCCCCGACGCCAAGGTCCTCTCCAAGCCCTTCCACCTGCGCGACCTCGTCGCCGAGGTCGAGCGCATGTTCATGACCGAGGACCAGCACGGGCGGCTCTAGGGCCCCGAAGGCAGGCCGGATGGAATCCATCCGGAAAGGGCCGTCGCCGGCTTTACCAAGAGCAGGACATGTTCTCGACCTATTTCCGGATGAACAGCGTCCGCGACATCAGGCGTTATTTCCCCGGGTGCGATCTTGGCTGGTACCGGGACAGCGCTGAGCCGGCTTATTATTTCGGCAGCCCGCTCCTCTACCGTCTGCTCATGGTGATTCACAAACTGCTGCCGGACATCTGGTCGACGTCCATCTGCTTCCTGATCCGCAAACGGGCCTGAGGGCTTCGGCCGGTGTCGGCCGCAGGGGCGGGAGAAGCGCCGCCGGCCCCTTGCGCGCTCCGTGACCCCTCGCTACATGGCCCTCCGCGTGGGCGTGTAGCTCAGTGGTAGAGCACTGTGTTGACATCGCAGGGGTCGCAAGTTCAATCCTTGCCACGCCCACCATTTTCCTTCCTCAAAGCTCCGCCTCGATCGCCGCTTCGGCGGGCGGGAGGGTTCGCGCCGGCCTGGGTCCGCGGAAGGTCCGCAAGAGGCCGAGGGCGATGAGCGCCAGGCCCGAGACGGCCGACGTCCAGAGCAAGGCGGACCGCACCGGCGAGTCCCAGTCCGGCCAGAGCAAGGGGGCGCTGGCGGCGGCCCAGAGGATCGCCAGCAAAGGCAGCCGGATGCCATAGTCGCGGACCCGGAACGGGTGGACGAAATGGACCGGGGCGAAGCTCATCAGCACGAGCAAGGCGACGATCGCGGCGTTGGTCGCCGGCGCGAGCCGGGCGGCGAAGAGATAGAGCGCGACGATGTTCCAAAGGGCGGGGAAGCCGCGGAAATAATCGTCCTCCGTCTTCATGTCGGAGCGGGCGAAGACGTAGAGCGCGGAAAGCTGGATCGCCGCCGCGAGGGGCGCCGCCGCGGCGGCCGGGAGCAGGCCGGCCTGCCAGACGAAGGCGGTCGGGATGAAGACGTAATTGAGATAATCGACGACCAGATCGAGCGTCGCGCCGTCGATCCGCGGCACCCTTTGCTTGACCCTGGCCAGCCGCGCCAGCGAGCCGTCGACGCCGTCCACGGCAAGGGCGGCGAACATCCAGGCCAAAGCCAGGCTCCAGTTCCGCTCGGCGATCGCGCCCAGCGCCAGCAAAGCGAGCACCGCGCCGCTCGCGGTGAGCAGGTGGACGAGCCAGGCCAGGATCGTCGGAGCGCGGGAGGGGCTCGAGGGCATCGGCGCGGACGGTAGCGGATCGCTTCCCCGGCCGCCACGATATTGCCGAGTCTGTTTCGGGACCGAAACTCCCGGCCTTTTGCGGCGTTGGGGGGCAATGACCGTGATCGAGGACGTCAGGGCTAAGGCGGAGGCGCCGCTGCTCGAGCCCGGCCGAAATTGCTGGCGGATCGAGCGCGCCGAGCGCGCCTCGCTGATCGTCGACGCGGCCGATTATTTCCGGCTGGCGCGGCAGGCGATGCTTCGGGCGCGCTCGCAGATCCTGCTGATCGGTTGGGATTTCGACACCCGCATCATCCTCGATCCGGACGCCGATGACGGGGCGCCCGGGACGCTCGGGCCGTTCCTCTCCTGGCTGGCGAAATGCCGGCCGGGGCTCAGCATCCGCATTTTGAAATGGGATCTGGGCGCGATCAAGCTGCTGGGGCGCGGCTCGACCGTCTTCCGGCTGGCGCGCTGGGCGTGGAGCGACCGGATCTTCTTCAAGCTCGACGGCGCCCATCCGTTCGGGGCCAGCCAGCATCACAAGATCCTGGTGGTGGACGATGCGGTCGCCTTTTGCGGCGGAATCGACATGACCGCCTCGCGCTGGGACACGCGCGGCCATCTCGATCGCGACGAGCGCCGCCGCCGCCCGACCACGAGGCGGCGCTACGGCCCCTGGCACGACGCCACCATGGCGGTGAGCGGGCCGGCGGCGCGGGCGCTCGGCGAGCTGGCGCGGGAGCGCTGGCGGGCCGCGGGCGGCGAGGAGATCGCGCCTCCGGCCGCGCAGGGCGAGCCATGGCCCGAGGCGCTGGCGCCGGACCTGCGCGACGTCGACGTGGCGGTGGCGCGGACCCGGGGCGCCTATGCGGGGACCGGCGCGGTGCGCGAGATCGAGGCGCTGTTCGTCGACATGATCGCCCGCGCCCGCCGCTTCGTCTATGTCGAGAATCAATATTTCGCCTCGCGCGCCGTCGCCCGCGCCGTCGCCGGGCGGCTCGCCGAGCCGGACGGGCCGGAGTTCGTCCTGGTCAATCCGAGGCGAAGCCACGGCTGGGTCGAGGAGGAGGTGATGGGGCCGGCGCGGGCGCGGCTGATGCGCGCGCTCGCCCGGGTGGACGGCGGCCGCCGGTTCCGGGTCTATACCCCCGTCACCGAGGGCGGCGAGGACATCTACGTCCACTCCAAGACGATGATCGTCGACGACGAGCTGCTTCGGGTCGGCTCGGCCAACATGAACAACCGCTCGATGGGGCTCGACAGCGAATGCGACCTGATGATCGACGGCCGGGTCGAGGCCGGCGGCGCCCGAGCCCGGATCGCGGCGATCCGCGCCGGCCTGCTCGCCGAGCATCTGGGCGTCAAGGCGGCGGAGGTGGAGGCGAAGCTCGCGGAGAGCGGATCGCTGATCGCGGCGGTCGAGGCCTTGCGCGGCGGCGGCCGCAGCCTCGTCCCGTTCGAGCCGCCCGAGCCCAATGCGCTCGAAGCGGCGATCGCCGACAGCGAGGCGCTCGACCCGGAAAGCGCCGGCGACGCGTTCGAACCGCTGGCGCGGCCCGGCCTGCTCTCCGGGCTTCGCGACTCGGTCCGCCGCGCCCGGCACCGCCGCCGCGAGCGCCGCGCCTCTTCCCTTTCCCGCTGATCGCCGCCACACTCTTCGGGTGAGCGATTTTCCTGAGCCCGCCTTCATGGCCGACGACGAGCTGCGCATGTTCGCGGACTCCGTCGGCAAATTCCTCGACCGCAACGCGCCGGCCGAGCGGGTCGCCAGATGGCGCGAGGAGGGGATGGTCGAGCGCGAATTCTGGCGCGAGGCGGGGCAGGCGGGGCTGCTTGGAGTCTCCGTGCCGGCGGATTATGGCGGCGGCGGCGGCGATTTCCGGCACGACGTGGTCGTCGCCGAGCAGATCATCCGCAAGGGCGTCGAGGGCTTCGCCGCCGGGCTGCACAACGTCATCATCACGCCCTACATCCAGGCGCACGGCACCGAGGGGCAGAAGAAGAAATGGCTGCCCTCGCTGTCGAACGGCGAGCGGGTGGCGGCGATCGCGATGAGCGAGCCGGGCGCGGGCTCCGATTTGCAGTCGGTCCGCACCACCGCGCTCCGCGACGGCAACGGCTACAGGATCAACGGCGCCAAGACCTTCATCTCCAACGGCCAGATCGCCGATCTGATCGTCGTCGTCGCCAAGACCGACCCGAAGGAGGGCGCCAAAGGCGTCTCCCTGTTCGTCGTCGAGCCCGGCGAGGTCGAGGGCTTCCGCCGCGGCCGCAAGCTCGACAAGGTCGGCCTCGACGCCCAGGACACGTCGGAACTGTTCTTCGACGACATCTGGGTCCCGGCCGAGAATCTGCTTGGGCTGGAGGAGGGGAAGGGCTTCTACCAGCTGATGCACGAGCTGCCGCGCGAGCGGCTGCTGATCGCGCTCGGCAGCGCGGTGGTGATGGAGAAGGCGCTCGAGGAGACGGTCCGCTACGTCAAGGAGCGCAAGGCGTTCGGCCAGCCCGTCTTCGAGTTCCAGAACAGCCAGTTCGTCCTCGCCGACTGCAAGGCGAAGGCGGTGGTGGCGCGGGTCTTCGTCAACGACTGCATCGAGAAGCTGCTGCGCGGCGAGCTCGACGCCACCACCGCCTCGATCGCCAAGCTCTGGGTCACCGAGGCGCAGGGCGAGCTGGTCGATGCCTGCCTCCAGCTCCACGGCGGCTACGGCTATATCAACGATTATCCGATCGCCCGGATGTGGCGCGACGCCCGGGTCCAGCGCATCTACGGCGGCTCGAGCGAGATCATGAAGCTGCTGATCGCAAGGTCGCTCTGAGCGACGCCGGAAGTCGAGCATCCGGGTGATCGGCGGGGCGATCCTCGCCTGCCTCGGTGTCGTGGTGACGATCGTTCGCGGGGCCGTGATCGCAGAGCTGATCCTCATGCCCGGCGGCCTGGCGGCCTTCGTGGCGCTCTTGGTTTCAGCATTGGCACTGTCGATTTTCAGGGCATGGGTCGAATGGCGCCGCCGGAAGGCCGGGCGTCCGCGGCTCCGGATCACCAATCCGATATTCGGCATCACCGTGGTTAGCATCGCCGCGCTCGTGGCAGGGGGCGTAGGCATCATCGCCCTCGTCGCGACGCTGGCGACCGCACCGTCGGTCACTTCGCTGCTGTTCGCTGTCGGCACAAATCTTCTGTTCGGCTATATCTGGATCATGCTTTCGATGAGGACCCTGCGCGATGTCCTGCTGCTGGTCCAAGTCGGCCGCGATCGATCTCCATCATCGTCATCCCGGACTCGATCCGGGATCCATCTTCTTTGCGAAGGGCGAAAGTGAAGGTAGATGCCGGATCGAGCCCGGCATGACGGGGAGGAAGAAGAAATGCCCGAAGCCTATATCGTCGCCGCCGTCCGCACCGCCGGGGGCCGCAAAGGGGGGCGCCTCGCGGGCGTCCATCCCGTCGATCTCGCCGCGATCAGCCTCGATGCGGTCGCCGATCGCTCCGGCATCGATCCCGCAGCCATAGACGATGTGATCATGGGCTGCGTCACCCAGGCGGGGGAGCAATCGCTCCATGTCGGGCGCAACGCGGTGCTGGCGTCGAAGCTGCCGCGGAGCGTTCCGGCGGTGTCGATCGACCGCCAGTGCGGCTCCTCGCAGCAGGCGATCCAGTTCGCCGCCCAGGCGGTGATGTCGGGCACCCAGGACGCGGTGATCGCCGCCGGCGTCGAAAGCATGACCCGGGCGCCCATGGGGCTGTCGATGGTCGCGGACCAGGGCTTCAACCCGTTCCCGCCGAGCGTCACGCGAAAATACGGCGTGCCCTTCTTCAGCCAGTTCATGGGCGCGGAGATGATCGCCAGAAAATATGGCTATTCACGCGAGAAGCTGGATGAATATGCATTGCGGAGCCACCGGCGCGCCAAGGCGGCGACCGAGGCGGGCGCGTTCGACGAGGAGATCGTGGCGGTCGAGGTGACTCTGCCGGACGGCTCGACCGAGATCCACAAGGTCGATGAGGGCATCCGCTTCGACGCCACGCTCGAAGGGATCGGAGCGGTCAAGCTGCTCAAGGAGGACGGCGTGATCAGCGCCGCCTCGGCCAGCCAGATTTGCGACGGTTCCTCGGCCGTCCTGGTCGTGTCGGAGCAGGCGCTGAAGGACCACGATCTCACCCCGCTCGCCCGCATCCACAACCTCACCGCGACCGCCGGCGACCCGGTGATCATGCTGGAGGAGCCGCTCTTCGCCACCGACCGCGCCCTGAAGCGCGCCGGCATGGGCATCGCCGACATCGACCTTTACGAGGTCAACGAGGCGTTCGCGCCGGTGCCGCTCGCCTGGCTCGACCATGTCGGCGCCGATCCGGAGCGGCTCAACGTCAATGGCGGCGCGATCGCCCTCGGCCACCCGCTCGGCGCCTCGGGCACCAAGCTGATGGCGACTTTGGTCCACGCGCTTCGCGCGCGCGGGCTCCGCTACGGCCTGCAGACGATGTGCGAAGGCGGCGGCGTCGCCAACGTGACGATCGTCGAGGCCTTGTGAAATTGGGGACAGTATATAGTTTTCCGCCGGCCCGCGGCGAGGGAAATTGGGGACAGTATATAGTTTTCCGCGAGCCCTCGGCGAGGGCGGCCATACCCTCGAAAACTATATACTGTCCCCAATTATCCAACGGGATTCGCTGATGCCCGGCCCGCTCGCCGGCCTGCGCATCCTCGAAATGGAGGGGCTTGGGCCGGCGCCGTTCTGCGGGATGATGCTCGCCGACCATGGCGCCGAGGTTATCCGGGTCGAGCGGGAAGGGGGCTTCAAGCTGCCCGGCGACCCGCTGGCGCGCTCGCGCCGCGCGATCCGGGTCGACCTCAAGCAGGCGGACGGCGTCGCCCTGGTGCGCGATCTCGCCAGGACCTGCGACGGCCTGATCGAGGGCTACCGCCCCGGCGTGATGGAGCGGCTCGGGCTCGGCCCGGAGGTGCTGCTCGCCGACCATCCCGGGCTCGTCTACGGCCGGATGACCGGCTGGGGCCAGACCGGCCCGCTCGCCCGCGCCGCCGGCCACGACATCAATTATATCGCCTTGTCCGGCGCCCTGCACACGGTCGGACGCGACGGCCGCCCGAGCCCGCCGGTCAATTATGTCGGCGATTTCGGCGGCGGCGGCATGCTGCTCGCCTTCGCCATGGTCAGCGCCTTGCTCGCGGCGCGGGGCGGCGCGGCCGGGCAGGTGATCGACTGCGCGATGACCGAAGGCTCGGCGCTGCTCGCCGGCCTCACCTACGGCCTTCACGCCGCCGGCCTCTGGCGGGACGAGACCGGCGCCAACAGCATCGACAGCGGCAGCGCCTGGTACGACAGCTACCAGACCGCCGACGGCAAATGGATCGCGATCGGCGCGATCGAGCCGCAATTCCGCTCGGAGCTTTGCGCCCGGCTCGGCATCGCCGTCGAGGAGGCCGAAAGCCGCGAGGGGCTCGCCCGCCTGTTCCTGACCCGCGGCCGGGACGAATGGCGCGCCCTGCTCGAAGGCAGCGACGCCTGCTTCGCTCCCGTCCTGTCGCTGGCCGAGGCGCCGCTCCACCCGCACAATGTCGCCCGGGCGGCGTTCACCAGCGTCGGCGGCGTCGTCCAGCCCGCGCCGGCGCCGCGCTACTCGAATGATGAGACCGCGCAGCCGGCGCCGCTGCGCGACGATACCGACGCGCTGCTCGCCGGGCTCGGCTATGCGCCTGAGCGGATCGCGGCGCTGCGCGAGGCGAAGGTCATCGGCTGAGCCGCCCGGCGTGCCAGCGCAGGTGCTCCGCCATGAAGGTCGAGATGAAATAATAGCTGTGGTCGTAGCCCGGCTGAATCCTGAGCTGGAGCGGAATCCCCGCCTCGGCGCAGGCCGCCGCCAGCAGCTCCGGCCGCAATTGCTCGGCGAGGAAGGCATCGGCCTCGCCCTGGTCGATCAGCAGCGCGTCGATCCGCGCCCCGTCTTCGATCAGCGCCACCGCGTCATGCTTGCGCCACGCGCCGCGATCCGCGCCGAGATAGCGCCCAAGCGCCTTCTCGCCCCACGGCACCCGCGACGGCGCGACGATCGGCGCGAAGGCGCTGCAGCTTCGGTAGCGCCCCGGATCGCGCAGCGCGAGCGTCAGCGCCCCATGGCCGCCCATCGAATGGCCCATGATCCCCTGCCGCTCCATGTCGGCCGGGAAATCGGCCGCGACCAGCGCCGGCAATTCCTCGGTGACGTAGGAATGCATCCGATAATGCCGGTCGTAAGGCGGCTCGGTCGCGTCGACATAGAAGCCCGCGCCCTGGCCGAAATCATAGGCCTCGTCGTCCGGCACCCCGGCCCCGCGCGGGCTCGTGTCCGGCGCCACGAAGATCAGCCCGAGCTCGGCGCAGGCGGCGCGATATTCGCCTTTCTCGGTGACGTTGGCGTGGCTGCAGGTGAGGCCGGACAGATACCAGATTACCGGGCATCGCGCCCCGGCCTCAGCCTGCGGCGGCACGAACAGCGAAAAGGTCATGTCGGTGCCGGTCTCCCGACTGAGGTGCCGGTAAACGCCTTGCGTGCCGCCATGGCTCTTGTTGGTGGAGATGGTTTCGAGCGCCATTCGAGCCCCTTTATCGTCATGCTGAACTTGTTTCAGCATCCATCTTTCCACCGGCGGGGCGGTCGCCGGAATGGACCCTGAAACGGGTTCAGGGCGACGCTTCTAGTACAGCACCACGCTCCTGATGCTCTCCCCCGCGTGCATCAGGTCGAACGCATCGTTGATCTCGTCGAGCTTCATCGTGTGGGTGATCAGCGGATCGATCTCGATCTTGCCGTCCATGTACCAGTCGACGATCCTCGGCACGTCGGTCCGCCCGCGCGCGCCGCCGAACGCCGTCCCCTTCCAGGTCCGCCCGGTGATCAGCTGGAACGGCCGGGTCGCGATCTCGTGCCCGGATTCGGCGACTCCGATCACCACGCTCACCCCCCAGCCGCGATGGGCGCTCTCCAGCGCCTGGCGCATCACGGTCGTGTTGCCGGTGCAGTCGAACGTGTAATCGGCGCCGCCCTTGGTCGCCTCGACCACGGCCTGGACGACCTTTTCCATGCCGATTTCGTTCGGATTGATGAAGTCGGTCATCCCGAACCGCTCGGCCATCGCCTTCTTGGCCGGGTTGAGGTCGACGCCGACGATCCGCACCGCGCCGGCCATGCGCGCGCCCTGGATGACGTTGAGGCCGATTCCGCCGAGCCCGAACACGGCGACGGTCGATCCCGGCTCGACCCCCGCCGTCCAGATCGCCGCGCCGATGCCGGTGGTCACTCCGCAGCCGATATAGCAGATCTTGTCGAACGGCGCGTCCTCGCGGACCTTCGCCAGAGCGATCTCCGGCATCACCGTGAAATTGGAGAAGGTCGAGCAGCCCATATAATGGGCGATGGTCTCGCCGCCGAGCGAGAAGCGGCTGGTCCCGTCCGGCATCACCCCCTTGCCCTGGGTGGCGCGGACCGCGGTGCAGAGGTTCGTCTTGCGGCTGAGGCAGGACGGGCAGGTCCGGCATTCGGAAATGTAGAGCGGGATGACGTGGTCGCCGACCGCGACCGAGGTCACGCCCGGCCCGATCGCGCGAACGATCCCGGCGCCCTCATGGCCGAGGATCGACGGGAAGATGCCTTCCGAATCCTTGCCCTCCAGCGTGTAGGCGTCGGTATGGCAGATTCCGGTCGCCATGATCTCGACCAGCGCCTCGCCGGCCCTCGGGCCGTCGAGGTCGACCTCGTGGATCTCGAGCGGCCGGTTCGGCGCGACGGCGATGGCGGCGCGGGTCTTCATGGCTGGGGCTCCCTGCGGATTCGTTCAGGTTGCAATAGGCCGAGCCGCACCGCCGCAAAAGCCCTCCTCCAAGCAGGGGGAATTGGGGACAGGGGAATTGGGGACAGTATATAGTTTTTCCCGATCTGCGGTTTGGACGTCCACGGTCGCGGGTGGAAAACTATATACTGTCCCCATTTACGCTGCTTGCGAGAAACCGCCTGATCCATTCCCCCACCCGCGCATTGTCGTTGGGCGCGTCGAGCGAGGCGATGGCGGCGTCGGGATCCGGCGTCCGGTCATGGCGCTCGGCGATCAGCGCCTTCGCATAATCCGGCGAGAATTCCGGGTGGAACTGGAAGGAGATCGCGCCGCCGTCGCGCCAGGCGAGGCCGGCATAGGGGGTGAAGACCGATGAGGCGATGACCTCGGTCCCCGGCGGCTGCAGCACGACCTGGTCCTGGTGCGAGGCCGGCGCCGAGATCATGGCGACGTCGTCCATCCAGGGCTCGCGGCGGACGATCGGATAGGCATGGAGGCCGACGCCCCAACCCTTGTCCGATTTCTCGACATGGCCGCCGAGCGCCTCGGCCATGGCCTGGTGGCCGAAGCAGATGCCGACCAGCCTGGCGCGTCCCTTCGCCCGTTTGATGAAGGTGGCGAGCTCCGCGATCCAGGGCAGCTCGTCATAAACGCCGGCCGGCGAGCCGGTGATCAGATAGCCGGCATGATCCTCGACCTTCGCCGGAAAATCTCCCGCCGCGACGTCGAAGCTGCCGGTCTCGAACCCCTCGCCGAGCAGATCGCGGAACATGGCGGGATAATCGCCGAACCGCTCGGCGAGGTCGCCGGGCGGCTTGCCGGTTTCGAGGATGGCGATCTTCATGGCAAAAACGGCAAAAACGGGGACAGTATATAGTTTTCCGCCGGCGACCGTGCGCGGCAGCGACAAAATGGGGACAGTATATAGTTTTCCCGATCGGCCGTGCCGCCGTGCAGGGTTGCCAATAGAAAACTATATACTGTCCCCATTTATTTCGCCCGCCGGTCCCGCGTCGCCAGCGTCCGCAATCTCAGCGCGTTCAGCCGGATGAACCCCGCCGCGTCGCGCTGGCTGTAGCTCGACGAGCCTTCCTCGAAGGTCACCAGATCCTGGTCGTAGAGCGCCAGCGGGCTTTCCCGCCCGATCACCGTCGCATTGCCCTTGTAGAGCTTGAGCCGGACCGTGCCCGTCACATGCGCCTGGCTCTTGTCGATCAGCGCCTGCAGCATCTCGCGCTCGGGGCTGAACCAGAAGCCGTTATAGATCAATTTGGCGTAGCGCGGCATGATCTCGTCCTTGAGATGGGCGGCGCCGCCGTCGAGGGTGATGCTCTCGATGCCGCGATGGGCGGCGAGCAATATGGTGCCGCCGGGAGTCTCATAGACTCCGCGCGACTTCATCCCGACGAAGCGGTTCTCGACCAGATCGAGCCGGCCGATGCCGTTGTCGCGGCCGAGATCGTTCAGCCGGGCGAGGAGGGCGGCCGGCGACAGCGTCTCGCCGTCGATCGCGACCGGGTCGCCGCGCTCGAACGCGATCTCGATCACCATCGCCCGGTCCGGCGCGTCCTCGGGCGAGAGGGTGCGCTGGTGGACATATTCCGGCGCCTCGACCGCCGGGTCCTCGAGCACCTTCCCCTCCGAGGAGGAGTGAAGCAGGTTCGCGTCGATCGAGAAGGGGCTCTCGCCTCTCTTGTCCTTGCTGATCGGGATCTGGTGCTTCTCGGCGAAGTCGATCAGTTGCTCGCGGCTGGCGAACTCCCATTCCCGCCACGGCGCGATCACCGTGATGTCGGGCTCCAGCGCGTAATAGCCGAGCTCGAAGCGGACCTGGTCGTTGCCCTTGCCGGTGGCGCCGTGGCAGACCGCGTCGGCGCCGACCGCCCGCGCGATCTCGATCTGGCGCTTGGCGATCAGCGGCCGGGCGATCGAGGTGCCGAGCAGATACTGGCCCTCATAGACGGTGTTCGCCCGGAACATCGGGAAGACGTAGTCGCGGACGAACTCCTCCCTGAGGTCGTCGATGAAGATGTTCTCCGGCCTGATCCCGAGCAGCTCCGCCTTGGCCCGCGCCGGCTCGACCTCCTCACCCTGGCCGAGATCGGCGGTGAAGGTGACCACCTCCGCCCGATATTCGGTCTGCAGCCATTTCAGGATGATCGAGGTGTCGAGCCCGCCCGAATAAGCGAGGACGACTTTCCTGGGTCTGTCGGTCATATATTCGTCCTAAATTGGGGACAGTATATAGTTTTCGCGGGCGCCGAGCCCCTCAGGCCCGGAGCCGGCGGGCGAAAACTATATACTGTCCCCCTTTTCCTCATTTTCGCTGAAAAAGGATTTGCCGTCACCGTTTTCGGTGATAGCCTGCGGCCATGCCCCGACTGGCCCGCCTCGTCCTTCCAGGCGCCCCGCACCATGTCACCCAGCGCGGCAATCGCCGCCAGCCGACCTTCTTCTCCGACGCGGATTATGCGCTCTATCTCAAGCTGCTCGGTCGCTGGGCCGCGCAGGCGGGCACGGCGGTCTGGGCCTGGTGTCTCATGCCCAACCACGTCCATCTCATCCTTGTGCCGAGCCACCCGGATGGGCTGCGCGCGGCGCTTGGCGAGACTCACCGGCGCTACACCCGTCATGTCAACCTGCGCGAGGATTGGCGCGGCCATCTCTGGCAGAGCCGCTTCGCGTCCTTCCCGATGGACGAGGACCATCTCCTCGCCTGCGCGCGCTATGTCGAGCTCAACCCGGTCCGCGCCCGTCTGGTCGATCGGCCGGAGCGGTGGCGCTGGTCGAGCGCCCGGGCGCATCTCGGGCTGGGCGCCGACGGGCTGACCGACCCGGCGCCTTTGCTCGATCGGGTGCCGGACTGGTCCGCCCTGCTCGATTCCGGCCTCGCCGGGTCCGAGGGCGAGGCGATCCGGGCGCGGAGCGGGCGCGCGCTCGGCTCCGCCGCCTTCCTGCAGCGCCTGTCGACCGTCCTCGGCCGCGGCGTCGAGCCCCGCCCGCCGGGCCGTCCCCGCACCAAAACTGGGGACAGTATATAGTTTTCGGCGCCGTGCCCGATGCCGGGACGCTCGCGCCTTCGAGAAAACTATATACTGTCCCCAATTACTCATGCGTAGCTCACCTTCTCCCGGCCCATCATCCGCTCGAAGCGCTTGAGGATGACATGGGCGGTGACTCCGTCGCGAAGCGCGACGAACAGGGTGTCGTCGCCCGAGACGGTGCCGGCGATCTCCGGCAATTGGGCATGGTCGATCGCCGAGGCGACCAGGTGGGCCGATCCGGGCGGAGTCTTCAGCACCAGCATCTGCCCGGCCGCCTCGATCCCGACCACCCATTCATTGAGGATGCGCTCGAGCCGGCCGGCGCTCCAGTCGGCGGCGCCGATCTGGTCGGGCAGCGAATAGCCGAGCGCGCCGCCGCGCTTCACCTTGACCGCGCCGAGCTGCTCGAGGTCGCGCGACACTGTCGCCTGGGTCACCGCGAAGCCCGCCGCCTTCAGCCGCGCCGTCGCCTCCTCCTGGCTGGCCAGCCCGCCCGCGCGGATCAGGTCGGCGAGCGCGCGCAGCCGCCGGGCGCGGCTGTCGGTCATGAATCGGCCCGCAACGCGATAATTGGGGACAGTATATAGTTTTCGCGATAATTGGGGACAGTATATAGTTTTCGCGAACGGACCGTGGCTTCGGCAGAGCCGCGCCATCGAAAACTATATACTGTCCCCAATTCTTCATACTGTCCCCAATTCATCACGCTCTGACCCCCGCCAGCCACGCCAGCGCGCCGCGCGCCGTGTGCATTCGGTTCCCGGCCTGCTTCCAGACCGCGCTTCGGGCGCTTTCGATGACCGCGTCGGTCACCTCCTCGCCGCGGCGGGCGGGAAGGCAGTGGAGGAACCAGGCGTCGTCCGCCCTGGCCATCAGCGCCTCGTCGACCCGATAGGCGGCGAAGGCCGCCCTGCGCGCCTCGGCCTCCGAATCCTGCCCCATCGACACCCAGACGTCGGTATAGACGATCTGCGCCCCGTCCACGGCCTCGGCCGGGTCGGTGACGTGGCGGATGCCGTAGGGGGCGTCGGACAGCTTGTAGCGGTCCGGGCTGGCCAGGGTCAGCTCGGCGCCGGCGAGGACGCAGGCCTCGGCCAGCGAGCGGGCGACATTGTTGTCGGCATCGCCGACATAGGCGATGCGCGCGCCCTCGATCCGGCCGAGCAATTGCTTCACCGTCAGCAGGTCGGCGAGCGCCTGCAGCGGGTGGTCGCTGTCGGAAAGCAGGTTGAGCAGAGGCGTCTCGGTCGCCGCCGCCATGGCGATGAGGTCGCGATGGTCCATCACCCGCGCGGCGATGATCGCGTGATAGCAGGCGAGCGTGCGGGCGACGTCCCCGGCGCTTTCGCGCGTGCCGAGGCCGACCTCCTCCTTCTGGATGTAGACCGGATGGGCGCCGAGCTGCACGGCCGCCATCTCCATCGAGTTGCGCGTCCGCGCCGACGGCTTCTGGAAGACCAGGGCCACCCCTTCGCCGTCGAGCGGGCGGCCGAGATCGGCGCGCTCGGACAGGTCGAGGATCTCCGCGAAGCTCTCGGCGTCGAGATCGGCGATGCTGAGCAGATCGGTCACTCGCCGCCCTCCCGAAATTGGGGACAGTATATAGTTTTCGCCCGCCGGAAATTGGGGACAGTATATAGTTTTTGGCCGCAAGCCTTTCGTGCCCGGCGCAGCCCGTCCTCAAAAACTATATACTGTCCCCAATTAAGCCAATTAAGCACCGGCCGCTCCCTTCTTCACCATCGTGCCGATGCCCTCGTCGGTCAGGACCTCGATCAGCAGCGCGTGCGGCACGCGGCCGTCGATGATGTGGGCCGAGCCGACGCCGCCGTCGACCGCGTCGGCGCAGGCCTTGAGCTTGGGGATCATTCCGGCGCTGACGCTTTCGTGCGCGATCCGCTCGCGCAGCTCGGCGGAGGTGAGGCGGGGGACGAGCGTGGTCTCGTCCTTCGGGTCCTCGAGCAGGCCCGGCGCGGCGGTGAGGTAGACGATCTTCTCCGCCTCCATCGCCACCGCGATCGCCCTCGCCGCCTCGTCGGCATTGATGTTGTAGGGCTGGCCGGCCGCGTCGCCGCCGACCGTCGAGATGACCGGGACCAGGCCCTGGTCGAGCAGCCCGTGCAGCCGCTCGGCGCGGACATGGGCGACGTCGCCGACGAAGCCGAGCGCCGCGTCGCGCGGCACCGTGGTCAGCAAGCCGCCGTCCTCGCCGGCGACTCCGACCGCGACCGGATCGTCCGGCGTCTCGCGGTTGATCGTGGCGACGAGGTTGCGGCTGACCTCGCCGACCAGCACCATCCGGACGATCTTCAGGGTCTCGGCGTCGGTCACCCGAAGCCCGTCGCGGAACTCGGGCTCCTTGCCCATCTTCTTCATCACCGCGTCGACCTGCGGGCCGCCGCCATGGACGAGCACGCAGCGCACGCCGACGCTGCGCAGGAGCAGCACGTCCTGGGCCAGCGCGCGGTCGAGTTCGGGATCGCTGGCCGCGCCGCCCAGTTTCACCACCACGGCCTTGCCGGTGAAGCGCTGGATATAGGGCAGCGCCTGAATAAGTATGCGCGCGGTTTCGGTGGGAGTCATGCCGCGCCGGCCCCCGTCACTCCGGCGAAGGCCGGGGTCTCGTGGAGAAGGACCGGGATTTCCTGCCCTGAGATCCCGGCCTTCGCCGGGATGACGAAAAATATGCTCATGACGTCTTCGAATTCTCTTTGATGTAGCCCGGGCCGAGGTCGATGCCGATCGTCCGGGCGGTTCCGGGCCCGTTGCCGATGCGAATTTCGATCTCGATGCGTTGCCGTGCCATGTGTTTTTCGACCCCCTGCACGTCGTGCGGGCATGGTGCGCCCGCTTTCGCGACGGTGACTCCGCCATAGCTGACGACGCTGTTCGCGGTGTCGAACGCCACTCCGGCCGAGCCGGCGGCGGCGAGGAGGCGGCCCCAATAGGGGTCGGAGCCGTACCAGGAGCATTTGACGAGGTTGTTCTCGGCGACGTTCTTGGCCGCGATCCGCGCCTCGGCGTCGCTGGCGGCGCCGGTGACGGTCAGGGTGACCATCTTGGTCATCCCTTCCGCGTCCTTCGCCATCTGCCAGGTCAGGTCCTCGCAGAGCCGGTGGACGGCGTCGGCGAGCTCGGCCTCGTCGGCCGGGCCGCGGCGGCCGCTGGCGAGCAGGATGGCGGTGTCGTTGGTCGAGGTGGCGCCGTCGACGTTGAGCGTGTTGAAGGTACGGTCCGCGGCATCGCCCAGGATGCGCTGCAATTTCTCGCGCGGCAGCTCGGCGTCGGTGGTGAGGAAGGCTAGCATGGTCGCCATGTTCGGAGCGATCATTCCGCAGCCCTTGGCCATGCCGCCCAGGGTGAAGGTGGAGCCACTGACGATCCCGGTCTTCGGCACGCTGTCGGTGGTGAGGATTCCCCGCGCCGCGTCGTCCGCGCCGTCCTTCGACAGCTTCCTCGCCAGCTTCGGCGTCGCCTTGAGGATCAATTCCATCGGCAGCGGGGCGCCGATGATCCCGGTCGAGCAGACCAGAACCTGTTGCTTTTCAATGCCCAAGGCCCCGGCCGCGGCCTCGGCCATCGCCTCGGCGTCGGCCAGGCCGGCCGCGCCGGTGCCGGCATTGGCATTGCCCGAATTGACGATGATCGCGCTCACCCTGCCGCCGTTCGCGGCGAGCCGCTCGCGGTCGAGGATCACCGGCGGCGCGACGAACTTGTTCCGGGTGAACACCGCGACCGCGGTCGCCGGCCGCCGATCCTCGGTGGCGAGCAGCGCCATGTCGGGGCGTCTTTTCTTGATCCCGGCATGGCAGCCGGCGGCGACGAAGCCCTCGGCGGCGGTGACGCTCACGGCCAGACTCCCACGCTGGAGAGGCCGGCCGTCTCGTCGAGGCCGAGCATCAGGTTGGCGCACTGGATCATCTGGCCGGCGGCTCCTTTGACGAGATTGTCGAGCGCGGCGATGGCGAGGATCCGCCCGGTGCGCTCGTCGTAGCGGGCGGTGAGGTGGACGGCGTTGGAGCCCAGGGTCCATTTGGTCGAGGGCGGCTGCTCGGCGACCTGGACGAACGGTTCGTTCTCATAGGCTTGCCGCAGCATCGCGAGCGGGTCGCAGGGGCCTTTGGCCTGGGCGGTGCAGGTGGCGAGGATGCCGCGGTTCATCGGCGCGAGATGCGGGGTGAAC
>Ga0190274_10000664_pt1 | contig 20161 bp, 19 predicted proteins | sample Popmic531T_FD_133002 | JGI IMG/M metagenome (GOLD analysis project Ga0190274, IMG submission 133002) | Populus adjacent soil microbial communities from riparian zone of Yellowstone River, Montana, USA - 531 T | ecosystem: Environmental > Terrestrial > Soil > Riparian zone | place: USA: Montana... | reverse complement strand
CCTCGGCCCCGATCAGACGGACTTTGGGGACGCGGATCCGCTCGTTGATCCGAGTCGTGTCGCGCTCTGGTGGGCGCCGGTCGAACCTACGCGGGACCGGCACTATTTAAAGGACTGGTGGAGCTTCAAGAGGACGAGAGATAGGGATGCGGACACGGGACGCTCAGTGGCGCGGGGTGTTTGGCGTGCCTGCGATCAAGTGTCCGGAGTATAGACAGAGGAAGCCAAGTGGCAAGCCCTCGCTCAGGAAGGCACGCTCTCGCCGTCGATCCGGGCGGCGAAGTCGGCGGCGGACATCGCGCCCAACTCGCCGTCGGCATGGGAGCGAACGGCAACGCCGCCGGCCTCCTGCTCGCGATCGCCGACGACCAGCATGTAGGGGTAGCGGCCGAGCTCGGCGTCGCGGATCTTCTTGCCGACCGACTCGGAGCGGTCGTCGATCTCGACCCGTACGCCAGCTTCCCTCAGCTCGACGAGGACGCGCTCGGCGTAGGAGTTATGGCGGTCGGAGACCGGCAGGACGATCGCCTGCACCGGCGCCAGCCAGACCGGGAAGCGGCCGGCGTAGTGCTCGATCAGGATGCCGGCGAAGCGCTCCATCGAGCCGAGCAGGGCGCGGTGGATCATCACCGGGCGGTGCGCCCCATCGTCGGCGCCGACGTAGGAGAGGTCGAAGCGCTCCGGCATCTGGAAGTCGAGCTGGCAGGTGCCGCACTGCCAGGAGCGCCCGAGCGCGTCGGTGATGTGGAAGTCGATCTTCGGCCCGTAGAAGGCGCCGTCGCCGGGGTTGAGCGCGTACTCGCGGCCCTGGCGATCGAGCGCCTCGGTCAGAGCCGCCTCGGCCTTGTCCCACTGCTCCTCCGAGCCCATCGACTTCTCCGGCCGGGTCGAGAGCTCAACCCGCACGTCCTCGAAGCCGAAGCGGGCGTAGAGCTCGTCGATCGCCGCGCAGATGTCGGCGACCTCGTCGGCGATCTGCTCCTCGGTGCAGTAGACGTGGGCGTCGTCCTGGGTGAAGGCGCGCACCCGCAGCAGCCCGTGCAGGACGCCCTCGCGCTCGTTGCGCGAGACCCGGCCGAACTCGGCGAGGCGCAGCGGCAACTCGCGATAGGAGTGGCGCTCGGAGTCGAAGACGAGGCAGGCGCCTGGGCAGTTCATCGGCCGCAGCGCCAGGCGCTTCTCATCGGACTGCATGAAGTACATGTCGTCGCGGTAGTTCTCCCAATGCCCGGAGCGGTGCCAGAGCTCCTCGTCGAGCACCTGCGGCGTGGCGATCTCCCTGTAGCCGCGCTTGCGCAACTGGGCCTGCACCTGGTCCTCGATCAGATGCAGCAGGGTGGTGCCGTTGGGCAGCCAGAAGGGCATCCCTGGCGCCTCCTCGCGCAGCATGAAGATGCCGAGCTGGGGACCGAGGCGGCGGTGGTCGCGCTTCTTCGCCTCCTCGATCCGCTCGAGGTGCTTCGCCAGGTCCTTCTTGGAGAAGAAGGCGGTGCCGTAGATCCGGGTCAGCATCTGGCGGTTCTCGTCGCCGCGCCAATAGGCGCCGGCAAGCGAGCTGAGCTTGATTGCCTTGATCCGCCCGGTCGAGGGGCCGTGGGGACCGCGACAGAGGTCCTCAAAGGGCCCGTTGCGGTAGAGCGAGACGGTCTCGACGCCCTCGCCTGCGACCAGGTCGTCGATCAGCTCGACCTTGTAGCCCTCGTTCTGTGCCTTGAAGATCTCGCGCGCCTCGGCGACCGGCACATCACGGCGCTCGAAGGCCTCGTCGGCCTCGATATGAGTGCGCATCGCCGCCTCGATCCTCTCCAAATCGGCGTCGGTGACCTTGACGTCGGCGGGAAAGTCGAAGTCGTAATAGAAGCCATTCTCGATCGCCGGCCCGATCGTCACCTTGGTGCCGGGATAGAGCTCCTGCACCGCCTCGGCCATCACGTGAGCGGCGTCGTGGCGGATCAGATCGAGCGCCTCGGGATCGCGGTCGGTGATGATCGCGATCTCGGCGCCATCGGGAAGGGCGGCCGAGAGATCCCGCAGCTCGCCTTCGACGCGGATCGCAAGCGCCGCCTTGGCAAGCCCTGGCCCGATCGCCGCAGCGGCATCGGCGCCCGAAGCGCCGCCGACAAGCTCCAACGGCGTCCCGTCGGGCAGGGTCACAGTGATCTTCCGGGTCGCCGCCTCGATCCGGCCATGCTACCCGCGCCCCACCACTCGCTGACTTCGTCTTTTTCCGGCCTATTGGACTACAAAAGGCGAAGTCAGCGAACTCCTGACCTGGGCCGCGTTAGCGCGGTGCGCCTTGGCGGGCTTGGCGGACAGCTATGAGGGGGCAGGGGCTGTGGGTCCTGGCCTGCGCGGTTCGTTCCCAGAGGACGTAGGGACGGGCGACTCGCTTTAGGCGCAGGCCCGGGAACGGCGGCTGGCTGGGCGCGGACTCCGTGATGACGAAGCGGACCCCGGGCGGTGGCCGATCGGCGGCTTCATCGGCTGCGCCGATGCAGACACGTCCGCCGCGCATCTCCCAGGTGATGTACGGAACGCCGTGTTCGTCTTCGAGCAGTTGCCGCGAGGCGACAACGAGCGTCGGCCCTTCACCGACAGCGGAGCGCAAACCGGTCAGAGCAGGCGAGTAGGAGCTGGGGCCGACTGGCGCGTTGGCGAGCGCGAGCAGTGAGCAGCCGCTCGCCGCGAGGAGATACAGCCAAGCCACCGGCCGTCGCAGCAGCGGCAGGACGATGGCGAGCGCGGCAAGCGGAGCGCCGATCTCTATTGCCTTGGCGGCGGTGTAGGGGGTGCCTCCGATCCGCGCTGCCGCGTAGGCCAGCGCCGCGGCGGCGAGGCCGGCCAGCAGGGCCGTCTCGCGGCGCAGCCAGCAGAGGACGATCCCGTAGACGAGCAGGATCGAGGCGAAGGCGGCGCCGAGGTAGTAGCCGAGCGCCGGCACGGCGCCGGCGCCGGGAGTGAGGCGGAAGTCCCCGGAGGGCCAGATTCCCAACGCCTCGAAAGGCGAGATTTGGCCGAAGAGGTTGCCGAGGCCGGGGCCGTTGGGGGCGAAGGTCTCGAAGCTGTGGAAGTCGATCATCCGGCCGATCTCGGGGGCGATCAGGACGGTGAAAAGGAGGGACGCGTATAGGACCGGGCGCCAGGCGGCGGGGCCTGTCGCGACTGCGAGGGGGCCTGCGGGCGGGGGCTTCGCCTCCGTTCTCGGCCCCCCCGCATTCGCGCCACCCGCCGAGCTACCGAAGCGGCTCAAGGCGAGTTCCGCCATTGCCCAGATGGCTGCTGTGCCGATCAGCCAGATCAGGCCGGGGAAGCTGTAGGTGTAGACGGAGCCCACTGCCAGGATGGCCGCCGGGACGAAGCGGAGGGGGAGATTGCGCCAGGCGGGGTTGTGGCTTGCCTCTCTCAGGGAGAGGGCGAAGGCGAGGACGAAGAGGGCCTGGATTGTCTCCTTGAAGGAGCCTTGGGCCAGGTAGGAGGCGACCATGTAGGTGAGGCCTACGACCAGGGCCGCGGGGATGCGGAGGAGCGGGGGCTGGTCGCGGAACGCCGTCAGGGCGGTGAGAGACGCTAGGACGGCGACGGCGATCGTCAGGCCGGTGAAGCCCTGGACGAGGCCGATGTTCAGGCCCTTGGCGAGGGTGACGACTATCGAGTGGGGACCGAGTGGGTAGCCCTGGTGCAGGAGCTGGGAGCCCTGGCCGTGGGCCAGACGATCGGTGGCCAGCAGGTGCTGGGACATGTCGGGGTTGAAGCTGGTGCCGAGGATGCCGAAGTGGCCTTCGGCGAGGAACGGCAGCGAGGTGGCGGCGAGTGCGAGGAGCGCGACGGGCCAGCCGGCTCGCAGGGCCCCTGCCCCGCCCTCGACCCTCCTGCGAAGGTAGAAAGCTGAAGCCAGGAAAAGCGCGAGGACGATGCCCGCCGAGACCGCCCCGTCGCCGGGAAGCCGCACCGTCGCCCAGCAGACGGCGCAGAGCAGGCCCAGGCCCACCGCCGGCGAGGGCCATGACCAGCCCCGCACGCCGCAGAGCGCGATCGCCGCCTGGCCGATCGCCAGCGAGGCGGCACAGACGACCAGCACGGCTGCATAGGTCCCGACCACGAGGCCGCGAGCCTAGACTGCGGACATGGCGCATGTCCCGCCAGCCCGTCACCTGTTGCGCGCCAGGGACCTTGCCGACGCGCGTTACTTCGAGCCGCTGGAGGTCGACGATCTGGCCGCCGCCGCGGGACTTTCGCGCGCGCACTTCAGCCGCGAGTTCCGCCGCGCCTTCGGCGAGTCGCCGCACGCCTACCTGCTGACGCGGAGGCTGGAGCGGGCGGCGGCGCTGCTGCGCACGACCGATCGCTCGGTCGCCGACATCTGCCTCTCGGTCGGGCTGCAGAGCGTCGGCTCCTTCACGACCAGCTTCAGCCGCACCTACGGCGCCTCGCCAACCGCCTACCGCGCCTCCCACCCGCCGGCCTCGCAGGGGGCGCTGATCCCCGGCTGCGTGGTCCGCGCATACGCCCGCCCGCAACACCGCACGTTTCGAGAAGACAGCGCGGCGGCTCGCACCTAGCATCGCCGTCGACCTTTCAGTTCAACCGAGGAGGCAGACGATGATCAGGATCGCCAACGCACAGCTGTGGGTGCACGACCAAGAGGAGGCGCTTGCCTTCTACACCGAGAAGATCGGCATGGAGGTTCGCGCCGACGTCACGCTCCCCGAGATGGGCGACTTCCGCTGGCTCACCGTCGGGCCGGCCGGACAGGATGACGTCTCGATCGTGCTGATGGCCATCCCGGACCCGCCGGTGATGGACGAGGAGACGGCGGGTCAGGTTCGAGAGGTGATGGCCAAGGGCTTCGCCGGGACCGTCTTCCTCACGACCGAGGACTGCCAGGCCTCCTACGAGGAGCTGAAGGCGCGCGGGGTCGAGTTCACCGAGACACCCGAAGAGCGTCCCTACGGAATCGACTCCGGCTTCCGGGACCCCTCGGGCAACAGCCTGCGCCTCACCGAGGTCAGGCTCCCCGCCGGAGTCTGAGTCGCAGGGAGCGGCTCTCGGCGGAGCATTAGCAAAACATCCGATCGCGGAAGGCGGAAGGCACGAAGCGAGACAGATCTGGCTCGGTCCGGCCCTGAACTGGCGTCGTGGCGCCCCGGCGACTGCGTCATCCTCCTCGAGTGGGCCTAATCGCCAAAAAGCGAGGGGAACGATGTCGCCCAGGGTGCTGAAACCCGACAGGGGACTCATCGCCATCCTGCTGGCGTTGAGCCTGCTTGCCGCCGCGACGTCTCCGGACGGCGCGACGGCAAGCCGCGAGCCATTCTTCGCGCCGTCTCCGCATGGCCCCTATCCGCTTGGCGACTCGCCAACCGCAATCCTCAGAGGGCGCTTCGACCAGACCGGCAAGGGCTACGACAACCTCCTGGTCGGATACGCCGGAGCGAGCAAGGCGCAGCTATTCTCGATCCGGCGTCGTGGCCTGATCGAGCTGGGAAGCTTTCTCGCTCCCATCGGGCAGTCGGCGTTTGCCGGCGACCCGAACTCGCAGATCGCGATTCTCAGCGCGGGCAACAACCAGGCGCGGCTGTTCGTCAGGGACAGCGACTTCTTCAGGTCGAGGTTGCACCCGACAGCAACGGTGCGAACCGGTGTCGATCCAGTTGCCGCCGTGATCGACAATTTCGTCCCCACACCAGTCGACGACGGCCTGGACATGGCGGTTGTCAATCGCGGCTCGGACAACCTGTCGATGTATGCGGGCGAATACCCGGGCAATCTCGAGCTCGTTGGCACCGTTCCCCTGGACCCCGAACCCACTGCGGCTGCCGGCCACGAATGCTGCGTGCCGCTGCTCTACGTGACCAGCGCCGGGTGGGACACGGTGACGCTGCTCAGCGACTATCAGAGCGGCGAATTCAGGCTGCGGCGGTCCTTTCCCACCGGCGACCGGCCGTCGGCCCTGGCGATCGCCGACTTCGTCGAGGGCGACTACAAGGACGAAGAGATCGCCGTGGCGAATCGCGGTTCGGACACGGTGACGATCCTCGACAGCCCCGATGACACCTACGATTTCAAGCGGATCGGCAGCTATCGAGTGGGCCGCGAACCGGTCGCCATAAGCCCAGTCAACATCGACGAAATACATGGCCCCGACCTCGCCGTCGTCAACTCCGGCTCAGACGACGTCTCGATCCTGCTCAACGACGGCAAGGGGGGATTTGTCCCGGGCGGCACCTTTCCGGTCGGTCGCCATCCGGTCGCGCTCGCAGCGACGAACTTCAACTACGCGTTCTCGCCTGACCTGGCCGTGGTGAACCGAGGGTCAGACGATCTGACCGTACTGCTTCGACACCCAGCTGGGACCTGCCAGGGTCGCGACGCGCGCGAGCTCACCGGCACTTCCGGCGAAGACAGCCTCCGAGGCGGGAGAGGGCCGGATCAGCTGAGTGGGCTGGCCGGGAACGACGAGATCGCCGGCTCCACCTCGGCCGACTGCCTGCACGGCGGCGGCGGCGAAGACACGATCCGCGGCGCCACGGGCAACGACTGGATCACCACCAGGGATGGCGAACGGGATACCGTCTTTTGCGGGCCAGGGGAAGACGACACGGCGCTGGTCGACCGTCAGGACAGCGTCAGCAGCTGCGAGGTTACGCGTGTCGGTTGAAGCCCGGCCGGCGGGGCCGTGCCCGGCCATCGTCGGCGATGGCTCCAGGCGGACAATGCGATGGGCGCTACTGGGCTCGAACCAGTGACCTCCAGCTTGTCGAGCTGGCGCTCTCCCAACTGAGCTAAGCGCCCCAGGGGAACCTGAATCTAGCAGCGGCGCCTGGGCCGGCGGCGTCCCGCTTGCGCAGGCTCAAGTCAGGCGCTGCAAGCGCCGATGCAACCAGTGCAACTTTTCCACAAACGTGGTGTTTCTAGGTGCAGCGACCGATTAAGGCTTGAGGACTGACGAGCCAGGGAAACAGAATCTCGCTGGTGGCACGTCCTTCGGAATCAAAGGGCCCCTCACGGGGCCCTTTTCCGTTCAATCGAGGAATTTCGACGCGCGCGCAAAAGATGTCCGCCCTTCGTACGTTCCCTTAGTGTGGCCGCAGTCAGCGAACAGGGGCGTCTCGTCCAGTTTCGATCCGCGCAAACGGAAGCGCCGGAGCGGAAGGTGGCCGACGTAAGCGTTGCCCCGGAGAAGCGACGGGTTTTTCGGCTGCCGTTGCTGCGGGGCCGGACGGCCCTGGTGCCCCCACTGGACAAGGCCGCCCGCGAAGAGCGGGCGGAAGAAAGGGAGCGCGAAAAGCAGCTGGCCTCTGCCGAGGCGGCGGAGCAGGCCTTCTACCGGACGCCGGCAGGACGGGCTCGGCTCGCCTACAAGCGAGGACATCGCCTCTTCCAGTACGAACTCGAGATCAACGACCTCGCGCCGATGGTCATACCAGGCCTGGTCGGCTCGCCCGCCATGGAGACCACCGATCCCGTCGACATCCTGAACTCGGTGACCGTCGAGGGCTGGAAGCTGGTCACCGGCAAGTTCATCCATTCCGAGATTCGCAACGGAGCCATCGGCTGCTACCTCTTCAAGCGCTCGCAGAAAAGGCGCCTCTCGATGAACAATCCTTGGCAGGATCCAGGCATCGTCACCTGAGCACGCCGTTCATCCGCCCTAGTCAAGGGTGATCTTTGGGCGCGTGCCAGCTATGCGGAGCGAGCAGGGCGTCGGTCGCCTCAGGGCCCCAGGAGCCAGGCTCGTAGATCTCCAGCGGTGGCGGCTCGCGCACGACCGGGTCAGCGATTTCCCATAGGCGCTCGACTGCTTCAGATGTGGTGAAGAGAGTGCGGTCGCCGACCATGACGTCGTGGATCAGCCGCTCGTAGGCGTCGAGCGCCTGTGCCGGTCCACCGAAGCTGTCCGCATAGTCGAAGCGCATGTGGGCCTGGCCCAGTTGCATCTTCGGCCCCGGCACCTTGGCCAGGAAAGAGGCCGTGATGCTGCCGGGATCCCCCAGCTCGAAGGTCAGGTGGTCGTGGCCGAATTTCTCGGCGACCTGGCTGCAGTCGATCGGGAACATGCGGCGCGGCGGCTCGGAAAAGGCGATCGTGAGCAGGTGGTGACTCTCGGCCAGCCGCTTGCCGGAGCGCAGGAAGAAGGGAATGCCCTCCCAGCGCCAGTTGTCGACGAAGGCGCGCAGGGCGACGAAGGTCTCGGTTTCGGAATCCGGCGCCACGCCCTCCTCGTCGCGATAGCCGGCGTACTGGCCGCGGACCACGTCGCCGGGCTGCAGCGGCACCATCGAATCGAAGACCTTCCCCCGCTCGGCCATCAGCGACTTGGCGCTGAGCGAGGTCGGCGGCTCCATCGCGACGAAGCTGAGCACCTGGAAGAGGTGGGTGACGATCATGTCGCGGAAGGCGCCGGTTTCCTCGTAGAAGCCGGCCCGCATCTCGATCCCGAGCGTCTCCGGGATGTCGATCTGGACGTGGTCGATGTGGTTGCGGTTCCAGACCGGCTCGAACATGCCGTTGGCGAAGCGCAGCGCGAGCAGATTTTGCACCGCCTCGCGGCCGATGTAGTGATCGATGCGGAAGATCTGCTCCTCGTCGAAGACGGAATGGATCAGGGCGTCGAGCTCCCGCGCCGAGGCGAGATCGCGCCCGAACGGCTTCTCCATGATCACCCGAGCGCCCTCGCCGAGCCCACGCTGTCCGAGTCCCTCGACCACGCCGGCATAGGCGGACGGTGGCAGGGAGAGATAGTGGAGGAGTTGCGCATCCTCGGCGAGCCCATCCTTGGCTTGCGCCACGGCCTCCCCGAGGTTGGCAAACCCGTCCCCTATCGGGGCGAAACGCAGATTCGAGACGAAACGGTCGAGAGACTCGCCGGGCGAGGGCCGTCGCCCGGAGCCGCAGACGGCATCCCGTACCAGCGCGACGAACTCCTCCTCGGCGAGCGCGCTTCGCGCCGCTCCGATCAGGCTGAACCGCTCGGGCATCAACCCGGCCTCGAAGAGATGGAAGATCCCTGGCAGCAGCTTGCGCCGCGCCAGGTCCCCGGTCGCGCCGAAGAGAACGATCACCTGGTCCTCGGGAACCTGGGCCGGCCCTGCCGTTGCGGGAACGGTGGCGGTCGCGGTGCTCACCAGGTCAGCCTTGCAGATGGCGAATCTCGTGCCGCCCTCGACACGGCGTAGGCTGAGGCGAAATGCCGGCGCAGCGAACCCCAAACGGGGTCCCATATAACGCGGCCGACCTGGACGCCGTGGAGCAGCGCTTCTGGCGAGGGATCTGGAACGCGGTTCCCGCCGGGGTTGCGGAGGAACGGGGCATCGAGACGCAGCGCTTCGGACCGGTGCAGGCCACCATCGTCAGCGCACTACCCGACGCACGAATGCTCAACCTGGTCCTTGGCGCAAGCGAGACAGGGGCGTCCACCGGGGGCAATCTCGAAAGGGCGCTCGATTGGGTCGACTCACGCGGCGTCTCTCCATACGTACCCGTCACGGACACCCGCCCTGAGGCCGAGGAGTCCGAGCGCGTGCTGCGGTCCCGCGGCTACGAACGGGGCTACGCCTGGATGAAGTTCGTCCGCGACGCCCACCCTCCGCGCTTCGCCGAGCCAAGCGGAATCGAAGTGGTCCCAATCCAAGCCGGCGATCAGCCCTTCGGGATGATCGCCGCGACCGGCTTCGCCCTCCCCGCCTGGGCCGCGGACTTCTTCGCCGATCTGCCCAGCCAGCCCGGCTGGCACTGCTACGCGGCCCGGGTGGACGGGGAGCCTGCCGCCTGCGCCGCGATGCTGGTCGATGGCGGCATCGCCGAGTTCGGAATCGCCGCCACGCTCGAGCCCGCCCGCGGCCGCGGCGGCCAGATGGCCCTCCTGCACCGCCGCATCGCCGATGCGGCGGAGGCCGGCTGCCACACGCTCTTCGTCGAGACGGGCGAGCGGATCCCCGACCGGCCCTCCGCCAGCTACCGCAACATCCTCCGCGCCGGCTTCGAGGAGGCCTACCTGCGCCCCAACTGGACGGCTGGATAGGCCCCGGCCTCAGGAGGAGAGGCGCCCACCGGAATCGAACCGGTGTAAACGGCTTTGCAGGCCGCTGCGTAGCCACTCCGCCAGGGCGCCGGGGCGATGAAGGGTAGCGGCGTTAGGCGGCGCGCTGCTCGGGGCCAGCGTCGTCGTCGACGTCGAGGACGACGTTGTCGTCGGCAGTACGGCGGACGCGGAAGTCGAGGGGCGAGCGCTGCTCCAGCTCGCGGAGCAGGTCGACCGGTTCGCTGAGGCGCATCGAGAGCGTCGCGCGGCCCTCGGAGAAGCGCTCGACCGAGATCTCCGAGGTGGCGCCGATCTGGCCGGCGGCGTCCTCGAATCCGACCAGCTGGGAGAAGTCATCGAGCGGGCCGATCTCGACTTTGACCAGGCCGTCGAAGACGTCCCTGGCGGTGGGCTCGGCGTGGCCGTTGCCGTTCGAGGCACTTGAGGCTGGACTGCTCGCGGCCTGGACGTCGCTCAGCTCCTGGGCTCGGCGGCCGACCTCGACCGCCTCGCGCAGGGCCTTCATCCTGATCCGGGTCGCCTGGCCGCGGGCCTGGGCCTGGATCTCCTCGAGGCGGGCCGAGACCGACTCCAGCGAAGCGACATTGCGGTCGTGGCGCTCGTTGGCCTCGCTGAGGCGCTGGAGCAGGCCGCGGATCTCACGCTCGCGCTCGATCACCATCGCCGAGAGCGAGCCGAGCTCCTCCTCGGCTTTGGCGGCGGCATCGGCGGACTCACGGCAGCGCTCAAGCGCCTCCTCCGTGTCGCGCTCCAGCGCCCAGCAGCGTGCGTCCTTCGACGCCAACGCCGCATCCACATCGGAGCGACGGTAGCCGAGGAACGACCTCTTGAAGCTACCCATGCGCGGCACCGTAGAGGTGCCCTCGGACGCCATCCGGTGACGTCTGCAGCTCGAGCCGCGGCGCCTCGCGCCAGAGGTCCTCGAGCTGGTAGCGCTTCCGCGCCTCCTCGGTGAAGACGTGCAGGACGCAGTCGAGGTAGTCGAGCACGATCCAGCCGGCCGCTTCCGCTGCCTCGGAGCCCGCGGGCAGGAGCTGCTGCTCCTGCTTGAGGCGCAGCTTCGCCTCGTCGGCGATCGCCCGCGCCTGGCGCTCGTTGCGCGCCGTGCAGATCGTCAGGAAGTCGGTGTAGGAGACGAAGCCCCGCATATCGAGGACGAGGATTTCGCTCGCCGCTTTGGAGTCGGCCAGCTCAGCCAGGCGGAGTGCCAGCTCCTGCGAGTGGTTGGCCGCGCGCTCGGGGGTCACCCGTAGATCCCCTTCTCTTCGATGAAGCGCGCCACCGACTCCGGCACCAGGTAGCGCAGCGGCCGGCCCGCCGCCGCTCGCTCGCGGACGGCCGAGGAGGAGACGCCGAACTGCGGCATCTCCAGCATCGTCGCCCGCCCCTCGGCGCCGAGGCTGCGCAGCACGGCGGCGACCTCGGCGTCGGAGATACCCGACCTCCGGGCGACCGCCAATTTCGCCAGCTCGGTCACCCGCTCCGGCTCGCGCCAACTCTCGAGACCCACGGCAGCGTCCGCCCCCATCACGAACACAAGCTCCCTGTCGCCTCGATCCTTTGCAAGCCCCTCCAAGGTCTCATACGTATAGGACGGCCCGTCGCGCTCGACCTCGAGGGTCGAGACCGAGAAGCGCGAGTCGTCGGCCGCCGCCAGCCGCGTCATCGCCAGCCGCAGCTCACGGCCGGGATCGTCGGCGATCCGCTTGTGCGGCGCCTGGCCGGTGGGAACGAGAATCACTTCCTCGAGGCCGAGCTGCCAGAGCGCCTCCTGGGCGAGCGCGAGGTGGCCGAGGTGCGGCGGGTTGAAGGCCGAGCCGAGAACGCCTATGCCGGGCGCGGCCGCGCTACTCACGCACTTGGCCGTCGCCGTGGACGACGTACTTGTAGGTCGTCAGCTCGCGCAGCCCGATCGGCCCGCGCGCGTGCAGCTTCTGGGTCGAGTTGCCGATCTCGGCCCCCATGCCGAACTCGAAGCCGTCGGTGAAGCGGGTCGAGGCGTTGACGTAGACGACGGCCGCGTCCACCCCTGAGGTGAAGCGCTCCGATGCCTCTGGGGAGGCCGTAACGATCGCCTCGGAGTGGCCGGTGCCGTGGGCGTTGACGTGGTCGATGGCATCCTCGAGCGAGTCGACGACGGCAACCGCCAGCTTCAGGTCGAGGTACTCGGTGTCCCAATCGGCGTCGGTGGCGGCGCCAACGGCTACGTCGCCCGCGAGCTCGCGCACTCGCTCATCGCCGACCAGCTCCACCCCCGCCTCACGCAGATCGGCAAGCGCGGCCGGGAGGAAGTCGGCCGCCACGCCGGCTTCAACCAGCAGCGTCTCGGCCGCGTTGCAGACACCGGGCCGCTGCGTCTTGGCGTTGACCACGATCCGCCGTGCCATCTCCAGATCCGCCTCCGAGTGCACGTACACGTGGCAGTTGCCGGCCGCCGCGTAGGTCACCGGCACCGTCGCCACGTCCTTCAAAGCCTTCTTCAGCCCCTCTCCACCCCGTGGGATCAGCAGGTCGACGACACCATCCTGAGTCGCAAGCTCCGCCAGGTCACCATGCCCCTCTCCAACCGGCAGCAGCAACACGGCGTCTTCAGGCAGCCCGGCCTCGGCGAGCGCCTCGCGAGCCACACCCGCCAGCGCGGCATTCGAGCGCTCCGCATAGTGAGAGCCCCGCAGCACGATCGCGTTGCCGCTCTTGATCGTCAACGCCGCGCAGTCGATCGTCACGTTGGGACGCGCCTCGTAGACAACGGCCACAACCCCGAGCGGAACCCGAACCTTGCGCAGATCCAATCCGCTCTCCAGTGCTTTCGCTTCGAGCTCCTCGCCAATCGGATCCTCGAGCGCGGCCACCGCGCGAACCCCCTCGGCCATCCCCGCGATCCGCTCCTCGGTCAACGTCAACCGATCCCGCAGCGCCTGGGTCAGCCCACCAGCCCGCTCATCGGCCAAATCAGCCGCATTGGCCTCAAGGATCTCCCCACTCCGCTCCCCCAAGAGACGAGCAGTCGCCTCCAGCGCAACATCCTTGGACGCGGCCGAAGCACTCCCAAGCTCCCGAGCAACCCGCCGAGCAGCTCCACACACCTCGGCAACGCTTCTTGTGGTGACGGCCATGCGGCTAAGGGTAGCTGGCGGGCTGGGGTGCCTCGCCGGGCGGCGGCGGTCTCTTTTTCGCACAGACCACTCAGCGAGTGCCGGCACGCGCCCGGCGAAAAAGGCAGCCGCCCGGCGAGGCACCCCAGCCCGCCCCCACCCTCCGCATCACACCAACACAAACCGATCCCGATGAATCACCTCGTCGGCGGCGTCGGGCAAGCGCTCGCGGACCTCGGCGCTCTTCAGTCCGATCACCTGGGTCAGCTCAGCCGCGGAGAAGTCCACTATTCCCTTGCCGATGACCGACCCGTGGGCCGTCACCTCGACGGCGTCGCCGGCGTGGAACTCCCCTTCCACCTCGGTGATCCCCACCGGCAGCAGGCTCGAACCGCTCTCGCGCAGGACGCGGGCAGCGCCGTCGTCGACGACCAGGCGGCCGTGCGGCGGCTTGGCGTACTTGAGCCAGAGCTTGAAGCGCGGGGCCTTCGAGGCCTTGGCGGCAAACCGCGTGCCAACCGGATCGCCGGCGGCAGCGGCGGCGAGGGTGCCGGCGCTGGTGCCGTTGCAGACCGCGGCCGGGATGCCCGAAGCGCTCGCCATCTCGGCGGCGGCCACCTTGCTGCGCATGCCGCCGGAGCCAAAGGCCGAGGTGCGGTCGCCGATCTCCAGGCCCTCGAGCTCGGAGAAGTCGGCAATCTCCGGGATCCGCCTGGCCTCGGGATCGACGGCCGGGTCGGCGCTGAAGAGACCGTCGGTGTTGGTGAGCAGGACGAGCAGCCGAGCGTCGAGCAGGATCGCCACCTGGGCGGCGAGAAAGTCGTTGTCACCGAAGTTGATCTCGTCGGTGGCGGTGGTGTCGTTCTCGTTGACCACCGGCACCACCCCCCACTCGATCAGCCGCCGCAGCGTCTGGCGCGCGTTGAGGTAGTTGGTGCGGGCGGCGATGTCGGCGGCGGTCAGCAGCACCTGGGCGGCGCGGGTTCCGTGCTCGGCGAGGCGGCTCTCGTAGGCGCGAAAGAGGTCGCCCTGGCCGACTGCGGAGGCCGCCTGCAGCTCGTCCATCGAGCGCGGGCGCACCGGCAGACCCATCAGCCGCATGCCGCGCGCGATCGCGCCCGAGGTGACCATCACGACTCGCTCACCCCCGCGCTCCAGCACCGCGACCTGCTCGCAGACCGAGTCGAGGACATCCGCGCGCAGGGAGCCGTCGTCGGCGGCGACGATCGAGGAGCCAAGCTTGACGACGAGGGTCATGGCCGGCCAAGTGTACGAGCCACAACCGGCCGAAAGCTCACGTCGAAGAGGGACGAGCGCCCCCTCCCAAAACACTCAAGAGCGGCTCCCACCGCTCGTTTTGGGAGGGGGCGCTCGTCCCTCACGGATACAGCTCGAACTCGTGCTCGCCGACGCGGACCTCGTTGCCCGACTCGAAGCCGGCGGCGCGCAGGGCGGCGACGACGCCGATCTCGTTGAGCCGCTGCTCGAGGTAGGCAAGCGCTTCCTCGTTGGCGATGTCGTGCCGCTCGAAGAGCAGCTCAACCCCGCGGCCGGTGACCCGGTAGGCGCCATCCTCCTCGCGCTCGACCGAGTAGCCACCCTCGCCGGCGGGCCGGTAGACGCGGTGCTCGACCTCGAATTCGGCCGACTGCTGCGGCCGGCCCGTCTCGGGACGCGCCACGCCCGGCAGTTCCGGCAGGGCGGAGAGGATTCGTTCGCGCAGCTCATCCAGGCCCTCGCCGGTAGCCGAGGAGGCGGAAAGCACGCCGAGGCCATCGCCCCCAACTCGGTCTCGCCACTCCGCAAGCGCCGACTCGACGTCGTCGGGCGGGAGCAGATCCCGCTTCGAGAGCAGGACGAGCTCCGGCAGCCGATCCAGCCCGGCGCCATAGGACAAGAGCTCCTCCCGCACCGCCTCGTAGTTCGCCACCGGCTCCCCATCCAGCGGCGCCAACTCGACCAGGTGGACCAGCATCGCGCAACGCTCGACGTGAGCCAAGAACTCGTGCCCGAGCCCGGCACCCTCGGCCGCACCTTCGATCAGCCCGGGAATATCGGCGACGATCGCCTGCCGATCCTCCCCTTCGATCGTCCCCAGCACCGGCGAAAGCGTCGTGAACGGATAGTCCGCCACCTTCGGCGCCGCCCGCGTCAACCGTCCCAGCAACGAGGACTTCCCAGCATTCGGCAGCCCAATCAGCCCCACGTCAGCCAACAACTTCAACCGCAGCTCAATCCACCCCTCATCGCCACTCGTCCCTTGCTCAGCAAACCGAGGCGCCTGCCGCGTCGAGGTCGCAAACCGCTTGTTCCCATGCCCCCCACGCCCACCTTGAGCGACCACAGCCCGCTGCCCAACTTCGACCAGATCCACCTGGCTCCCATCAGTGGTTTCCGCCTGAGTCCCCGCAGGAACCAGAATCTCCCGCTCGTCCCCGCGCCCCCCCTGCCGATTGGATCCTTCCCCGTGCTTTCCACGACCGCCCCGAAAGTGCTTGCTCCCCTTCAAGGCCCCAAGATCCCGCTTGGACGCATCGCAAACGAGCACCACGTCACCCCCGTGGCCACCGTCTCCGCCGTCTGGACCGCCTCGAGGCACATGCGCCTCCCGGCGAAACGAGATGCACCCGTTCCCACCGGCCCCGCCCTCAACCCAGATCTTCGCCTTGTCGTACATCGCGCCCGAGCAGCGTAAGGGCACCGGGCTTATTCGATAGCGATACGGCGAGGAATTCAGTGATGTATTCGTCGCCGTAGCGCCTTACCTTGGCGTAGTCGCGATCCGAGAATGTCGTTCCTGAGCGCTTGACCATTCCGGTGAGGGCCGCGATCTGCGGCCGATCAAATCCCCGTCTTGTCAACTCGGATGCGTCGCCATTGTCGAGGAGACAGAAGAGCCTGTACTGGCGCCTCCCTGGCCCGGTGAGGCGGATCTCGTAATAGCCGCCCATAGCGCCATGCATGGCCTCCCAGTAGCCACCGCCGCTGAATCGAGGAGGCGGCGCATCGCGGACCGCCTCGAGAACCGCGTGGAAACGAGCGGCGACCTTGACCGGGCATGCGCCGAGGAATTCGACGGCCGGAACCTTGCCGGCAGTCGTTTCGAAGTAGACGATCCCCCACCCCATTGCCCGAGCTAGGGTAGCGACAGTCTGCGGCGTTTTGTCTGAGGCCTAAACGCCGACTTTCGAGACGATCTTCACCTCTGCCCCGAAGACATCCGCAATTGCCGCAACCGTCTTCAACTCTGGATTCACGTCTGCGGTGAAGAACCGCCGGACGCTCGATGGCGCCTTGCCAATCGCACGAGCCAACTCGGCCTTCGACATCCCAGCCCGCTCTCGCAAATCGTCGAGTTGACGCACGACGGAATCAATCTGCACGATCTCTCGCTTCTGTCGCTCAAACTCCGCCCGGAACTCAGGATCCGCTCCAAGCAGCCCAGCAAGTCGCCGGTCGTGATAGCTGGTGTCGAGGTTCCCAGAAGCCATCGTACTCGTTGAGCGTAACACACAAGTCACGTCTCAATGGAGACCTGGGGTTCGAGAAAGAGGGCCGAGCGCCCCCTCCCGAAACACTCAAGAGCGGCCTCCGGCCGCTCGTTTCGGGAGGGGGCGCTCGGCCCCCCCGCTGAGTCCTAAGAGTCCTGAAGAACCGAGATGGTCCGACCCTTACGGGCCGATTTGAACTCGACGATCCCCGCTCGCTTGGCGAAGATCGTGTGATCGCGTCCCAGGCCAGTCCCGTCCCCAGGCCAGAACCGAGTCCCCCGCTGGCGCACGATGATCTCGCCGCCGCTGACCTTCTGGCCCGCGAAGACCTTGACCCCAAGCATGTTGGGGTTGGATTCGCGTCCGTTGCGGCTTGAGCCGAGTCCCTTCTTATGAGCCATCGTCAGAATCCTTTTTAGCAGCTGATTTTGTTGATGATGCTGGGGCTTTTTTGGCTTTCGCTTTCGCCGCTGGTTTTTTGTCCGCGGCTTTTTTAGCGGGAGCTTTTTTCGCAGCAGGTTTCTTGGCGGCCTCTTTTTTCGCTGCCGGTTTTTTCTCGGCAGCTGGTTTTTTCGCCGGCTCTTTTTTCGCCGCAGCCGGTTTCTCAACCGCCTCTTTCTTCTCCGCCGGCTCCTCTTTCTTGGCCGCCGCCGGTTTCCGCGTCAGCAGTTTGACCTCGGTCACCTCGAGCTTGGTCAGCTCGGAGCGGTGGCCGGCACGGCGGCGGTAGCCCTTCTTCGGCTTGTATTTGAAGACCTTGATCTTCTCGCCGCGCAGGTGCTCGGTCACGGTCGCCTCGACCTTGACCTTCTCCAGCTCTTTGGCCCCGGCGACGACCTCGGTGTCGCGGAACATCACCGGCCGCAGAGCGACTTTCTCGCCTTCTTTGGCGCTGAGGCGATCGACGAGGAGGGAGGTTCCCTTCTCGACCTTGTACTGCTTGCCACCGCTCTCTATGACTGCGTACGTGTTCATTCGTCCTTGCTCTGGGTTGAGCTCGACCGACCCCGACCGCCCCTGCGGCCACGACGGCGACTGCGCGAGGCGGAGGATTCTAGCTCGGAGCCGTTTTCGCCGCCGTTAGCGCTGACGCTGGGCAGCTCGACGCCCGGGAGCGAGGCCACCGCGGCGGCCCGCTCGACCCGCTCGATCCGCACCAGCTTGCGCTCGCCGACGAAGCGACCGCCGCCGGTGACGCTGACGATGTAGGAGTCGACGCGGGCGACAGCGTCGTCGGCGTTGTACATGTGCGGCTCGTCGATTTTGACCAGCACCTCCTCGCCGACCTTGAAGGGCAGCGCCCGCTCCTCGATCTCGGCCCGCGTCCCGGTCTCGATCAGGTCGAAGGTGTCGATCGGCAGCGCGTCGCCGCCTTCGAAGTGGAACTGCTTGCCGGTCTCGGCCTCGAGCTCGGTCAGGCCGCTGTCGAGGTCGATCAGCTCCGCCGCGACTTTCGGGTGGACACGGATCAAGAGCGCCTCGGCGTCCTTGGCGCCGGTGGCGATGTCGGGCAGGCGCCGCATCGCGTCCAGCGCCACCGTCTCGGCCGAGAGCACGACGCCCTCGCCCTCGCAGGTCGGGCAGGGGGCGGTGAGGATCTCGCGCACGCCGTCGGTGACGTTCTGTCGCGTCATCTCGACCAGGCCCAGCGGCGAGACCTCGACCACGTAGCTCTTCGACTTGTCGGTGTCGAGCGCTTTGCGCAGCGTTTTCAGCACTTTGTCGCGGTTGCGGGCCCGGGCCATGTCGATGAAGTCGATGACGATGATGCCGCCGATGTCGCGCAGCCGCAGCTGCCGCACGGCCTCGTCGGCCGCCTCGGTGTTGACCCGGGTGATCGTCTCCTCGAGCCCGCCTTTGCCGCGGCCGGTGAAGCTGCCGCTGTTGACGTCGATCACCGTCAGCGCCTCGGCGTAGTCGATGATCAGGTAGCCGCCCGAGGGCAGGTCGGCGCGGCGCCCGAGGGTCGACTGGATTTCCTTGTCGATCCCCCACTTCTCGAACAGCGGCTCCTTGCCCTCGTAGAGCTCGACACCCTCGACCAGCTCCGGCGCGGTGCGCTGGAAGAAGCTGGTCACCCGTTCGAGCTGCTTGGGCGAGTCGATGATCGCTTTTTCGAAGTCGCTGAGGAAGACGTCGCGCAGGACCCGCACCGGCAGGTCGGCCTCCTGGAAGACGAGATCGGGCGCCTTGGTCTGCTCGGTGCGGCGCTCGAGCACGTCGTTGAGCTTGTGCAGGTAGCCGATCTCGCGAACGAAGTCGGCCTTTTTCGCCCCGTGGGCGGCGGTGCGGACGATCAGCCCACCCGGCCCTTTGTAGGTGCGGTCGACCATCTTGCGCAGGCGGTCGCGCTCGGAGTCCGAGAGTCGTCGGCTGACGCCGACGCCGCTGCCCTGCGCCGCGTAGACCAGGTAGCGACCGGCAATCGAGACGTTCATCGAGAGCCGCGCGCCCTTGGTCTTGAGCGGGTCCTTGACCACCTGGACGACGATCTCCTGACCGGGCTTGATCAGTTCGTCGATGCGGCGGCCTTTGCCGGTGCCGCGGCCGCGCCTCGGCGCCTGTTCGCCGTTGGGCAGGACGATCTCGTCGACGTGGAGGAAGCCGTTGCGCTCGAGGCCGATGTCGACGAAGGCGGCCTCCATGCCGGGCAGGACGTTGTCGACCTTGCCCTTGTAGATGTTGCCGACGATCGAGCGTCGGCCGCGTCGCTCTATGTAGAGCTCCGCCACGTCGCGTTTGCCGCCTTTCGTTTTCGACTCGAGGACGGCGACGCGGGTCTCGCCACGATCGGCGGAGACCAGAATTGTCTTTTTCATTGATTCAGCTCAGTTCAGAGTAGGTACGCACGCCTGTCCCCTTCTGGGGATCACCAGGCGAACCTGCCTTTCTGGCTGAGCCGCGCTTGCATGTGAATGCTCTGAAGGACCCCGATCGCCAGAAACGTCGCCAAGACTGACGACCCTCCGTAGCTCATCAACGGCAGGGGAATCCCGGTGATCGGCATGATCCCGAGGTTCATCCCCACGTTTACGAAGACCTGGAAGAGCAGCATGGCGGCGATGCCACCTGCCACCAGGGTCCCGTAGGAGTTCTTCGAGAGCGTCACAATCCGCAGCGCCCGCCAGATCAGCAGGGCGTATAGGGATAGGACCAACGCGGCTCCCGTAAATCCGTAGCGCTCACCGATCACCGCAAAGATGAAGTCGGTGTGCCGCTCAGGGACGAAATCGAGCCGCGTCTGGGTGGCCCGATCGCCTCGGCCGGTCTTCTCCCCGGATCCGATCGCGATCTTGGCCTGGTTCTGCTGGTAGCCAGCGTCGCTGGGGTCCGCGCTGGGGTTGAGGAAAGAGGTGAGCCTCTGCTCCTGGTAACCCTTGAGGATCGGCGTCCCAACTGCGGGCGCCACCACGAGGACCGCCACTGTCAAAGCGACGAAGGCCGCGCCGATCACCGCGAAGTGCGTCCAACGGACGCCCCCCACGTACATCACGGCGAGGGTGATTGCCCCGAACACCAGAGCGGTGCCGAGG
>Ga0190274_10000663_pt1 | contig 20162 bp, 20 predicted proteins | sample Popmic531T_FD_133002 | JGI IMG/M metagenome (GOLD analysis project Ga0190274, IMG submission 133002) | Populus adjacent soil microbial communities from riparian zone of Yellowstone River, Montana, USA - 531 T | ecosystem: Environmental > Terrestrial > Soil > Riparian zone | place: USA: Montana... | reverse complement strand
GCTCGATCGGCGCCCCCCAGTTCTCGATCCGGCGCATGGAGATCGACGACGTCTCCGTCTCCTACTCCGACCGCGACGCGGTCAAAGGGGTCAGCCTGCCGGTCCGCCAAGGCGAGGTGCTGTCGCTGATCGGGCCCTCCGGCTGCGGCAAGACGACCCTGCTGCGCTCGCTGAACCGGCTCACCGAGCTGACCAGCACGGCCAAACTGCGGGGCCGAATCCTGCTCGACGACGTCGACATCAAGCTGATCGAGCCGACCCTGCTGCGGCGTCGGGTGACGATGGTCTTCCAGCAGCCGAACCCGTTCCCGATGAGCGTCTTCGACAACATCGGCTACGTGCTGCGCGAGCAGGGCTCGCGGCGCGCGCGCAAGAAGACGCTGGAGGCGAAAGTCCACAGCGCCCTCGACCGCGCCGGGCTCTTCGAGGAGGTCAAGGACAACCTCGACCACCCGGCCCTCAAGCTCTCCGGCGGGCAGCAGCAACGGCTCTGCATCGCCCGCGCCCTGGCCGCCGAGCCGGAGGTACTGCTGCTCGACGAGCCCTGCTCGGCGCTCGACCCGCAGTCGACCCAGGTGATCGAGGACCTGATCGTGAAGCTGCGCGACGACGTCGCCGTCGTGATCGTCACCCACAACCTGCAGCAGGCCTACCGGATCGCCGACCACGTCGCCTTCATGTACCTGGGCGACCTGGTCGAGTACAGCAGCGCCACCGCCCTCTTCGGCTCGCCGCGCGAGAAACGGACCCAGGAGTACGTGAGCGGTGCCTTCGGTTAAGCGCCATACACCCCGTCTCGCGGTCCTCGCCGTCGGCGCGTCGCTCCTCGGCGGAGCCGCCAGCGGCTGCTCAACGACCCAGGAAAAGGCCGAGCGGCAACAGGCCCGCGCCAAGCACATCCTCGACGCCCGCGCCGCACGCCAGAAAAGGCACGCCGACGGGCCGAAAAGTCGAGTCAGGGACGACAAATCGGCCCATCGACCCCAGGAGGACGGACAGTGAGTGAGGAGAAGGCGACTGTTTCGGTGGTGCGGGGGGGCTATGAGCCCTGTGAGGAGTGCGGGGCGCCGCTCGATCCGCAGCAGCGCTACTGCGTCAACTGCGCGGCGCGGCGCGGCAATGGGGCCAATCCCTCCTCGCGCTACTTCGCGGCGATGAGCAAAAAGGCCCGGCGGTCGCTGACCCGGCCCCCGGCGAAAGCCGGTCCGGGCAGTCGGGCGGCGGCGGTCGCGTTCTTCGCGCTGCTGCCGGTCGCGGTCGCCCTCGGCGTCGTCATCGGCCGCGGCGACTCCGGCGGCAGCGACAACGAGGCGCTGCTGCAGGCGCTGCGCCGCCAGGAAGCGGCGGCAGCCGTCGCCAGCACGACCGCAGCGACGCCCACGGCGACCGCGAAGGCGGCGAACAAGAACGGCAAAGGCGACAAAGCTCCCACCAAGGGGGAGGGCAAAGTGGTCGCCCAGACCAAGAACGGAACGGTGCACTCGGTGACGGACTTCAAAGCGAGCGAAGAGAAGACCCAGGAAGACACCCAGATCGTCGCCGAAAACCCCGAACAGACCGGCGACAACTACATCAAGGCCCAGCAGAACCTGCCGGACGTGACCGTGATCGGCGGCGACCCCGGCTCGGCGCCGGCGCCGACCAGTGGGGTGGAACCGTGAGCCGCTTCGGCGAGCTCAGCCGCCGCCCGGCAGAGCTGCTGCGGCGACCAGGCTCGAAAGCGTCCAAACCGGCGCCACAAACCAGCGCCAAACCGGCAGCCGCGAAAGAGCCGGCGAAGCCGGAGGAGAGCGCCGAGCTGGTCGCTCAGCGCAACCGCCTGCTGGAGAAGTTCACGGTAATGCAGGCCGACCTTGGCGGCGCCTTCTACGAGATGGCGATCCGCGACCACGTTCGCCTTGACGTGCTCACTCGCAAAGCCGCGGAGCTGCAGCGCGTCGACGCCGAGCTGCTGGCAGTGGAGCGGGTGCTCGAGCTCGAGCGCGCCGACGCCGCCGGGCTCTGCCCCGGTTGCGGTGCCCCCTACGGGCACGCGGTGCGCTTCTGCGCCCAGTGCGGTCACGCGCTGGTCCCGACCGAGGCCGGCAAATGAAGGCGGCGTCGAACCTCTACAGGCAGGCGGTCGCGGCAGCGGAGAGCCTGACCGGCGGGCGGTTCAACCTGCTCGTCGCCTCCTCGCTCGTCGCCACCGCGGCGATCGTCGCCGCGGCATTGACCAGCTCCAGCGGCTCCGGGCCGCTGGCGGCGCTGCTCGGCCGCAGCCTCGCCGCCAACACGACGCCGCTCGCAACCGCGCCGGCGCCCGCCCCCGAACCCAGTAGCGGATCGGGGGGCGGCTCCAGCTCGTCCCCCACCCCCGCCTCGTCTTCCTCCGCGCCGCCGGCGGCACCGGCGCCGCTCTCCGCCCCGGAAGTGACGCCAGCCGGCGAACCCGCGGAACCCACCCCCACCACTCCCGCAGCGCCGGCGCCCGAAGCCGGCCCGGTCAAGCACGTCTTCGTCGTCTCCCTGGCCAGCTCCGGCTATGACGCCGCCTTTGGCACCGCCCCCCAGATGCCCTACCTGGCGGGCACCCTGCGACCCCAGGGCCTCCTCCTCAGCGGCTACTCGCTGCTCGACCCCGCCGCCCTGCCCAACTCGATCGCCGCCGTCAGCGGCCAGCCGCCGAACGCCCAGACCAAGGCCGACTGCCCGACCTACACAGAATTCCCCGCCGGATCGGGGGCCAACGCCAAGGGGGTCGTCGGCGGCAGCGGCTGCGTCTACCCGGTCGAAACCCTCAGCCTCGCCGACCAGCTCGTCGGCGCCCGCCTCAAATGGCACGCCTACATGGAGAACATGACCGACGAGACCGGCCAGCCCGACACCTGCGTCCACCCGGAACCCGGCGCAGCGGAGGTCCCGGTGCAGGGCGGCTACTCGGCCCGGCTCAATCCCTTCGTCTACTTCCACTCGTTGCTCGACCTCGGCGACTGCACGGAAAACGACGTGCCCCTGAGCGAGCTCGAGCAGGACCTGCGGAAGGTCGAGACGACGCCGAACTTCTCCTACGTCTCCCCCAACCTCTGCAACGCCGGCGTAACCGGGCAGTGTGCGCTCGGAGGCCCTGACGGCGCCGCCAGCGCCGACGCCTTCCTCGCCACGCTGGTGCCGAAGATCCTCGCCTCCCCCGCCTATAAGGCGGACGGCCTGCTGATAGTCAGTTTCGGCCAGGCCAACCCGCCGCCGATCGACCCGGTAACCGGAGTCGCCGCGGCCCCGGCCGGCGACCCGAGGAAAGTCGGCGCCCTGCTGGTCTCCCAGTTCGTCTCCCCCGGCGCCACCGACGCCGTCGCCTACACCCCCTACTCGCTGCTGCGCTCCACCGAGGACCTCTTCGCCCTCTCCCACCTCGGCGCCACCGACGACCCCAAGGTCAAATCCTTCGCCCCAGCCCTGCTCAGCTCAAACGCCGGCGACTAGCAGCGGTCGATGGGCCGATATGTCGTCCCTGGCTCGACATATCGGCCCATCGGCCCCGTGGTGCCACATCGGGGCTCGGTTTCTGGCAGGCTGAGCCCATGAGCGGGCCAGAGCAGAGCGGCGAGCCGATCACGGCGGCGGGGATCGAGGACCTGAAAGCCGAGCTGGAGCAGCTGGAAGGCCCGGCCCGGCACGAGATGGCGGCGCGGATCAAGGTCGCGCGCGAGGAGGGCGACCTCAAGGAGAACGCCGAGTATCACGTCGCCAAAGAGGACCAGGCGCATCTGGAGACGCGGATCAAGCGCCTGCAGGAGCGCCTGCACAACGCGGTCGTGGTCGAGGTCGATGCCAGCGCCGCCGACTCCTTCGCCTTCGGGCTGACCGCCGAAGTCGCCGACGAGGCGAACGGCAAGACGAACGTCTGGACCCTGGTCGGCTCGACCGAGGCGAACCTCGCCGAGGGGCGGCTCTCAGCCGAGTCGCCGATCGGCAAAGCGCTGATGAACGCCAAGGTCGGCGCCAGCGTCAAGGTCGAGACCCCGCGCGGCACCAAAGCCTTCAAGGTCCTCAAGCTCGTCTCCTGAGCCTCGGCTCGGACCGCAAAGGAATACCGCTGTAACGTGGCGAACGTTGCATGTGTTGCATGCAACCGGTCCTGCCTCACACACGAAAGGGTTACTCATGAACGCGGAATCGACGCTCAGCGGCTGGTGGGTCTTCGCCGGCATCCTGCTCATCGTCGCCGGCCTGCTCAACATCATCTGGGGCATCGCTGCGATCGGCGACTCGAAGTTCTTCACCGAGAACGCCACCTACATCCTCAGCGGGCTGCACACCTGGGGCTGGATCATCCTGATCGTCGGCGTGCTCGAGATGGTCGCCGCCTTCTCGCTCTGGTCCGGCAACGAGTTCGGCCGCTGGTTCGGCATCTTCATCGCCTCGCTCAACGCGATCGGCTCGCTGCTCTCGATCGGCGCCTACCCGTTCTGGTCGCTGGCCGTCTTCGCGCTCTCGATCATCATCGTCTACAAGCTGGCCGAGGGCCCCGAGGCGGTCAAGTAGGCGCGTGCTGAGACTGCGCTCATCGGTCGGCGCCGAGCGCGCCGACCGCTTCAGCAACCTGCTGCGGGAGCTGGAGGGAGTGCGGCGCGTCGTGCAGCAGCCCGACGAGGCGTCGGCGACGAACGCGGTCGTGTTCGTCGCCGACGTCGAGCCGGCCGCGGCGGACCGCCTGGTCGAGGCGATCGCCGAGATCGGGATCGCCGTCGACGACTACCTGCTGACCCGGGTCGAAGTCGTGGCGCCGCTGCAACGTCACCTCGGCGGCGACAGCGGCATCGAAGGCTTCGCCTGGGTGGAGGTGATGGGACAGGCGCGGGCCAACTCGCGCCCGCTCGCCCGCTACCTGGCGCTGATCAACGTCGCCGCCGTGATCGCCGCCCTCGGCGTCATCACCAGCAGCTCGATCCTGATCGTCGGCGCGATGGCGGTCAGCCCCGACCTGTTGCCGATCTGCGCCACCTGCGTCGGCCTCGTCGGCCGTCGCTACGGCCTCGCCAGGCGCTCCTTCGTCACGCTCGCCCTGGGCCTCGCCCTGGTCGTCGCCACCGCGGCAGTTCTGGCCGCCGCGCTGACGGGCGCCGACCTGCTGCCCCACGGCTTCACGGTCGAGGACAGCACTCTCAGCACCCTCGCCAAGACCGACTACTCGACGGTGCTGATCGCCCTCGCCGCCGGGATCGCGGCGATGCTCTCCTTCGAGACCCGGGCCAGCGCCGCCGTCGGCGTCGCGATCTCGGTGACCACGATCCCCGCCTCGGCCTACATGGGCGTCGCGATCGGCGCCGGCGGCGCCGGCGAGGCGCTCGGCGCCCTCGTCGTCCTCGCGATCAACGTCTCGCTGCTGATCCTCTCCGGCAGTCTGACCCTGGTCGTGCAGCGCTGGCTGACGCGGCGCTCGGGCACGCCCGTCTAGACAGAGGTAGCCGGCTCCGCGGGCTCGGTCGCGACCGGCTCCGACGCTGCCACGACGGTCGGCACCTCCGCCGGCAACGGCGGTCGCGACCACGGTGCCGGCTCCGGGCGGCGCTCGTCGTAGATCACGTCGGTGCCGCTGAAGCGGTCTTCCCAGGCCCGGCGCTGCTCGCCGAAGACGACGCCGAGGAAGCCGATGCCGAAGGTGACGACGGAGAGGCCGAGCCCGACCAGGCGCCGGAACGAGCGCCGCAATGACAGCCGCGCCACGCTCAGCCTGATGCCGACGAAGCGCATCCCCGGGGTCTGGCCGGCCAGCGACCAGAAGGCGGCCAGGTAGAACGCGCCGAGCGCCAGCCAGGCGGTCGAGCCGACCGCGATCGCGTAGCTGGAGACCCCGTTGCCGTTGCCGCCGAAGGCGTTGTCGATCAAGGTCGCGATGGCGACGATCGCGGTGAAACCGAGGTTGACGAAGACGCCGTCGATGACCATCGCCAGGGCGCGGCTGATCGCGCCGGCGTGGTCGCTGGCGACCGCCCGGCGGCGGCGGAAGACAAGTCGCCGCACGATGCGCTCGAAGCTGTCGTCGAGCCGCCGCGTCAGTTTGCCGATCGTGCGGCCGATGTCCTCGAGCAGGCCGGCGCCCTGGGCGCTGATCGCGGCCCGCACCTCCGGAGCCTCGGCGATCCGCTCGACCAGTTGCTGCGCCTCCTCGCTGGCCAGCAGGCGGCGCCAGACCTCGTCGACCAGCTCGCTGTCCATCGCCTCCAGCAGCGCCCGCTTGACCGCCTCGCTCTCAAGCGCGCCCTGCACCGCCTCTTCGACGATCGGGCCCTGCAGCACCCGCGCCATCGCTCGCTCGACCGCTTCGCTCTCGACCGCGGCGACGATCGCCTCCTCGGCGGCGACCTCGACAGCGCGGTCGATCCCGGTCGCCTTGCTGACCGTACGGGCGCCGCGCACGCCGACGCCGAGCAGGCGCGCCGAGAGCGGCAGGTGGCCGTTCTGGCTGGGCTCGCCAGTGCTCGCAGACGGCGGAGTGGAGCCGTTTTCCATCCCGCGCGAGTATACGTCCGAATTCCGGCTCAGAACCCGGAGATGGTTTCTAGTCGCCGGCGGGAGGGTCGAGCGGGTGCAGCTCGCTGCGCGTCAGCGCCTCGGTCCGCAGATGGGCGATCTGCGCGTACTCGGGCGAGCCGCTCATGTCGAGGAAGGCCTGCCGGCTCGGGTACTCGACCAGCACGACCAGGTCCCAGGAGTCCTCGCCGAGCAGCGCCGTCGCCGGCTCGCCGAGGAAGACGATCCGGCCGCCGACCTGCTCCAGCAGCGGCGCCACCGCCTCGCCGTAGGCCTCGTAGCGCTCGCGACCCCCGTCGGGCTCGAAGGCGAGCAGGTTGAGCATCGTCACCGGCGCGTCCTCGCCGGCCCGCTGGGCAAAGGCGGCAAAGCCCTCCCGATTCGGCCTCTCCATCTCAGGATCCTCCCAAATGCTCGAGCAGACGGTCGATCAGCTCCGCCTGGGCGGGGAGGATCTTCCGCCGCGCCGACTCCGGGTCGAACCACTCGGCCCGGTCGGCCTCGGGGAACTCGCGCTCGCTGCCGCTGCGCGGCGGCCACTCGATCGTGAAGGTGTTGCTGCGCAGTTGGGCAGGGTCGAAGGCCCCCTCGGCGGCCCAGGCCTCGACGACCTTGCCGGACTTCTGGCGCACGGCGCCGAGATCGATCAACAGCTCGACGTCGAGGCTCGGGGCGGCCCCCAGCTCCTCGTCCAGCTCCCGTAGGGCGCAGTCCTGCGGCGACTCCCCCTCCTCGTATTCTCCCTTGGGGATCGTCCAGGCACCGAGGTCGCGGTTCGCCCAGTACGGCCCGCCGGGATGGATCAGCAGGAACTGCGGCGCGCCCGCGACGAAGCGGTAGAGCAGGATCCCGGCGCTGCGCTTGGTCGCCACCTACCCAAAGGTACCCTTCGCCACTGCCGGACCCGGCCCAAGGCCGCCCGCGTCGTCGTCGCCGCAGCGGCGGCCTGGCCGCTACCCGCCGAGCCGGTAGGCGACGATTTCCGGTGCTTGCCCTTCGGCGGTGGCGATCCCGGCGGGGGCGATCACCGTATCGCCGGATACCGAGACCCCGGTGTTGATCCCCGCCGGCAGGGTGCCGACCCAGAGTTCGTTGCCGCTTTCGGTGTCGAAGGCGAAGACGCTGCCTTCGAAGGCGGTGGCGATGACGACGTCGTTGACCACCGTCGGCGCCCCGAACGCGGCCGAGGAGAATTCCTGGTTCCAGGCAACCTTGCCGGACTTGGCGTCGATCGCGACCAGTTCGCCGCTCAGTTCGCCTCCTTCGCCCAGTTCTCCGGAGGCCGAGATCGTCAGCGGGCCGTTGACGACCGGCACGAAGATCATCGAGCCGTCGGTCGCCATCGGCGCGATCACGCCGCCGAGGGTCCCCGGATACACCGTTCCCGGCTTGATCTTCGACTCTTCGCCTCGCATCGCCAGGAGGCCGTCTTCCTCATGGCCGTTGTGGGTGCCGACCGGGCGCTTCCAGACCGGCTTGCCCGTCTTCGCGTCGAGAGCGACGACCACGCCCGACTTGCCGGCGCCGATCGCAAGATCCCTACCGTCCGCCGAAAGCAGGACCGGCGGGTCCTGGAAGTCCCAGTCGTAGAGGTCGTGAGGGGTCTGCTGGTAGTGCCACAGCAGCTTGCCCGTCCTCGCGTCGAGCTTGACCATCGAGTTCGTGTAGAGGTTGGGACCGGGCCGACTCTCTCCCCACGGTTCCTGCGGAGTGCCCGGGTACGGCGCCGGGTTGCCGGTGCCGAAGTAGATGGCGCCCTGGTCGTCGAAGGACGGCGGCTGCCAGACGCCGCCGCCGCCGTTGATCCTGGTGTCTCCCCAGAGGCTCTTCGGCACGGTGTCGAAATGCCATTTTTTCTTGCCGGTCTTCGCGTCCAGGGCCCAGAGGGTGCCGACTCCGCCGCCCGGGTAGGGCACGCTGACGGTCGTCGGCACGGTCGAGACGAAGACCAGGCCGTCGCGATACCCGGGAGCCATGTCGATGCCTTCGCCGCTGCCCTGCAGCAGTTCGGTCGACCAGATCTCCTTGCCCGTCTCCTGGTCGAGCGCGAAGGCCACGTCGGAGGTGGTGCCGAACACGGAGCCGTCGCCGACGACGACGCCGTTGGGGCCTTCGTTCGGGTCTTCGTATTCCCTGCTCCACTTGACCTCGCCGGACTCGAGGTCGATCGCCTGCACGTTGGACGCCAGATCCTGGGAGTAGATGACGCCGTTGACGATGACGGGCGAGGAGGAATGGGCGCCGTAGTTGCTTTCTGCCGTCAGCGGCAGCGTCCAGGCGGGTTCCAGTTCGGCGACGTTGGAGCTGTCGATCGAGCCTTTGGCGTTGCGGGTATTGGCGATGTCGACCCCGGGATAGCCGGAGCCGGCGGATTCGAGGTCCTCTCCGGACGAGGAGGAGCCGCACCCCGAGAGCGCCGCGAGCAGCACCGCGACGACAAGGCCCATCCCTACCCAGGCTGCCTGCGGAAATTTCTCCAGACTCACGTCAGCTCCCCCGATCGATTGAATGCCACATATTTACTCAAGCGATAAAGATTTATATTGCATACCGGCCTCGCCGCCAAATGGCTGCTTACCGGCTTTTTCCGCCAGCAACGGCTGCAGCACGCGGTTGGAGAGCAGCCCCAGCGCCCCGAGGTTGGCGAACCCCGGCCCCTGGCTGAGGCCGGCCAGCCCCGGAATGTGCAGGCGTGGCGCCATCCCCTCCAGCTCGAGGCCGCGGCCGATCCGCACCTCGGTCCCGGCCGGCCGGTCCCAGAGCGGTCCCGACGCGCTCTCGACCTTGCGGCGCACCTCCTCCGGGAAGAGCTCGCGCAGTTGCCGCAGCAGGTCGAAGCCGGTGCAGTTGACGACGTACTCGTGCTCGCGGCCGGTGACGCCTTCCGGCGACTCGTACTCCAGGCACACCCCCTCGCCGCCGGCGGCCGCGCCGACGTCGGTGACCCGACCGGTGACGAAGCGACAGCGGTCGTCGTAGGCGATCGCCGCCAGGCTCGGCGGGTCGAAGACGCCGCGGTCGGAGTGCTTGACGAAGTCGCGGCGCGTCTGCTGGTCCAGGGACCCCCATTCGACCTCGTCGGGGTTGGAGAAGACGCGGTTCTCGAGGAAGCTCTCGCCGCGGCTCATCGGCAGCATCGGGGTGTAGATCGTGAACCGGGAACGGGGCCGGAAGCCGCGCAGGAACATCACGCAGCTGAGGGCGCTCTCGCCGCCGCCGACCACGGCGACGTCGCAGCCGTCGTCGGGCAGGCTCGCGAACTCCTCGCGCCTGCTGTCGCAGTGGAAGACCCGCGCGGCGACGCTCGGCTCGTGGGGGAAGGAGCGGTGCACTCCGGGGCCGGTCAGCACCAGTGCCCCGCAGGCGTGCTGGGAGCGTCCCGACGGCTCCTCCACCTCGACCAGCCAGCGCTCGCCGCCTTCGTCGAGCGAGATCCGGGCGACGCGACCGTGCAGGTGGCTGACCCCCTCGGTCGCCCGCGACAGCACCCAGGTCAGGTATTCGCCGTAGTTGCGGTGGCGGACCGAGGGCGAGCCGGCGTCGATCCAGCGGGCGTAGCGCCGCTGGCCGATCAGGTACTGCTGCCAGGAGAAGGCCATCGCCGCGGCGTCGATCGCCTCGCCGGCCTCGCCGAACTCGTAGTGGCTCTGGTAGGGGAAGCCGATGTCCTTGATCGGGGTCACGGCCAGCGGCTCCTCGCCCGAGGTCATGCCGTTGCGCCCGAGCCAGGAGGCGGCGGGCTCGGTTCCCTCGATCACCTTGAGGCCGATCGGTCCCAGGCCGAGTCGGTTGAGGACGTGGACCTTGGTGGCGATCCCGGCGGCCTTGGCGCCGGCGCCGACGATGAGCAGGTCGGTCTCGCTCACCATGGCTCCGCGATCACCAGGCCGCTGCGGTCCGGGCTGAAGGAGATGGCGCTTTTCCGCATCCGCTCCGAGCGCGTCTCGACCGGCCGCAGGTCGACCTCGGAGAAGACCGTGCGCAGCACCCGCTTCATCTCCAGTTCCGCGTAGCTGGCGGCCAGGCAGCGGCGGGTGCCGCCGCCGAACGGGATCCAGGTGTAGGTGCCGGGCTGGCGGTCGAGGAAGCGCTCTGGGATGAAGCTCTTGGCCTGCGGGTAGAACTTCTCGTTGCGGTGGATCAGGTGGATGCAGGGCGCCACGGTCGTGCCGGCGGGGAGGTCGTAGCCGCCCAGCCGCATCGGCTCCAGCAGCTGCCGCACCACCACCGGTACCGGTGGGCGCACCCGCAGCGTCTCCTTGATCACCGCGTCGAGATAGGCGCCGTCGCCGCTGCGCACGTCCTCGCGCGCCAGCTCCATTTTCTCCGGATTGCGCAGCAGCCGCTCGAAGGTCCAGGCCAGCGAGGTCGAGGTCGGCCCGTCGGTAAGCAGCGTCAGCAGTTCGTCGCGCAGATCCTGCTCGCTCATCGGCGAGCCGTCCTCGTAGCGAGCCGCGACCAGCATCGAGACGACGTCCTCGCGCAGGTCCCCCGCGGCGCGGCGGCGCCGCACCTCCTCCAGCACGGCGTCCTCGACCGGCGCCATCGCCTGCCGGAAGCGGCGGCTGTTGACCGCCCAGCGCGGGCCGAAGGTCGCCAGCAGGGCGAGGTTGCGAGGGTCGTTCATCCAAACCGTCAGCCCCCGCAGCAACTCGCGCAGGCGACCGAGGCGCTCGTTTTCCTCGGCGCCGAAGACCGCGCGCATCACCACCTCCTGGGTGATCGCCTGCATCCGCGGCCAGAGCTCGAACGGCTCCCCCACCGGCCAGCGACCGATTTCGCGGCGCGCCACCTCGATCATCATCTCGCCGTCGCCTTCGATGCTCTTGCCGTGGAAGGCGGGCAGCATCAACTTGCGCCGGGTCATGTGGTCGGGCTCCGACAGCAGCATCACCGAGCGCGGGCCGAGGACCGGTCCCAGCAGCGGGTTGGCGACGTCGACGCCGACCGCCGACCCGGCCGTGAAGACCTTTTTGACGTCGTCGGGGTCGGCGAGCAGGACCCAGTCGCCCCAGTGGAGGATGCGCAGGGTGAAGATGTCGCCGTAGCGGCGCTGGCAGCGCTCGAGGAAGGGCAGCGGGCGCTGGGTCCAGCCGACCGCCTGCAGCGCCCGCGGCATCCGCGGGCCGGGTGGCAGCTCGGGGCGCCGCGGCAGCCTGATGCCGACACCCTGGAAGGTCGGCCTGCCGTTGTGGGCGCTCATGCCGTCTCCCCCCCGCCCTCGACCGCCGCCTCCCGAGCCGCCATCAGCTCGTCCTCGGCCTTGCAGGTGGCGGCGATCAGGAGATCGAAGAGGTCGCCGGTGAAGTCGGGCGGCAGGTCGACCTCGGCGCCGCGGGCGAGGTAGCGGGCGCGCACCTCCTCGACCCGGTTCGGCTGCATCATCGGGATCCCGTGCTCGCTCTTGTAGATCGCCACTTCGCGGCAGACGTCGAAGCGCTCGCCGAGCAGGCGGGCGATCTCGTCGTCGAGCCGGTCGAGTTGGCGGCGAAAAGGCTCCAGGCCGCTCATGACTCGCTCCCTCCGAGCAGGCCGGTGGCGAAGGCGTGGCTGCAGGGGGCCAGCGCCGGCAGCGAGTAGCCGCCCTCCTGGATCGTGCAGACCGGCCGGCCCGAGCGCGCCAGCAGGCGGCCGATCGCAGTGAAGATCTGCGGCGAGAAGTTCCAGGAGCCGTGCGGGTCGCCGGCGACGGTGTCGTAGCCGAGCGAGACGACCAGCGCCGCGGCCTCTGCCGCCAGCTCCTCGATCGAGGCGGCGACCTCCTCCAGGTAGGCATCGGCGTCGGGGCTGGCGCTGAAGGCGACGACCCGTTCGCTCGCGGTTCGCGGCAGCACCGTGTCGGCGGCGACGTTGGTGACGGGCGCGGCGTGCAGCGAGTGCAGGGTGGCCTCCTCCATGCGCTCGACCAGGGCCGAGGTCCCGTTCGGGTAGTGGAGGTCGAGGTCGAGGATCCCGATCGGCCTCACCCCCGCCTCGTAGAGGGTCCGCACCGCCGCGGCGGCGTTGTTGAGGTAGCAGTAGCCGCCGAGGAAGTCGGGGCCGGCGTGGTGCCCCGGCGGGCGGCAGACGGCGTAGGTGAACTGGGCGCCGTCGGCGGTTCGCTGCGCCGCCGTGATCGCCGTGCGCACGCCCTCGTGGGCGGCGGCGACGAGCCCCGAGCAGACGGGGATGTCGGGCTCGAGGCCGGGCGGGGCGAAGTCGGGCATGACGACCAGCTCCCCGAGGTCGACCTGGCGCAGGGCGTCGAGGTAATCCGGCTCGTGCATCGCGCCGAGGGTCCGCTCGAGCGCCTCGTCGCCGGCGTCGGCGGCGACCACCCGCACGCCGGCGTGGCTGAGCAGCCCTGCCCGCAGCTCGTCGAGGCGGCGGTTGTCGTCCTGACCGGGGATCGTGCGGCCGCCTTCGCGGATCCAGTGCGCGGCGTCGTCGCGCCCGCGGCGCTGCTCGATCATCAGCAGCTCGGCGCTCATGACAGCACCCGCCGCATGCGCGGGCCCAGGTGCTCGAAGCCGTTGGCGCGATAGAAGGCCTCGGTGGCGCCGATCGCGGCGAAGCTCTCGCGCGGCAGCCCGACCTCGATCCGGGATACGCCCTGCTCCCGGCAGAGGTCCGCGAGCCCATCGCTGAGCCCGGCGCCGACCTTGCGGCTGCGCCACTCGGGGTCGACCCAGAGATCCTGGATCGTCGCGTAGCGACCCGGCACGTGCAGCGCCCGCTGCCAGCTGGCGCTGAGCACGCCGACGATCTTCCCGCCCGCTTCGGCGACGATCGTCGCCCCGATCCCAGGGCCCTCGACCGCCACCCGGACCTCGGCCTCCAGCTCCACCCGTGGCGGACGCTTGCCCCCGAGCTCGATCAGGAGCCGCTCGACGGCTGCCGCCACGGCACCGACGTCGGCATCGGTCGCCGGCCGGACCGTCCACTCCGCCGCCTCCGTCCCCGGCCGCCGCGCGCCGGGCTCGATCGAGGTCGGATCGCTCATGCCGCTCCGGCGGTCCGCGCCGCGGGCTCCAGCTCCACGCTCCAGGCATCGGCGTCCTCGCGACCGCTGGCCACCCGCGCCACCGCCGCCATCGGCGCCCGCGCCTTGAGCAGGATCTCGTCGAACTCGTCCACCGGGTCGGACTGCATGACGATCGCGCCGCCGGCGCCGATCGTGGTCCGGCCCGGTCGCATCACGATCGTGCGGATGACGATGCTGAGGTCGGTGCTGCCGTCGAGGCCGAAGTAGCCGATCGCGCCGGAATAGACGCCGCGCGCCTCGGCCTCGATGTCGTCGATGATCTCCATCGTGCGCAGCTTCGGAGCGCCGGTCATCGAGCCGCCCGGGAAGCAGGCGTGGACGCACTCGACCGGCGTGCGACCGACTTCCAGCACGCCGACGATCGTCGAGACGACCTGGTGCACCGTCGCGTAGGGCTCGATAACCATCAACTCCGGGACGCGGACGCTGTCGACGTCGCAGACCCGGCCGACGTCGTTGCGCAGCAGATCGACGATCATCAGGTGCTCGGCCTTGGTCTTTTCGTCCTGCTCCAACTCGGCCCGCCGCGCGGCGTCGACGACGGGGTCCTCACTGCGGGAAATCGTCCCCTTGATCGGGCGCGCCTCGACCCGGCGGTCGCGGCCGACCGAGAGGAAGCGCTCCGGCGAGGAGCTGACGATCGCCCGCTCGCCGAACTTGAGGTAGGCGGCGAAGGGGGCCGGGTTGCTGTGGCGCAGGTGGCGGTAGAGGACGAACGGGTCGGGACTGGCCGCGGTCGAGAACTGGTCGGTGAGGCAGACCTCGTAGGACTCGCCGGCAGCCAGTTCGGCCTGGCTGCGGGCGATGTCGGCGAGGTACTGCTCGCGGCCGCGGCCGCTCTGGAAGCTGACGTGGGGCTCGGGATCCTCGGGCGCCGGGGTCGGCACCGGCGCGGGCGGGGCGGCGAGCACGTCGGCCACGACCTCGGCGGCCACCTCCAACCAGCGGTCGGCCTCGGCGTCCTCCTCCGGACCGACCGCGAGCAGGTAGGTCCGGTGGCGCACGTGGTCGACCGCGACGATGCGGTTGGCGAGCATCATCAGCGCGTCCGGCATGTCGGAGCGATGAACGTTGGGGGCGCCGCAGTCGGCCTTGAGCTCGTAGCCGAGGTAGCCGACATAGCCCCCGACGAGCCCCCGTGCCAGCTCCCGCGGCGGCTCGATCGCGTACTTGGCCGTCTCCCGGTCGAGCAGGTCGAAGATCGAGTTGCGCTCGATGGTGTCGACGCCGCCGCGGCACACCGACACCTCCCCCGCCTCGACGTCGTAGGAGAGCAGGCAGCGCTCGGCGCCGGCGCTGGTGCCGAGGTAGGAGCACTGCGCAAGCCGCGTCGGCGCGTCGGCGCTGTCGAGCCAAAACGCGTTCTCCGCCTCCCCGAAGAGCCGTTCGAACAAAGCCTCCGTCCCCACCTCCCCCTCGACCTCCCGCACCCTCAGCCGCCACCCAGCCTCCCCCGCCGAACCCGGGGTCGATGGGCCGATTTGTCGAGCCCCACTCGACATATCGGCCCGTCGACCGGCAGTTTGGGGGGTTGATGGCGGGGACGGGACCGGGCGCTGGCGGCGGTGGCGGCTGGCCATGGCGTAGAAGTTTTCGGCGATCGCGCGGCCGTGCTCGGTGGCGATCGACTCGGGGTGGAACTGGACGCCCCACATCGGGCGGCTGTTGTGCTCGACCCCCATCACCACGCCGTCGTCGGACCAGGCCGTCTCGTGGCCTTCGGGGCCGACCGGGCCGGTGATCGCCAGCGAGTGGTAACGGACGACGGAGAAGTCCTGGGGGATGCCCTCGAAGAGGCCGCTGTCGGAGTGGCGGACGTGACTGAGGCGGCCGTGCATCGCCATCGGCGCGCTGCTGACGTCGCCCTCGAGCAGGTTGCCGATCCCCTGGTGGCCGAGGCAGATACCGAGCACGGGGATCTCGCTGTAGCGGAGGATGTCGCGGCAGACGCCGAAGTCGTGCCAACGTTCCGGCCGCCCGGGCCCCGGCGAGAGCACGATCGCGTCGAAGTCCGAGCGCGAGAGGACGCGCCAGGAGACGGCGTCGTTGTTTACGACCACCGGCTCCGCGCCGGAGGCGGCGGCGAGCAGGTGGAAGACGTTGTAGGTGTAGGAATCGTGGTTGTCGACCAGCAGCGTCCTCATCACGCCCCCTCCAACCCGAGGCCGCGCACGCCCTGGTCCAGCACCGTCTGCACCACCCGGTCGACCTCGGGCGAACGCTCGTCGGCGCGGTACCAGCGGGCGAAGTGCGAGAGGTAGCGGGCCAGCGGCACCACGTCGAGCTCCTCGATCGAGCTGCGGAGGTGGCGCCGGTAGAGCTCCGCCTGCACGACCGCGAAGCGGTACTCGGGGTCCGCGGCCGCCCGCTCGGCGCCCAGCGCCGCCGTGCCGCGGTGCGCCTGGGCCCGCGCCAGGTCCCAGCCGAGGCTCGTCTGCTCCTCCTCCAGCAGCTTCTCGGGCTCGAAGTCGACCCGCTTGGTCGTTGGCTGCATGAGGAAGTAGCCGAGCGCCACCTGCGAGGGGATGCGGTCGGGGGCGGGATGGGCGCGGCGCACGGCGTCGCGCTCGGGGTCGGCCTCGATCTGCTCCTCCAGCCACTCGGCCAGGTCGTCGATCAGCAGCGCCCCCTCCTTGCTCGAGGTGATCGAGCGTTTCTCGCGGGCGACCATGCCGTGGAAGACGTCGTGGGTCGGCGGACCGCCGCCCTTGGCGCTGCCGTTGCCGTTGCCGTTGCCGTTGACCGCTTCCAGCTCGTCGATCAGCTGGCGGCGGCAGGTGACGTGGGCGACCCACTCGGTGCCGCAGACCTGCAGCGAGGTTACGTCGTCGAGCTCGGGCGCCGCGGACCAGTAGGCGAGCGCCCGCATGTGCTGGGTCGGCAGGCCGTCGGCCCGCACCAGCGGCATCTCTTCGAGCTCGCGGCGCCTGGTCGCGTACATCACCATCTGGTCGCCGTCGCGCCGGGTCAGCTTCCCTTCGCTGAGGCCCTGGTTGGTCAGCTCGGCCACCTCCGGCAGGAAGTCGGACTCGAAGATCACCTTGTCGAAGGCGATGCCGAGCCGGCCCAGGGTCTTGCGCTGCCCCGAGATCACCCAGGCCCTGGTCTTCGACCAGAGTTCGAGCGCCCCCTGGTCGCCGGCCAGGACCCGCATCATCAGCTCGTCGGCCTTGTCGTTATAGAGAGCCGACTCGCGCGCGACCGAGTCCTCGGCCTCGTCCTCGCCACCCGCGGCCCGCCCGGCCTTGACGTAATCGGCATAGCAGGCGCCGACGAAGTGGTCGCTCTTCTCTTCACCGTCGGGCCAGACCTGCTGGTCGCGACCGCTCTGGACCACCCCCGCCATCGCCTCCCCCATGCTGCGACCGACGTCGCAGATCAGGCTGCGCCGCTCGACCCGGGCGCCGGCCTGCTGCAGCGAGGCACCGATCGCGTGGCCGATCGCGAGGTTGCGGAGGTGGCCGATGTGCAGCGCCTTGGTCGTGTTGGCGCCCCAGAAGTAGACGGCGTAGCGCTTGTCCGCGGCGATGTCGGCGTGCGCTGCCGCGCTGCCGTCACCGGCCTCCAGTGCGGCGCCCGCCTGCTCGACCCAAGTCTCGTCGAGGCGCAGCAGGACCTGGTCGCCATCGCTGGAGAGCGCCTCCACCCACGGCTCCCGCTCAATTCGCTCCAGGGCGCCGCGTGATGCCTTGTCCTGGCGCCAATCCGGCGCCCGCGGGACCAGCATCAGGTCGAAGTCGTCGCGAGGCCGGAACGGGGAGCGCAGCGACCACTGGACCTGCCCGTCCCCCGCTGCCGCCGTGTCCTCGAAGTAGTCGAAAAGGTTCATTCCCATAGCCCGTGCAGTTGCCTGTTGACGAATGCACCAGCCGGGACTCGAACCCGGATCTACGGCTTACAACGCCGTCCCTTTAACCGATTAAGGCACTGGTGCTGGCTATGTCATTTCTGGTCAAAATCCTTGACCAGTCGATTCCGGCGCGAGCATAACAGCATTCTCATGCAGCACCAAATTTCCTGATCAAACACGGAAACTGGGCTTCGCCCCAGGCTGAACGCCGGCTTTTCAGGCGATTCGACGCTCGAAGACACAGTCCAAGCGGCGCTCGTCCTCGTCGCCCGGGATCGTCTTGTCGAGCTGCAGGCTCGCCTCGCGACCGTCTAGGCGGATCGTCGCCACCTGATTGTCGAAGTAGGGGCCCTCGGCCAGGCGCCAGCGCATCCCGGGGTCGGCGGTGCCGGCCAGGCCGGCCAGGCCCCGCATCGCGGCGATGAAGGGCCGCGAGAAGCCGATCCTGATCGCCCGGCGCTCGCGGCTGTCGAGCGGATTGCGGTAGGGCGAGCAGACGGCCTGGTAGATGGCGCTCTCGATTCCGGCCCCGGGACCAAAGGCGGTTTCGGCCAGATAGGCATGGTGGACGTCGCCGGAGAGGACGACGATCGAGGCCGGCGCCTTGCCGCGACTGCCGGAACCGACCTCTTCGAGCAGGCGGCGCAGTCCCTGGAAGGACTTGTCGAAGGACGCCCAGTGATCGAAGTCGACGGCTCGGCGCAGCTTCTCGGCCCCGCGGGCGGCGAGCCCGCCCCAGGCCCCGTCGCAGACCCGCTCGCTCCAGGCCTCGAGGTGGTGGAAGCCGGGCGAGAGCAGCCACGGGACCGTGGTGGCGAGCAGGAGATGGTCGAAGTCGCCGCTGGCGTGCTCGGCGATCCAGCCCCACTCCTCCTCGTCGACGATCGAGCGCTCGCCCTCCTCGAGGACCCGGCCGGCGCGGGAGTCCATGAAGATCACCCGGGTCCCGCCGAGATCGCGACAAAAGCTCCAGCGGGTGCCGTTGCCGGTCGTCTGCACCTCGGCGGCGAAGTCGCGCAGCACCGCGGTCGCGTGGACGTTGCCGCGGACGCGCCCGTAGAGGTCGTCTTCGTCGAGCGCCCGCGGCGAGAGGTTGCCGAGGTGCTGGTAGACCCAGTAGCTCATGATTCCCGCCGCCGCCCGGCGGTGCCACCAGGACTTGCGCCGCATCTCCTCCAGCCAGGAGCGGGAGATGTTCCAGTCGTCGCTCATGTCGTGGTCGTCCCACTGCATCGAGACCGAGACCGTCGAGAACAGCCAGCGGATCAGCGGGTCGCTCCAGGCCTCTTCGTAGAGCCACGAGTACTCCTCGAAGTCGGTCACCTCCGCGCCCGGAGGCGTGTCGGTTCCACGCCGCTCGCGAATCTTTTCGCGGGTGCGCGGCGAGCCCTCGTCGACGTAGACCTGGTCGCCGAGCAGGAACAGCATCTCCGGCCACTTGTCGCGCTCGGTGCGGGTCATTTCCCTTGCCAGCACCCGCAGCGCGTCGAACTCCTTGCCGTCTTCGTGCTGGTCTTTGGTCTGGGTGTAGGGCTCCTCGTGGGGCAGCGCCACCCGGCAGGAGCCGAAGCAGACGTCGATCGGCTTATCGCCCCCGAGCGTCCGGATCGCGCTGGGCGGCAGATCCGAGTCGGCGGGCGGCCAGCTCAGCCCGCCGTCGAGCCTGACCTCGTACTCGTTGAAGCTGTCCGGCTCCAGGCCCTCGATCCGGACCAGCGCGTAGTGGTGCTCTTCGACCGTGAAGGTCGGCTCGCGCCGCCCCAGGATCTCGACCTCGCAGGGCACATCGGTCTCGACCCAGACGGTGGCCTCGGTCTCGCCGAGGTAGCGAAGCAGGGGGCCGAGGACGAGGTCCGGCTGTCGGTCGCTCGAGGACACCGTCACCGGGTTCCCGAAATGCGACGGCTTAAGCCTCTATGGGCGTGCTTTGCCGCACGGCGACGGTGGCCCGCCGGTTTCGCGGACCGGCCCAAGCGGCGACCCTCTGGCATTCAGCATCTGCAGCCGGAGGTCCTCGACCGGCACGCACCCCGGCAGGAACAGGGCGAAGAAGTTGAAGGGCTCCCTGCTGTCGAGCCGCCGCAGCAGACCGTCGGCGACTCCCCCCATCGTCAAGCCGGCGATCTCGTCGTCGCCCCTGACCGCGGCCCGAATGCCCTTCGCCTTGCGGGTGAGCACGCCGGCGATCTCGGTGAAGCCGTGCAGGTATTCCGAGCGCAGTATGCAGCCGCGCTGGTCCTGACAGAAATCGAACCAGGACCGCCCGGGAATCTTGCAGATGATCCCGTAGCTCTCGCCCTGGCGCATGCTGTCCACCGATACGCAAATGCCCTTGTCGGTGTCGAACCCGACTATGTAGAAACGGTCGCTCAACGACGACTTCCCGCAGGCGAGAATCAGGGGCGGGGACTGCATTTCGATGATCGACGGCCTGACCCGCTGCACCTTGAGCGGAGCGACGCCGCCGACGTCGCAGGCGGGCGATGCCGCCCGGCCAGCGAAGGCCGTCTCCCGCTGCCCATCGGGGGCGTCGTCTCCGCAGCCGGACAGGCCGACCAGCGCCACGGCAAAGAGGCCGATCGCCGTGGCCGCAAAAAGGATGTACGGACGTAGCATCATTCTTTAATCAGGATCAACATAGCTAAAAGGCCTCTAGTGACCTGAGTCGTTGATCCGCTGGCAGTAGGCGGCGAGGCTGTCGAGGATCTCATCGGCGCTCTTGTGCCAGACGTAGGGCTTGGGTTCCTCGTTCCAGTTGGCGATCCAGGTGCGGAT
>Ga0190274_10000662_pt1 | contig 20184 bp, 14 predicted proteins | sample Popmic531T_FD_133002 | JGI IMG/M metagenome (GOLD analysis project Ga0190274, IMG submission 133002) | Populus adjacent soil microbial communities from riparian zone of Yellowstone River, Montana, USA - 531 T | ecosystem: Environmental > Terrestrial > Soil > Riparian zone | place: USA: Montana... | reverse complement strand
TTCATCGAGGCTAGAAGAACTTCCTTCACTTTAGCCGGTGAAGCCTCCTTCTCAATTTTTAACAGCAGGGTTTTCAACCAGTAATTCCTTACCCTTTTTACCAACGGATCGTGCGGGCCGAATACGCGAGGTCCCATTTGCTTCTTCAGGATTTCCGCAAATTGCAAGGCTGCATCATCGGCTCTATGGGCGTCGCGGTGCTTCACGGTAAATTCAATCAGGCGGTGGTGAGGCGGATACAGGAATTTCTTTCGCTCCTCCAATTCGCGTTGGTACCAACCTTCGTAATTATTGGATACCACATCCTGCAACACCCAATGAAGCGGCTGGTGCGTCTGGATGATCACGTGACCACGTTTGAATTTTCTACCCGACCTGCCGCTGACCTGTTGCAGCAACTGGAAACTCCGCTCGAAGGCACGGAAATCGGGGAAGTTTAGCAGCTGATCCGCATTGATGATTCCTACCAGGTTTACATTATCAAAGTCCAGCCCCTTGGTAATCATCTGTGTGCCTACCAGGATATCGATCTTTCGTTCTTCAAAATCGGTAAGTATGGAAAGATAGGCCTGCCTGCTTCGTGCCGTATCCAGGTCCAGCCTGGCTGAAACTGCTTTTGGAAAAAAGATATTCATTTCTTCTTCGATCTTCTCTGTACCCAGTCCACGCAATTCGAGATGATGGCTGCCACAGGCTTCGCAGGAAGAAGTCAGGTGCATCGAGTATCCACAGTAGTGGCACTTCAACAGGTTGATGTGCTTGTGGTAGGTCAGGGTTACCGAACAGTTTTTGCAATGCGGCGTCCAGGCACACTGGGTACATTCCAGGATGGGAGCAAATCCACGACGGTTTTGAAAGAGAATAACCTGCTCTTTATTTTCTAATGCCTGTCGAATAGCATCAAGTAGGTCCGGCGAAAAATGCGACTTCATCAGTTTCTTCCTGGTCGCCTCACGTATATCCACCAGGTTTATTTCCGGGAGCATTAAACCGCCATAACGTTCGGACAACCGGACGAGGCCGAATTTACCCTGCAAGGCATTATTGTACGATTCCATGCTCGGCGTGGCTGTGCCCAACACAGTTTTGGCCGAATGAATTCGTGCCAGCACCAGTGCTGCATCACGCGCATGGTAACGAGGGGCAGGATCGGATTGTTTGAAAGAGGAATCGTGTTCTTCATCGACCAGGATAAGTCCCAGGTTGGAAAACGGAAGGAACATCGCCGAACGTGCACCCAATATGACCTGTGAGCGGCGGTCGCTGTTCAATACGCGTTTCCAGACTTCTGCTCTTTCGTTCAGGCTGAAACGCGAATGGTATACATCGATGCGATCGCCGAGTACTTTTCGCAGCCGGTTGATCATCTGTGCCGTCAACGCAATTTCGGGTAATAAAAAAAGCACCTGCTTACCCGCTGCCAGGTTTTCTTCAATAAGGTGAAGGTACACTTCCGTTTTCCCTGAAGAAGTCACTCCATGCATCAGCACCACCTCGTGTTTTTCAAATCCGCTTTTGATTTCATTCAATGCCACCTGTTGCGCTGTACTTAAAACGGCAGGCGGAAGCGGTGTGCCGTCGTATTCAGCCAGCCTGTCTTTCACGACGGATTTTTCCCTGAGGATTCCCTTTTTAACAAGGGCATTCAATGCCGTAGAAGAGGCGGGCTCCGATTTCATTACGGCTGCCTTCGGTATCCACTCTTCCTTGTTGTAGTCGTAATGAATCTTCAAAAACGACATGAGCGCCTCGAGTTGCTTCGGCGAGCGTTTTTCAAGTGAGTCAAAAACGGCTTTCATGGCGTCCTCGTCGTCAGCCAGGACCGTAGAAAGACTTAACATCATTTCTTTCTTGGGCCTGTATTTTTCCCGGATCTCCTCCTCCATAAGGATGGCCCCTTTTTCAATCAGCGTTTTCAGAACCTGGTGCGCCGATTTACGGTGCAGAATTTTAGCCGCATCCTCGGGAGTCAGGTGTGCGCGTCCCAGCAGCCCTTCGTAGATCAGGTATTCATCGTCGGTAAGATTTTCGTGGCTGTGATCGTAGCTTTCGTTCAGCACAATACGTGTTTCACTTTGCAGCTTCAGTGCAGCGGGCAAAGCCACATTCATCACATCGCCGAGGTTGCTCATGTAATACGCTGCTATCCACTCCCATAATTCCAGTTGTTTGTGATTGACGACAGGCTCATTATCCAGCACCGAAAGCACGGGCTTCACTTCGTAAGATAACGGCAGGCGGTCATGCACTTTATTCACCAAAGCCGCATACATCTTCTGCTTTCCCAGTTGGACCACTACGCGCTTCCCCGGCTGAACGGCATTGGCAAGTTCCGGTGGAACCGAATAGGTATACAACCGCGGCAAGGAAAGGGGAAGTATTACATCGACAAAAATATCGGCCATACGGATTCAAAAGTAGGAAGAATAGTTTGAGCCTGCCGGCGCTGTTAAAAAAAACAAACCCATCCCCGCATGATACGGCTACTTCATCCCGCTGCAAGTGACAAGCTGCAGGTATATTTATTAAGTTTGTATCGTTCCACCCACCGCTTTCAATCAGATTAAGAAAACTGAATGACACAGAGTGGAATTTAATTCTAAATACTACCAAAGCACCCTACATGGAACCTTATGTCGCATTCTTCCTGGTTATCCTGGCCCCGCTCCTGTTTTTCGTTGGCTACCGCCTTGGTAAGAGAGACTTAAGCGATTCGGCCAAAGCCAAACGCATCGAAGAATATGCCTTTTATCCTTTTATCACCAACGATCAAGGTATTGTTGAATTCAGCCAGCCGCTTTTTAACGAAGCGGTACGCTATTTTATCAAAAACAAAAATGCCTTTGCATCCAAACAACTCATTCTCATCGGTGAACAGAACATTGTACGCGACATATTAGCCAGCACCGAGCTGAACAATTACCTGTTGTTATACAACAAATATGACGGACAGAAACTCCTTTCTGAGAATGACCGGTTTATGGAAAATTATGTCCGCATCGTGAACTTATTCGGCCGCTCTTTTCGCGGCATTGGAATGGAAATTCTGCTTCATAACCTGGTGAACCCAACCAAATCGGTCATTGCTATGGAAAACGGTGAGGTTACCGGACGACAAATCGGCAACGGTACCACCAACCTGTTGCTCGACCTGAAGACGCGTAAACAACAAAACCAGGATAAGCTGAATTACGAATTGCAAATCGGTTCCCGCCTCTTTAAATGTACTACCGTGCCTATCTTTCGCCGGGACTTTGGCCTCGTCGGTGCGATTTGTATCAATGTAGATGTGAATTTTATCAGGCAGGAGGTGCTCAGTAAAAAGGAAAAGCTCGAAGCCTTTATCGAGAATATAGTAAAGACCGATTTCCAATTGAATGAAAACATCCTTTCCAAAGAAGAATACAAAGCTGCTATTGCCGGGAAGAAACATTTTACCGACAGCGTATTGTTAGCCGGTCAGGCTGCCAACAGGAATAACCGTCTTGCTGTCATCCTCTTCTCCGATGTATATAACTATTCCCTCCTGATGGGAAAGGATGAAAAACAGGCCTTGTTAATCCTGGATGAAAACAGGAAGATCCATCAAAGCATGACGAGCCAGTATGGCGGTGCCATTCTAAAAGAAATCGGCGACGGCACTCTGGCGAGTTTTGATTCCGTATCGGATGCCGTGCAATGCGGCATTGCTATTCAGAAAAAGGTCCTGGCAGGTAACCTGTTTAAGCTGCGGATTGGAATTCACCTGGGCGAAGTGTTTATGACCAACAACGATATTTTTGGCGACGGTGTGAACATTGCTTCAAGGATACAGTCCGTGGCCCAGCCGGGTACGGTTACTATGTCGGAAGTGGTTTTTACAAACATTAAGAACAAGCTGAAGGAAGAAGTGGAATATACCGGTGAGCATCAGTTGAAGAACATCGATGCACCGGTAAAAATTTACCAGGTGCAGGTCACGAATTGATCCGCACTCCGGTTTCCGGCCCTGCCCGATTGACTTTTATATGGTCACCCGGTGCCGTTAGCATAACACCATGAAAAAAAATATTCTTATCACCGGCGCGAACAGGGGCATTGGTTTGGAGACAGCCAGGCAGTTGGGAAAGCTTGGTCATTCGATCATCCTCACGGCCAGGAACGAAGACAGGCTTATGGAAGCTGTACATCAATTAAAATCCGAAAAGATGGAAGCCCACGCCCTTGTCATGGATGTCGCCAGTGAAGAAAGTATCCGCCAGGCAGCCGTTGAATTCGGCAAACTAAAAATTAAGCTGGATGTCCTGATAAATAATGCGGCCATACTTTCCGGAGAAGACGAGAGTATTCTTCACAGCAACGAATCCTTGCAAATACAAACGATCACCACCAATGGATTGGGCCCCCTACGAGTTTGTAAAGCGTTCTTGCCGGTAATGAATAAACCGTCACGGATTATCAATATATCTAGCGGAGGAGGTTCCATGACCGATCCAGTTGGAGGGTGGGCACCGGCTTACTGCGTTTCGAAATCGTTACTCAACGCAATTACCCGTCAGCTGGCAAATGAATTGATGGAAGACGGAATTTCAGTGAATGCAGTCTGCCCCGGTTGGGTCAAAACAAAAATGGGTGGTGCATCGGCACCCCGTTCTGTTTCCCAGGGCGCTGTAACGCCTGTTTGGCTAGCCACGGAAGCGCCTCAAAATCTGAGCGGCAAATTTTTCAGGGATAAAACGGAGATACCCTGGTAGCAGGCTCTTTACTTCCGGTTGCCTAATACATTGATATTGACGGGCTCCTGCAAGTTGCGGCCTGGCCTTTTTCAAGAACAATTTAACTAAGTTTGCGGCCGTTATAGATCCTATGCACGCCCGTTTTTTTACCCTTCGAAATACCCTTCTTTTTATCCTGTCCTGGCTTCCAGGCTTGCCGGCCATTGCGCAGGAATCAACACGGATTGAAATTGTAAATGCGCGTGAAATGTCCTATGACAAAGGCATCAACGGCAACGTGCGAAGATTGATAGGCCAGGTGGAATTCAAACACAAAGGATCCAGGTTATTCTGCGACAGCGCCTACCAGCATATCGATAAAAACAACATGGATGCTTATGGCCATGTCCGGATCGTGCAGGGCGACAGCCTCACCCTGACGGGCAAGCGGTTATTCTATGAAGACGACAAACAGCTGGCGCAGATTTTCGACGAGGTCGTAATGAAAGACAAGAAGACCACCCTTACCACCGATCGTATGGATTACGACATGCAAACCAATGTTGCATCGTATAACAGCGGAGCCCGTATCGTAGACGGGGTGAATGTCCTGACCAGCATAGCCGGCTACTATTATTCGAAGTCCCACGACTTATATTTTAAGCGCGACGTGGTTCTTCAGAATCCGAAATATGTCATGAACGGCGATACATTGCGTTACAATACCACCAACAGTACTGCCTATTTCCTGGGACCGACCACGATCCGATCGGACAGCAATCTGATCTATTGTGAAAAAGGATGGTACAATACCGAAACACAAACTTCCACGTTCTCATCGAATGCTTACTTGAAAACCAAAACACAGGTGTTAAGAGGTGATCAAATTTATTACGACCGCCAGAAAGGGTTCGGAAAGGCGAATGGAAACGTCACCATTACTGATTCGGTCAATAAGGTGATCATTGGTGGGGATTATGCAGAACATTTTGAAAAAACAGATTCCAGTTTCACCACGGGACATGCCCTGATGACGCAGATATTTGAGGGAGATTCCCTTTTCATGCACAGCGACACGCTGATGGCTGTGGCAGGAGTTGTAGATTCTGCCGGGAAGGACAAAAAGCACACCTTGTTTGCTTTTCATAACGTTCGTATGTACAAGTCGGATATGCAGGGTAGCTGTGACTCTCTCGTGTATGATTACCGGGATTCTACCATCCGGCTCTTTACGGCACCCATACTTTGGTCCGGACTGAACCAGCTTACCGCCGATTCCATCACCTTGCAGGTGGCGAATTCGAACATCGACAAGATTTACCTGGTAAACTCAGCTTTTATTGCTTCACGGGCCGACAGTGTACAGAAAGGCATCGTCGATTCGCTGCGCTTTAACCAGATACGGGGAAAAAATATGACGGGCTATATGCAGGATAATAAACTGTATAAGATATTTGTGGAAGGTAACGGCCAGACCATCTACTACGGAAAAAACAAAGCGGATAAAATGGTAGGTGTGAACCGCGCCGAATGCAGTAACCTGATGATCTATGTAAAAGACAACCAGGTGAAAGGCGTAACACTGATCAATAAACCCGATGCTACCTTCTACCCCATTCGCGAACTTTCTACACAGGAACTCCGGTTAAAAGGCTTTCACTGGCTGCATGAAAAAAGACCGGAAAAGAAATCAGACATTTTCGAGTGACCAACGAATTACGAATCAAAAACGAATTAACGAATAAGATTAATTACCACAACTGACGATTTGAAGTCCCAATAGCTATCGGGATGAAGATTTGAGATTGTTTGACCAACGAATAGCGAATCAAAATCGAATTAACGAATAAACTCAATTACCTTAATTACTTTTTTTTCGGAGGATCGAGGTAATCTTCCTGGTACATTTTCAGCATCAGGAGTAAGTAGGAAATAAACAACGGTCCGAAAATAATTCCTGCCACCCCAAAGAGCGGTATACCTGCGATTACTCCAAGCAAGGTCACCAGTGGGTGTACGTCGGCAATCCTTTTTTGCAAAATAAAACGAAAGACGTTGTCAACCACGCCGATTACGAAGATCCCATACAAGACAATACCGACTCCCTGCCAGGCAAAGCCACTGGTAATCTGCACGACGGCAGCAGGTAGCCAGATCAGCATAGTTCCTACAATCGGTACAAAGGAAAAGAAGCCTGTCATCAATCCCCAGAAGAGCGGCTCCTGTATGCCGAATATCCAATACCCGAAATAGGCGAACAATCCCTGGACAAGAGCCAATAGCGGGGCACCCAGGGCATTAGAAAAAGTCATCGATTTGAGTTCGGCAGTAAATTCATGAATCTTATCGGGGTCTATAGGTATAAAGGTCCGGGTCAGGTTGCTCCATTTTCCGTAGTTGGCGAGCAGGTAAAAAAGCATGAAGTACATAATTGCCACGTCAGCAAGCATACTGAATGATTCGCTGACCAATGCAGTAAGGAGTAAGGTTGCTTTGCTCTGCAATGCTTTGATATTTTCTTCGGTAAAAAAATCGAATCCCGTGTATTTGCGGATGCTCTCATCAATGGAATTCATCATCTGCATCATCATGGAAGAATCACTGAAAAAAAGCGTCAGCTTGGAAATAAGCATGTAGCTGATGGCAAAAACCGGAAGCATGACAACCAGGAATGAAACGAAGAGCAGGGTAAGCGAAGCCAGTCCTTTCTTCCAATTCCGTTTCTCGCAGAGATAGATCATCAACGGCCTGAATAAAACGTAGAGAATCACGGCACCCAAAAAGGCGTTGAGAAAAGAACGCAACATATAGAGGAGCCCTGCAGCAAACAAAAAGATAATTATTCTGAAAATTACCTGGTTATTTTTCTCCTTGTTGAGGTTTTCCAGCATATAACGGGTTCTTAGTATCCGCAAGATAGCTTTTTCAGTACCACTAAGCTCCCTGATAATTGTATATTTGTTAAAAATAACACCATGGAAAATGAACGTTCCAATTTGCTGTTGGGATTTCTTCTGGGTGCAGCGGCCGGCGCTATAGCAGGATTCCTGATGGCCGGAGGTCGCAAAGAGGACCTCACCGAAGGCTTAAAGACGGCGGCGGAAAACATCAAGGACGAACTTGGAAAACAGTTTCAAAAAGGTGAGGAATTAATCGACGAACTCACCCGCAGGACCGGTGATCTCTTCGACGAAACACGCCAACAATCCTGAACATGGATCCGCGTGAAAAATCATACCTGACCGACATCCGGAAAGAGCTGTCGGAATACCTGGAAATCCGCCTGGAAGTAATCAAGCTGAAGACTTTCGAAAAGACATCCACGATTGCATCTTCCCTGGCTTCCGGCCTTATACTCGTTTTCCTTTTACTGTTTTTCACCTTATTCCTTTTTGTGACGCTGGGATTTTATTTCTCGTCTATTACGGGAAGTTACACCACAGGCTTTGGAATCATTACGGGATTCTACCTGATTCTCGTCCTGATTTTCCTTGCTATACGCAAGAAAGTATTTGAAAAATTTCTTACCAATAAAATCGTAGAAGCACTTACCGACGATGAAGAAACAATTTCATAATATCGAATCCCTTCGCACCGAAAGGATGCGGCTGGAAGTCCTCTGCAAAGAAAAAGAGGCTGAGTTAACTCAAAGCCTGGAATATGTACAGGAACATTTCGGCTCACTCATCATAAGCAGCCTTCTCCCCTTTTCCAGGGAGCAAAAAGATATGGTTGGCGGCATCATTGATAAGGTTCAACACTATATCGGCAAGTTGATGCCGGGAGAAGACAGCAAATGGCATGCTAAATTGGCTCCTGTCATGAAAATCGTACAGATGGTGGTTGCCGGCCTGGTTTACAAGTATGTTAAAAGAGCTTTCCGGTAAAGGAGTTTTCCTCTCCAATTTTATTGCGCACACAAATCCCGCCTGCCATATTTTACTTTGCGAGCTTTGCGCATTAACGAGACTATTGTTTGCACGCAAAGGCGCCAAGTACGCAAAGGCAATTGAAGCAAATCCTGTTTGGTGACTGGATAAGAAACTAAAGCCGGATAAGTTTCTGAATAGCTCTCCCCTTTTCCGTGTCCAGAACAACAAAATAAATTCCTTCAGTTAATCCGGGCAAAGAAATCCGGGAATCCCCCGGTTCTACTTTTCTGTCCAGTACCAATCGGCCATCGGCCTGGTAGATGCGTATGGATGCATCCTTCATGCCGGCAGCATTCGTGATGTTTACATAATCCCGGAACGGATTCGGGAATAATTCAATAAGCGGCTGCGCATCAATGTCTCGAATTCCCAATGCAATACTGCAGGAAGTACTTGCATCGGGGTAAATAGTTTGTACACTATTTGCAAAACAGAGTAAGAGGTCGTTATTTTCAAAAGGAGTAACGAGGCTTGCAACCAGGCCGACCGAACTTCCGATTCCTTCAATGATTGAAATGGTATCGCCAAACGATAACAAGGGCACATTCAAGACATAACGCTTGTGGTATCCGTCGGATAACAAGATTGAATCTGTTCTTGTCACATACACATTGGGATAGTCCGGATTATTATAAGCCTGGGGAAGTGTATCTCCGGCAGACAGATTAAAATCATAAAGCAGCGCCTCTACCTGGTTTCCGATATCATAAATAAAAACTTTTTTTAGCGAGGAATCCTGGCGAAAACAAGCGAACAGGTTTTCTCCCACATTGTATGCGCCGGAAAACTGGCAAGGCGGAATGGGTGGAACAGCAGTGGTTTGCCACATACATATCTGCCGGTAATACAACCGGTGATAGTTTACGGAGTTGATCGTAGTGTCAAGGCCAAAGTAAACAGGAGATTCACAGGTGTGGTAATCATAGCCACATGGACCCGGCAAGAGCATACTATGTTCTTCATTCCAGAAATAACCCGATTCGGGAAACGGGCGATACGATTGTGCTGAAACCAGGAAAGCAGCCACAACAAGTACGGTGAGTGTAGAAATTTTTTTCATGGTTTTTTGATTATGTCCCGCTAAGTTAATCACAGCAACGCGGAATGAGAAGCGAAAAGCAAAAAATGACAAAAAACAGAAAAACTGTAAAAACGCCTTTTAGACACTCTTTACCGAAGTATACAGATCAAATTCTTCTGCTTTATCTATCTGTGCATCGACAAAATCACAGATAAGGCCGTAATTCACTGCTCAAGCCGAATAAGTTTCTGAATAGTGCTGCCCTGGTCTGCGTCAAAAACAACAAAGTAAATTCCACCAGACAATCCTGGCAAATAAATCCTTGAATCATCCGGATCCATTTTTTTATTTAGAATTAAGCGGCCATCGGCCTGGTAAATTCGTATCGACACATTCTTCATACTATAGGCAAATGAAACATAAAGGTAATCCTGAAAAGGATTCGGAAATAATTCAACAAGGGGCCGCACTTCAACGGCTGGAATACCCGACACTATATTACAGGATGTACCGGTATCAGGATAAATAGTTTGTACGGCATTTGCAAGGCAGAGCAAGACGTCATTATTTTCAAATTGAGTATGCAATTCTTCAAGTAAGCCAATCGAACTGCCAACACCTTCAATGATTGAAATACTATCTCCAGACAACAAAGGCAAATTCAAAATAAATTGCTTGTGATATCCGTCCGCCAGCAGGATAGAATCAATTCTGGTAACCTGAACATCGGGGTAGTTCGGATTATTATAGGCTTGAAGAAGTGTATCTCCGGCTGACAGGCTAAAATCATAAAGAAGCATATCGCTGCTGCTCCAAAAGTCATAAATGAAAACCTGTCTAAGTGAGGTATCCTGTCGAAAGCATGCTACCAGGTTTTCAGCGATAATGTAATTACCGGAAGATAAGCATGGAGGGCCGGGCGACATTATCGCTTGCCAGCTACATGCTTGCTGGTTATACAAACGGTGATAGACTACAGCATTAATAGTAGTATCCAGTCCAAAATAGATGGATGATAAACAGTTGTGGTATTCAAATGTCAACCCACCATTGCAAGCCGCTCCCTGGAGTGTGCCATGTTCTTCATTCCAGAAATATCCCGAATCAGGAAACGGGCGATACGATTGTGCTGAAACCAGGAAAGCAGCCACAACAAGTAGAGTCAGTGTAGAAATTTTTTTCATGGTTTTTTGTTTGCATCCCGCTAAGTTAATCACAGCGACTAAGAATGAAAAGTAAAAACCAAAAAACGGCAAAAACAGAAAAGCTCAAAAAATGCTTTTTAGACGCTCTTTACCGAAGCATAGAGGTCAAATTCTTCCGCTTTATCAATCTGTACGTCGACAAAATCACCGATACGGCAGTAATTCGCTGTGGCATCGATAAGCACTTCATTGTCCACTTCGGGAGAATCAAATTCGGTACGGCCGACAAAATAATTGCCTTCCTTCCTGTCGATCAGAACTTTGAAAATTTTCCCGACTTTCTCCCCGTTGATCTCTTCCGAGATACCTTGCTGCAATGCCATAATTTCATCGGCACGCTCCTTTTTCAATTCATCGGGAACATCGTCAATCAGTTGGTAGGCATGCGTATTCTCTTCATGGGAATACGTAAAGATCCCAAGCCTGTCGAAACGGGTTGCTTCTACCCAGGATTTCATCTGCTGAAAATCCTCATCGGTCTCACCCGGGTAACCGGCGATGAGCGTGGTGCGTATGGCAATGCCGGGTACGGTCTCCCGGATCCGATGGATCAGTTCATTCGTCTTTTCCAGTGTGGTGCCCCTGCGCATGCTCTTCAATACGGAATTGCTGATATGTTGCAATGGCATGTCGATGTATTTGCAGATTTTACTTTGCTCGTTCATGACATCGAGAATATCCATCGGAAAACCCGAGGGAAATGCATAATGCAACCGTATCCATTCTATCCCTTCCACATCGGAAAGCTTTCTCAATAATTCCGACAGGTTTCTTTTGCCATAAAGATCCAGTCCGTAATACGTGGAGTCCTGTGCGATCAGGATTATTTCCTTGGTGCCTTTAGCCGCAAGGGATTGCGCCTGTGCTACCAGCTCTTCCATCGGTGTCGACACATGTGTACCGCGCATCAGTGGAATGGCACAGAAAGAACAAGGGCGGTCGCAGCCTTCGGATATTTTCAGGTAGGCATAATGTTGAGGTGTCGTTAAAAACCGCTCGCCAACCAATTCATGTTTATAGTCTGCGCCCAATGACTTCAATAACTTCGGCAGATCGTGCGTCCCAAAAAACTCATCGACATTCGGAATTTCTTTTATCAGATCGGGCTTGTAACGTTCGCTGAGGCAACCCGTAACAATAAGTTTGTCGATCCTTCCTTCTTCCTTCGCTTTGGCAAACTGGAGGATGGTGTCGATGCTTTGTTGCTTGGCATTGTCGATAAATCCACAAGTGTTAATGATCGTGATGGCAGCATCTTCCTTGCTGCTTTCGTGTTCCACCTCAAATTTATTCGCACGCAACTGCCCCATTAACACCTCTGAATCATAGGTGTTTTTAGAACAGCCAAGCGTAACCACATTGACTTTATTCTTCTTCAGCGTCTTAGTCTTCATTTAATAAATTCTATTGCCACTAATTACACGAATTAGCACGAATTAATTCTTTCAACTCAATTACCTCAATTAGCCTAATTACCTTAATTACCTTTTCAGTTTTTAAATAAGGAGTCAACGAATTCTTCACGATTAAACACCTGCAAATCGTGTATCTTCTCACCTACACCTATGTACTTCACAGGAATTTTAAATTCATCGGAAATACCTATGACGACACCGCCTTTTGCAGTACCATCGAGTTTGGTCAGAGCCAGCGCATTTACTTCGGTAGCCTTTGTAAACTGGCGCGCCTGTTCAATGGCATTCTGACCGGTAGAAGCATCGAGAACCAGCAATACTTCATGCGGCGCATCGGGAATTACTTTTTGAATAACACGCCGGATCTTGGTAAGCTCATTCATCAGGTTCACCTTATTGTGCAGCCTTCCTGCTGTATCGATGATGACTACATCGGCTTTCTGAGCCACAGCCGAACTCACGGCATCAAAGGCAACGGAAGCCGGATCGGAACCCATGTTCTGACTGATTACCGGCACGCCCACACGCTTACCCCAGACCTCAAGCTGGTCGATGGCAGCAGCACGGAACGTATCAGCGGCGCCCAGCATCACCTGTTTGCCCGCTTCCTTAAACTGGTGAGCCAGCTTTCCTATGGTTGTGGTTTTTCCCACACCGTTAACCCCTACGACCATTATGACATAGGGTGATGCGCCGGCCGGCAATGCAAAATCTTCTGCCGTATCACCGGTATTGTTTTCAGACAACAGTGTTGAAATTTCATCCCTCAGAATAGTATTCAATTCAGATGTTCCGACATATTTATCCCTTTTCGCCCGGTCCTGGATCCGTTGAATGATTCGCAAGGTGGTTTCAACACCCACATCGGATGAAACAAGGGCTTCTTCAAGCTGGTCAAGTACCTCATCGTCAATGGTCGACTTTCCTATTACGGTCTTTGCGATCCTGGATAGCAACCCCGATTTGGTCTTTTCCAACCCTTTGTCGAGACTCTCTTTTTTTTCCTTCGAAAACAGGCCAAATAAACGCATCTGTATGTTGAATAGATAAAATTTGGGTTTCCCCTGAACAGCTATTTTCCACTGCATTTGCGACGCGGAAACGGTTCTTTTGAGGAGGGTGCAAAGATATTCTTTTTTGCGGGCAGGGAGGGTGACATCTACGAATACGAATCTACGAATGAGCAATAGATTCGTAGATTCGTGAATCACATAAAATGACCATGTTATGAATTCGGACGAAAACACCGGCTTCCGTCGCAGACTGGGTCTGTTTCAATCCACCGTCATCAATATGATCGACATGGTGGGTATCGGACCTTTCGTGGTACTGCCGCTGGTTATCGATATCATGGGAGGTCCTCATTTTATATGGGCATGGCTTGCCGGTGCCCTGATTTCTTTTCTTGACGCCATGGTTTGGTCTGAGCTGGGAGCTGCTTATCCTCGGGCCGGCGGCAGCTACAATTTTCTACGCGAAGCCTATCACCCCGAAAAAGCAGGGAAATTATTCTCATTTCTCTACGTATTTCAGACCATGATCCAGGCTCCCCTGGTGATTGCATCCGGTGCCATCGGCTTTGCCCAGTATTTAACCTACCTGGTCCCCCTTGGACCGTTAGAAAAGAAAGCTATTTCCGGAGCACTTGTCCTGATCCTGACTTTCTTATTATACAGAAGAATAGAAACGATCGGTAAGATCGGCGTGTTGCTGTGGGCTGGCGTTATCGCCACCATGATCTGGATTATTTCCGGTGGCGTCCTTCACGGAAATTTTTCACAACCGTTGAGCGAAATGATGGATGCCCCTTTCACCTCGTCCTTATTTTTCCTGGCACTCGGGCAGGCTTCTGTCAAAACCATTTACAGCTATCTTGGTTATTACAATGTATGTCACCTGGGCGCCGAAATAAAGGATCCCGAAAAGACGATTCCCCGGAGTATGTTTTTATCTGTAGCCGGGATCGCCGTGTTATACCTTGCTATGAATATCAGTGTGGTAAGCGTGATACCCTGGCAGGAGGCACGCCATTCAGAATTCATCGTCAGCACCTTTGTCGAACGGCTCTATGGCAATAGCGCAGCACAGCTGGCTACGGTGATGATTTTGTGGGTGGCTTTTGCTTCCTTGTTTGCCGTCATGCTGGGCTATTCGCGCGTGCCTGTTGCAGCGGCACAGAAGGGTGAATTCTTTAAAGCCTTTGCAAGGGTTCACCCCGAAAAGAAATTCCCAACCGTATCGCTGCTGGTGCTGGGCGGACTGGCCTTTGCATTCAGCCTGATGTTCCGGCTATCGGAAATAATCACGGCCATTCTTGCCATGCGTATACTGATTCAGTTTGTCGGACAGGCTATTGGACTTCTTTTATTACACCGGAAAAAATTAAATACCCGCCTGCCTTTTCGAATGCCCTTGTACCCTCTTCCTGTTATCCTTGTTATACTGATCTGGCTATTTATTCTCTTCTCTACGGGTCTTTCTTTTATACTCTCGGGACTCGCTGTAACTGTGCTGGGTACCCTTTCTTACCTCTTTGTTTCGTATCGGAAAAAGCAGTGGCCGTTTGAAAAATAGCGGACTTTGAATACCCGTGTAAGCTTGCAGTATCCCGGTATGCAGAAAGGGCGAAAATTCGTACCTTTGCGCCCTAAATAGTACCATCATGTCAAACGGAATTTATCCTATACCCCCGGCGGTTAACGAACCGGTATTGAACTATGCACCCGGCAGCTCAGAACGTGAAACGTTGAAGGCCATGCTAAAAAAGATGCGCGGGGAAGTCGCTGATATTCCAATGTATATCGGAGGCAAGGAAGTCCGTTCGGATAAAAAAGTTAAGATGAGTCCGCCGCATGACCACCAGCATGTAGTTGCACATTATCACCAGGGCAATAAAGATCATGTTAAACAGGCCATTGAAGCCGCATTAAGTGCAAAAGCAAAGTGGGCTTCGTTCTCGTTCGAACAGCGTGCTTCCATCTTTATGAAAGCCGCCGAACTGCTGGCAGGGCCTTACCGTGCCGTCATCAATGCTGCTACCATGATCGGTCAGAGCAAAAATGTATACCAGGCTGAAATTGATGCAGCCTGTGAGATGATCGATTTCCTCCGTTTCAACGTGCAGTATATGCGCGAGATTTATTTACAGCAACCGATATCTTCCAAGGGAATTTACAATCGTGTAGAGCACCGTCCATTGGAAGGGTTCGTATTTGCCCTCACCCCTTTCAACTTTACGGCCATCAGCGGCAACCTTCCTACTTCAGTAGCCATGATGGGGAATACGGTGGTTTGGAAACCTTCCAATACACAGATCTATGCAGCCAATATCCTGATGAAGGTCTTTATGGAAGCCGGACTGCCTGCAGGTGTCATCAACCTGGTTTATGTTTCCGGTCCGGATGCAGGGGAAGTTATTTTCAACCATCCCGATTTTGCCGGCATCCATTACACAGGATCCACTGCTGTATTCCAGGATATCTGGAAAACCATTGGCAACAACATTCAGAAATACAAAACATACCCGCGTATCGTGGGTGAGACAGGCGGAAAAGATTTTATCATGGCGCATCCTTCCGCCGATGTTCCTTCCTTGATTACCGCTTTAACCCGCGGTGCCTTTGAATACCAGGGACAGAAATGTTCGGCGGCCTCCCGTGCCTACATCCCGAAAAGCATCTGGCCGAAAGTGAAGGACGGACTGGTCAGGGATCTGAATTCAATTAAAGTCGGGCCTACAGAAGACTTTTCTAATTTCGTTAATGCCGTGATCGATGAAAAATCATTCGACAAACTGGCAAAATATATTGACGCTGCAAAGCAGAGCAAGGATGTTGAAGTGATTGCCGGAGGTACTTATGACAAATCCAGCGGCTATTTTATTCAGCCTACCGTGTTGGTTGCCCAGGACCCGTTTTATGTGACGATGTGCGAAGAGCTATTCGGACCGGTACTGACAATTCACGTCTATGAAGACAGTAAGTTTGAAGAGACCCTTGATATCGTTGATAAGACCAGTATCTATGCATTGACCGGCTCTATCTTTTCACAGGACCGTTATGCCGTAGACCTTGCCACAAAAAGACTGGTAAATGCAGCAGGCAATTTTTATATCAACGACAAATGCACAGGCGCCGTCGTAGGCCAGCAACCTTTTGGCGGAAGCCGCGGATCGGGCACTAACGACAAAGCCGGTTCCATGATCAACCTGTTGCGCTGGGTATCTCCTCGTACCATCAAGGAAACACTGATACCACCGACCGATTACAAATACCCTTTTCTGAATGATGACACGACCGTTAATGGAAGTGAAATAAAAGCATCCAACCCCAGGTTGGCATCAAGGGTAAACGAATAATTGGTTTTACTCCATTTTGTATTCGCACCTGATTGATTTGAATTTCCGGGCGAGGGTTTATTTGTTCCGTTATTTTCCAGGACTAGAGTTTATGTATTGAATTCCTGAACTAATGCTGACCCTCCCTCCAGGATGCGGGTTGACAGCGCCTTCAACCTGTATCCATTCGTTGTTCACCCAATAATTCTAACAATTCACCATTTTTATATTCAAGGCATGAATATCGTGTCCCGCTATTGTTACATTTGGTTACACGTTGGCGTAAAGCAGTATCCGATCAGGATATTAGATTAAAATGTTTTTCCCTTGCGTCTTTGCTTCTGGAAAAGGCGTCTTATATATTAAACATCAAAAATCACGACCATGAAAAAACTACTCCTTTTTATCTTCAGTATTTTTCTTGCTGTCCCCTCTTTTTCCACCCACCTGATGGGAGGACAAATCACAGCCCGTCCGGTAAGCGGCAGAACTTATGCGGTAACTATGACTTTGTATCGCGATGTACTGGGTATCCCTATGTATGTCCCGGATTTCATTAATTATGAATCCCGCGCCCCACTCAGTCCGTGGACCTTAAATAATAACGTGCCTGCCATTGGTACATCCTTCATCAATGGAACGGAGGAGTATGTATATGAAGATACCGTGACTTTCCCGATGGATGGATCTTACACGATCTGGTTTTCCAATTGCTGTCGCAACAGCGCAATCTTGAATGGTCCGGCAGATGAATCATTTTATTTAAAGACGATCGTTGAAGTGGATTCACTTGGTCCGAATACGACCCCTGAATTCCTGAACAAGCCTATTACTCTTGCAGGCGTCAACAACCTGTGGACCTATAATCCTTTGCCGTACGATGCCGACGGCGACTCGCTGGCCTGGCACCTGGTCGTTCCGCTCCTGGACGAGTTTACTTTGAATACCTATGTAGCGCCTTCGGCAGATCCTACCCAGCCCTTTACGCTGGATTCCCTGACCGGTCAGATTACATGGATACCCAACTTGCTTGGAAATTTCGTCGCCTCCTTCCTGGTAGAAGAATTTCGCGGCGGCGTTAAACTGGGTGAGATCAGAAGGGATATGCAGATCATTGTAATTCCCGCCACCGGATCACGCCCCGCTTTTACTAACACGGGCTGGCCAGTCAACCCCCAGGGAGATTACCAATTTGAATTAACGGACAATAATATTCCTTTTCTTCTTCCCGTGGCGGCTACCGATGCAGACATGAGTTATATTGATCTGAACGCTGTAGGTGAGCCCTTTTTACTGGCTGCGAACCCGGCACATTTCACATCGCTGATGTATACCACCGGAAATGCATGGGCCTATTTTGATTGGACACCGACATCCAGCCAGGTACGCCACAATCCGTATGTTATTGTCGTGCGTTGCAATGAAAGTAACGGTCCCTGGGTGATGAGCCAGGACGTGACCATACTGCTACGTGTGAATCATGCGACAGGCATCCGGGAGGAAAACCCGGTCCTTACAGGCGCTGTTTATCCGACCGTTGTCACAAACGAACTGAAGCTGCCTTTAACACTGGCAAAATCCTGTAAACTGGAATTGAATATTTATAATGCCGTTGGTCAGAAAACCAATTACAACTATACGTATAAACTGAATCCCGGCACGCAACTCATTACGCTACAGGATTTGAACCTGCCGGGAGGAATTTATTTTATCAGGATATCCGACGGAGAGCATTTTTCTGTCCAGAAATTTATTTCCGGCAACCGGTAATGCCGGGCAAGGAAACTCCCTTCTCTAAAGTTAATTCCTAATATAACTACAGAGAGTACGGAGAGATTGCTTCAGTCGCTTCGCTTCCTCACAACGCAGAGGGCCGCAGAGGATTTAAAAATCTTCTCTGCGGCCCTCTGTTTTTTTTCTCACTACTGCTCTGCGATGAAAACTAAGTTAGCCACTTATTCGAATCCCCTTCTCATATTACTTGCGACCCTTCCCTGCCTGCCGGCAGGCAGGGACTTCGCTCAGGGTAGCGCTTGTGACTTATGACGTGTAACTTATAACTTTCCACCTCACCCGCATTTCGAATGCCCGCAGCTCTTACACTGAAGACATCCTTCCTGGTAAATCAATCCTTCCGGGTCGCCGCATTCCGAACATTTCCGGTCGGCGGCAAAGGTGCCATCGGGAATAAATTTCTTTAGAGCTCGTTCCACGCCGGCTTTCCAGGTATTGATATTGTCGGAGGTGAAGTGCATATTTTCAACCAGGTTCACCACATGTTGTAAAGGCATGCCATGGCGCAGTACGCCGGAAATGAGTTTGGCGTAATTCCAGAATTCTTTATTGAAAGATCTTGAAAGTCCTTCGATGGTTACTTTGTATCCTTCCTTGTCTTTATACTGAAAGTCATAACGCTTCTTTCCATTGTCCGTAGTGTTTTTTATCACCCACCCCTGCTCTACCCACGGCGGAATAAAGAGGGAATCTTCTGCTTTGCCTGTGAAGACTTCGTATGGCCTGTTGTTCAGGATACCTACTACGGCAATCCATTTTTCATTGTGATTCATAAACCTCACCACGGCTGCTTCAAGCGCCTTGGGTCTCCTGGGTGGTTTGGTTTCCGTAATCTTCGCTTCCTTCGTCTCTTTCTTTGCTTCGGTAGCTACCAGCACGCCGCTGCGCGAACCGTCGCGGTATACAGTGATTCCCTTGAGACCGTGTTTCCAGGCTTCGAGATAAATATTTTCTACCTGCTCCACACTTACATCGGAAGCCAGGTTTAGGGTGGACGAAATGGAATGCGTCGTATATTTTTGCACAACGGCCTGCAGCCTTACCCGCTTTTCCCAGTCAATCTCCGGAGCAGTGGCGCCATAATACGGGCTTTTGGATTCGTCGGACTCTCCGGTAACATCCATCCATTGCCGTAACCCCGCATGATACACTGTAAATTCCTGCCAGCTATCTCCCATCTTGTCGGTGAAATCAATGCGTGCATTTTTGTCTTGTGGATTTACTTTCCTACGTCGCTTGTATGAAAGCATATACACAGGCTCGATACCTGACGAAGTTTGTGTCAGCAAACTGAGTGTTCCTGTGGGCGCTACGGTGCTCAATGAAATATTCCGGCGGCCGTATTTCATCATACGGCTGTATAGTTCCGGAAATTCAATTTCCATCATCCGGGTAAATTCCGACTCCTTCTCAATGGCAGGATCGAAAGCTTCAAACTTTCCACGCTCAATCGCCATGTCTACGCTGCATTCAAATTCTGCCTGGCATTTAGTTCGCATGATTTTCTCCGTTTCGGTGATGGCCTTCTCCGAATCAAACTTCATTCCCAGCGCTGCCATGGCATCAGCCAGCGCCGTAAATCCAAGTCCTGTACGCCGTCCCTGCTGGCCGGCTTTATAAAGCAGCTGCCAGGTGCTTATCTCCACGGACTTGATGAAGTCAGGCTCGGGGTCGCTTTCTACCTTGGCCAGGATCCGACGGATCGCTTCCAGTTCAAGATCCACCAGGTCGTCCATGAGACGTTGTGCTTCGTAGGTAATACGGTAAAACTTTTTGTAGTCGAACCG
>Ga0190274_10000661_pt1 | contig 20196 bp, 19 predicted proteins | sample Popmic531T_FD_133002 | JGI IMG/M metagenome (GOLD analysis project Ga0190274, IMG submission 133002) | Populus adjacent soil microbial communities from riparian zone of Yellowstone River, Montana, USA - 531 T | ecosystem: Environmental > Terrestrial > Soil > Riparian zone | place: USA: Montana... | reverse complement strand
TTCGCCGGCGGCGAGCCGAGCGAGTCGATGTTCTTGACGATCGTCGGCGCCAGCGGCCGCGAGGGCTCGTAGATGAAGATCAGCCCATCGGCCGGGTTGGGGGCGAAGGCGACCGAGCCGGAGACCATCGCCAGCATCACCGCCTCGCCGATCGCGCGGGCGGTGGCGAGCACCGTGCCGGCGACGATCGCCGGACGGGCGGTGCGCACGGCGATCTTCCAGGTCGTGCGCCAACGGTTGACGCCGAGCGCCAGCGAGCCCTCGAGCCAGCCCGGGCGCACCGAGCGCAGCCCGTCGGAGAAGATCGAGACCATCAGCGGCGCGATCATCACGGTCAGGATCAGCACCGCCGCCAGCAGGCTGTAGCCGCTGAGCGAGATCACGCCCGCGACCGAGGCCTTCTGCGACTCGGTCACCAGGTGGTTGCCGATGAAGGGGACGATCACCAGCACGCCGAGCAGTCCGTAGATCACCGAGGGCACGCTGGCGAGGAAGCGGACCACCGGCTGCAGGATGTTGCGCATCCACTCCGGTGCGAACTCAACGATGAAGACGGAGACGAAGAGCGAGCAGAAGAGCGCGATCAGGACGGCGCCGCCGGTGATCAGCAGCGTGCTCCAGATCAGCTGCCAGCCGTGGAACGTGTAGACGTAATTTGGCGCCGCTGAGACCGGAGAGGTAGATCTGGTTGAGCTGTTCTTCGACGCTCCCCCCCGCCCCGAACCAGGCCAACCCGTTGTGGGCGAACGACGGCCAGGCATGTACGAAGACCGTGACGATCATCGCCAGCAGCAGGCCGACGACGGCGCAGACCAGCGCGCCGAGCAATCGCTCGGCGCGCTGGTCGGACCACTTCGGCCCGTACTCCTCCAGGTACTGCTCCTCCATCTACTTCTTCTTCGCCTTCTTGTTGAAGGCGGGGACGCCGCCGGCCTTGGCGATCACTTCACCGGCAACCGGGTCGCGACGCGCCCAGTCGATGAACTTGGTCAGGGCCGGGTTGTCGACTCCCGTCGGCAGGACCAGGAAGAGGTAGCGCGAGAGCGGGTACTTGAGCGGCTCGACGCTGATCTTGTCGGCCTGGCACGGGACGCCGTTGACCTTGAGCGCCTTCTGCCCCTTGCCCTGCCAGGCGAGCCCGTCGTAGCCGATCGCGCTCGGATCCTGCTTGACCGCGTTGACGACGAGGCCGTCGGCGGTGAGAGCGTTGACGTTCGACGACGGCAGTTCGTTGTTGAGAACCGCCTGCAGGAAGAAGTTGTAGGTCCCTCCGTTGGTGTCGCGCCCGACCGGGTCGATCGTCGTTTCAAGGCCCGACCCCGGAACCTGGTTCCAGTTGGTCAGCAGCCCGCGATAGATGTCGTGGGTCTGCTGGATCGTGATGCTGGAGAGCTTGTTCTTCGGGTTGACGTCGATGCAGAGCCCGTCGAGGAACATCTTGATGTAGGTCGTCCCGGCGTCGCTGGGCAGCGGCGTGCGAGCCTGTCCGGCGAACTGGCTGGTGCCGTTCTGAACGTCCTTGACGCCGGCGTTGCCGCCGTTGGCGGTGTAGACGAAGTGGACCTTGTGGTTGACCTCTTTCGTGTAGGTGCTGAAGAGCGCCTGCAGCACGGGCTGCGCAGCGACCGAGCCTGACCCGATCAGGGTCACGGCGCCGGCAGAAGCCGGGACGGCGAGTGCCGCAACGGCAATCGCCGAAATGGCTAGGGCCTTGATTCTCATCTCGATTTTGCTTCCTTTCCTGCCGGGTACAAGAGTTTCTTGATTGGCTAACTCGACATGACCCTACCAGCTTCTGTACTTTATTGACCTCTTTACTAAGAAAGGCCAACCCGGCGGCCCTGAATACGGAGGTTCCATTGCTCAAAAGAAGACTCACTACGCCTCGCGCCGCGACCGCGGTCGCGCTGGCAGCTGTGCTTGCCGCGGCGATCGCGGTGACCCCGTCGTTCGCCGGGTCGTCGATCGGCGGGTCCTTCATCACCAAGAAGGCCGCGGGGCAGATCTACCTCAGCAACAAGAAGGCCTCGAGCCTCTACCTGAGGAAAAAAGCCGCCGGCAACACCTTCGTCAAGAAGGCCGAGGCGCCGCTGGCACCGGTGGTCGGGATCGCGGCGGGCACGGCGGCCTTCGGCCCGACCGGGGTGACCACGCCGGGCTACATCCCCACCGCCTTCACCTCGTTCGGGACGCCCGGCACCGGCTCGGCGGTGATCACGTTCTCGGGCAACGCGACCTGCACCGCGGCTAAACCCACGCCGGACCTCGCCTGCCCGATCCAGATCCTGGTCGACGGCCAGACCACCGGCAAAGTCAACTTCGCCCCGGCAACGGCGGAATCGCCCACGCCGGCCCCGCTCGTCCACACCGTGATGCAGAGCACGGTCCTGCAGAAGGGTGGCCACACGGTCGCGGTCCAATACGCGGGCGCGAAAAACGTGGTCTTCACGCTGAAAGGCTGGAACCTTGCGGTTCAGGCCTACCCAGAGCGCCCAGAAGAAGTCCCGACCGACACCACCCCCGCGACAGCCGGCAAATAAGACCGCGGTGCGGTGTCGACGGGCCTCAAAGCGATCTATATCTTCGCTTTGAGGCCCGTCGACCCGACCGCGCGGGGCGCGGTCGGGTCTGGGCTCAGTGGCCGCGGCGTTGGAAACGACCAGGTCGCGGAAGGGGCTCGCCGAGGATCAGGCGGGCCCGGTAGTAGAGGGCTTCGAACGCCTGCGTGTCGAGCTCGTCGACGCTCTGCTCGCGCCCGGGCTGGGTGGCGCTGCGCTCGGCCGGCCCTCCTCCCGAGGGTCCCTGGCGAAGAACGCCGTTCAGCCTGCCGCGTGAGACGAACGTTGTGTGGGGAGGTGGACCGCTCAACGTCTCTCTCCTTTCTTGGGTTTATTGACCATCTAAGTCAAGATTAGCATCCGGTGTGCCGAAACGCGATCTGGGTATTGAGACCCCATGGCGCAGCTCGTCCTCGGCCCGCTGCTCCGCTACGTCTCCGAAACCGAGGCGACGATCTGGGTCGAGACGTCCGCCGCCTGTGAGGTCGGGGTCCTCGACCGCCGGGAGCCGACCTTTTCGGTGGCGGGACATCACTACGCGCTGGTGCGAATCGAGGGCCTCGAGCCCGGCGGCTTCTACGAGTACGAGGTCGCCCTCGACGGCGAGCGCCGCTGGCCATCCCCTGACCACGACCTGCCGCCGAGCGCAATCCGCACCTTCTCGCCCGGCAAGCCGGTCGACATCTGCTTCGGCTCCTGCCGGGTCGCGATCCCGCACGAGCCGCCCTACACCGAAAGCAAAGACCAGGACCCCGACGGCCACGAGCTCGACGCCCTGCACGTGCTGGCGAGGCAGATGGCGCGCGGGGACCGCAGCGAGTGGCCCGAGCTGCTCTTCCTGCTCGGCGACCAGATCTACGTCGACGAGGGCTCACCGCGAACCCGCGAGCGGATCCGCGCTCGTCGCGACACCAGCCAACCGCCCGGCGAGGAGGTGGTCGACTTCGAGGAGTACAGCTGGCTCTACGAGGAGAGCTGGAGCGACCCGATGATCCGCTGGCTCTTCTCGACCGTGTCGACCTCGATGGCCTGGGACGACCACGACATGAGCGACGACTGGAACATCTCCCGCTCCTGGCACGAGGAGATGGACCGCAAGGACTGGTGGCACGAGCGCGCCGTCGACGGCATCGTCAGCTACTGGATCTACCAGCACCTCGGCAACCTCTCGCCGCGCGAGCTCGACGAGAGCGAGCTCTACGCCAAGGTGAGGGGGAATCGAGATGCGACCGACATCCTGCGGCCCTGGGCCAAGGAAATCGACACGACAGCGGCTGGCACGCGCTGGAGCTTCTGCCGCGACGTCGACGGCGTGCGAACGATCTTCATGGACTCGCGAGCCTCCCGCGTGCTCACCGAGGAGCGCCGCTCGATGTTCGACGACCGCGTCTGGGACTGGATCGTCGACCACGCCAGCGGTGATTTCGACCACCTGCTCCTCGCCACCACGGTCCCCTACCTCCTCTCCCCCGGCTTCCACTACCTCGAGGCCTGGAACGAGCGGCTATGCGACGGCGCCTGGGGCGGCCTGATCGCGAAGGGCAGCGAGCAGCTGCGCCGCGCCGTCGACTTCGACCACTGGGCCGCCTTCCAGTTCTCCTTCCAGCGACTGCGCGAGCTACTCGAAGAGGTCGGCTCCGGCCGCCGCGGCAAGCCGCCGGCCTCGATCGTCCTGCTCTCCGGCGACGTTCACCACGCCTACCTCTGCGACATCGCCTTCAAGCCCGACGCCGGGATGAAGAGCGCGGTTTACCAGGCGGTCTGCTCCCCCTACCGCAACCCGCTCGAGGCGAAGGAGCGGAAGGTAGTGAGCGCTGGTTTCTCCCCCGCTTTCGCCAAAGTCGCGCGCGGTCTCGCCCACCTCTCGGGCGCGCCCGACCCCGGCATCCGCTGGCGCCTGCTCGAGGGACCCTGCTTCGACAACCAGGTGGCGACGCTGCGCCTCGACGGCCGCCGCGCGATCGCGCGACTCGACAAGACGGTCCCCGGCGAGGAGGATGGGGAATCGCTCGAGAAGACCTTCGAGCGTCGTCTGGTTTAGCGGCGGTTGGGGCGGGGCGCCACCCGGCAAAGCGCACCCCGCCCCTCGCCTCTTCAGACGGCTGCAGATACCTCTGCGTCATCGTCGTCCGGGGGGTCATGGGGAGTCGAGGCCCCATGACCGTCGGACGGCGCGACATCACCGTTGAAGCTCTTGGTCTGCCCGGGCCGCAGGTAGACGATCTGGCCCTCGCGCAGCTCCAGCTTTTGCAGTTCGGCGCGGGTCAGCTGGGCCCAGACCTCGGTGCCGTCGCCGAGCACGAACTCGACCCGGATCTCGAAGCCGAGGGCGACGATCCGCTGCACCATCGCCTCCTCGGCGCCCTCGTCGCGGTCGAGCGCGACGCTCATGTCGTGCGGCCGCACGTAGTGCTCGCCGAGCCGGTTGACCTCGCCGACGAAGCTCATCACGAACTCGGTCGCCGGCTGCTCGTAGAGCTCGTCGGCCGTGCCGGATTGTTCGACCCGCCCCTCGTTCATCACCACGAGCTGGCCGGCGACGTCCATCGCCTCCTCCTGGTCGTGGGTGACGAAAATCGTCGTCACGTGCATCTCGTCGTGGAGGCGGCGCAGCCAGGTGCGCAGGTCCTTGCGCACCTTGGCGTCGAGCGCGCCAAACGGCTCGTCGAGCAGCAGCACCTGCGGCTCGACCGCGAGTGCCCGGGCAAGGGCCATGCGCTGGCGCTGGCCGCCGGAGAGCTGGGACGGGTAGCGATCCGCCAGCCCGTCGAGCTGGACCAGGCGCAGCAGCTCGTGCACCCGATCGGAGATCTTCGCCTTGTCCCACTTGCGGATCTTCAGCCCGAAGGCGACGTTCTCGAAGACCGTCATGTGCTTGAAGGCGGCGTAGTGCTGGAAGACGAAACCGACTTCGCGCTTCTGGGTCGGCTTCTTCGAGACGTCTTCACCCTCGATCAGCACCCGGCCGCCATCGAGCGCCTCGAGCCCGGCGATCGCGCGCAGCAGGGTTGACTTGCCGCTGCCGCTCGGGCCCAGAAGGGCGGTGAGCGAGCCGTCGGGCACGTCTATCGATACGTCATTGAGGGCCTGAAAGTCACCGAAGCGCTTGCTTGCTCCCTCGACTGTGATTCCCATCAGGCGTCCTCCTTTCTCTTTAGGACGTTCATTGCGAGCAGGGTGGTGAGCGCGAGTAGCGCCAGCAGGATCGAGGCGCCGTAGGCTCCGGGGAGGTTGAAGTTCGCGAACTGCTTCTCGACGAAGAGGGGCAGTGTCTGCGTCTGCCCCGAGATCGAGCCGGAGACGATCGTCACCGCGCCGAACTCGCCGAGCACCCGCGCCGTGGTGAGCACGACCCCGTAGGCGACGCCCCAGCGGATCGCCGGCAGGGTGACCCGCCAGAAGGTCTGCCAGGCGTTGGCGCCGAGGGTCGAGGCCGCCTGCTCCTGCTCGGTGCCGATCTCCTGCAGCACCGGCACCGTCTCACGCACGACGAAGGGCAGCGAGACGAAGATGCTGGCCAGGACCATGCCCGGCACGGAGAAGAGGATCTTGATCCCAGCTTCGGCAAGGACCGGGCCGAACCAGCCGTCGGTGCCGTAGAGCAGGAAGAGGGAGAGCCCGATCACGATCGGTGAGATCGCAAAGGGCAGGTTGATGATCGCGTCGATCACCGCATTGCCCTTCCACTTGTGGCGGACCAGCAGGAGGGCGCAGCCGACGCCGAAGACGGTGTTGAGCGGCACCGAGATCGCGACCATCAGCAGGGTCAGCTTCAGGGCGTGAAGGCCGTCGGGCGAGGTGATCGCGTCGATCGGCGCCGCAAGGCCGTCTTCGAATGCCTTGAAAAAGATCATCACCAGGGGCGCGAGCAGGAGCAGGGACAGGTAACCGAGGCCAAGCGCTCGCAGGCCCCAGCGGCTTCCGCTGTTATTAGCGACTCCCATCGTCATCCCCCTCCTCGGAATTTCTCGCGCCGCCTCTGGGCGCGCCGAGGTCCAAGGACATCCCGACCAAGCCGGTGCCACCGCCGCTGCGTTCATGGCGGTTGCCCCAGCGCTGGATCAGAGAGACAACGGCTAGCAGCAGCAGCGAGGCGACCAGCAGCACGACGGAAACGGCGGCCGCGCCGACTTCGTTGCCCGACTCGATCTGCTGGCGGATGAAGACCGAGGAGACCTGGGTGTCGGGCAGGCCGCCGGCGAAGATCAGCACTGAGCCGAACTCGCCCAGGGCGCGGGCGAAGGCTAGCGCGACGCCCGCCGCCAGCCCGGGAAGAAGGTTGGGGAAGATGATGCGGCGGAAGATCGTGAAGCCGCTGGCGCCCAGCGAGGCGGCCGCCTCCTCCATCTCACGGTCCATCTCGATCAGCAGCGGCTGCACCGCGCGGACGACGAAGGGCAGGGTGACGAAGAGCAGGGCGACGACGACCGCGGTCCTGGTGAAGGCGATGTCGATGCCGAACGGGCTGTCGCTGCCGTAGAGCGCCAGCAGGGTGAGGCTGGCGACGATCGTCGGCAGGGCGAAGGGAAGGTCGATCACCGCGTTGACCGCCGCCTTGCCGGGGAAGTCGTCGCGGACGAGGATCCAGGCGATGATCGTGCCGAAGATCGCGTTGATCACGACCACGATCAGCGAGGCGACCACGGTCAGCTTCAATGAGGCGATCGCCAGCGGCGAGGTGACCTGGTCCCAGAAGGTGCCAAGCCCGCCTTCGAAGGCCTGGGCGGTCAGCGCCGCCAGGGGCAGGAGGACGATCAGGCTCAGATAGAGCCCGACCGTCCCCCGGCCGAGGCCGGCGCCGACCCCGGGCAGGCGGAGGCCCGCCCGGGGTGCTGGTGCTGATGTTGCGCTTGCCGGGTGCGCGGACATCAGCCGGAGGTGGAGACTCCGAGTTCGGTCTCGATCTTGGCGACCGAGCCGGTTTCGTCATCGAAGAACTCGTCGTTGACCTTGCTCCAGCCGCCGAACTGGCTGATCTTGAACAGTTCCTTCGGGGTCGGGAACTGCTTCGCGTCGACCAGCTTCGGGTTGACCGGGCGGTAGCCGTTTTCGGCCCAGATTTCCTGGCCTTCGTCGGACCAGATGAACTTGAGGAAATCCTGCGCCGCCGGCTCCGGCGCGTCTTTGGTGACCGCGATCGGCGTTTCGATCAGGATGGTCGAGGGCGGCACGACGTACTCGAGGTCTTCGCCCTCCTCTTCGGCCTTGATCGCCTCGTTCTCGTAGCCGAGCAGGACGTCGCCCTCGCCCTGGGTGAAGGCCGCCAGCGCGTCGCGGGCGCTGCCCGGCTGCGCCACCGTCTTTTCAAGCAGCGTCTTGACGCCGGCGAGGGCCTCGTCGGGTGACTTGCCCTCGTTGATCAGGGTGCCGTAGACGGCCATGATGTTCCAGCGCGCGGCGCCGGAGCTGAACGGGTTCGGGGTGACCACGTCGACGTCCTTGCTGAGCACGTCGTCGAGCGTCTGGATTCCCTCCGGGTTGCCCTTGCGGACGCTGATCACGACGACCGAGTCCTGGGCGATGCCGCCGTAGGGCTGCTTGTCCCAGTTCTTGGCGACGAGTCCTCCTTCTTCGACCAGCCGTTCCATGTCGCCGGCCTGGGCGAAGTGGACGACCGCGGCCGGCTGACCGGCGACGACGGCGCGGCTCTGGTCACCGGAGGCGCCGAAGGAGTTGCTGAAGCTGACGCCGCTGCCCGCGGAGGTCTTTTCGAACGCCGGCTCCAGGTCTTCCTGGTAGACGGCTTCGGGCGTGGAGTAGCCGACCACGTCGAGCTTGCCTCCGCCCGATGCGCCCGAGGAGTCCTCCGAGCTACTGCCACATCCAGCGACGAGAACTGCGATCAAGAGCGCCAAAAGCGCGGCCACGGGGGCCGCTTTAACGCCTCGCCGCCGGGTTACCTTGCGAGCGTTCCGCATAAACGGATTCCTTCCTATGTTGACTAACTTGCTTTTCTGACTGACTTACTTCTAAAAGTGAGCCCGGCAAGGTAGCACATTGTCGATCGGCAAAGTCGTAAAAGCCGATCCGGATCCGCCAATTGCGATTCCGGTGCGCCTTTTCCCTCCTATGAGGGGATAAGGCGCAGCGGAGTCCCGCGCTCAGATCGAGCGGCGACGATGCGGTGGTCCTCGGGGCCGGGGCGCAGGATCAGCACCTCGGCTGGGGCTCGCTGCAGCAGCCAGACCATGTCCTCGCCAGAGAGGCCCGTGTGGCCAGCCGAAGTGGCGGGGACGACCACGCGGTCGAACCGCTCCTCCTCGAGCAGGCGGCGCAGCGCGTGCCGGTAGCTGCGGCCACGCTCGATGCGCGCGTCGACCGGCACGCCCTGGGTGGTCGCCCGCTGTTCGATCGCCTCCAGCATCGACATCGCCTTCGCCGCCTCGCTGGGGATCGCACAATCGAGCGGCAGTTGCTTGGAGACGGCGGCGAGGTAGGCAGGCATCAGGGTCGCGTCCTCGGCCCGGGCCAGGCGCAGTGCCGCGTCAACGGCACGGCGCGAGATCTCGGTGCCGGTGAAGGGCAGGAGGATCTGATGCACCGCCTGGGGGCGCTCGGAGCGCTTGCCGCGCCAGCGCGAGCTGGCGATCAGGTAGCCGCCGAAGAGGCCAAGCAGGAGGGCGATGCCGACCAGGACGTGCTCGATCATCCCCCCTCCTCCCTGCCGCCGCGGTGGGCGACGATGCGCACGTCCACCCCAGCGGGAGTCGCGTTCATCAGGCGCTGGGGAAGCGGCTCGCGCAGGCGGGCCAGGCCCCGTCGCGGCAGCGACTCGCCGACCATCAGGTAGGTGATGCCGCGCTCGCGCACCACCCGTGCGGCCGCGGCGACGAGATCGTCGTGCTCCTCGATCAGCAGCGTCGCGCCCAGTACCGATGCGAGCTGGCGCAGTGCCGTCACCTGCCGCTCGACCTCTCCCTCGATCGGCTTGCCGGGGGGCTTGACCCAGAGCAGGTCGAGGTCGGTGCCGAGCCGCTGCGCCGAGCGCCAGGCGCGACGCACGAGGCGCTGCGAGCTCGGCGCCGGACGGACCAGGGCGAGCAGGCGCTCGCCGACCGCCTGCGGCACCTCGGCGGCGACCCGCTCCTCCTCACGCGTCCCCAGCTGCTCCTCGACCTCGAGGGTCAGCCGCTTGGACTCGACCTCCTCCGCCACCTGGCGCAGGCTGACCTCGCGCAGCGCCGCCAGGTTCTCGATCCGGAAGAAGTTGTCGAGGGCGGCGTCGATGTTCTCGCCCGGGTAGATCTTGCCGGCGCGCAGCCGCGCCACCAGCGCCTCCGGCGTGAGGTCGATCAGGACCACCTCGTCGGCCGTGCCGAGCACCGAGTCCGGAACCGTCTCACGCACCCGCACCCCGGTCAGCTCGGCGACCTGGTCGTTGAGCGACTCGAGGTGCTGGACGTTGACGGTCGAGAAGACGTCGACCCCGGCGGCCAGCACGTCGGCGATGTCCTCGTAGCGCTTCTGATGCTCGAGGCCGGGCGGGTTGGTGTGGGCGAGCTCGTCGATCAGCGCCAGCTCGGGGGCGCGTGCGAGCAGCGCGGGCAGGTCCATCTCCTCGACGCCGACGTCGCGGTAGGTGACGTGACGGCGCGGCACCACCTCGAGGCCACGAGCCTGGTCACTGGTCTCCTGGCGCTTGTGCGGCTCGAGGTAGCCGATCGCGACGTCCCTTCCCGCCGCCGCCTCGGCCCGGCCCTCCTGCAGCATGCGGTAGGTCTTCCCCACGCCAGCCGCCATGCCGAGGAAGATCTTGTAGCGGCCGCGGTCCATGCGCCGCCCCTCAGCCCCCCCGCGTTCCGGTGCGCCTTATACGGCGTATGACCACATAAAGCGCACCGGAAGCCGAGTGTGGGCGGCCCATCGCTAAACCCCCAGCAGGTTGTGGACGACGAGGTCGATCAGCTTGATCCCGACGAAGGGGAGGACGAGCCCGCCGAGGCCGTAGATCAGCAGGTTGCGGCGCAGCAGGCCGGTGGCGCCGATCGGCCTGTAGCGGACGCCGCGCAAGGAGAGCGGGATCAGCAGCGGGATGATCAGCGCGTTGAAGATCACCGCAGAGAGGATCGCCGACTGCGGCGTCCCCAGCGACATCACGTTGAGCGCGTCGAGCGGCCCGCGCTGGCCGGCCAGCGCATAGGTGCTGGCAAACATCGCCGGCAGGATCGCGAAGTACTTGGCGACGTCGTTGGCGATCGAGAAGGTGGTCAGGGCGCCGCGGGTGATCAGCAGCTGCTTGCCGACCTCGACGATCTCGATCAGCTTCGTCGGATTGGAGTCGAGGTCGACCATGTTGCCCGCCTCGCGCGCCGCCTGGGTGCCGGTGTTCATCGCCACGCCGACGTCGGCCTGGGCCAGGGCCGGGGCGTCGTTGGTGCCGTCGCCGGTCATCGCGATCAGGCGGCCGTCCGCCTGCTGCTCCTTGATCAGCTCGAGCTTGCGCTCGGGGGTCGCTTCGGCGAGGAAGTCGTCGACGCCGGCCTCCTCGGCGATCTTGGCCGCGGTGAGGCGGTTGTCACCGGTGACCATGATCGTGCGGATGCCCATCGCCCGCAGCTGGTCGAAGCGCGCCCGCATCCCCTCCTTGACCACGTCCTTGAGGTAGATCACGCCAAGGACCCGCTCGTTTCGGGCGACGGCCAGCGGCGTTCCGCCCTCGCGGCCGATCCGGTCCAGCTGCGCCGCCAGCTCGGCCGGGGCGCGACCACCCTCGGCGGCGACCCAGGCGCCGATCGCGTCGCCGGCGCCCTTGCGCAGGCGGGTGCCGTTGTAGTCGACACCGCTCATTCGCGTCTGCGCGGTGAAGGGAACGAAGCTCGGCTCGTGGCCGGCGAAGTCGTGCTCACGGATGCCGAAGCCCTTGGCGAGGACGACGATCGAGCGCCCCTCGGGCGTCTCGTCGGCGAGCGAGGACATCTGCGCCGCCTCGGCCAGCTCGCCCTCCTCGACGCCGGGCATCGGGACGAACTCAGTCGCCTCGCGGTTGCCGAGCGTGATCGTGCCGGTCTTGTCGAGCAGCAGCACGTCGCAGTCGCCCGAGGCCTCGACCGCGCGGCCGGAGAGGGCGAGGACGTTGCGGCGGACGAGGCGATCCATGCCGGCGATCCCGATCGCCGAGAGCAGAGCGCCGATCGTGGTCGGGATCAGGGCGACCAGCAGCGCGATCAGGGTCACCTCGGAGAGTTCGGTGCCGGCGAAGAGGGCGAAGGGGCGCAGCGAGACGACCACAACGATGAAGACCAGGGTCAGGGCCGCGAGCAGGATCCCGAGCGCGATCTCGTTCGGGGTCTTGCGCCGCGAGGCCCCCTCGACCAGGCCGATCATCCGGTCGAGGAACGACTTGCCCGGCTCCTGGGTGATCTCCACCACGATCCGGTCGGAGAGCACCCGGGTGCCACCGGTGACGGCGCTGCGGTCGCCGCCGGCCTCGCGGATCACCGGCGCCGACTCGCCGGTGATAGCAGACTCGTCGACCGAGGCGATGCCCTCGATCACGGTGCCGTCGCCGGGGATCGTCTCCCCTGCCTCGACCACGACGACGTCGCCGCGGATCAGCTCCGCGGCCGGCTTCTCACCGCCGTCGCGCAGGAGAGCGGTCGTCTCGGTCCGCATCGCCCGCAGGCTCGCCGCCTGGGCGCGGCCGCGGCCCTCGGCCAGCGCCTCGGCGAGGTTGGCGAAGACGACGGTCAGCCAGAGCCAGAGGGAGACGCTGAAGCTGAACCAGGCAGCCTCGTTCCCGCCGCCGAGCGGCCTGCCGCCGAAGACCTGGATCAGCCAGGCAACGGTGGTGATCAGGGCGCCAATCTCGACCACGAACATGACCGGGTTGCGGACCTGGACACGGGGGTCGAGCTTGCGCAGCGACTCGATCAGCGCCGGGCGCAGGATCTCTGGGCCGAGGAGGGAGCGAGCTTTGCTCTCGGCGCTCATCTCAGCGGCGCCTCGCGATCGAGCGCGATGTTGATCCGCAGGACGTTGACGCCTGGCTCTCCAAGCAGGCCGAGGGAGCGTCCGTCGGTGTAGTCGGAGATCAGCTCGTCGACCTGCGTGAGCGGAAGTTTCCGCACCGCGGCGATCCGGTGGGCTTGGATCCAGGCGTTGGCCTGCGAGATGTGGGGGTCGACCCCCGACGCCGATTCGGTCACCGCATCGACGGGGACCCCCCGCCGACGGGACTCAAAGCGATCTATATCTCCACTTTGAGTCCCGTCGGCCCGAAGTTCGGGGTCGTAGGGGGCCTCGCGCTCGAGGTAGGCGGCTAGGTTTGCTCGCACCGCTTCGCGCGCTTCGACGCTGTTGGGGCCGAGGTTGGAGAAGTAGGTGGCGTCGGCCGAGTAGCCGGTGGCCGAGGGCCGCGACTGGAAATAGGCGGAGTGGCCCTCGAAGTCCTGGCCGATCAGGCTCGAGCCGACGACCCTGCCGTTCACCGTCACCTTCGAGCCGTTTGCCTTGCCGGGAAAGGCGACCTGGGCGATACCGGTGATCGCCAGCGGGTAGGCGAGGCCGAGGAAGATCGTCATCGCGACGACGGCGAGCAGCGACGTGATCAGGTCCCTCTTCATCAGAAGAGCCTCGAGGTCAGGCTCTGGGCGACCGGCCCGAGCAAGAGGGCGGGGAAGAAGGTGAGGGCGCCAACGAGGATCACGACGCCGACGAGGAGGAAGACGAAGGTCGGGTTGTCGGTGCGCATCGTTCCCAGGCCGGGCGGCGAGACCTTCTTGCCGGCCAGCGCCCCGGCGATCGCGAGGACGAAGAGGATCGGCAGAAAGCGGGCGCCGACCATGACGGCGGCGCCGAGCAGGTCGGCGAAGCTGATCCCGTAGGCGCCGACATTGCCGGGAGCGTGGGGCTGGACGAAACCCGTGTAGCCGGCGAAGGCAGAACCGTTGTTGTTGGCCTGGGAGAGGTAGGCGTAGAGGTTCTCCGAGAACCCCTGGGGATTGACGCCGGCGAAGAGCGAGCGCTTGCCCAGGGTCGTCGCCGAGGCGAGGCCGGAGGAGAGCAGCACGACCAGCGGCGTCAGCAGCACCCCGAGCGAGACCAGCTTGATCTCGCGCGCCTGGATCTTCTTGCCCAGGTACTCCGGCGTGCGGCCGACCATCAGGCCGCCGATGAAGACCGCCAGCAGCACATAGAGCAGCATCGAGTAGAGGCCGGCACCGACTCCACCGAAGATCACCTCGCTGAAGCCGAGGTTGGCGAACGGCACCGCCCCGCCGAGCCCGCTCAGCGACTCGAACGCCGCGTTGACCGCGCCGCAGGAGGTGACCGTCGTCACCGCCGTCCATAGCGACGAGTTGGCGATCCCGAAGCGCTGCTCCTTGCCCTCGAGGTTGCCGCCGGTGGAGCCGTCGAAGGCATGGGTGTGGAGGCCCGCCAGATGCTGGGCCGGGGTCCCGTGCTGCTCGGCGATGTAGACGACGACCACGCCGGCGACGAAGAGGACAAACATCGCCGCGAAGATCGCCCAGCCCTGGCGCTGGCTGCCGATCATGCGACCGTAGGTGTAGGTGAGGCCGGCCGGGATGACGAGGATCAGCAGCAGCTCGAAGAAGTTGGTCAGGCCACTCGGATTCTCGAACGGCATCGCCGAATTGACGTTGAAGAAGCCACCGCCGTTGGTCCCCAGCTCCTTGATCACCTCCTGCGAGGCGACCGGTCCCTGGGCCAGGGTGTGGGTGCCGCCGGCCAGGGTGTGGATCACCGTGTAGTCGCCGAGGTTCTGGATCACTCCCTGGGAGACGAGGAAGAGCGCGCCGACGATCGAGACCGGCAGCAGGATGTAGAGCAGGATCCGAACCAGGTCCTGCCAGAAGTTGCCGATCTCCCGGCCGCTGCGGGCAACGATTCCTCGGATCAGGGCAACGAGGACCGCGATCCCAACCGCGGCCGAGACGAAGTTCTGCACCGTCAGCCCAGCCATCTGGGCGAAGTAGGTGAGCGTGGTCTCGCCACCGTAGTACTGCCAGTTGGTGTTGGTGATGAAGGAGGAGGTGGTGTTGAAGCTGAGGTCCCAAGGCGCCGAGTGGAAGCCCTGCGGATTGAACGGCTGGGCCCCCTGGGTGCGCAGAATCAAATACAGCGCGATCCAGGAGAGCAGCGAGAAGACGATCAGGCTGCGGGCGTAGCCCTTCCAGTCCTGCCCTTCGTCGGGCCGCACACGCAGCACCCTGTAGGTGAGGCGCTCGATTGGCCCGACGACGGGGGACAGGAAGACCCGCTGGTCGGTGAAGACGCGCGCCATGTAGATGCCGACCGGCCTGACCAGCGCGACCAGGACGGCGACGAAGACGGCGATCTGCAACCACCCCTGCCACATCAGAGGTTCTCCCCCCGCAGCAGCGCGTAGATCAGGTAGGCACAGACCAGCGCCGAGACGACCAGGCCAAAGAAGTCGGCCCCGGTGAACGCGGCAAGCGGCAGTGCGCTCATATCCGGTCGATCAGCTCGATCGCCCAGTAGAGGAGCCCGAAGAGCCCGACCGCGAGCGCTACCGAGAGAAGGTCGGCGGCCGGACTACCGCCCCCAGGAAAGATGTCGGCGAGAACGGACAAGACCCACCGATAGTGCCCCCGCCCCCATCAAGCCCGCATGAAGAAACCCCCACGGGTATACAGATTCCATAAAGACCGCTGACTTCGCCTTTTCTAGGCCATATGGACGGAAAAAGACGAAGTCAGCACTACGCGGCGAAGCGGTAGCCGACGCCCGGGTCCGTTCTTATGTAGCGGGGGCCTGCTGGGGGCTCGATCTTGCGGCGCAGGTTGGCGACGTGGGCGCGCAGGACCTGGATGTCGTCGGCGTACTCGATGCCCCAGACCTCGACCAGCAGCGAGCGGTGTGTCATCAGGCGGCCGCGGTTCTGGGCCAGCGCCCGCAGCAGCTCGAACTCGGTCGGGGTCAGGTGGACCGGCTCTCCCCCGCGGCGAACCGTCCGCCCCGCGAGGTCGATCTCGAGCCCCTCGGCGACGATCGTCGGTTCCGACCCCTCCGGCCTCGCCCGCCGCAGCACAGCCTCGAGCCGCGCCACCAGCTCGGGCGGCCCGAAGGGCTTGGTCACGTAGTCGTCGGCGCCGGCGGCGAGGGCGCGCACCTTCGCCTCCTCCTCGCCCACCGCCGAGAGCACGATGATCGGCATCTCGCTCCACTCGCGCAGGCGCTCGGTCACCTCGACGCCGTCGATGTCGGGCAGCATCAGGTCGATGATCGCTGCGGCCGGCGGCTTCACCGCGGCCAGATCGAGTGCCTCCTCGCCAGTGCTGGCCGGCACCGCCTCGTAGCCGGCATCGCGGAGGATCACCTTGAGCGCACGCAGGATCTGAGCCTCGTCATCGCAGACGAGCACCCGCGCCGGGCCGCTCATCCAACGACCTCCCGGGATTGCATCGAGACGACGAAGCTGCTGCCCTGCCCCGGTAGCGACTCGACCGCGATCTCGCCATCGTTGGCCTCGACGAAGCCCTTGGCGATGGCCAGACCCAGCCCTGTCCCCTCCTGGGCGCCGTTGGCCGCGCCGCCCTGAAACGGCTCGAAGATCCGCTGCCACTCGCTCTCCGGGATGCCGGGACCCTTGTCGACCACCCGCAGGATGACCCTGTCACCGATCAGCCTCGACTTGACCAGCACCGGCCTGCCGCCGCCGTGCCGAATCGCGTTCTCGATCAGGTTGGCGAAGGCGCGCTCGAGCTGAGCGGCGTCGGCTTCGACCATCGGCAGGTCACGGTCGATCGCCAGCCGCACCAAATCAGGCCGCACCGTCCCCTCGCGGGCGGCATCGAGCACCTCGGCGAGGTCGACCGGCTCACGGTGCGGCTCGGCCTTCCCGGCCTCGAGCCGGGACATGTCGAGCAGGTTCTCGACCAGGCGCGAGAGCCGCTCGCCACCGGCGACGATCGCCTCGCTGAGCTCCGCCCGCTCCTCGGGCGTGGCCGTCGCTGAGCCGAGCGCCGCCCCGCTGGCGATGATCGAGGTGAGCGGAGTGCGCAGGTCGTGCGAGATCGAGCGCAGCAGCGCCGTCTTCAGCTCGTCGCTGCGGCGCAGCGCCTCCGCCTCGACCATCTCCGCCTGCATCCGGTCGCGCTCGCGCGAGAGAGCCGCGAGCTCCTCCAGCGCCCGGTCGGCCTGGGCGCGCCGCCGCTCGGCCTCGAGCGCCTGCGCCCGCGCCAGGCCAGCGACGGTGCTGCTGATCGCCGCGACGATGACGAAGGCCAGGAGCGCCACCCAGTTCTCTTCGTCGGCGATCGTGAATCGGTGCAGCGGCGGAAGCTGGAAGAAGTTGAAGGCGACGGCGCTTGCCACCGAGGCAAGCAGGCCGAGTCGCAGCCCCCAGACGATTGAGATCAGCAGGATCGCCGGCAGGTAGACGACGACGAGCGAGGCCACGGGAGCGACCGACTTCAGCGGGTAGACGGCCAGCGTGCCCGCCGTCACCGCGGCAAGCGTCGCCAGCAGCCCGAGCCAGCTCGCCGGCGGCTCGCCGCTCAGTCCAAGCCGAAATCGGCGCGGAGCCATTTCACCAGGTTAGGGCGGGATCAGCCAGGGCTGACGCCGCCACCCACGGACGGCGGTGGCGCCGGAGTGGCTTCGGGCGCCGGTTCTGGAGCGGCTTCGGGGGCGGCTTCGGCTTCCGGGGCCGCTTCCTGATCTTCGCCCTGCCCCTGCTTCGAGGGCTTTTCCGTCGTTTCTTCTTCTTCTTCGCCGTATTCGTATTCGTATTCGCCTTCGCTCGAGTACGAGGAGGACGAGGCGTGGTCGCTGTCGAGGCCGGAGAGTTCGGGCAGCGCGGTCGGTTCGGGGAATTCGGGGCAGTCGCCGGCGACTGCGGCTTCCATGTAGGAGCGCCAGATCGGCCCCGCCGTCGGCCCGCCGAAGCCGGTCGCTTCGCGCGACTGCGGATGGCCGACCCAGACGGCGGTCGAGTAGAGCGGCGTGTAGCCGACGAACCAGGCGTCTGAAAGGTCCTCCGAGGTGCCGGTCTTGCCGGCCTCGGCGCCACAGCCCATGTAGGTGTAGCCGGCCCCGGTCCCCTGCGTGATCACTCCCTCCAGGAGCCTGGTCACTTCGTAGGCCTGGCCCTCGGTCAGCACCCGATCGCCCGAATCCGGGTCGGTTTCCTCGACCTTGCCCCCCGGGAACTCGACCCGGCTGATCGCGGTCGGGTCGTGGTGGATGCCGCCGCTGGCGAGGGTCGCGTAGCCATCCGCCTGTTCGAGCGGCGTGACGCCGATCGCGAGACCGCCGATCGCCTCCGCCGGTACCGATTCGAGCGGCGCTTCGATGCCCATTTCGTGGGCGGTCTGGGTGACGTTCTCAGGGCCGACGTCGAGGTCGAGCTGGGCGAAGATGACGTTGACCGAGTCCCAGGTCGCCGCGTCGAGCGACATCGTGCCGCCACCGGGCTCGGCGTTGTTGACCGTCCAGGTCCCGCCACCGGGAACATCGAGCGTCATTGGCGAGGTGCCGTTGTAATAGGTGGTGTCGGGGTCGATGCCCTGCTTGATCGCGGTCGCGAGCACGTAGGTCTTGAACGACGACCCGGGCTGGCGGTGTGCCTGCCAGGCGTAGTTGAATTCGTTTTCGCTTTCGAACCCTTCGGTCGAGGCAAGGGCGACGATCTCGCCGGTCGAGGGATCGACCGAGGCGAGGCCCGCCGCAGGACCGCCTTCGGCGTAACAGACGCTGCAGGAGTCGACGGCTTCCTGCGCCCGTTCCTGCAGTTCGGGGTCGATCGTCGTGTAGGCTTTGAGGCCGCCCTGGCGAACGGTGTTGATCCCGTATTTGTCGATCAGCTCCTGCTGGACGAGGTCGAAGAGGAAGGGGTCGCGGATCACCCTGTACTTGTGCCCGGGGCTGAGGTCGAGGCCGCTGTGCAGCGCTTCGCGGTATTCGGCGCCATCGATGTAGTCCTGCTCGTGCATCGCGGCCAGCACCTCGTTGCGGCGCTGCAATGCCGCGTGTGGGTCGAGGAACGGGTTGTATTCGGAGGGTGCCTGCGGCAACCCGGCGATCAGCGCCGATTCGGTCAGTTCGAGATCCTTCGCCGGCTTGCCGAAGTAGGTCTGCGCCGCCGCCTCGACCCCCACCGCGGTCTCCCCTTCGACCGTCCCGTACGGCGCCGTGTTGAGGTAGGCGGTGAGGATCCAGTCCTTCGAGTGCGCTTCCTCCATCTCGTAGGCAAGGTGCGCTTCGATCAGCTTTCGCTTGATCGTCTCCTGCGGGTTCTGGATGTAGAGGTTGCGGACCAGCTGCTGGGTGATCGTCGAGGCGCCCTGTACCGGCTTGCCACCGGCGAGCAGGTCCTTCCAGGCGGCGCGGGCGATCCCGGTCGGGTCAAGGGCGCCGTGGTTGAAGTAGTTCTTGTCCTCGATCGCGACCGTCGCGTCGCGAAGCGTCTGCGGCATCCCCCGTTCGGGCACCGGCTGGCGGATGTTTTCGGCCTGGATGAAGCCGATCAGGCTGCCGTCGGCAGCGTAGATCGCCGAGGAGCGGCCCTTCTGCACCGGTTTGAGAGTGGATAGCGGCGGCGCCGACTCGTAGACGTCAACCGCCCAGCTTCCGGCCACTCCACCCGCGATCACGCCCATGGCGAGCAAGATCCCCAGCGGGATCGTCACCTTCTTCCACTTCGAGGTATGCGACCTGCGTCTCCGCCGTCGCGTCCGGCGTGCCATTCGGCTGCAAATTGTAGGGAGGCCGGTAGCCTTGGTCGCGAATGACGACCTTCCTGCACACCTGCTACCGAATCGGCGACATCGACCGCTCGGTCGCCTTCTACAAGAAGATCGGCTTCGAAGAGTCCGGCCGCATGCCGATCGGCGACGAGGCGATCAACGTCTTCATGAACCTGCCCGGCGAGAACCCGGTCCTGGAGCTGACCTACAACCACGGCGTGACGGGCTACGAGCACGGCACCGGCTACAACCACATAGCCCTCATGGTCGACGACCTCGACGCCACCCTCGAGAGCCTCGCCGCCGACGGCATCGAGCCCGAAAAGCCCCCCTACCGCCCCGGCGGCCGCACCGAGGGCCACATGATCTGCTTCCTCCGCGACCCCGATGGGTACCGCATCGAGCTGATCGGCGCGTAAGCAGACCGCGCGCGGCCCAGAAGTGTCGTAACCGCGCTCGAGTTTGCGGTGTATCTATCTCGTAACTATCCGCATTATCTCCTTAGGAGGAAGAGATGGAGATGGTCAAGCGGTTTGAGCCCGTCGCCCTGCTGCTGATGGTGATCGGCGCTCTCAACTGGGGGATGGTCGGGCTGTTCGACACGAACGTGATCTCGGACGTCTTCGGGAGCGGCACGCTCACCGACATCGTCTACGTCGTGGTCGGCGTCTGCGGCCTCCTCTACATCCCGAGGCTGCTCGACAGCCTCCACATCGGCGACCACACGCCGCACGTTCGCGGCACCTGAGCGGCAACGCCGAGCCTCATCCAGACCGGGCCCGCAACGGGCCCGGTCTCGTTTTGCCTACGGCACGACCTCGAACTGGGCCATCAGGCCATGGTCCTCGTGGTCGAGCATGTGGCAGTGGATGACGAACTTGCCGGTGTAGTCGACGAAACGGCCGGCGACGAGGATGCGTTCGCGGGGGTAGACGAAGAAGGTCTCCTTGAGGCAGTCTCCCCAGGAT
>Ga0190274_10000660_pt1 | contig 20210 bp, 19 predicted proteins | sample Popmic531T_FD_133002 | JGI IMG/M metagenome (GOLD analysis project Ga0190274, IMG submission 133002) | Populus adjacent soil microbial communities from riparian zone of Yellowstone River, Montana, USA - 531 T | ecosystem: Environmental > Terrestrial > Soil > Riparian zone | place: USA: Montana... | reverse complement strand
TCGTGATCAGAACCGGACCCTCGCTCATCCCAACAGTGTGCCTGGCGATGGCGCATCGCGTCGATCGACGTTTCTCTGAACCCGCTCGACTGCACGAGCCGCTCTACGCGTAGACCAAGGTGGACCGGAAGCCGGCGCAAGGCCGGAATCAACCTCAACTTTGACCTCACCCTGCTCCAGGGCTTGCCCCCAGGCCGTTTTCGCCGACTTCGAGGTCTCCCAAAACCGCGAAATCCCGCTTTACAAGCGGATTGCGTAGAGCGCGCCAGACAGGATTCGAACCTGTGACCTTCGGTTTCGTAGGCTGGGAGTTCGGCCCGGGCTAGAGCGGTTTGCGGCGGGTCTGTGACCGCGATGCAACCAGACCCAGCCTAGAACTGCAGCTCCACCTCGACCTCGGCCTCCAACTGAACAAAGAGTTCAACGCTCTCCTCAGCCTCAACGGAAATTGCCAAGGCATAGGGCTGTGGCTCCGACTCCTTAGGCATCCATTTATCGAAGCTCTTGACGATCAAGTACCAATCGTCGTGGAATTTTTCGCGTGGCCGCTGAGAGCTAGCCCATCTGGCCATCTGGTTCGCGCCCTTGCTCCGGGCGGTTCTGGTTGGCCGCAGACCGGGTTCGTAGTCAGTGAGCTTTGCTCCCTCCGGAGCTTCGAGGTCAGCGGCAGCTAGGTCGAAGACGGCGTCAAGATCAATTGCTCGTACAAGCTGGAAATCCATCTCGAACGCCAGATAGTCGAAGCGTCTGTGTCGGACGGGTGGTGAGAAGGCTAGACCGATGGTCACTTGATGCGGACCTTTAACGTGGGTGAATGCTTCGGTCATTGGAATTCGGTAGACGTGGAAGTCTTCAGGTCTGAGGGACTCCTCCGCCAACAAAACGACGCGGTTGTCATCCGAAAATGCACATCGCTCCCAGCTAAGCTCGCCAAATCCACAGAGCGCGTGCATTCGACTCTCTGCCTCATTGGCGTAGCGTCCTTCAAAGTGAGCCTTGGTCTCGGGACCATGAGCAGCCGCTTGAAGCATCAGCGCGCGTAGGGCGTTTGCACTCAGGTTTGGGTAGCGGGTCGTCAAGCGTCCCGCAACGTTCGTTACCGCCGGCGCAGCAAAGCTCGTCCCGACTGCGCCCTCAAAGAGTCTGTCGGGGTATTTACCAGAGGTCGAGATGACCTCAATCGCCGGATCACGCTGAAGCGATTTCGACATACGGTCGTAGCGACGGTTCCCGCCGTCCGCGACGAACTCTGGCTTGATCGCGTTACGCACCCCGGGGCCTCGCGTCGTGTAGGGAGCGGGTCCGTTGCTCTCAGCAACGGCGATAGCGTCAAGAGTTGATCCAATAGACCTCTCGCTGAGTCCGTCGGACGCAGCGATAGCTCCAACCGTCAGTGGAGTGGAAGCCTGGGCAGGATCAAGAATCGTCGGCCCATTCTCCTGCAGGTAGTCCGGCCACCGCTCGTGATCAATTAGGGACTCGTTCAGGTTGCCCGCCGACACGACAATGACAAGGTCAAAACGTCGCGCAAGGGAGTCAAGCTCGGCGGCCAACGAGGACGACTTGCCTCCACCGAAGGGGTTATCGGAATCCCCGACCGAGAGGTTGATCACGCGAACCTGCCAGCTTTCGGCTAGATACTCAACTGCCTCAGAGATCGCTTTCACCCAGTTGACAGCTTCCGGCACCTCCGCATCTCCATCAAGAATTCGAACGCTCGCAAGCCAGAACTCCGGCTCGAACTCTCCAGCGTGGGCAGCAGCCAGGACGCTTCCGTAGAGCGCAAGGCCAGCTACCAGAGTTCCGTGCCCGTGCTCATCCTCGCCTTGCTCACCGAACTCTGGATGGAGCGCGACTGCCTCCGCTACTGCCGCCTCCAGTAGAGGGTGCCCCGACAATAAGCCTGAGTCGATGACCCCGACAACCGGCGCATCGCCAGGCGGCTCAGACACATCCTCGTACTGTTCAATGTCTTGTAGATCCGCAAGCTCCCCTCGCCCAAGCAACGGCCGGGGAACGACGTCCATCGCAGCCACTTGGTCCAGTTTCGCAAGAGCGCGTATAACGGCCCCATTTCCTCGGATGCGGGCCAAAGCAAGGCCTGCGCGGCGATTCACGTACTCGTCCAGCAACTCCCCTCCCATCTCCTCCGCTCGCTCGGCCGCTTCGCCCATCCACTCTTCTCGCGTTACTTGGTCGCTGGAAAACCAGAACTCAACGTCGAAGGGTCGAGCCTGGCTCTCGTCCTCCTCTAGCGCCTCTTTCAACCGACCGCTCATTCGGTCTTCTGGCTCGGTAAAGCGGAATCGCTGTATTGCGTCGAAGAAGCCCTCGTGCGGGGCGGTCGGCTCCGTCTCACCATCCCCATCCTCGCGAGGCTGTGGCGCACCCGGTCCCTCGGCGTATGCGCTTAGGCGTTCGCGAAAAAGGTCGAGGTTCTCTCCATCGGCGAAAACAATGACGGCGTGAGCATCTCCGGAATCGAGAACGGTTAACCCACTGCGTCGCCATTCCTCATCGCTGACGCGCCGGTGCAGATCAAATCTTAGGATGAACTTTGGATCGAAATCCGTAACTTCATCGCGCTTGCGGTGAAACTCCGCAACCGACTCCACTGCCGCAGAGTCGAGGTCACCTGCGTGTCCACTGAAATCGTCGTATTGACGATCCGGTCGAAAGCTGGACCGGACTTTCTGGCGACGTTTAGGCGGTCGCTGGACCCGGGTTAGCGAAAGATGCTCGTTCTCTGCCATTTGTTGCTATTTGATTCCTTCTCTGAGCTGCGTCGGCGGCAGCTATCAGCTCGTCCAAAGTAAGAGGACGCCGAGCATCATGCAACAAATGGGAACGATACGAGTCTTCGACGACTTGCGACACCTCAGCCTGGGTAAGACCTTTGCAAGCGCTGGCAGCCGCCTCAACGTTGAAGCCACTCTCCCTTTTTATGGATCGAAGCTTCAGTCGCATCAAGTCCCTCAGTTCGTGAACTGAGGGGGGATCGAACTGCAGGACTATTGAGAAGCGCCGCCAGACTGCCGAATCAACAAGATCTGGATGATTGGTAGCCGCGACCAAGATGCTTGGACCAAGGAAATTATCGAGCTGCTGCAGAAATGCGGTAACCACGCGCTTTAGCTCCCCGTGATCCGTTCTCTCGGCGCGCTCCTTACCTATGGCATCAAACTCATCAAAGAGCACAACCCAAGGCTCGCGCGAGGCCGCTTCAAAGATCGAGGAGAGGTTCTTAGAGGTATCCCCGAGAAACGACGACACGACCGTTGAAAGGTTGACCACCGCAAACTCGCGATCAAGCTCCCGGGCGAGCGCCTCAGCGGTCGCGGACTTCCCACAGCCCGGCGGCCCCGTAAATAGAAGCGTGCGCCTCGGCGCAACGCCATGTCGGACCAGAAAGTCTTCCTTCTGCAGCTCTAGCTGCAGCTCCGCGAAGATTTTTGCGTGATGGTCTGGGAGGAGGAGATCCTCGAATCCAAGAAACGGATCGCGGAGCTGGAGGAGATCGAGCTCCCCTCTTGCCCTAGGCAACGTTCGCAAGCGTTGCTGGGAGGCGCTAGCCGCCCTCGGACGGCCGGGACGCACAGCACTTCTTCCCAGATTTGCAGATGCTTTTGCCACAGCGGAGCTTCCTAACAATTGGTCGGGTTCTGACCTAGGGTAGTCGCCCGCTCGGAGCCACGCTTCCAGTTCCTGGCCTCTAGCCAATGGCAGACCTCACACGGCTGTGGCTTGCACTTACTGCATGCGTATATCGGGCAAGCATCGTCTCAACGCGATGCCCGGCGATCTCGGCTAGGTCGGCGTCATCGATGCCGGCGGCACGGAGGTGGGTGACATAGCTGTGGCGGCACTCGTGAGGGCGGATATCTAAGCCACTGGCGCGCTGGGTCGGTCGCCAGACGTCGCGATAGAAGTTGCGCTCTCGCCATAAGCGGCCCGTGGGGGTCGAAAAGAGAAAGTCGGAGTCGGAGCCATTGATCTGGATCCGGGCTTCGAGGAGCCAGGCGAGGGTCGCGGGGACGGGGACGTTGCGGCCGGCGTCGATCTCGCCGTGATCGGTCTTGGTGCCCTCGAGGATCTCGCCTTCGTGGGCGGTGCGGCGGATTTGGAGGGTCTCGCCGTCGAAATCTTCGGGACGGAGGGGCAGGACCTCGCCGAGCCGCAGGCCGGTGTCGGTGAAGACGCGGATCATCGCCTCGTAGTCGCCGGCAGCCTCGGCGAAGGCGTGCATCTGCTCGAAGGTGAAGACGCGGATCGGGCGGGGCTTTTTCTGAGCGCGAGGGTCGCTGGCTCTGATCCTCACTCCCTTGAAGGGATTGAGGTCGCAGACTTCATCGGTGATCGCGTCCTCCACCATTGCGGAGAGCGAGCGGAGGATGCCAACAGCTCCGGTAGTCGCTCGGCCTTGGACGCGGAGCATGTGGTCGACTAGGGCGAGGGCGTGGCGGCGGCGCAGCTCGCGCAGCGGCCAATCCTTCAGGGGGATGGCCTCGACTTCCACGTCGGTGACGCGGCTGATCCGATGCTCGTTGGTGGTATTGGTCCGCTCCGCGCGGGGGTGGCGGTCGGTCCAGTTCTCGAAGTAGGCCCCGAGCGTGTCGGGGCGATCCGAGAGGCCATATGCCTCCTCGATGGCCTTCTGCGCTTCGCCCTTTCTGCGAAAAGTGCCCTTGCCGCGATTCCACGAGGGCTTGGCGATGTGACGTTTGCCATCCCGCCCCGTGTAGCGCGCCAGCCACACGATCTCGCCGGAGGGGTTGCGGCGCTTGATCGGGGACTCGTGCCTCATGCGGACTCGTCCCGATGGCGAGAGAGAAAAGTGTCCACGTCGGCGGGGTCGATCCGCCTCGCGGCGCCGAGCTTGTAGCTGGGCAGTTGACCTCGCCTGATCCAGTTGCGAATAGTGCGATCCGAGACCGCGAGATAGGCGGCGAGGCTGCGCTCGGTGAAGAAGGTGACCTCCCTGTCCTTCCCTTCCATGCCTCTTACGTCTGCTGGCGAGGCAGAACGCCCCCGGAAATTCCTCTGCGTTCCTCTGGGACCGCTCCTCGGACGGCCCTCCCCACCCGCCAAACGCGCGGCGCAGCCGCGCCAAAATAGGCGGTTGGGAGGCCAACCGAAGGTCAAATCACCTGAAATGACGACCGGTGCCGTCTCAGGCACGAAAAGCGAACGCCTGTTCGGGTTCATAATGTGTCGGGGGTCGAGGTTGGTGCAGCGGAGGGGTTCAAATCTCGTCGTCCTCCGAAAAATGGAAGCTGCCGATCTCCAACGTGGGCGGCTTCCAGGAGATACCTCTCAGAAGCGTGCCGATAGGTAGTTCGAGGGTCGCTGCGAGCCTTACGGCGGAATCGAGGCGGGGCGCCCGCTCACCCCGCTCCAACTGCCCCACCGCCGTCCGATGCAGGGAAGCCTGAAAGCCAAGCTCCTCCTGACTGAGGCCCGCCTGTTCGCGCGCTCGTGCGAGGTTCAGACCAAAGAGACGCGCGAACTCTGAAGAAGGGGCGGCTTTCCCTTGGACCATTGCTAGACCCCCTCCCCGAGGATCTCGTTGAAGCGAAGGGCCGCCCGCGTCGGCAGCACCGCGCCCTCGCCACGAAAGAGCAGGCCGACCCCGATCAACTCGCGTACCGCGCGTTCGATCCGGTCCCCTTCAGAGAAGTCGGCCGATCCGGCGGTTATCTCTCGGATCAACTCCAGGAGCCGCAGGTGCGTCGGATAGATGGTCAGGACATGAATCAGGACGACGCCCTGGTCGTGGAGATCCTGGGTGGCGGTCGAGGCGCGGTCATCATCGCTCGCGCCTTTAGGCTTGTTGTGCATGGGAGCTAATCCCTCCTGTGCCATGCCCCCGGCTGTTTGCGCAGCGCGGGGGCGCTTTTATGGATCGGGAGAGGGTAGCAGGGTTCGTATACCCCCCTCTACGGATTCTGAGCTAGTCCCTACGAAGGATCTGGGCAACGCGGGTGAAATGGAGGCCGGTCTCCTTGGCTATGTCACGCATCGACAGGCCCGCGTCTCGCGCCTGCTCGAAGCTCTCCCGGCGCGCCTCGCGGAGCCGCTCCAGCTTGTCCTGCGCCCGCTCGAAATCGGATTGGGCGCGGCGCACGGCTTTCCGTGCTTTGGCCTCGGTCTGGTCCGCCATCTCGGGCACCCTATTCGCCTCGGGGAATGAGACCAATTTGTGACCACGACCATCCGGAACGCCCCGGAATCGGCTGGCAGCGGTTGGAACGCCGAAATCACTTGAAGCCGAGGATCGGGCTCTGGACCGGGCAATACCCGGCACCGGCAGGAACGACGAGGAGCGCGCCAGACAGGATTCGAACCTGTGACCTTCGGTTTCGTAGACCGACGCTCTATCCAACTGAGCTACTGGCGCAAGATCGGGGCCGGGCGACCCCGAGCGGGCGATTCTAGGGGTTCGGCAGAGTAGCTAGGCGACGGCCGGCTTGTTGAGGCGAACGTGCCAGCGGACGGTGGCGGTGGCGACGCGGGTACCGCCGGCATCGGCAAGGGCGACCTCGCAGGGGAACTCGACCTTGCCCTCGCGATCGAGGGTGGCGAGGGCCTCGTCTTTGGACATGCCGAGCGTCGCGGTGGCGGAAATCGGGCCCTTGGCGATCTTCTCGTAGGCGATCTCGGCGCTGCGGGCGAGCGGCGTGACGTCGCCCATACGCTCGGCGAAGGCGCCGACGAAGGCCGCCCCGGACGCCGTCTCGGCGGCGGTGAAGAGAGCGCCCGCGTGCTGGGAGCCGACGTGGTTGGTCAGCTCCTGGCGCTCGGGCAGGACGACGACGGCCTTGCCCTCGGCGACGCTGACGATCTCCAGACCGACGTACCCGGCAAACGGCACCGCCTGAGTCAGCCCCGCCGCGATGGCATCGAACTCGGTCACGGCCCGGACCCTACCCGGCACGGGGGTCGACGGGCCGATATGTCGGCCCAGGCTCGACATATCGGCCCGTCGGCGGGCTGTTAGCGGCCTTGGAACTTGGCGTGGCCGGGGCCCTCGGCGAGGAAGGTTTTGACGGCGTTCTGGAGGTCCTCGGTGGCGAAGAGGTCGGCGGCTTCGGTGCGAACGGCCTCGTCGGCGGCGGGGATGCCGCCTTCCCGGAAGCGGCGGAGGATCTGCTTGGTCATCGCGTGAGCCTTCGTCGGACCCGCCGCCAGCTCCTCGGCGAGGGCACGCGAACGCTGCTCGAACTCACCCGCGGAGAAGATCGTGTTGACGACGCCCCAACGCTCCATCTCCTCGGCGCTGAAGATCTCGCCGCTGATTACGAACTGGCGGGCGCGGCCGCTGCCGGCGCGCTCGGCGAGGCGCTGGGTGCCGCCCATCGACGGCGTCAACCCGACCACTTTCTCGACCAGGCCGAACTTCGCCTTGGGGCTGGCGACGATCAGGTCGCAGGCGAGGGCGATCTCGAACGCCGCGGTCAGGGTCAGCGCGTGGGCGGCGAAGACGATCGGCGCCGGCAGCGCCTCCATCCGGTCGATGAGGTTCAGCAGGCTGTCCCAGAGCGCGCTCCCCTGCTCCGGCGTCAGCCCCTCGAAGACGTGGACGTCGACACCGCCGGAGACGGCGCGACCCTCGGCCCGGGTCAGCAGCGCCCGCGGCGGCGCGGCGGCGACGTCTTCTACCGCCGCCCGGAAGTCGTCGATCATCCGCTGGTCGAAGAGGTTGAGCGGCGGGCTGTCGAGGGTCAGCACGGCGAGGCCGCTGTCCTCGCGCTCCAGTCGGGCCACCGGGCTCATAGCTCCGGCACCCTATGCACCTCGAACAGGTTGGTGCCCAGTTCCTGGCCATCGAGGCCGGCCGTGATCGCCACCAGCTCGCCGGGCGCGGCGATGCCGTGCTTGGCGGCGAGCCCGGCACAGTGGCCGAGCAGGCCGCGCAGCTCGGTCCCGAAGTCGCTCTGCACGGCGGTGACGCCGAACAGCAGGTTGAGCCGGCGCACCGTCTCTATATATGGCGAGATCGCCAGCACCGGCACGTTGGGCCGATGGGCGGAGACGAGGCGGGCGGTGCGCCCGCTGTTGGTCGGCACCACCAGCGCCTTAAGGCCGAGGCGGTAGACCGCGCCGACGGCGCTCTGGGCGACCGAGTCGGCGACGTCCTGGGTGGTTTGGTCGGTGCGGGTGAAGAGCCACTCGCCGTAGCGCAGGTCGGGCTCGGTGGCGCGGGCGATCCGGTCCATCGTCCGCACCGCCTCGACCGGGTTCTGACCGACCGCGGTCTCCTCGGAGAGCATCACCGCGTCGGTGCCGTCGTAGATCGCGTTGGCGACGTCGGTCACCTCGGCCCGGGTCGGGCGGCGCGCGGTCACCATCGAGGCCAGCATCTGGGTCGCCGTGATCGCCGGCTTCGAGGCCTTGCCGGCGGCGCGGATCAACCGCTTCTGCTCGACCGGGACCTGCTCCAGCGGCACTTCGATCCCGAGGTCGCCGCGGGCGACCATGATCCCGCCGGTGGCGACGCGGACGATCTCCTCGGCGTGCTCGGCCGCCTCCTGCTTCTCGATCTTGGCGATCAGGGGGATGCGGGAGTCGAGCTCCCGCAGCCGCGCCGCCACCGGCTCCAGGTCGGCGGCGGTGGAGACGAAGGAGACGGCCAGCAGGTCGACGCCGTTCTCGACCGCGAACTCGACCCAGTCGAGGTCGACGCCGGTGGTCGCCGGCAGGTCGACGCCGCCGGGGATGTTCATGCCCTTGTGGGAGGAGAGGGTCCCTCCCACCTCGATCTCGCAGTCGACGCCCTCGGGCTCGGGGTCGGTGACGCGCAGCCGGATCGCGCCGTCGGCCAGGTAGACGAGTTGGTCCTCCTCGAGATCGGTCACGCCGGGCCAGGAGACCGGGATCGTCTCGCCGTCGCCCTCGACCTCGCGCGGGGTCAGGGTCACGTGCATCCCCGTCTTCAGTTCGGCGAAGTCGTCGCGCAGCGAACCGATCCTCAGCTTCGGCCCCGGCAGGTCGCCGAGGACCGCGACCTCGCGGCCGACTCGCTCGGCGGCGGCGCGGACGTCGGCGATCGTCTGCGCCTGGCGCTCCGGGCCGGAGTGGGAGAAGTTGAGACGGAAGACGTCGGCGCCGGCGGCGATCAACTTCTCGATCGTGGCGGGCTCCCAGCTCGCCGGCCCGATCGTGGCGATGATCTTCGTCCGCCGCCCGAGGTGGCCGCCTGCCTCTGCTGCGGGAGTCGCCTGCATCGCCTGACTGTAGAGGGCGCAAAGCTCGCCGGTCGGCGGGGCCGATGGGCCGAAATGTCGGCCGTGACTCGACATATCGGCCCATCGACCGGGAGTAGCCAGATGGTGACATTGATCTGTGTAGCATTTGGTCGGTGACGCCGAGTGCCACCGGGTCCGATGTGAGCAGCGTCGGCGGCGGCTTGACCGGAGAGGCGGCGGCTTCGCCGGCGGGGCCGCTCGAGCCCACTGCGCTAAACGGTCTCCCAACCCCACCGCGCATCCCGCTGCCGCGGCTGGCGCAATCGCTGCGCTTCAACCAGCGCCAGATCGAGTTCGTCTTCCGCGCTCGTCGCGAGCTCGGCGAGGTCTTCCAGATGCACGGCGCCACCGAGGACGCGGTCGTCGTCACCAGCCATCCCGACCACGTCCGCTCGCTGTTCACCGCCAGCCCCGAGCAGGCGCCCTCGCTGACCGGCGAATCGCCGCTACGGCCGATCGTCGGCCCCGACTCGGTCCTGACCGCGGTCGGACCGCGCCACATGCGCCAGCGCAAACTGCTGCTCCCTCCCTTCCACGGCGAGGCGATCGAGGCCTACACGCAGATGATCTTCGCCGCGACCGAACGTGAGCTCGACAGCTGGCCGCTCGGCAAGCCCTTCGCCCTGGCGCCGCGGATGCAGGCGATCACCCTGGACGTGATCATGGCCGGGATCTTCGGCATCGAGGGCAAGCCGCGGCGCGGCACCCCCGAGCACGGCCTGCGCCAACTGATCCGGCGCCTGGTCGCGGCCTCGACCCGACCAGAGGCGCAGATCACCGAGCTGCTCCACATCGGTCGCGACGAGGCGATCGGGCCGATGAAGGCCGGGCTGGCGCTGCTGGACCGGCAGGTCTTCGCGGTGATCGAGGGACGCCGGCGTGCCCGCGACCTCGACGAGCGTCGCGACGTCCTCTCGCTGCTGCTGCAGGCACGGACCGAGGAGGGCGAGGCTCTGAGCGACAAGGAACTGCGCGACGAGCTGCTGGTCCTGGTCCTCGCCGGACACGAGACGACGGCCAACTCGCTGGCCTGGGCATGGGAGCGCCTGGTCCGCGCGCCCGACGCCCACGAGGCGCTGCGGGACGCGGTCCGCTCCGGCACTAGGGCCGAGGAGCGGATCGAGGCGACGATCGTCGAGGCAATGCGCTCGCGACCGGTGATCCCGCTGATCGGCCGCCGGGTGACGGTGCCCTGGCGGCTCGGGGACTACGCCGTTCCCGCCGGGACGGCGATAACGATGAGCATCCTCCTCGTCCACCACCGCGAGGATCTCTACCCGCAGCCGTTCGAGTTCCGCCCCGAGCGCTGGATCGGTCGCAAGCCCGGCACCTATGAGTGGATCCCGTTCGGGGGCGGCATCCGCCGCTGCCTGGGCGCCGCCCTGGCGATGGCCGAGCAGCGCGTCGTCCTCGAGGCGATGGCACGCCGCCTCGACCTCGAAGCCGACGACCCGGCGCCCGAGCGCGCCCTGCACCGCAACGTGACGATGATCCCCGCCCGCGGGGGCCGCGTAGTGCTGCGTTCACGACGCGACTGAGCGAATCCCTCTCCTCGGCGCCAGCTCGGCATCCGCCTGGACCCCCGGAAACGTCTATCTCGTCGTCAACAACTGGCGCTGCGTGGGCGGCGGCAAGGTGGTCTACGTCGGCGGTGCGGTGGACAACACCTGGACCGGTGGCGACACCGGCGACAACATCATCTATCCACGCGTGCGGATCGGCGTCACTAATATCTTCAACGGCCGGGCGTTCTGCGATCGGCCCTGGTACGACCCCCGGGGCGACTACTGGATCAACGTCATCTGGTGGCAGTTCAAGCCGACCGGAAATCGTCAAACGTTCTGGTACTGAGCAGCCGCTGGAAGCGGAGAGGGAGGGATTCGAACCCTCGAGAGAGCTTGCGCCCCCTACTCGCTTAGCAGGCGAGTGCCTTCAGCCACTCGGCCACCTCTCCGGGCACTTCGGCCTCGATTGTAGGAATTAACGGGGCACGGCGAGGATAGGCTGACGTGGGTGTCGCCTTCACCCGACCAGTCGCACGAGCGGTTCGAGCGGATCTTCGCCGCGGTCGAGGCGCCGTTCGCATTCGTCGACCTCGACGCGATGTGGGCCAACGCCGACGACATGCTAGAGCGGGCCGGGGAGAAGCCGGTCCGCGTCGCCAGCAAGTCGATCCGCTGCCGGGCGCTGCTGGAGGCGATCCTCCAGCGCGACGAGCGCTTCCACGGGCTGATGACCTACACCCTGCCGGAGACCCTCTGGCTCGCCGAGCAGGGGTTCGAGAACCTGCTGCTCGCCTACCCCACCGCCGACGGCGAGGCGCTGGGCGAGCTGGCGCTGCGCTCGGTCGCCCACCCGGCGGGGGCGCCAATCGTGATGGTCGACTGCGTCGAGCACCTCGACGCGATCGAGGCCGTGCTGGGCGCGGCGGCGGCGCCGGTCCGCGTCTGCATCGACGTCGACGCCAGCTGGTGGGCGCTGGGCGGGCGGATCAAGGTCGGGCCGAAGCGCTCGCCGGTGCACACGGTCGAGCAGGCCGTCGCCCTCGCCCGCGAGATCGAGGCGCGACCGCAGATCGAACTCGACGCGCTGATGGCCTACGAGGGTCAGATCGCCGGGGTCGGCGACCGACCGCCGGGGCAGCGCCTGCGCGGCGCCGCGATCCGCTTCATGCAGCGCCGCTCCGCTAGCGAGCTGGCCGCGCGGAGGGCGGCGATCGTCGCCGCCCTGGGCGAGTTCGTCGAGCTCGAGATCGTCAACGGCGGCGGCACCGGCAGCCTCGAGCTGACCGGGGCCGAGGGCGCGGTGACCGAGGTCACCGCCGGCTCCGGCTTCTACGCACCCGCCCTCTTCGATCACTACAGCCGCTTCACCCTCGCCCCCGCCGCCGGCTTCGCGCTGCCGATCGTTCGCAAGCCCGCGGCCGGAGTCGCGACCGCGCTCGGCGGCGGCTACCTCGCCTCGGGCGCCGGCGACCCAGGGCGCCTGCCCGCACCCTGGCTGCCACCGGGACTCGCCCTCGATTCCGAGGAGGGCGCCGGCGAGGTCCAGACCCCCCTGCTCGGCGACGCCGCCGACCTGAACGTGGGCGATCGCGTCTACCTGCGCCACGCCAAGGCCGGCGAGCTCTGCGAGCACTTCAACGCCCTCCACCTGATCGAAGGCGAAGAGATAGTCGACGTCGTCCCCACCTACCGAGGCGACGGCAAGTCCTTCCTATAGGTCGATGGGCCGATAAGTCGAGCCCAGGACGACATATCGGCCCGCCGGCGGGCGGTTAGGGGCCGAGGACTCGCGCGGCGTACTCGTTGGTGAAGGTGCGGGTGGGGTCGAGCTCGTCGCGGGCGCGCTGGAAGTCCTGCCAGGCGGGGTAGCGCGGAGAGAGGGTCGCAGCGGTCTGGAAGTGGCGCTTGCCCCAGTGGGGGCGGCCGCCGTAGGAGTCCATGATCTCCTCGACCGCTTCGAAGTAGGGGCGCCACTCCATGCCGCGATACTGGTGGACGGCGATGTAGGCGGTGTCGCGATCGTGCGAGGGGCTGAGCAGGGCGTCGTCGGCGGCCGCGACGCGCATCTCGATCGGGAAGAAGACCGGATAGCGGTTGGAACGCACCCACTCGATCACCCGCCGCGCCGCCTCCGGGCCGTGCTCGCGCGGCACTCCGTACTCCATCTCGGTGAAGCGGACGCGGCGGTCGTTGGCGAAGACCCGGTCGCTGCGGTCGACCGTGCGGCTGCCCGAGGCGACCCGGGCGGCCAGCCGCGAGAGCGACGGGATCGCCGCCGGGAAGCGCTTGCCGGTGGCCGAGAGCGCCTCCAGCGCCCAGTTCTCGAGGACGACGTCGTTGAGGTGGGCGGCAACCCGGCCGCGGGGCCTGGCCGCTGCCTCGGTGCGGTTGCGCTCCAGAACCAGGGCGCTGTCGGCGTAGGGGAAGGTGAAGAGCTCGAAGTGATTGTGGGCGTCGGCGCTCGCCTGGAAGGAGTCGAGGACCTGCTCGCGCGGGCGCGGGGCGTCGATCCGCTCGAGCCTGAAGGCCGGCACGCAGCGCAGGGTCACGGCGGAGATCGCTCCCAGCGCCCCGACCCCGACCCGGGCGGCGCGCAGCAGCTCGGGGTCGGCTGCGGCGTCGAGCTCGCGCACGCTGCCGTCCCCCAGCACCAGCTCCAGGCCCTCGACCTGGGCCGAGATGTTGCGCAGGCGAGCTCCGGTGCCGTGGGTACCGGTGGAGATCGCGCCGGCGATCGTCTGGCGGTCGATGTCGCCGAGGTTCTCCATCGCCAGGCCGAGCCGGAACAGCTCCTGGTTGAGGTCGGCGAGCACTGTTCCCGCCCCGACCCTGACCAGGCCCGAAGCGCAGTCGGCGTCGAGCACTCCCTTCAGCGCCTCGATCCGCAGCATCGTGCCGTCGGTCAATGCGGCCTCCGTGAACGAGTGGCCGGAACCGGCGACGCTGACCTTGCGTCCCGCGGCCGCTGCGGTAACAACCGCCTTCGCCAGCTCCTCGCGGTTGGCCGGGCGAGCGATCTCGGCCGGCCGGCAGGTCTGGTCCCCAGCCCAGTTGTCCCAGCCGCGCGAGTCACCGTTCGCCTGTCCAGATGCCATCGCCGCAGCCTAGCTCTCGGCCGGCTGGGCGGCGACGGGCGGGGCCAGCGAGTGGAACGCGTAGGCGACGGTGACGAGGAGCAGGACGGCGATGCCGATGCTGGGGAGCGCGTTACCGGTGAGACTGGCGACGACGCCGCCGCCGACGCCACCGGCGACCTGCCCCGAGGCCCAGGCCATGTTCGAGAGGCCGGCGGCGAAGCCCTGGTGCAGGTTGCTCGACTCGGCCGTGTCGGAGAGCAGGGTTAGCGCCGGCGCGAAGCAGAGGCCGGCGCCGAGCGAGGTGACGATCAGCGCCGCCAGGACCCCGCCGAGGGTCTGCGCGAGAGCGACCCCGACCATCGCCACAGCGCAGACTGTCAGCCCCGTCACGTACGGGGTGCGGCGGCCGATGCGGTCGGAGAGGCGGCCGGCCATCGGCGCCAGCACCGCCTCCAGCGCGGCGCCGGCGATGAAGCCGGCGGCGATGACCCCGTGGCCGCCGCCGAGGGAGTCGATCCGCAGCGGCACCAGCACCTCGACCGCGCCGAACATGACCGAGGGGACGGCGACGAAGATGGTCGCGTCGCGGATCGGCCGGCTGAGCAGAGTCGCGCCGACCTCACGCAGGCTCTGGCGCTCGGGTGCCCGCACCTCGGGCAGCCGCGAGGCCGTGTAGGCCAGGGCGCAGGAGATGATCAGCACCGAGCCGAAGACGAGGCCGGTTCCGACCGACGCCGCCACGGCTCCCAGGGCCGGACCAAGCAGGGCGCCGGCGACCGCGGTGCCGAGCGCCGTGCCGATGATCCGCCCGCGGCTCTCGTCGGGGGCCGAGGTGATCAGCCAGGTCAGCGCCCCCGCCCAGATCAGGGCCCCGGCGATGCCCTGGGTGAAGCGCGCCATGTCGAGCAGGTCGATCTGGTCGACGAGACCGAAGGCGAGGCTGGATACCCCGAGTAGCAGCAGACCGCAGATGACGGTGCGGCGGGGACCGACCCGGGTCGCGACCAAGCCGGCCGGCAGCGAGGCGAGCAGCGTGCCGGCCGCATAGGAGGCCGAGAGAATGCCCGCCTGCGCCTTGCTGAGGCCGAGGTCGTCTACATACCCCGGCAGCAGCGGGGCGATGGCGGCGAAGAAGGCGACGTCGAAGAAGATCATCGCCGAAGCCAGGAAGAGCAACCGGCGCATTCCTGAATCCAATCAGTACAAGCGACACTGAGCGGCGCTCACGCCCTTTAGCATCCGCCGGGACCACCTCGGAGGGGTGGCAGAGCGGTTGAATGCGCCGGTCTTGAAAACCGGTGGCCCTCGCAAGGGGGCTCGTGGGTTCGAATCCCACCCCCTCCGTTGAGAAGCTCTTTTTAGGCACTGCCCCCGGGATGAGCATCCGGGTTCGCTCGTGCTGTCGGGGTGAATCGGTCGCCGAATCGGCGTCCAGGCAGCTGAAGCCTGTCAGTACCAGTAGCGGACGTAGTACCAAGCGCGGTTTTCGTGCCCGCAAAAGTACGCTGCCGCAGCGGCGCTAAGCACAGCTCCGAACGGTGGTCTTGGCTTCTGAGCTAGCGCGAAGCACCAGCTGTAACCCATCAGGTACGCCGGCCGTATGTCCCCTGGGCCCCAGATCTTGCCGTAGCTAGCCTTGAGAACACCGCAGCCCCTCGCCTGCGGGCTCCACTGCGTCGATAGGTAATAGCTAGGGACAAAGTAGGACTTCGGAAGCCCGCAAGCGACGATCTGCGCGTGGGCCGCGTCTGGACGGGCGACGGTCTGAAGCAGCGACAGCCCGACAACAACCGTCAAAAGGATTGCGAGTCGACGCTTGATGTTGGTCGGCAAGGCGATGGGCGACCTGACTCTTTCCGGGCCGAACACTGCCGACCCTCACTTCTGCTCTCCGTGCGGGGCAACCACTAAGAGGCAAAGAGGAGCAATAAAACCCAGCGGGCAGCGAAATCGAGGCTATCACTGCAAGCGCCGTATCCGAAACGGATCCTGGCATGCCCCTGCGAGCGGGAGCCGGGGAGGAATGTGGGGCTTGCGGCCGAACGACGGGACATGGACAGGGCCGCCATCCGTGCTCGCAGGCGGGAGCGCTGGGTGCAGCGGGCCGAGAGCGTGCGCGACGCGTTCGGCCTCGTTCTCCTCCTGGTGCTGGCGACGTATGTGCTGACCTCGCTGCTGTCCAACCGCGGCTGGTCGGCGGTGATCCTGACCGTCGCGACGAGCGCCACCTCGGTGGTGGCGCTGACCAGCTCCCACGCGCACGCAAAACTGGTCCGGGCCGCGATCTGGCTCTCCGGACTGACGATCCTGCTGGCCGCGGTGGCCGCCGTCAGCGGCGAGCACACCTGGCTCAACTTCGCCTCGGTCGTTCAGATCGGCCTTCTGACGGTCGCCATGGGCGCAGTCCTGCGCCGGGTCGTCACCACCGCCGAAGTCGGCTCGCGCACGATTCTCGGCGCGATCAGCGTCTACACCGTGCTCGGCATCCTCTTCACCTTCCTCTACGGGACGATCGAGCGGATCCAGGGCGGGCCATTCTTCGAAGGCGTCGTCAACCCCAACGGCAGCGACTTCCTCTTCTTCAGCTACACGACGCTGACCACGACCGGCTACGGCAATCTGGTCCCCGGCGGCCAGCCGGGGCGGATGATCGCCGGCCTGGAGATGATGATCGGCGAGATCTTCCTGGTCACCCTCGTCGCCGGCCTGGTCAGCCTCTGGCGACCGGGCGAGGCCCTGCGCCAGCGCCAGGCCAAGCGCGCGCAGGCGGACTGAGCTACTCGGAGAGCTCGACGCGCTCGATCGTCTGCGACTCGAGCGGCTTGTCGGAGCCGTCGGTCGGGGTCGACTCGATCGCGTCGACGACGTCCATGCCGTCGATGACCGTGCCGAAGACGGTGTGCTTGCCGTCGAGCCAGGGCGCTGCCCCGGCGGTGACGATGAAGAACTGGGAGCCGTTGGTGTTGGGCCCGGCGTTGGCCATCGCCAGCGCCCCGCGCACCACCTTGTGGTCGTTGAACTCGTCCTCGAAGGTGTAGCCCGGCCCGCCGGTGCCGGTCCCCTGTGGACAGCCGCCCTGGATCATGAAGTCGGGGATGATCCGGTGAAAGACGAGGTCGTCGTAGAAGCCGTCGGCGGCGAGCTTGCGGAAGTTCTCGACCGTCTTCGGCGCGTCCTCGTCGTGCAGCTCGAAGACGATCGCCCCGGCATTGGTGTGAAGAGTCGCCTGCGACATCGGCGCAAACCCTACCGATCCGGGGTCGATGGGCCGAAATGTCGCCTCTGACTCGACAAATCGGCCCATCGACCCCGGTCAGCCGTGGATGCGGACGGTGACCGGGCGGGAGGAGCCGGGGGCGTAGGGCCAGCGCTCCTCGGCTAGGGCCGTGGCGCGGAGGCGGATCGAGGCGGCGGCGCTGACGTAACGGAAGCGGTAGTGGGCCCGGAAGCGCCCGTGGTGGTCGGTGCGGGTGACGAGAACCGGTCGCCAGCGGTGCGTGGCGGCCTCCAGATACTGGATCGCCACCAACTTGCCGCGGCGCGGGATCGGGGCGCCGCGACCGCTCACCCTGCCGCTGAGCCGCACGGCCTGACCCGTCTTCAGCGATCGTGGCGCCGCTTCGAGGGAGACGCCGGAGCGGACACGGAGCTCAAGCGAAGGCCGGCTGGCCTCCACCAGCCCGGCGTCGCCCGCAAACGAGACCGAGAGCCGGCGCGACGGGCCCGGCTCGAGGCGCAGCTCGAAGCCCCCACGCTCGCCGGTGACGGCGCTGACCGTCGTCGCCGGAGCGAGGGCGCCGCGCGAGGGTCGCGCCACCACCCTCAGCTCACGCCCGGCGATCCCGGCGCCGTCGGCGCGGACGAGGCGACCGCTGAGCAGAGCCGCTGCCCCGAACGGCACCGTCAGCGCGGCGCCGCGACCGTGACCGCCGCGCAACCGCGCGAACAGCCGCGTCTTCTCCCGCGGCGGCACGACCCGCTTCGGCGCAACCGGGGGCGGCGTCTTGCGGATCGCCATCTCGGTGCCGTCGGCCCGCAGCGTCGTGGTGGTCTTGTTGCCGGCCCCGTCCAGAGCCTCGGCGCGGAAGACGTAGGTGCCCGGGGCCAGGTCCGGTGTGCGGGCGACCAGCTGTGCCGTCCCGGCGACGGCGCCGGGCTGGAGCTTGGTGGTCAGCTCAGTCCAGTCGGTCACGTTGAGGCGGCGGTAGAAGATCGACCCCGAGGCCGGGCCGGAGTGCGCGTCGGTGAGGTCGACGCGGATCTGCTCAGGGATCTCGGGGCCCTCACTCGCGGCGAACGCGGCGCCGGGCGGCACGTCATCGAACCGCATCGACACATCGAGCGCGGAGGCCGGGTTGTCGTTACCGGCTTCGTCGCGCAGCCAGAGATGGAACGTGTAGATGCCCGGGCCCGGAACGAAGCAATCGGCGATCGCGGCGATGTCACGCCCGGGCGTGAACTTGCCGCCGCTGTCGAAGCCGGCCGGTCCGGTGATCCGCCAGTAGGCGCCCCAGATCGGGCTCGCCACCCCCTGGTCGGGATTGGCCCAGGAGAAGTCGAAGTCGTCGACGCGGCGCCAGGATTCGCCACCGGCAAGCACCAGATTGCGCGGGTGAGCCGGGGCGTTGTTGTCGACGCCAATGGCGTAGTCGGGGGTGCAGCCGACGTTGCCGGCGAAATCGATGACGCAGTGGTGGACGTTGTGCGGGCCGTCGCTGAAGCGCGTGGTGTCGACGGTGGCGCTGCCGGAGGGGCCGAGCGGGCAGGGCTGCATCTGGGTCGCCCGCCACTCGCCGCCGATCAGCGCTTTCGCGCACGGGTACTCGGTCAGGTTGACGCGAGCGCCGTCGACGACCGTTTCGCCATAGCGGATGCCGGCGCCGAGCTCGCCGCCCCAGAAGACGATGCCCTGAGCTCCGCGGCGCCAGCCCGGCGCGACGAGCTCACCGCCGAAGCCGGCGGCAGGCGGAGAGCCGTCCTCGAGCGTGATCGTCAGCGCTCGCAGGCCCGACCACGAGCCGGCGTCGAGCAAGCACCACTTGCTCTCGGCCCGGGCGCAGAGCAGGCGGTCCTCGAGCGCCGGCATCGGCGTCGCGAAGCCGGCGACGAAGTCGCGCGGGGTGGCGTCGGTGGTCGATGCGGCGAGGAAAGGGTCGAAGCCGCCGCTCCAGGTGCCGACCCCGACCCGCTGCTCGATGCCGTCGTGGAGCGCGTGCCACCAGGTGCCGCGCACCTGGGTGATCCCGGTCCCGGGCGGCGCCGTCCAGCGCCAGCGGGCGAAACGCGTCCCGCTGACGGTGCCCTGGCCGTCGCGGGTGAAGCTCTTGAGGTGGGCGCCGTCGAAGGGGTCGGCGCCGGCCGGCGGCACGCAGTACGCGTCGGGACGGAACTTGGCCCCACCGGTGGTGTCGGCCCAGGAGGCGTCGGCCCCCACGTACCAACCGCACTGGGCGACCGCGTACCTGCCGGCGCGCGCCTCTCCCGCCGCCACCAGCAGCAGGGCCACCGCCAGCCCGATCCCCATCGCCACGATCCGCGCCAACCCACCTCGCGTGCCTGACATCCGCCCTCCGTTCGCTCGCTTGCGTACGGAGCGTCAAGTCCCGGGGCGTCCGATCTCTCCCCCCCTTGGCCGGGTCGGGGGTGCCGCCGACACGCCTTTGCTTGAATGACCCCGATGGCACTTCCAACCAAGGACCAGATCGCCGAGCAGCTGCGTACGGTCATCGACCCCGAGCTGCGCAAGAACATCGTCGAGCTGGGCATGGTCCGCTCGATCGACATCCAGGCGAACGGCCGGGTCGAGGTGATCGTCTCGCTGACCACCGCCGGCTGCCCGATCCGCTCCCACTTCGAACAGGCCGTCGCCAAACAGGTGATGGAGCTCGACGGCGTGACCGGGGTCGGGGTCGGCTTCGACATCCTCTCCGACGAGGAGAAAGGCGATCTGCAGAAATCGCTGGGACGCGGCAAGCTGCCGCAGGGCGCCCTGGCCAAGGTCAAGAACGTTATCTGCGTCTCCTCCGGCAAGGGCGGCGTCGGCAAGTCGACGATGACCGCCAACCTGGCCGCGGCGCTGACCGCCGAAGGCCACCCCGCCGGTGCTCTCGACTGCGACGTATACGGCTACTCGATCCCACGCATGCTCGGCGTCAACGCCAAGCCCGACGTCAACGGCGAGCGCAAGATCCTGCCGCTGGACGCGCCCAGCGGCGTCAAGGTGATGTCGATCGGCTTCTTCGTCGAGGAGAACGCCGCGGTCGTCTGGCGCGGGCCGATGCTCCACAAGGCGATCCAGCAGTTCCTCGAGGACGTCGAATGGGGCGAGCTCGACTACCTGCTCCTCGACCTGCCCCCGGGCACCGGCGACGTCTCGATGACGC
>Ga0190274_10000659_pt1 | contig 20215 bp, 17 predicted proteins | sample Popmic531T_FD_133002 | JGI IMG/M metagenome (GOLD analysis project Ga0190274, IMG submission 133002) | Populus adjacent soil microbial communities from riparian zone of Yellowstone River, Montana, USA - 531 T | ecosystem: Environmental > Terrestrial > Soil > Riparian zone | place: USA: Montana... | reverse complement strand
TTCAATGTCCGAAAGCATTGATCTTCATGATCAAGGCGCGTAGACTTCGGATATCCAGGACCTCCAGAATGATTTTCTTTGCTCACCACCTGGAAGGGGGAGATTGAGAATGAGTCGTTTTATAAGTTTCAAGTTTATTGCCTTGTTGCTTGCCGTTGGTATGGTGCAGGCAACCGCGCAACTCTGTTTTGCTCAACGAGAGCGGCTGGCATCGGCAGCTTTCCCACAATCGGGGCTGCTGGCGCGCCTGACGACCAAAGGCAATCAGCCGATCACTGTCAACGGCGCTAGTGCCACGAGTGGGGACACCGTCCCCAACGATGCGACTATCGAGACTCCGGCAAACATTGATGCCAGTGTCGATCTCGGTCTGCTGGGCAGTGTTGATATCGCGCCGGGGACGAAAATCAAGCTCGAATTCGACGGAGCTTGTACGGGTGGCGGGGGTTCGTTAGGTCCTTCGCTACAGTGCGGCGTGAAAGTCACTGTTTTCTCCGGCTGCATCACTTCGCACTATCTGGTGGGTTCCTATCATCAAGCAGTCAACGATCAACAAGCGCTGATCAAAGACAGCGACAAGAGCAGGAAGACCGCCGGCAGTTTCAATAGCTGCACCACGGTTCCCGCAGGTGCCGCTGCCGTTGGCGACGGCGGGCTCAGCACTCTCGCTATAGTTGCAATTGTTGGGGGGGTGATTGTGGGCGGAACAGTGATCATATTGGCCGCAACGGGCAACCCAAGTCCAAGTACCCCGTAAGTATGTAATCCAAATGAACTCTGAAAGCGTGCCCTCCGAAAGGAGCGGGCACGCTTTCCTTTGGAGCGCGGTGACCTTACAACCACCCCAGCCGGGCTGCCCGTCCGGGGACCCCGGTGTCACCGCTTTGGCCATCGGCGACCTGTCGCCGGTCCTCCGGGATAACTGCCCGTTTAGACCATCTGGGAATCTCAGCGACGGCTGCGACAGGTTACCGCACTCCAAAGTATGCCAACTCAACTTTCTAATTTGATGACTAATCGCTATGCGCGTCTGTTGCTGGTAGTGGTTCTGGTGGGCCTTTGCCTGTGGGCCATTCAAGCTGCAGGCGCTTTCGGACTTTCACGCGTGCTCGTGAGATATGCCCTGGCGAAAGAGGATCTGACGGTCGCTACCAAAGCAGTCGAACTAAGTCCTTCCGATCCAGAAGCTCACCTTGCCGGAGCGGCTGTCCTGAGTTCACGTCATCGCCCGGCGGAGTCGGTAGTCGAACTGGAGCGTGCGCTGGCGCTGCGGCCGGCTGACTACTCGCTTTGGTTACAGTTGGGCAGGCTGCGCGACCAGATGGGCCAGAGCGCCGCCGCGCTGGCCGCCTTTGATGAGACAATCAAGCTCGCTCCATTCTATTCTTTGCCGCGGTGGCAACGCGGAAACTTGTTGCTGAGGGCGGGCCAGTATGACCAGGCATTCAGGGATCTAAGCCAGGCGGCTCAAAGTAATCCTCAACGTCTGCCGGCTTTGATCGAGCTGGCGTGGAATATTTCCAGGGGTGATCCCAAACTGACTGCCCAGTGGGCAAACATTCAGAGCGACCGCGGACGCATTGCTTTTGCAGGTTTTCTCGCCCGCCAGGGAAAGTCCCCCGAGGTGATGGCCCAGTTGCAGGCGATAACGGTGATACCAGAAGAGTCCAGACACCAATTAGTTGAACAACTGCTGGCGAAAGGAGCCTTCGCGGAGGCTTTCGAAGTTTGGAAGGCAGAACAAGGCCACGAGTTAGCGAACCAGGAGCCAAAGACACGGATTCATGATGGCGGTTTTGAAGCGCCACTGACTTTCGACGCCGGTGGTTTTGGTTGGCGGCTGTCGCGGCCTTCGAATGGCGTCGCGCTTTCAGTGAATTCCGGCCAACCGCATTCTGGAGAAAAGAACTTGAGAATTGATTTCTCAGGCGATTCCAATCCTGGCACGGAACTCATCTCGCAAATAGTATTGGTGGAGCCGTCTCGGAGCTATCAGATCAACTTTGGCAGTCGTGCTCAGGATGTCGTTACCGGTGGGTTGCCGCTGGTAGTAGTGACGGATGCACAGGGAGAGCGAAAACGACTTGGACAGTCGGCACCTCTCGGTAATGCGAGCGATTGGAAAGTCGCGAGTTTTGAATTCTCTACCGGGCCGACAACAACCGCGGTAGTTTTGAGCGTGCTGCGCGAGAACTGTTCCACTTCGCCCTGTCCGATTTTTGGATCAGTATCGCTGGATAGTTTCTCGGTCGCACCGAGGTGAAAGAGAATTAGGTTCGGTGAAAGGATGAATATGTCAGAGTCAATACTGCCAAGGCTCAAGTTTACTTCCACTTGAATGAAGAATGTTGACCGCCTTGGATGGGCGGTGGGCTTCGCTTTAAAGTCGTACGGCTTGCGGATCGGGATTCGATCCAACGACCGCGCTGCGCTCGACCATGTGGTGGAGCTTTTACCCGGCAAATGGGAGCCCGCCGACCTGCCGATTGTCGATCGGGTCTATTCAATTCTCAACGGCGGCCAGGGGCCGAGGGCAAATGTTCGGCGGTTCAATCTGGTTTACGGAGACCATATTCAACTGGCCCGCTCGCTGGATCGTAAAAGCGTACTCGATACCTTCGAGTCAGACTTGAGGATATTCGTCGCTGAGTTTGCGAAGCGACACGTCTTTGTCCATGCGGGCGTGGTGGGCTGGAAGGGAAAAGCGATCGTTATTCCCGGACGCAGTTACAGTGGCAAGTCGACCCTGGTCGCTGAGCTGGTGAGGGCCGGCGCTACCTACTACTCGGATGAGTATGCGGTTTTCGATGGGCGTGGACGCGTGCATCCATTTTCAAAACCCATCGAACTCCGCGAGGAAGGAGACTACCGGCAATCGAAGGTGGAACTCAAAGACCTCGGTGGCCATTCGGGAACCAAGCCGCTGAAGGTAGGGCTGGTCTTGATGACTCAATACCGAAACGGGGCACTCTGGCGTCCTCGGAAGCTCACGGCCGGAAAGGCAGTATTGGAAATGCTTTTTAATACGGTCTCCGCGCGCCGCAATCCGGAAAGGGCATTAGCGACTTTGGAACGCGTAACCGCAACGGCTGACGTTTGGAAAGGAGTGCGTGGGCAAGCGACCGAAGTGGTTCCAGCGATTTTGGAAAGAATGGATAAGAACGTCAGAGTGCGTGGGTGAGTCGCGTTTGTCGTCGGACCCGTATTTCGTTCGTGTTCCTTAGTGAGATTTCGTGTAATTTCGTGGATCGTATTACTCCGATCCAAAGAACGATCCACGAAATCACACGAACGAGCACGAAAGAATACGAAAGCGTTCCATGAAATCCCGCGATAACTTACGTAAGGGTAAGCTGGTGACCACAGTACTTGCCGGCGCGTGGCGCAGCGTACCCTTTGCACCTTTGAACCTATCCGAAGCGGAACTCGATGAAGTCACGCCCTTACTCCTGGGCTGCGGAGCAGCAGCACTTGGCTGGCGGCGTATCGCTAATACAGACTTGCGAAACACTTCCTCCGGCGAAGTCCTTCATCAGGTTTACCGGCTCCAGGCATTACAGGCAGAGATTCTTGAAAGGAAGATTGGGAAAGTATTTCGCCTGTTGAATCAGTCGCGAGTCGAGGGAATTGTGGCCAAAGGTTGGGCAGCTGCGGCAAATTATCCCGCTCCGGGTCTGCGCCCAACTGGGGATATCGATCTTTGCTTGCGGCCAGAGCACTTCAAGCTCGCTGAACAAGTCCTGAGCGTTCCCGAAGCAAACGATTGTTGGGTCGACTTACACAAACATTTCCACGAATTAAAGAGCAGAAGCATTGACGAAATCTTCGACCGCTCCAGTTTGATTTGTTTGGGCCAGGAAGAAGTTCGCATTCTTTGTCCAGAAGACCATCTCGCACTCTTATGTATTCACTTCTTAAAACACGGAGCGTGGCGTCCACTATGGCTTTGCGATATCGGCGTGGCCATCGAGTCTTTGCCGCCGGGATTTGACTGGAGTATCTGCCTTGGGCGGAACCAAACGCGAGCGAGTTGGATCAAGTGTGCGATTGGTCTGGCCGGGCGGCTGCTGGAAGCAAAGATCGACAACCTTCCCATAGCTCTCGATGAAATGGAGCCGCCGGCATGGCTGGTCGAGAATGTGCTACAGCAATGGGTAAGCCCGTTTCCGTTTAATCAGGCTCCGATGTCTCATCCGCTTCCTATGGTCAAGCTTCTACGTCACCCGACTGAATTGGTGGACGGCTTACGTAAGCGCTGGCCGAATGCAATAATCGCCACGGTCAGTGTCGATGGCAGATTTAACAATTTCCCACGGTTGCCCTATCAAATGGCAAACTGCATCTTCCGAATTGGACGCCTGGTGATGGATGGACTAAAGTCGGGCCGCCGGCTTGACTTAAACCGCTCCGCGGAGCCGTGACAAAATCGGTGGAGCTGAGCGACCATATCCAGCGCAAACCAAGGGAAAACTTTTGACTCTACCCATCATTCTGAGCATTGAAACTGCCACCATGGGCGGGAGCGTCTTCGTTGGCCGTGGGCCGGCGGAGTTGGCAGTTATTAACGGTGATCCTCAGGTATCTCAATCAAGCAGTCTTTTGAGTGATATCAACACCGCGTTAGAAAATGCCGGGCTGACACTTCAAGACGTAGATCTTTTTGCGTGCACCTCCGGTCCTGGCAGCTTTACAGGTCTGAGAATCGGCATTGCAACGCTCAAGGGATTGGCTGCAACTCTTAACCGGCCGTGTGCCGGTATTCCTACGCTGGAAGCCATCGCCCATTCCGCTGGAGTGTCAAACGCCACTGTAGCCCTGCTGCCAGCCGGACGAGGTGAGCTGTTTGCCCAAATGTTCTCTGTCTCGGAAGACCAGTCAGTAACCGAAATCGATTCGCCCACTCATTTGTCCCCGCAGCGGCTGATTGAAAAGTACGGCTCCCAGGCGGACATCATCTGGGCCGGTCCCGGTGCGCATCAGCAACGTGAATTGCTCAAAGATGCCGCTCGGCAACTGGGTATTGCATTAGTCGAGGAGTCGATTGATTCTTCGGACCACACGGGGGCTGGGCAGGGCAGTATCTGGCGTCTGGCCGATCGAGAACCAAACCTTGCCCGACACGCAGCGGCGCTGGCGCTACGATTGTTCGACGGTGGCAAGGTACAATCCGCCGAGACAATCCAGGCCATTTATGTTCGCCCGTCCGATGCGGAACTTAATGAACGATGTCGATAACTGAGCAAGCACTAAAAGTAGTGGACAGCGGCGTATCCCTCAACCGGATGACCGAACATGATTTGCTGGAAGTAGTGGAAATCGAGGAGAACTCGGGACTGAGCCGTTGGGGTTGGGCCGCCTACTACGCAGAGCTGCAAGGCGCCAACAGTAATTTGATGTTTGTAGCGCGGATAGCCAAATCCAGAGAGCAAGAGCGCTCACACAGTCTGGCTGGCTATATTGTCGCCCGGATGGGAGCCGAGGAGCTTCACATCAACAACGTGGCAGTGCGCGAAAACTACCGCGGACGTGGGATTGGCCGGTCCCTCATCGAAATGATTCTGACCGAAGGGATGAGTGGCGGAGCCGGGCGCGCTTTTCTCGAATTGCGAGCTGGAAATGAAGCTGCGCTTGCACTTTATGAGAAGTGTGGTTTCCGGGTAACAGCCCGGCGCCAGAAATACTACTCTGAACCTGTCGAAGACGCGCTGGTGATGATCATTCAACTACCAGCAATCGCTTGATCCGTCGCGGTAATTGGGCTACCATTTTCGCGACCAATTATTTCCGGGAGGTTTTTTTCAAACGCCTCTTCAAAACCAATCTTGCCGGTTCATCTCTGAAGGGAGACATGCGCGAAATGGATATTGCAACCACGGAAACGCTTAAGGAAGAGCTGATGAGTCGAGACCCGGAGTTTCGGGAGTTAGCCCGAGAACACACTCGATATGAACAACGCTTAAGTGAACTTTCAGCCCTGGCTTATCCGAGCGACGAAGAACAACTGGAAGAGGTTACACTCAAGAAGAAGAAGTTGGCCCTGAAGGATCAAATGTATTCGATTATGATGCAGCACGAGAAGAATCAAAGCGTGAGCCATTAATTTCACTGGAGAAGAGTTTCTCCGAATCAGTTTACCTTTGGGGACGTGGAGGTGTTACACGTCCCCTTTCTTGTAGGAAGCGCAGGCATCTAGGGAGCGCAGGCATCTTGCCTGCTGACGTTAGTCAGAAGCGAGTGGCATTCAATCAATACCCTCTCGCCACCAGGTTGTCCTGATAAGACGAGCGTGGTAGCAAACGATGCAGGCAAGATGCCTGCGCTCCGAGAGCGGGTCATAAGGAGGGAGCATAGTTCGAGACGGAATAATATGGGTCCTGGTGCCCGGCGTGCTGATGGTCGTTTTTCTGGTCCTGGGATTCTGGCCAGTCGCGATTGTGTTTGGTCTGCTGGCCGCCTTTATGGCCTACTTCTTTCGTGACCCACGTCGACAACCCCCTTCAGAGGCCAATGTGGTGGTGGCTCCGGCCGATGGACTCGTAACTCGCGTGGCACCGATTGACGAAGGCAACTCGAATTCAGCAACTCTGGTTAGCATTTTCTTATCGCCATTGGACGTACACATTAATCGCGCCCCCATCGCCGGCAGAATCACCGACGTTGCTTACACCGGTGGCAAGTTCTTAATGGCCACCGATGAACGGGCCAGCCTGGTGAACGAGCAAAATGCGCTTACGATCGAAGGCGAGAAGATTACCGTGGTCTGCAAGCAAATCGCCGGCATCCTGGCGCGAAGAATCGTCTGCTGGAAACAGGCGGGCGAACGAGTTGAACTTGGTGAACGCTTTGGCATGATAAAATTCAGTTCCCGCACAGACATTCTATTGCCTCAAAACGTTGAGATCCTGGTGGCCAAAGGCAACCGCGTAAAAGGTGGAACCACCATCATCGGGAGAATACGATGACAGGTACGAGCCCAACGCAAGTCGAAATGGAACCCAAAAACCCCGAGCGCCGCGGTCTGCGTAAAGGTGTCTACCTGATTCCCTCGGTTTTCACTGCAGCAAACATTGGCATGGGTTTTTACGCGGTCATGGCCGCGGCCCGAGGTTTCCAGGTCCTGGCCGGTGGTTCGGATGGCGACTTGCTCCGGGCTTCTTTGTATCTGGATAGTGCAGCTAAAGCGATTGGTTGGGCTGTTCTTTTCGACATGCTCGATGGGCGGCTCGCCCGCATGACCAAGACGACCACCGAGATTGGTGTCCAACTCGATTCGATCGCAGACGTGGTCACGTTTGGTTTGGCTCCCGCCGTACTGGCGTATGTGTGGGGCTACGGCGCCACCTTGAAGGAGGGCAGCGATCTTCATAGTCTGGCCTGGTTTCTTTCGTTTATGTACCTGATGTGCGGGGCCTTTCGCCTGGCCCGGTTTAATGTGCAGGCTTCAAGGCCTCGTATTCTGGCCGAGGGTACGATCAAGATGGATAAGAAGAGTTTTGTAGGTCTGCCAATCCCCGTGGCCGGTGGGCTAATCGCGGCGATCATTCACTTCGCGCCGCTGCCGCTGGTGAAGTATGGACCAGAACGCGGACAGATTTATTCTCTGCTGCTAATGACGCTGGTGGGGCTGCTCAGTGTGCTAATGGTTAGTACGCTGCGGTTTTCAAGTTTCAAGACTGTGGGAACGCGCAGTCGCGGGATGCGCACCATCATCCTCGCCGTTGGTGTGGGTATGCTTATTTTTCTCTACTCACGATACGTCCTGCTGGCCCTCTGTCTCGGATACATCCTCAACGGCCTCATCGCGCGTGTGTTCGGAATGTTTCGACGCCGGCCTGAGCTTGGCGAGCCGAACGTTCAAGCGAATTGAATTTGTTTCGTGTGATTTAGTCGATCGTTCTCGTTTTCCTCAGTAAACCCCGACCGGGATACGGCCTCACAGCGCATCTCCTGGTAATACCTCCGCACGAACGCTCACCACTTCCGAGTCGTTCATCACAAACCAGCAAATACCATTACTTACCAGATCAAACTCCAGAATGTAAGAACCCGGCGGCAACGGTGTTAGCTCAACATCCACGGTGACGGTTTCACCGGGGAAAATCTTGCGACCTTCGCCGGGAGTCAACGCTATCCATTGGTAGCTCTCGCGAAAACTCGTGCCGTCGGCGTGACGAACGTGGCAACCAAGCAGTACGCCGCCGGCGGGCGCGACCACCGGCAACCAGATCGACTTACTGCTATTGGTTACGGTTGCTTTTAGCTTAATCGGTTCTCCTTCGTTCACCGAACTGTTCGCTGGTGAAATCCCGATGGTGCCGGTCAAGCCCTGTCTATAGCGACTGTCTTTAGGCGCGGGCGGTCCCTTGTACAGGAAGAAGTTGCGTTGGTTCTGCATGAACTGGCGGGTTGCATCGGTGAATCTGTCGGTTGAACTGCGCCCGCCCTCCAAAAACTCTTCAAATTCGTTTACCCGCAGAAACAACGGCTCGAGCAGAAATACCGCCAGCTTCAGATCCGTAAAGCCTGCCTTTCGAGCCAGTCGCCAAATCTCTTCAATGCGGATGTCGTTTTCGATCACGCCGGCGGTCCGCATTTCATATTGCGACTGAGCAGACTTTGAATGTTCAGGTCCAGGTTCCGCAAAACCTGCGAATCCGCCGGGCGCCAATACCCGGCCGAGTTCGCGAAGCACGTCCCCCGGATTCGGAACGTGATGAAAGGCATCGAGACAAATTACTCGATCAACCGAGGCGTCCGGGAGATCTAATCTGTGTCCATCGAAAAGCAGGAATTGCGGCTCTGGACGATCACCAGCAGGTGGATTTCGCCGGTAGAGCTCGCGGCCGATCTCCAGCGCCGACGCGGAAACGTCACAAGCGATCACCTTACAACCGAGCTGCGTCAGCATCCGCGCTGCCCAGCAAGTGCCCGCGCCAAACTCAAGCACAGTTAGGCCCTGACAAAGCTCCAGGCCCTGAAGCACCATCGCAAAATTAATCAGCAGCTGCGGAGTGTCCTCAAAACTACACAACGGCTTGGCCAGGTGATACGTCCAGTCCGTTAACCGGGCAAAGTAATTCTCGGCCAGGCGGCAATGCTCTTCGATTGAGCTTGCAGCCATCAGTTCTCGGACGTCGATGAGTTCGTGGTTACGTTTCACTTACTGTTTTTCTCTTTAATCAAAGTTCGACCTTCTTGTTTTCTTTAGCAAGGTTTTCTTAAGGGAGTTGCTCTCGTCCCGCAGGGCCGAAATGTTTATAGAAGACGCGAGTAGAAAGAAACTCCTCGCTCCAGCGGAGCGAAATGTAAAATCTGTAGCGAATACCCTGCTCGGAAACATCGCGCTCCGCTGGAGCGCCGAACATGCCCGGCGGTCTGGTCTATAAACATTTGGCTCCGCTGGAGCCAGAGCAGCATTCGCGGATCACGCTGCTTTGTTAGGCTGCCGGCGCCTTCGCCCGCACGGTGCGGAAGCTGGCTCGGTTTTTCTTACAGATTACTCTTTGGCTACGTTGCGGGCGAGGGCGCCCGCGGTCCCATTAAGAGCGCGCCGGTTAAGTTCCAACGTTCGCTGCTAAGATTTAATGCGGCGGCCAATGAATCAGATAGTATGGATAGCTATCCACCTCGCCGCGGTGCTCGAGCGTGCCGCCCAACTGAACAATCTCATCCAACACTGCCTGAATGCTTGGGTCATCGTTGACAATAAACTGTGGCTCGCCGCGACTCCGGACGTATTTGAACACCAGCTCGCGCGTATCGGCGTTGGTCGAGGTCAGTTTGTGAGTCGGCTTATGGAAATAGTACCAAAAAGTGCCGCTTAGTTGGGTGGCCCAAACCCAAGCTGACTCATCGGCCAGTTCCGGCGGTATCGAGAATTGTTTCCGCGGCGCCTCCGTTGATGGCGGTTCGTAGTGTGACCAAACTCGTCCCATCACAATAAACCCTGGCGCCAACGAAAGCAGCAGACCAATTACCATAATCGTGCGGCTCAACCATCCGCTGGCCCGCCTCGTCGCGGCCGGATCATTTTCAAGGGCGAACGCACCGAGGGCGAGCATTAGGACGGCCCCAAACAAAGCTGGCCATGTGTAGTAATGCACTCTGGCTTCATGCGTCAAAAAATAGACATTGGACACCGCCAGGATCGTGAACGCAGCTCCGATCAGTCTGCTCCAACTAAGTCTGCGCAAAAACGCCGCCGGTGCGTCAACCGTCTTCCGGTGTCTCGACCACAGTATCAACCCGACGCAGCCAATCACGATTACCGTAATGGCCCAATTCACCGAACTGGATCTTCCCGGCCCGAAATAATAGTTGATGTTTGACTGGACAATGGCCAGCGCCGGCGGCCTGGTGTTTTCGTGCGCATAAGTCGTCAAATACCAGGCTCCGGCCACGCGGCTTTGATGGATCATCAAAGGCAGAATTCCTCCAAGAAAGACGCCCAGTCCAAAAGGAATCCAGGGGCTGCGGTGCAAAGCCCGAAGACCTACGGGCCAGAGCAACACCAAGACACCAGGCAGCAACAGCACCACGGGGATGCGCGCGAGTATGGCGAAGCCAAAGAAGAGTCCAGCGATCATCGTCAGAAACCACGCCAGGTAAAAGCTCTTTTTCTTATCTGTCTTAAGGGCCCACGCACCACACAAAAAAAGACCCGATAACAATAAAGGCGCCAGCAGGGAATTCATCGAGAAGCTCGCATTGTAGAGTTGCGCCACGATTTCCAAACCCAGAGTCAGAGCCAAAACAACGAAGCCCGCGGCGAGCGGCAACCGTTTGATCGCCCCCACGGCCAGCATCCCCAAACCGGCGAACAGAAAAACTATCACCACCATCCGGTTCAGCCCATGCAGCGCCCGGCCCTCCGGAAAAAGGCTTAGCATCAAACCCGCACCGGGCGGATATTGCACCGCAACGTGATCAGCCGCCGGAAAATAGTGAAACGCTAGTGGGGAGACCATCTCGTCCCAGAGCGGCACCGGCTGCTGGTGCAAATGCATGAGTTCGACCAGCAACCTGGTATGGGGAGTCTCAAGAGTAAACTGCGGGGCCATGCGGCTCGCGGCAGCGTGCCGAATCTCTTTGGCCATTTGCAGATAGCCGAAAGGATCGCAGAAACTCGGATTCTCTTCGACCTGCCGTGCTTTCCGATCGGTCGTCAGCGCTGAGACGGTCAGGGTAATGGCAAGAGCCGCCAGCCACGTTAATTCGAATATGCGTCCGAGCAGTTTCATTGTTTGACCTTCAAGATTCGCCTGCGCAGTATACAGGTGACGCGTTGACGAACGCCCGTCATCACGCCGAGCGATGTCATTCACACCGTGGCTTCAGCCCAGTGATAGTGAATAGGTAGCCAAGCCGAAACCGTTTCAACGGTTTTATTGAGACGCGCCAACGAGAAACCGTTAAAACGGTTCAGTAGATGAGGGCGTGGTGGATCACCGGGCTAAAGCCACGGTGTGAATGAGATCGCTCCGCGTGCATAAAGACCCGGGACCGAATGGTTGGTCGGTCGACCAGGATCGTTACGCCAAACACCTGTTAACTAGTTTCTCAGCTTTTTGACCGCCAACTTATGCTGTGCGACACTGTTGTCCCTTTAGTATTCGACCATGGTTCGCAAGTCGGCGCAGCTTTACGCCAGCGCGATCTTGTTTGAGCTGAATTCAATGAGCACTTAAGCAGAGGACCTTATGACGACACACAACAAGAACCTGGCACTTTGGACATTGGCGTTGACCCTTTTATTGATGTGCCTTCTGGCGGGATGCAGCAACGACAGCGTCGAAACCAGGAACACTAACGCTCCTGCCAAAACGGGAGTACCGCTAACGCCGCAGCAGGTAGAGATGCTAGAAGTGGCGGCCAAGGGGAATAACGCCCGGATCAAGGAGCTGCTCGATGGTGGTGTCGATGTGAATATGCGCGGCAACGATCGCAACACTCCGATAATGGAGGCCGGCTATGCGGGTCACCTCGATTCCGTCAAGCTACTGCTTGATCGAGGAGCTGACTTGAGTGCCAAGAAGAACGACGGCGCCACGACCATGGCTCTGTCGGGTCGCAGCAAAGTCGTGGTTGACTTGCTCAAAAGCGTGGTAGCGCTCGTCGACGCAGCCGGCAAGGGCGACAACGAGATGTTGAAAGGCTTGATAGAAAAAGGCACCCCGCTCAATGGATTGGATGAGGGTGGAAACTCGGGCCTGGCGGCGGCTGCTTACGCCGGCAAAACTGACACCGTCAAGCTGCTCCTGGAAAAGGGCGCCAACCCAACCATCAAAAAGGCTGACGGCGAAACTCCGCTTAGTTTGGCGACAGCTCAGAAGCATGCCGAGATCGTGGAACTGCTGAATGCGGCAATCGCCAAACAGCCAAAGGCGGCACCGGCGACGCCCGCTGCCAAGGGAACACCGGCAGCCAAGTAGTGTTTCTTTATTTCGTGTTCTTTCGTGAGATTTCGTGAGATGTTCGTGGATCGTCTGCCCGGTTCCAGAAAAGAATGATCCACGAAACAACACGAAATCTCACGAACGAGCTCGTTATCAATCGCCGACTTCGATCCTACAAACTGATCACTCCTGCTTCCGGTAAAGATATATCGAATTACCAAACACTCTTTCCGGCTTAAGCGCACGGTATTTTGCAAAGTAATTCCGTCGCTGCTCGTCGTTAAGTTCAACTCCATTCTCATCCTTGATGCCCGCCGGCACGCTCGCGCCGTTAAGAAACCCGGCGCCTATGGCCACGTATTCTGTGGTCGACAATTGCAGATCCGGCGGCGGAATATCAAGGAGCTTGATCCCATACATCGGTGGTGTCGCCCAGCCTGCTGACAGCGCCCCAACCAGGTTTGTTTCGCCACGAGCCTGGAGATATCGCGCCAGCTCACCGATGTCCTGGCCCCACTCAACATTTGAATCCGCCAGTAAAGCCCATCCAGGTTTTCCAAACGTCAACGCGTTGGTGAAAGCCAGGTAATCAGGATAAGCGCGTATACAGTCGACCAGCATCCATCCCAATAAGATTGCTACCAACCCTCGGGCCAATCGAACGCGGCTCCACTTGAGGGTCCAGTCGAGACACGCGCCGCCCAGCAGGAAAAGAAACGGGAACACCGGCGCGATGTGACGGACGCCTATGTTGACATTGCTGTTCATAGATGCCACCAGATAAATTCCGAGTCCGATCAGCAGTGGAACGAATCGTTTGTCCCGGCCCATGACACAGGCGTACAACGACCAACCGGCGGCGACGACGGAGAGCAACAGGAAGGGCAGGGAAGTCTTAAGCGCAAAAGCCACCGGGAAGTAGTACCACCACCCAAAAACACTGGCTTGGCCCAGCAAGGAAGTCGGATGGCCAAGATGGTTATGGACAAAGACCGTATAGAGCCCAAAGATGTAGTAGGTGGGCAAGACTTTTGAGAGGAGTCTCAACGAGCCGGTTATTCGTTCCGCTGCGCGGGATGTCGGCGCTGTATCCACAATGAATCTAAGTTCCGGATTCGCGAGCGCCGGGTGTTGGAAGTAGTACGCTGCGTTTACCAGCAGCACTAAAACCGCAAACATCAAGCAAGCGTGGAGAATAAAGGTGCGTCGCGAAACTCCAAACGAAGGCGCCTTTACGAACAGGTAGACAAGAGCAACGGCAAGTATCGGGATCAGGATGATCATCGAAAACTTGATTAGCAGCGCAACTCCTGTGGCCAGGCCAAGCCATAGAGCGCGTGACAGCGTTGACGCGCGTAGGTAAGCATGCAGAGTGAAAAAGAAAAGCAGGTAACCAAACGCAGCGGCTACATCCGTGTGGACAATCCACCCGTGGGCCAGCATGGTCGGCTCGAGAGTGAACAATGCCACTGCCATAAGCGCCGCGCGGGCGCCAAAGAGCTGGAGGCCGTAAACATAGATCAGAACACCGAGCGTAAGGGTGAGTAGGACCATCGGCACCCGGGACCAAAATGCAATTGCGTGGAAACGAAGCTCGTTCCTCTGCCAAAACTCGAGCGAGGCAAGCACGGTGAATCGGGCAAACTGCTGATCAGCTCCATCCGGTTCGAGGTAGACCCTGGGATTGACGACGAGCAGCGGCAGGCTGGCCCACATTTTTGCCAGCGGTGGATGCTCGGGATTTAGTCTGAAGTTTCCGGTCCTTAGATACTGATAGGCTGAGGGAATGTGGACCAGCTCATCGTTGGTTAAGCTTGCGCGCCAGGCGTTCGCGAGCAGATTGCCGCCCATGAACACTAGCAGACAGCCACAAAGGATCGTCGCAGCATGTCGCGTGAAGATCTGTCGCAGGTAGGTTGGGGACATACAGGCGCATAGAGTACAACCTTTAGGTTGCTGCCGCCCAACCACGCAAGCTAAAGCTTGTACTCTATACGCCGGTCGATGGGTTGATGCCTGTTCGCGAGATTTCGTGTAAGTTGGTGGCTCGTTCGCCTAAGCTGACAAAACCACTATCCCCTAAATCACACGAAACGACGCATGAAATTCTCTTCATTGACTGTTCGCCGCCCGCTCGTTCGCGAGTTCCTCATCTTTCTTGGGTTCGTGGCGCTGACGGCAATCATGACCTGGCCGTGGATGCTGCACTTGCGCGATGCGGTGCCGGACACCGGCGATCCCTACGCAATCTCATATTTCCTCTGGTGGAATTTTCATCAAACGTTCCACGCACCACTACATCTTTTCGAAGCGACGATTTTATATCCTTATCACTACACACTCGCGTTTGGAGAGTTTGATTATGGCGTGAGTCTGCTCTTCTTCCCGCTGTTTGTTTTGGGATTGCGTCCGGTAACAGTTTTCAGCATTGCTGCATTTCTCAGTTTTCCATTTACCGGCTACGCAACTTTTCGCTTAGCACGCACCTTGTCGGGCTCAACGGCGATTGCCTGGGTCGCCGGCATCATCATCGCCTTTCTCCCTTTTCGTTTTCACCACCTGGCGCACCTGCACCTGATCTTCGTTGGCTGGATTCCACTGCTGTTTGAAGCCCTTATTCTATTTGCCCGCCAGCGGAGTTGGCGGCGCGCGTCGTGGTTAGGTTTCGCATTTCTGATGAACGGTCTTACCTGCACGAGTTGGTTCATTCTGACAATAATTCCCCTGGGTGTTTCGGCGATCCTGTTGCTGGCCAGAAACAAAGCCTGGCGAGACTCGAAGTTCTGGGTGCGGGCCGGTGCATCGCTCTGTCTGGCAACGCTGCTGCTGCTTCCTTTTCTCCTGGCACTGCGACGGGTCTCTGCTGAGCACGGTTTTACCAGAACACCTGATGAGGTGAGCCAGTATTCGGCACAATGGATTAATTGGTTGGCGGCCGAAGACCGGACCAAAGTGTGGCGAGGCCTGGGCGCACCCGGTAACAAAACGGAGATGGTTCTTTTTCCCGGATTGCTGGGTCCATTGCTGGCGTTGGCAGCGTTCCTCCTGCCCCCTGCAAACCGCCGCTGGAACTCATCAGCAAGCCCAAACGCACCGGACACGGAAGAGCCGCCAGGCTATCAACGCATTTTGATAGTTCTGCTTGATTCAACTGCGATCATTTGTGGCGTCGTCGCGCTGTTGACGCTGGGTTACGACTCTTTCAAGTTGCGTCTGTTTGGTGGTGTCGGGTTGAGCGCGACGGGCCCGGCAGGTCCGCTCAGTATCCTCATGATCGCAGTTGCTGTTCGCTGTTTGATAGCCTATCCGCGCGTCTTGACCAGGGCATTGGGCGGTGACAAAAACCTTTCAGCGAGTTTTAGTTCAAACGAACGTTCGGAACTATTCGGCCACGCGCTCTTGTGGATCGTGATTGGATTCGCCGGCTCGTTCGGGCTCAACTTTTTCTTCCACAAGTTTCTCTACGACTATGTGCCGATCTTTCGCGGTATGCGGGTGGCGACGCGTTGGGCCATGATCTGCTACGTGGGCCTGGCGCTCCTGGCGGGTTTGGGCGCTTATCGATTGGCCCAGGGAGTAGGGCGGCGCTGGCTTGGGTTTGGCAAACCCCTGGTCTACGCTGTTCTCGTTCTCGGCATCCTCTTCGAACTGCATGCCACCCCGTTAAAGATGGTCCGCGGCGAGATCTATCCGGACACCCTCACGCTCGACTTGAAGTCTCGGCAAATGACCGGCGGCATTCTTGAACTACCCATGGGTGATCCTGCAGATCATCTTTACATGTTGCGTGCGGCCGACCATTTACATCCATTGGTTAACGGTAAATACAGCTATGTGCCGCCGCTCCAGTTAAAGATCGAACAGCTAACCCAGACCAGACCCATTCCGGATGAGTTGTTGGAAATAATCGAAAGCATTCCGGTGTCATACCTAACTCTGCACCAGGCTTTTCTTTCCACGGAGGAGCAGGTGGCGTTCAGGATATTTCTCGAACGCGGCGTTTCCGCCGGCCGCTTACGATTTGTTAAGAGCTTCGATGATGTTGATGTCAATGGCGTCAAACAGCATAACGATCTTTACGCTGTGACGAAGGTTGAGGCGCAATAACTTTCGTGTCTTTTTTCGTGTAATTTCGTGGATCGTTGGGAGCGCAGGCATCCTTGCCTGCTACAGTCGTTAGAGTCCGCCTTCGCTGTTATGACGCTTCTGGGCCAGCGAGGCAGGCAGGATGCCTGCGCTCCCAGCTAGTACCGCCGAACAATTTCCTTAATGAGGAAGGGAAGCAGGTAGAGCAAGTTATACAGCTCTGCACGAATGGACTGCCCGAAGTGCTCATTGACCAATCCCAGCGGCTGTTGCGTGCCGCGCGGCAGCCATCGAGGCACGTCTTTAAGGTAATCCGCGTAAGGCTGGCCGAAAACTTTAACCACCCTCGACTCTTCTTCTCGTACAACAATTGAAAAGATCAACGCGCACCAGAGAAGAGTTACCGGAACCATCCAAAGAAGACGAGAAGTCACAGTCAGGCCGATGCTCATGAGCGTGTTGCTGACGTAAATCGGGTTACGCAACAACGCATATGGACCAGTACGCGTAAGAGTAATGGCCATCTTTAAGCGGTAATGGAGATGCTGCTGTGCCCAGATGCGGCCAAAGAGTCCGAGGAAAAAGATGAGGAGGCCGATTGCCCAGGCCAACAGCCCCTCCTGAGTCTCACCATAAGTGATGAATACCGCCAGAATAAGAGGCAGACTGGCTAGAACGCCACGTTGGTTATAGAAGAATCTAAGTTGGGACATGTAGTTTGTTGGGAACGGCAGCACACCTGAGTGTCTCTCTGCGGCGGCGAATTCTAACCCGTCGGTTAGGTAGTCACAAACGCCGGTGACTGCCCCGGCATGAGGGATTGTAGTGATGGCACTCCGTGTGTGCTTATTGAAGAAAACAAGAGACCGATCTACTAAACCACACGAAACAGCACCAAAGTCTTTCTTAGTGATATTGGTTTTTCGTGTTGTTTCGTGTGATTTAGTGGATCGCCTTTCATCTACCGACCACTAAAGAACGCCAGGAGAATTAGATTAGGACTTACCCTACTTCGAAGAATGTTGTGTAAAGCGGATGGCTATGGTACCGTCTCCTCGCCACACATAGTCACATTTCTTTGAGGCCTGACTTAACTCACTGAATCTGATAGGTTAGCCGGAAAAGCAAGGGCCGATTTGAGTCTCCGTCCTGACAACTCTTTGCTCGGGGACCTCTAATCAACCAAGTCAATTACTCCGTTGCAAGGCAAAAGCTGGAGAGCCTTTGGTGCGCGTGAATACAGACGTGCCGCCTCACTCGTTTTTGCTTGAACTTCCACTTGTACTCTGCCGCGTGTCACTGCCCAACCTGATCAATCGAGGGACGTGCGGAGCGTACAGTCAAACCTCAATCGCCATCCAAACAAGAGGAGAAAACCATGTCTAGTTCACCTGTCACACCACCCGTGCAAAATCCTTTGACCGCGCTGTTTCCGATTAAGGCCGAGGCCGTCGATGGTCTCCGCGAACAGTTGATAAACAGTGCCCTTAACCCTGCCGGTCTTGATGCGGTGGGTACCGTTCATTTCGCCAGAATTTTCGTGTTTCAACCAGACAATCAGGCCGGCGTTCCGTCAAACATCGCGGCCGTGATTACCAGCTATGACGGAGACTTCGCTGCCTACATTCAGAATTTTGTTGACCAGCCCGGGACCGCCGCATTCTTTGATGCGTTCCTCATGGCAGTCGACGATCCAGCTGCGGAAGGACTGATACCTGTCACCAAGAACGCGACAGCTTTCGCAGCGCTCGTCGAGAAATACGATGTCACCAATCCGGCCAACTCCTGGGGTCAGTGGTATAGCGCTTATCCAAAGCTGACGGTGCAGAACATTCTACACCCGTAGTTTTTCGACTCAGAGCCTGGACCACGCTGCGGGTGACCTTATCACCCGCAGCACAATCATTCCCACCCGGTCGTTTTTTTCAGTCATCAAATTCAGGAGGAGCGTCATGCCGCAGCCAGCTCTAGATACAAATCCAAATCCCGCCGATCCTCTCAAGATTCATCCTGAGGATCTTCCCGATATTCAGGGAAACATCGTGCATGGGTACAACATGCCCAAGAGCCGTCACTTCTTTCTGACAATCGGACAAGTCAGCGCCGCATTAGATTTTCTCAATGCCTTAACTTCAGGCTCCGGCATCCTCTCAGTGACCAGCGCCGCCCGCTGGCCTCCGGGAATGAAGCCGGAATACGCACTCAATATTGGGTTAACGGCGAAAGGTCTCGAAGCACTCCAGCTCCCCGCAAGTGTAAACTTCAATGCGGGCAACTTCAGCTCTTTCCTCGGCGGCGCCGTTGCGGCTGCTAAAAAGGTCTTCGACACTGGATCCAACGACCCGGCGAACTGGGTAACCAAGCTAAACACAGACAACGCGAACCTGGTCCATGTCGTGCTCTCGCTGTATACCTTCACGCCTGAAGCTCGTATGGAGTTCTCCATAAAACTGCGAGCCATGTTTGCTGACGTCATTCCGCCGGCAGGCGCACCGGGGCACGACGTTCTTGAGTGGGATGTTGACCCGATAATTGAAATCGATCCCATCACCCTGGAGAAGTATCGCGCAATTCACTTCGGCCACACCGACGGCATCTCGGAACCTGTCATCGATGAGATCGGTCTACCACCGTTGCGTCCCAATCAGCTTCCCAATGTCCCTGCCTGGCAGTTTGTTCTCCGTGACGGACCGATGACATCCTACAATCTACCGACGCCCTGGCAGTTAGGACAGAATGGCACCTTCAGTGCCTTCCGCATCCTCGAGCAAAATGTTCCGGCGTTTGAGGCTTTCCTCAGTGCCGATGGTAGAGACGCAGCTGCTCAGGAGTTGCTGTTAAGCAAACTGTGCGGCAGGTGGCGCAACGGCAATCCCGTGGTCGCCCGCCCGGATGCGCCGGGTGACAGGATGTCTGACAATGAACTAAAGGATTTCGACTACGGCACCGATACTATCGGGCAGCCCTGTCCTTTTTCTGCGCATACCCGACGCTCAAATTCGCGCGGGGGACCACTTGTGGTTCCGGTAGGCGATAAGGTGAACCATCGCATCATGCGCAGAGCGGATGCGTATGGCCCACCCTACACCGGCACTGACGATGGCAAAGAACGCGGGCTCGCCGGACATTTCATGTGCGCCATGCTATCTAACCAGTTTGAGTTCCTCATGTCGCAATGGGTTAACGGCGCAAACTTTGCCGGAGGGAAGGCGTTATCCGGCATTGACCCTCTGCTCGGAAACGTCGGCAATGTTCCTAACGTCCCGAACGAGGACGAGTTCATCTACTGGGAAAACGGTAAGGCAGTTCCGGTCGACGGCCTTTCCCGCTTCGTCACTACCAGAGGCGGTTTGTACTGCTTCCTTCCCAGCATTACTGCCATCAAGTGGATGGCGCAAAACGGCGGCGCTGCGAATCCCTGGAAGATTCCCAGCCTCTGATGGCCCAGCATCACCGCACTTTGTGGAGTAGTGGAGAAGCGGATAAAAACGGCCCCAAGCCTTAAGCAATGAGTGTCTCGGGACGGCCCGCGTTCAAAGGCAATGACATCCTTGCCCAACCCCAATTTGCCTGAATCAGGCTTTGTTTTTGCCCCAAAGGGGCTGCGTCTCGAAGCCCAGGGTTGCCGCTTCGGCTACCCTGGGAACAAAGTGATCCGAGCCTCCAACCGCGAAGCGGTTGCGACCGGTTCGAGCTCGCGCATCGCTGACGCAACCGCCTTGCGGTTGAGAACC
>Ga0190274_10000658_pt1 | contig 20218 bp, 14 predicted proteins | sample Popmic531T_FD_133002 | JGI IMG/M metagenome (GOLD analysis project Ga0190274, IMG submission 133002) | Populus adjacent soil microbial communities from riparian zone of Yellowstone River, Montana, USA - 531 T | ecosystem: Environmental > Terrestrial > Soil > Riparian zone | place: USA: Montana... | reverse complement strand
GGGTTCGAATCCCACCCTCTCCGCCATTCGATGCCCCTTCGGGGGCATTTTCGTTTCGAGGCCAGCCATGTCCCTGATCGCGGTTCCTGTTTCCTTCGGCGAGCTGATCGACAAGATCACGATTCTCGAGATCAAGTCGGCGCGCATCAGCGACAAGGCGAAGCTCGAGAACGTCCGTACCGAGCTCGACATGCTCGAGCAGTCGTGGCGGCAATCGCCCGCATCGGCCACCGACATCGGCGACCTCAAAGGCGAGCTCCGCGCGGTCAACGAGCGCCTCTGGGTGATCGAGGACGACATCCGCATCCAGGAAATGCAGCAGCGCTTCGACGCCGAGTTCGTGCGCCTTGCGCGCGCCGTGTACTTCGAGAACGACGAGCGTGCGCGCATCAAGCGCCGCATCAACGAGCGCCTCGGATCAACACTCGTGGAAGAGAAGTCGTACCAGGATTACGGCAACGCACCCCGATAGAGCGAGGGCTGAGGGCTGAGGTCGAATCGGGCGCGCTTGCGCCATGCCGGGGGCATGGCGCGCGCACGATTCGGGTGAGGCATGGATGCCGAACGGACATGCCGCAGGGATGCGGGCGTCAGTCATCTCGAAGCTGAACTACAACCTCAGAAACGACGAAGCCCCGCATTTCTGCGGGGCTTCGCTTTTTCCCTCAGCCCTCAGCCCTCGGCCCTCAGCCCTAGGCTTTTGGTTTGAAGAAGAACTCCCCCGCCTCGTGGCCCGCGAACTGGATCGGGGCGTACTCGGGGAACTGCAGCAGCGCGCTTTCCGTCGCTGCCGCGGCGAGGCTCGCGGTGACTTCGCGGAACAGCTTCTGCCCTTCCATCAGCTGGCTGTTGTCTTCGAGTGCGCTCACGAGCGCGCGCGCGAACAGCGAGTTGCCGCCGGCGCTGGAATCCGGCACCGGCGCGAGGCCGCCCGACGTGAGTGCCGTGCGCGAGCGGCTGCCGGCCATCGTCTTGACCCACTCGCCGTACTTGTCGTCGCCGATCGCGGCGTTGAATGACGGCACCGATGCGCGCGTCATCGCACCGGAGTAGCAGGAGTCTGCGACCACCAGCACGTGCTTTGCGTTGATCGTGTTGAGGATGTCGCTGATCGCGCGGTTCGAGATCCAGGTCGACGGGTCGCCCTGGCGCGCATCGACCGGGATCCAGTAGCCCTGCTGCGACGCGCCGTCCAGCTCACCGTGGCCGGCGAAGTAGACGAGCAGGTTGTCCTCGGGCTTCAGCGTCTCGCGCATCTCGTTCAACGCCGTGAGGATTTCCATCCGCGTGCCGTTGCGCACGGTGCGTACGTCGAAGCCGTACTTGCGCTGCAGCACGCCCGACACCTTGTCGGCGTCGCTCACCGCGCTCGCGAGCTGGGCATAGCCGCCGCTGTAGTTGTTGTTGCCGATCACGAGCGCGTGGTAACGACCGAGCTCGACGCCCTTCGGCACCGGCCGCGTCGCAACCGTCGAAGTCGACGTCGACGCCCCGCCCTTGCCCGACGTCGGCGCCGGCAGCAGCACGAATTCGAGCGCCGTGCGCGTACCGGCATTGTCGGTGGCCGCGACCTGCACGCTACTGCCTTCCGCCGTCACCGGCACCGAGACCTTGAACAGGCCGTTCGCGCCGACGGTCACGGCCTGGCCGTTCACCATCACCGTCGACAGGCCACCCTTCGCGACGACCTTGCCGACCACTTCCGACGTCGCCACCTGGCCGCGCACCATGGCCGCAGGCTTGCCGCGCGTGACGGTGAGCGCCGGCTCGATGATCTCGACCAGCGGGCCCGGCGAGCCGGACAACGAGGCCATCGATTCGGGACCCGGCGTAGCGCTCGTCATCTGCCGCTCGAGCGACGTGATCTGCTCGCGCTGCTTGCCGACTTCACGCTGCTTTTCAGCGAGTTGCTGCTCGAGGAGCAGCAGCAGCTCGCGATCCTGCGCCGAGCCGGCGATCTGCGCCTGCATCGCCTTGCGCTCGGCGTCGAAGCGCGCCTGTTCGGCGGCGAGCCGCGCGTCGTTCGCGGAAACCTGTTGCTGCAGCGCCTCCATCTGGCCCAGTGCGCCATCGAGCGCCAGCGCCATCTCCGACGCGGCGGCGCGCACCTGGTCGAGCTCCTTCTTCGCGGTCGCATCCGACGCGGGCGCGGCTGCGAGCTTCGTTTCGCGCGACTTGAGCTCTTTGAGCTTCGCGCGGTCGGCGTCGAGCTTCGCCTGGTAGGTCAGGCGATCGGCTTCGAGCTTCGCGCGCTCGTCGGCGAGGGCTTTCTGTTGCGCGTCGAGCTTCGACTGCGAAGTGCGCAGCTGCTCGGCATCCTGCGGCGTCGCCATCGCAGTCTGCTGTTCGATCAGCTTCATGCGCGCGCGCTCGAGGTCCTGGCTGGACTGCTGCAGCGCGCGCTTGCGGTTCGCGAGCTCGCCCTTGAGCTGCTCGTTCTGCGCGCGCAGCGCTTCGGTTTCCTTCTCCTTCTGCGCGACGGTCTGCTGCAGCGAGGCGATCTGCGCCTGCGCCGCCTCGGTCTGTGCCGTGACCGTCGACGCGAACAGCAGCTCGTCAGTGGCGCCCGACGCCTCGCGATAGAGGTTCAGCGCCTTCGCGAGGTCCTTTTCCGTGCCGAAGCCGTTCTCGTAGAGAAACCCGAGGTTGATCTTCGCGCGCTTGTTGCCGGTCGCGGCCGACTTCGAGAACCACTCGAACGCCTTCGCGTAGTCGGGTGGCGTGCCGAGGCCCTTCGCGTAGATCTCGCCGACGTAGTTCTGCGCTTCGGCGTCGCCGCCCTGCGCCTGGCCGAGCCAGACCTGCAATGCGGTCTGGTAGTTGGCGCGATCGTAGGAAACGAATTCGCCGCCGCGGATCTCGCAGTCGGCCTGCGTGGTCCGGATCGGACGCCGCGCGGTCATGAACTGCGAAACGCGACCGAGCTTGCGCACCTGGCCCGGCAGCAGGCAGTCGACGATCAACAGGTCTTCGGGATTGCGCACCGACGCACGCGGCGCCTGTGCGGGTATCGCCGACAGGAACACGACGGAGGCCGCGAAGGCCGTGAGCACGAAACGCCGCGCTGCAGTGACGCGCGATGACGCCGAACGCAAGGAAACAGGCATTGCTTTTCCCCTCCGAAAGACAACGCAAAACGCTGGCACTGCAGCGCGTTTCCGCGCTTTCAAGCGCGGCAATCGCTGTAGTACGCTCCGCAGTATAGCCAAGCGTCGGGGATGTGAAGCGATGGCCATGCACGCAGCGACGACGATCGCGGCTCGCCTTGCGACAGGCGGCGCAGGCACGGTGGCCCGTTTGCTCGGACTGCTGTTGTTCTTCACCGCTCTTTCACCAACCGCAGCGCTCGCCCAGGGCGGGCCGCAATGCCCGGTGGTGGATTTCAGCGGCAACTTCCAGTCGGGCGATCCGGGCGCAATCCTCGACCTGACCGCGAAGCAGTCGACCCTCACGGCGAACACGCCACCCAACGAATCTTTCACCTGGCAGATCACGAGCGGCACCGCGAGCTTCGCCAACACGGGTGGCTCGCAGACCATCGTGACGCAGGGTGGGTACCTCGACCAGGGCAACGGCCTGTTCGACGCGTTCAGTACTGCGCGCCTCGTGCTCGGCGACGACACATCGCAAACCGTCGTGGTCGAGGTGCAGAGCAACGCGTGCGCGGCACAGTCCGCGCCGCCGACGCAGTTCTTCGAATTCATCCGTTCGGCGCCGGTATCGCGTGACCTGGTTGCCGTGTCCGGCGACGGCACCACCGGCCGCGTGGGCGACGTCGTGCAGCTCGGCGTGCAGGCGCTCGATCCGTGTGGCGGCAGCGGCGCGCGCGGCGCGACGCCCGATGGTTCGTTCACCTGCCCGGTCGACATCACGTTTTCCGTGGTGAACGGCTCGGCGCAATTCCGCGATGGCACGCGCACGAAGACCGTCACTACCGATACGTCCGACATTTCGCGCATCGACCTCGTGCTCGGCCCGCAAGCGGGCCCGATCACCGTGCGCGCGAGCGCGTCCGGCTACGCGCCCATCGACCTGCAGCTGCGCGCGACGTTCGCGCGCACCCTGGTCGCGATCGGCGGTGCCTCGCGCACTGGTCGTCCCGGCGGATCGGACGAGCTCGAGGTGCAACTGCTGGAGAACGGCCAGCCCGTGGCCGGCGAGACGATCACGTTCAGCAATGTCTTCGGCCAGGCCGCGGTGCTCGGCTCGACGACCGACGTCACCGATGCCAGCGGCTTCGCGAAGGTGTCGTTCTCGTACTCGCCGCAGCCGGGTACGGGGCTCGTGGATGCGCGCGATGCGAGCGGCGCGAACGTCGTGTTCTCGGTAACGAGCCAGATCGGCGGGCTCACGCTCGTGGCGGGCGACGGCCAGTCCGGTCCGACCAACGGCGAAGCGGCCGATCCGATCGCGTTCGTGCTGCAGGACCAGAGCGGCAATCCGATCAGCGGCGAAGTCGTGAGCTTCAGCGTGTCGTCGGGCAGCGGCACGGTGAACCCGACGTCCGCGACCACCGACTCGACCGGTCGCGTGGTCACGCGCCTGCGCTTCGGCCCGACGCCGGGCGCGGTCACGGTGCAGGCCTCCGCGTTCGGCGGGCAGGCGCTCGCAGTGGCTACTGCGACGTCGTTCGTGGCGACGCTGTCGAGCGTCAGCGGCAACAACCAGACTGCGCCGGCCGGCACGCGCCTGCCGCAGCCGCTGGTTGTCCAGCTTGCGCCACCGGCCACGCCGGGCCAGTCACTCGGCGGCGTTTCCATCAACTGGAGCGTCACCGCGGGCGGCGGCTCACTGGCCGCCCCGACTACGCTCACCGATGCAACGGGTCGCGCCTCGAACGAGCTCACGCTGGGGCCAGCGGCGGGCACGAACACGGCGCAGGCAGCAGTACTCGGCGGCGGCAGCGTGACGTTCACCGCAACGGGCACGACGGCGACCGGAACCGGCGTCACGCTGCAGGTCGTGTCGGGCAACAACCAGTCGCTGCCCACGTTCACCGATTCCGCGCCGCTCGTCGTGCGCGCGGTGAATTCGCAGGGTGCGCCGGTCGCGAACGTGCGCATCACCTGGACGCCCGTGGTCGCCGGCACCGTCGCTGTCACGCCCACGACGAGCACCACCGATGCGAGCGGCCAGGCATCGACAGTCGCGCGCGTGCAGCTGCCCGGCGCACAGGAAGTCGCTGCCGCGATCGAGAACACCACCGGCAACACGACCGTGCGCTTCACGCTCAACGGCGGCGTCGAGAACGTACCGAACCTCGACGCGGGCGAAGCGAGCACGGGCGCTGCGATCGACGCGGCCTGCCCGGCCCTGTTTGCGCAATCGCAGGGCGGCGGGCTCGATGCGGGCGAATCAGACCTGTTGCAGCGCTGCTCCGAGCTCGTGGTCGCTTCCGGCAGCGATCCGGCATCGGTGCAGGAAGCGCTGGACCAGATGGTCGCCGACGAGGCGCTTGCGCAGGGCACGGCCGCGATCACGACGACGGCGACGCAGTTCGACAACCTCAAGGCGCGCCTCGCCGCGCTGCGCAGCGGTTCGCGCGGCATGGACCTGAATGGACTGTCCATGGCCGGCGCGAACGGCGCCTTGCCGCTCTCGTTCCTGCCGAGCACCCTGCTCGCCCAGGACGACGCTGGCGGCAGCAGCGACGAGGCAGGTGCCGCATTCAGTCGCTGGGGCTTCTTCGCCACGGGCACGGTCGGCCGCGGCAGCCAGGATGCGGCGGACGCGTCGCCCGGCTTCGACTTCGACACCTACGGCCTCACGGCCGGCGTCGACTACCGCGTCAACGACGACTTCGTGCTCGGCGCGGCGCTGGGTTACAACAACAACGACACGCAGATCGACGCCGACCAGGGCGGCCTCGATACCAAGGGCTACAACCTGTCCGGCTACGGTTCCTGGTACCACGATGCGTGGTACTTCGACGGCGTGATCACCTGGGGCAGCAACGACTACGACATCACGCGCCGCATCCGCTACTCGATCGCGAACCTTGCGGGTGGCGGCACGACGGTCGACCAGGTCGCGAGCGCTTCGCCCGAGAGCGACCAGCTCGCGTTCGCGCTGTCGGTCGGCCGCGACTTCAACCGCGGCGCCTGGAGCTTCGGCCCCTATGCGCGCGCGACCTACACGAAGCTCGACTTCGACAGCTACAGCGAGCGCCTCTCGGACCCCGGCGGTCCGGGCGGCGGCCTGGCCGTGGCGGTCGACAGTCGCGAGCTCAAGTCGCTCGAAGGCGTGCTCGGTGGCAAGGCCACCTACACCTCGAGCCGCTCGTGGGGCATCCTGATGCCCAGCATCCAGGTTGAATGGCTGCACGAGTTCGAGGACGACGTGGAAAACCTGGTCTCTCGCTTCGTGAACGACCCCACCGCGACCGACATCATCGTGCCCGGTGAACCGGTGGACCAGGACTACTTCAACCTCGGCCTGGGCCTGTCGGCGGTGTTCGCGAACGGCAAGTCCGGCTTCCTGTACTACGAACATCGCGCCGGCCAGCAGGACTACAGCCAGGACAGCCTGGCGATCGGCATTCGCATCGAATTCTAGGAACGGCCCGAACCTTCCCCATGCAACCTCGACACACACCCGTTTCCTTCACGCCCCGCCCAGCATTCTGGCAAGGGGTGAGCGCGCAATCTGGTCCGAACCCCGGGCAGACGAAAAAGTCCGCAGGATCGTCGGATATGCGTAAGATCATCGACATGCGTGCGCGGGAGGGCGCCCTGCAATGATCGAATTCGGGCACAGCACGCACGTCGGATTGCGTCGCGAGCACAACGAAGACACCTACTACGCCGACGCCGACATCGGGCTCTGGCTCGTCGCCGACGGCATGGGTGGCCATGAGAACGGCGAAGTCGCGAGCGCGTTGGCGCGCGACACGCTGGTGTCGCAGATTCAGCGCGGCGAAAGCCTCGCGCGCGCCATCCAGGTCGCCGACGAGGAGATCATCAAGCACTCGAACAAGCGCACGCAGGCGTTGCCGATGGGTACGACCATCGCGGCGATCCGCCTCGTGCAGGACGAGTTCGAAGTGGCCTGGGTCGGCGACAGCCGCGTCTACATGTACAACGGCAGCGGCCTGAAGCAGGTTTCGCAGGACCACTCGTACGTGCGCGAGCTCATCGAGCAGGGCGCGATCAGCCCCGAGCAGGCGCGCACGCACCCGCACCGCAACGTCGTGACCCAGGCGCTCGGCGTGACCGACCCGCAGAGCCTGCGCGTCGAGACCGTCGCGGGCCAACTGTCCCCGGGCAGCCAGATCCTGCTGTGCAGCGATGGGCTCACCGAGGAAGTGGACGATTCCGCGATCGCCGCCGTGCTGTCGCGCGAAGAGCTTTCGGCCCAGGAATGCGTCGACCACCTGATCCTCGCCGCGCTCGATGGCGGCGGCTCGGACAACGTCACGGTGATCCTGCTGCGTCGGAAATAGGCGCGGGTGTAGGAGCGGTGGCAACCGCGACGACACGGTGGGCGGGGCCGATGCTTCTGAACGCTTCGCGACGCCGTTCGCGAAGCAGCCTCGCACGCGCGGGCTGTTCCAGAGCGAGTCACGCTTCATCTGGGCTGGCCGCTTCGATCAGAGCGTGACGTAACCCGACCCGCACCGCGACCACGACCGTGTCGTCGCGGCTGACTCGCGACATCCTGTCGCTCGCCCTTCGGGCCGCCTTCGGCGTTGGTGCGCGCAATCCTGCGCGCACCAGGCCGCCGCTCCTACATGTTGTGGGATGTGATCGCGCGAAGCGCGATCACATCCCCGCTGCCTTTTTTGCGTCGTCGCGCAAAGTCTGCAGCGAAGCGCTGGTGTCGTCCGCCCGCAGCCCCTGCTCCGCGAGCACCATCGCGCCGGTGTAGAAGCCGCGATCGTATGCAGCCTTCGCCTTGCTCTCGAAGAACGCGGCAATCTGGCCGAGCCCGGCGCGCGCATCGGGATTGTCGGGTTCGACCGTGAGCACGCGCTTGTAGAGATCGACTGCGCAGTCGCCCTCCGGCGATGCGAGGCGACGGCCGTTCTCGACCACGCCCACCTTCACGTATTCGCGCGCGCGCTCGAGCAGCGCGTTGACGTCCGCTTCCGCCATGCCATCGATATTGAGATCCACGATCGTCGGCGCAGTCGGCGTCGACGCGATGTTGGGCGTTGCCGACGGTGTCGGTTCGACATCGACGGCGGGCGTGGCCGTGGGCGACGCGCTCGGGGAACTGCTGGCCACGGTCGGCGCAGCGGCCACATCGTCGCGCTTGGCGCGCATTCCCAGCCACACGCCCCCGGCGCCAAGGGCAAGCACGCCCGCCGCCAGCAGCGCCCACGCCCACGCGGGACGCGACACGGGTTCCTTGCCACCGGCCTGGCGCGACACCGCCGACTGCGCCGCGCGCTGTTGCGCCTGACTCTGCCGGCCGGTGTTCGTGAGCCGCGGCGTCGCGCGCTTGCGCGGCTGGTGGCCTTCGCGCACCGCAGCGCCTTCGGGCGCGCTCAGCAGCAGCTGTTCGCACGCGAGCGAGAACGCCTCGCCCGTCGGATAGCGGTCGTCGGCGCTCTTCGCCATCAGGCCTTCGATCAGCGGTTGCAGCCACGCAACTTCGCCCTTGAGCACGGGCAACGGATGGGTGACGTGCATCAGCGCGATCGTGAACGGGTCGCTCGCGTCGTACGGGGGCACGCCCATGAGCATCTCGAACAGCACGGCGCCGAGCGCGTACAGGTCGGAACGGCCGTCGACCTTCTCGGCGCGCGCCTGCTCGGGGCTCATGTAGTGCGGCGTGCCGATCGAGTTGCCGATCTGCGTCGCCATGGTCTTCGAGTCCATGGACTTGGCGATGCCGAAATCCGCGAGCACCGCCGTGCCATTGGCCTTGAACAGCACGTTGCCGGGCTTCACGTCGCGATGGACGAAACCCTTCTCGTGCGCGTAGTCCAGGCCCTGGGCGATGTCGCGCACGATGTCGAGCGACTCCGCCACCGAGATGCCCTCGGTCATCTTGTCGCGCAGCGTGCCGCCGGGAATGTATTCCGCGGCGAGGTAGTAGACCGTGCCCGACTGGCCGATGTCGAAGACGCGCACGAGGTTCTCGTGGCTCAGCTTCGCGGTGATCCGGCCTTCCTTGAGGAAGCGGTCGGTGAATTCCTCGTTCGCGGCGAGCGCCGGCGACATCACCTTGAGAGCGACTTCGCGATCCAGCGATTCCTGGATCGCCAGGTACACGGACGCCATGCCACCCACACCGAGCGGGCGCAGGATGCGATAGCCGGGAACGACAACGGGCGGCTGCGTCACTCAGACCTCGGGCGGGACGACCCGAGCGTCGTCCGGACAAATGTCGAACGGCCCCACGGGGACCGGCGCCGCAAGCTGCGCGGCTGCGTGGAAAAACTTACCCGAACCGGCGTCGCAACGCACCTGATTCCGTCGCCGGGAATGGAGGCTGGTGCATTTCCCTGGGCAGAAACGACCGCCCCCTCGTTCGAGGGGGCGGTTTGATCCAGCGGTTCGCGCCCTGAAGGGCGCTCCTGCTCTCAAGGCGCTGCGGCGCGCACGTCCTTGAGGGCGGCGACGAAGCGGCTCGAGGCATAGCTGTCCTCGTTCTCGACCGTGTTGTACAGCGCATCGACGCGGGCCTGCAGCGTCTTGCTGCGTTGTTCGTCGAGCTGCTTCGCGTTCTGGAACGCCACGACCACCGACTGCACCGCCATGGCGCCCTGCTCTGCCGCCGAGAAGTCGCGGAATTCACCGCGCTCGGCGTCGTTGATCATGCTCGTGAGGATCGGCTTGAGCGCCGCGACGTCGTAGTCGAATCCGGACACCTTCGGCAGCTCGGCGCGGATCGACGAAGACAGCGTGCGCGCAGCCGCCAGCGTCGAGCTGCGATCGCGCAGCGTGGCCTGGTGCAGCGCCTTCGTCTGTTCGAACAGGCGCTGCGACGCGCCCGGATCGGCCACCGACAGCACGTGGCGGAACATCACGAGGTTGGAGTCGTTGAGGCGCACCACGCCCGGCCCGAGGCCCGTGCCCTGGCGCGGCGCCCAGCGGTTCGCGCCCATCGGCTTGTGGCACGCATGGCAGTCGAACAGGACCAGCTCGGGGAAGATGCCGGTCCAGCCGGCGCGCTCGTCGACCAGCGTGTCGAGCAGGTTCGCTGCGGCGATGCCCTGGCCCACGCCCCAGTCGCGCACGCCGTTCCAGTCACCCTTGCGCTGGATGTAGTCCTCGTCGACCTGGTAGTGCGGATTGAGCCAGGTGAACGTGTCGAGCTCGAACGACAGGCGCGGATGGCCGGCACCCATGATGCGGTGCGTGATCATGCGATCCGGCGTGCCCATGTGGCACGACAGGCACAGCTCGGCGCGCTTGACCGGGTCTTCCGTCGGGTACAAGCCCTTCGCGAGGTTGTCGGCGTGCGATACGTCCTTGCCGGCATGGGAGGAGATCCATTGCTCGGCGCCGCCGTGGCAGGCCTCGCAACCGATGCCGTCGCTGACCTGGAAGCGCTCGCCGCGCATGGACGCGGGCACGTTCTCCGAATGGCAATCGAGGCAGACCTTTGCTTGCGTCGGGTCGCCGATGCCGAGCTTCTTCGCGATCGAGCGGCCACGCTCGTTCGTGAGCGCCTGGAAGGCCTTGTTCGCGTGCGGATCGAATTCCTGCCAGTAGGCGAATTCGTTCTGCATCACGTGGGATTCCTTGAACGGCTGCGCCGCGCCATGGCAGACGCTGCTCGCGCAGGTCGCGACGCCCAGGTGCTTGTGCGCGTCGACGGCGGTCACCGCCGACTCCGCGGCGGCGAGGGCCGGCACGCAGAGAGCGGAAACCGAAAGCAGAGCGAGCCCCAACCAGCGCAGTTTCATCGCCACCCCTCCCAAAGGTTCGATCCCGGGCAACCATCCGTTGCGCGGGTACTGCTGGCCAACGCGGGCATTATGCCATCAGCCGCGTGGCTGCAAAGCTACTCCGCTGAATTTGAGCAACGGAATCGGTCGAGCCAATTCCGAATCCGATGCTCCAGTGGACTGGTTACGCAACCTGGATCACGAAGCGGGCGCGAGCTCTTCCGCGAACGTGGTCCACAGCGCTTCGCGACGCGACGCCTTGCCGATGGCGATGAGGCGCAACTCGTGCAGTGCCACTTCGCGCGCATCGGCACGCTGCACGCGCAGGCGGGCCGTGGGCACCGCACGGGCACGCCGCGCCTGCATGCCCGGTGCCTCGTCCGAGTCCAGCGCGAGCGCCAGCGCCGACTGGCCCGCGGTCATGGCGAGATAGACCTCGGCGAGCAGCGAGGCGTCGAGCAGCGCGCCGTGCAGCTCGCGATGGCTGTTGTCCACGTCCAGGCGCCGGCACAGCGCGTCGAGGCTGTTCTTCTGCCCCGGGTAGCGCTCGCGCGCGAGCGCCAGCGTATCGACCACGCGCGCGCGCATCGCGATGCGGTCGCCGCCGCCGAGGCGTTCGAGCTCCGCGTCGAGGAACGAGACGTCGAACGCGGCGTTGTGGATCACCAGCTCGGCGCCGTCGATGAAGGCCAGCAGTTCCGCGGCCACCTCGGCGAAGCGCGGCTTGTCGCGCAGGAACTCCTCGGTGATGCCGTGCACCTCGAGCGCGCCCATGTCGATCTCGCGCTCGGGATTGATGTAGCGATGGAAGCGCGCACCGGTTGCGCGCCGCTCGATGAGCTCGATGCAGCCGATCTCGATGATGCGATGGCCGCGATCGGCATTGAGGCCGGTCGTTTCCGTGTCCAGTACCACCTGCCTCATGGCGTAGCTCCCGCTTGCTGCTTCCATGCATCGACGGCGGCACGCGCCTGGCGATCGACGCGTTCGTTCTCGGCGTGCCCGGAATGGCCGCGCACCCATTTCCAGGTTACCTCGTGCATGGCAGTCAGCTCGGCCAGCTGTTGCCAGAGGTCCTGGTTGCGCACCGGCTTGCGGTCGGCAGTGAGCCAGCCGTTCTTGCGCCACTTCGGCACCCACTCGCCGATGCCCTTCTGCACGTACTGCGAATCCGTGGACAGGTGCACCTTGCTCGGGCGCTTGAGCGCTTCGAGCGCCCGGATCGCGGCCAGCAGCTCCATGCGATTGTTCGTGGTGTGGCCCTCGGCACCATGCAGCATGCGTTCGGTCTCGCCAAAGCGCAGCAGCGCCGCCCAGCCGCCGACGCCCGGATTGCCGGAGCACGCACCGTCGGTGAACACGTCGACCACGCGATCGTCGGACGTCATGCGCAGGCCCGCACGCTCGGTCGCGCGCGCGGCACCAGCACCGCACCCGTGGCCGGCACGCCGACCGGCGCCGCGAGTGGTCGCAACGGAATGACCATGGCCGTGACCTTGCGTCCGCGCAGGACGTAGCTCGCACCGAAGTGTTGTGGCGAGTCCCAGAGCGCGGCATCGTCGGGCGCGGCGCCGGGCCAGCGCGGCCCGCGCGCCTCCTGCGTGAAGTCGGACAAGCCGTGTGCGCGCAGCAGCGCGCGAATGCGATTGGGCAAGCGCGGACGCAGGCGATCGTGCCCGCGCCGCGCCGCGAGCCGCAGCCACTGCGACCAGGGGCTCGCGGGATTCGCGCCCGCCACGATCAGCTCGCCGCCATGCGCGAGCACGCGCACGCATTCGCCGAGGAAGGAGCTCGGGATGCGCGGATGCTCCAGCGCGTGCTGCAACACCAGCCGCCGCACGCTGCCATCGGACAGCGGCAGCAGGTCGCGCTCGGCGATCGCAGCGCCCGCGAGACGGCCGCGGGCGTCCAGTGAAAACGCGATCGCGCTCGCATCGCCGGCGCGCGGAGCGGGCGCGATCCACACGGTGGCGCCCATGGTCGCGGCGTGCGCCTGCGTGAGCCACGCGCATTCGGCGGCGAGCAGGCGCGCGCCGATGCCTTCCGACCAGAAATCCGAGTGCGTGGGCGAGTCCATGGGGCGGGCTGGGTGCGCTTCAGGTGCGAGCCGGGTGCGACTCCGGGGAATTGTGATACAAAGCCCGGCGCCGGATAAGCCGGGTCCGCCACGGAACACCAAACCGCGTGCTCGAGCTGCTGCCGGTCCCAGCGCTGACCGACAACTACATCTGGATCCTGCACGATCGCCGCCACGCGATCGTAGTCGATCCGGGCGAGGCCGGGCCCGTCGAGGCGGCCCTGCGCGAGCACCGGCTCGCGCTCGCGGCCATCTTCCTCACCCACCACCATGCCGACCACATCGGTGGCGCCGCGGCGCTCGCGCAGCGCCACGGCTGCGCCGTGCACGGACCCGTCGATGCGCGCATCACGGTCGCACACGAGCCACTGGTCGATGGCGGCGAGGTCGCGGTGGCGGAGCTCGGCGCGCGCTTCGCCGTGCTCGCGGTGCCTGGCCACACGACATCGCATGTCGCCATCGTCGGCCACGACGTGCTGTTCTGCGGCGACACGCTGTTCAGCGTCGGCTGCGGCCGCCTGTTCGAGGGCACGCCGGCGCAGATGCTCGACTCGCTCGCGCGCCTCGCCGCGCTACCGGACGCGACGCGCGTCTGCTGCGGCCATGAATACACGCTCGCGAATTGCCGCTTCGCGGCGAGCATCGATGGCGACAATCCGGCGCTCGCGGCGCGCGCAGCCGAGGCCGCGAGCCTGCGCGCGCAGGGCCAGCCGACCGTGCCTTCGACGATCGCCGGCGAGCGTGCGACGAATCCGTTCCTGCGCAGCGATACGCCGGCGATCCGCGCCGCACTCGGGCTCGGCGACGGGCTCGATCGCGATTCCCGGGTTGCGGCATTCGCCGCCCTGCGCTCGCGCAAGGACACGTTCCAGTGACGTTCCCGCGTTCACTGCTTGCGGCGGCCTGCCTGCTGCTCGGCGCGTGCGCCACGCTGCCGCAACCCGAAGCCTTGCCCGAAACGCCACCTCCGACCGCAGCCTCCGAATCCCCGCCGGCAACGACGCCGCCTCCGGAGCAGCCGCCCGAACCCACACCGGAGCCGGCGCCGACCGAGCCCGTCCCGCCACCCGACGGCTGGCAGGTGCTGGCCATGCAGATGCGCTTTGCGAACTGCGATGAAGCGGCGGCCGTGCGTCGCTGGATCCGCGTGTACACCGCGAGCCCGCCGCGCTTCGAAGCGATGCTGCGTCGTGCACTGCCGTTCCTGCGCTACGTCCAGGCCGAGCTCGTCACACGCGACCTGCCGGGCGAGTTCGTGCTGCTGCCGATGGTCGAAAGCAGTTATGTCGCGTTCGCCAGCAAGGGCAACCGCCCGGCCGGCATCTGGCAGTTCATGCCAGCGACCGCGCGCCATTTCGGACTGCCGGTCGGCGCGGACTACGACGGCCGCCTCGACGTCGCCGCGTCGACGCGCGCGGCGCTCGAATATCTCTCCTACCTCGGCGGCCAGTTCGACCACGACTGGACGCTCGTGAACATGGCGTTCAATGCCGGCGAATACCGCGTGCGCGGCGCCCTCGAGCGCGCACGCCGTGGCAACAAGCCGGTGCCGCACGACCAGCTCGCGCTGAGCCCGATCACGCACGAGCACTTCGCGAAGCTCACCGCGCTGTCGTGCATCGTGCGCGAGCCCGCGCGCTGGAAAGTGCAGCTTCCGCCAATCGCTGCCGGCCCCGGGCTGGCCGCGCTGAAGCTCGACGCCGCAACTGATCTCACGTTGATCGCCGCGCTCGCGCGCAGCGACGAAGCCGCCATCGCCGCCTTCAATCCGGCGGCGCGCGGCGGCCGGCTGCCCGCGGGCGCCATGGTGCTGCTGCCCGGAGGCGTGGCCGACACGACTGGCGCGAGCCTTGCGCGTGTGCCACGCGAGTTGCGCACCGGCTGGCGCCGCGTCGATTCGGGCGGACGCGACTGGACGAAGCTCGCCGGCAGCGGCGCGGACGCCGCGCTGCTCGTCACGGTCAATGGCGCGAATGCCGACAGTCCGCCGCCGGCACGCGTACTCGTGCGCAGCCCCACGCCCAGCACCGGCGTACGCGACGTGGCGCGCATCGCCGACGCCGCCGGCCGCTACACGGTGCGCTCGGGTGATTCGCTCTGGACGATCGCCAGGCGCTTCGGCGTCAGCGTCACGTCGCTGCTGCAATGGAATGCGTTGCCGACGCGCCACGTGTTGCGTCCCGGCCAGTCGCTCTGGATCGTCGCGCCACGCTGAGGTTCCGCACTCGCGCCGGCTTGCTTACACTGTGCGGCCTGCGTGGCCCGAACCCACGCCGAACACCGGAGATTGAGCATGGGATTCCTCAAGGGCAAGCGCGCACTCGTCGTCGGCATCGCGAGCCATCGTTCGATCGCCTCGGGCATCGCCGAAGCCATGCACCGCGAAGGCGCCGAGCTCGCGCTCACCTACCAGAACGAGCGCTTGCGCGAGCGCGTCGAAGATGCGGCGAAGGAATACGGCTCGGACATCGTGCTGCCGTGCGACGTCGGCGTCGACGCCGAAATCGACACGCTCATGGCCGAGCTCGGCAAGCGCTGGGATGGATTCGACATCCTCGTGCACTCGGTCGGCTTCGCGCCGCGCGAGTCGCTGCAGGGCGGCTTCCTCGACAACCTCACGCGCGAGAACTTCCGCATCGCGCACGACATCTCGAGCTACAGCCTCGCAGCGCTCGCAAAGGCCGCCCGCCCGCTGATGCAGGGGCGCAACGGTTCGGTGCTGACGCTGTCGTATCTCGGCGCCGTGCGCGCACTCGCGAACTACAACGTCATGGGCCTGGCGAAGGCCAGCCTCGAAGCCTGCGTGCGCTACCTCGCGCTCAACCTGGGCCCGGAAGGCACGCGCGTGAACGGCATATCGGCCGGCCCGATCAAGACGCTGGCTGCGGCCGGTATCGCCAACTTCCGCAAGATGCTCGACCACGTCGAGGAAAACGCGCCCATGCGCCGCAGCGTCACGATCGAGGACGTCGGCAACGTTGCTGCGTTCCTGTGCTCCGACCTGGCCGCGGGCGTGACCGGCGAGATCACCTACGTCGATGCGGGGTACAACGTGCTCGGGATGACGGGGCTGGAAGGCGCCTGACCAAGCGCGGCTCCGGTCGCGACCAGGGTCGCTCCCACAGCAGCGGAAACGAAAAAGGGCCGGCAATGCCGGCCCTTTTAGTTTCAAAGCGGGTTATCGCTACGCCATCCATGGCGAGGCTACGCTTCGTCGGGTCGCCCCATCGGACATCCTGTCCTCAGAGATCCCGCGCCAGCGGTCGCTGATGCGACCGCTGATCGGCGCGGGATCACATCCGCTCTTCGGCGAGTCGCACCTTGACCGTACGACGCAGCGCGTCGATGAACGCCTGGCGCTCGGTGGCGGCGATCGCGCCGACGAGCTGGCCGCGTACCGAATCGCGGCCGGCCGCATCGGTCTTCTTCGGATCGCCATCGACGACGCCCGAGAGCTCGACGAGTGCGAACGAATTGCCCGGCAGCTCGACCATGACGCGCGAAGTCGCGCCGGTGGCCGGACGCGCCAGCTTGAATGCCGCGCCGAGCATCGCAGGATTGAGCTCGAGCGAGGTGCGCGCAACGTCCTTCGCTTCCGTCACGGGAGCGCCGAGCTCGCCGGCCAGCGTGTCGAGCGACTCACCCGCGAGCAGGCGCTTCTCGAACGCCTTGGCACGCTCGGTCGCCGCTGCGGCCGCGGCCTCTGCGGCGATGCGCGTCACGACTTCAGCGCGCACTTCTTCGAGCGCGCGCGCCTTCGGCTGCTTGTGCTCGTCGATGTGCACGACCACGACGTGGTTCGGGCCGATCTCGATCGGATCGCTCACGCCGTTCTCGACGCGCAGCGGGTCGGAGAAAGCCGCCTTGACCACCTGCGGATTCGCGGCGATGCCCGGACCGCCCTCGCGACCGAACAGCGGCGTGCGCTGGATTTCGAGGCCCAGGCCCTTCGCGGTCGGCTCGAGCGAGCTCGCGTCCTGGTAGATCGCGTCGATGAGGTGGCCCGACACTTCGTTGAACACGCGCTCGCGCTCGGAGTCCACCGCTTCCTTCGCGAGATCGGCCTTGACCTCTTCGAACGGCTTCGCCTGTTCCGGCTTCACTTCGCGCAGCAGGATGACGTGATAGCCGTCGTCGGTACGCACGGCGTCGGACACCTTGCCCTGCTCGAGCGCGAACAGCGCGGTCTCGAACGCGGGCTGCGTCACGCCTTTCTCGAGCCAGCCGAGGTCGCCGCCACCAGCCTTCGAACCGATGTCGTCGGAATTTTCCTTGGCGAGCGTGGCGAAGTCCTTGCCGCCGCGGGCATCGGCCGCGAGCTTCGTGGCCTTTTCCAGCGCGACCTTCTGCGCAGCGGCATCGGCATCGGGCGCAACCTTCACCAGGATGTGCGATGCGAGGCGCTGCTCGCCGACGACGAAGCGGTTCTTCTGCTGGTCGTAGGTCTCGCGCAATGACGCGTCGTCGGGCGTGATCGACACTTCCATCTTCGCGGCATCGAGCTCGACGTATTCGAGCGACACCTGCTCCGGCACCATGAACTCGTCCTGGTGCTCGTCGTAGTACTTCTTCACCGCGTCTTCGGCGGGCGCAGCCTCGGCGGGCGCGGCCGGCGGCGCAGTCACGTGGCGGAACGTGCGCTGCTGGTCGCGCAGCGACAGATAGCGATCGATGTCGGCATCGCTCACGAGCGCCGTCGCGACCACCTGCTGCTGCAGGTCGCGCGTGGTGAAGTCGCGGCGCATGCGATCCTCGAAGCCGCGCGGCGTCATGCCGCGCTGGCGCAGGATCGCCTTGTACACGGCCGGATCGAACTTGCCGTCGGTCTGGAACGCCTGGATCTTGGCGATCTCTTCCGCGAGCACTTCGTCGGAGGGCTCCGCGCCGGTCTCCGCAGCCACCTGCGCGAGCAGCGCCTCGTCGACCAGGAGGTCGAGCATCTGGCGGCGGATGATCGGCGTGTCGACCTGTGCCGGGTCGTAGTTCTCGCCCATCTGGGCGCGAACCTGCTGCCGGTATTCCTCGAACCGGCTGCGGAATTCCTGTTGCGTGATTTCCTGGTCGCCTACCTTGGCGACCCAGGCCTCGGTACCCGACTGGAAATAGTCGTTGATACCGAAGAACGCGAACGGAATGGTCACCGCGGCGAGGATGGCGGATGCAATCCAGCCGGAGGTCTTATCTCTGAGGGTCTGCAGCATGGTCGTTACCGGCAGGGCAGAAAAAACGAAGGCGCCGGATCACGGCGCCCTCGGGGACAATTGGCGGAGTGGACGGGACTCGAACCCGCGACCTCCGGCGTGACAGGCCAGCATTCTAACCAACTGAACTACCACTCCGCGCTTTTGAAACCTTGGCTTTTTACCGCGAAGGAGGCCAGTCACCCGGCACTGCGAACGCTGGTGGGTGCTGAGGGTTTCGAACCCCCGACCCTCGCCTTGTAAGGGCGACGCTCTACCGCTGAGCTAAGCACCCTGACTGAGCTGATTAGTTTAACGCGTCCTTGAGCGCCTTGCCAGCCTTGAACGCCGGCACCTTCGAGGCCTTGATCTTGATGGTCGCGCCCGTGCGCGGATTGCGGCCCGAGCGCGCGGCGCGCTTGCGGACGGTGAACGTACCAAAGCCGACGATCGCGATGCTGTCGCCCGACTTCAGCGTCTTCTTGACCACCTTGATGATCGCCTCGACCGCGTTGCCCGCATCGACCTTGGTCAGGCCGGCGGCATCGGCGACTGCGGAGACGAAATCAGCCTTGTTCATGGAGTGACTCCTCACGAGGATGCCGCGATTGCTTGCCGCGTGGCCCGCGGCGCGCACTAGATCGCGCGACTCGACCGAACCCGAGCGACCGCAGGAATTGAGCGGGGAAGGATCGACGCGACTGCGACAGAGGCGCCTTTATACCAGCGCCCCCGGAGCCACGCAATGTTCACCGAACGCCTCCGTACGCGACACGAATTCGCACGAAAACGCCGCGAATTCGTGCTGCAAACGTACGCCCGCGCGACGCTCAGTGCGGTCGCGTGGGCGACGGCTCGCCCGGAGTTTCCTCGCTGCGTTCGGCCTTGGCGACGGGCTCTGCCTTCGGCGGCTCGTTGCGCTCCGTCGGCACGAGCGGACGCGCGAGTGCGAGGTCGAGCACTTCGTCGATCCATTTCACCGGGCGGATGTCGAGCGAGTCCGTGATGTTCTTCGGAATCTCGACGAGGTCCTTCTGGTTCTCGTCGGGAATGATCACGGTCTTGAGGCCACCGCGATGCGCCGCGAGCAGCTTCTCCTTGAGCCCGCCGATCGCCAGCACGCGGCCGCGCAGCGTGATCTCGCCGGTCATCGCCACGTCGGCGCGAACGGGCACCTTCGCGAGCGCGGAAACGAGCGCCGTGCACATCGCGATGCCCGCGCTCGGACCATCCTTCGGCGTCGCGCCTTCGGGCACGTGGATGTGGATGTCGAACTTGTGGTGGAACTCCGGATCCACGCCGAGCCGGTCGGCGCGCTCGCGCACGACCGACAGCGCGGCCTGGATGGACTCCTGCATCACGTCGCCGAGCTGGCCGGTATGCAGCAGCTTGCCCTTGCCGGGCACCACCGTCGCTTCGATGCTCAGCAGGTCGCCGCCGACCTGCGTCCACGCCAGGCCGGTGACCACGCCGATCTCGTTCTGCACTTCGGCGCGACCGTAGGTGAAGCGACGAACGCCGAGATAGTGCTCGACCTTCTCCTCGGTCACGAGGATCTTCTTGCGCTTCGGCGGCTTGCCCGGACCCTTCTTCTTCTGGTCCGACAGCGCGAGCTCCTTCACGACCTTGCGGCAGACCTTCGCGACCTCGCGCTCGAGGTTGCGCACGCCCGACTCGCGCGTGTAGTAGCGGATCACGTCGCGCACGGCGGCGGTGTTGAGCTCGAGCTCCTCGGGCTTCAGGCCGTTCGCCTTGAGCTGCTTCGGCAGGAGGTACCGCTCGGCGATGTTGATCTTCTCTTCCTCGGTGTAACCGGGGATGCGAATGACCTCCATGCGGTCGAGCAGCGGCGCCGGGATGTTCAGCGAATTCGCGGTGGCGATGAACATCACCTCCGAGAGATCCACGTCGACCTCGAGGTAATGGTCGTTGAACGTGTGGTTCTGCTCGGGATCGAGCACTTCCAGCAACGCCGACGACGGATCGCCGCGGAAGTCCATCGACATCTTGTCGATTTCGTCGAGCATGAACAGCGCGTTGCGCGAACCGACGCGCGCGAGGTTCTGGATCAACCGGCCCGGCATCGATCCGATATACGTGCGGCGATGGCCACGGATCTCG
>Ga0190274_10000657_pt1 | contig 20234 bp, 18 predicted proteins | sample Popmic531T_FD_133002 | JGI IMG/M metagenome (GOLD analysis project Ga0190274, IMG submission 133002) | Populus adjacent soil microbial communities from riparian zone of Yellowstone River, Montana, USA - 531 T | ecosystem: Environmental > Terrestrial > Soil > Riparian zone | place: USA: Montana... | reverse complement strand
TGCCGGCGACTACTACGGCACCTACGACGCGCAGAAGATCTTCGAGACGATCGACATCGACGAGCTCGGCATCGAGCCGCTGATGTTCGAGCACACCTTCTGGTGCAACGAGTGCGAGGGGCTGGCCTCCAACAAGACCTGTCCCCATGACCAAGACGCGCGCCTCTTCCTCTCCGGAACCAAGGTCCGCGAGATGCTCGGCAACGGCGAAAGGCCGCCGCACGAGTTCTCCCGCGACGAGGTCGCCGACATCCTTATCGACGCTTACAAGGAGGACTGAACGAGCATGGCTGGCGAGAAGGGCTTCACCCTCTGGTTCACCGGGCTTTCCGGTGCCGGCAAGACGACCATTTCCGGGCTGCTCGAGACCGAGTTGCGCGCGCGCGGCTCGAAGCTCGAGATCCTCGACGGCGACGTCGTACGCGAAAACCTCTCCAAGGGCCTCGGCTTTTCGAAGGAGGACCGCGACATCAACATCCGCCGCATCGCCTTCGTCGCTGACCTGCTCAGCCGCAACGGTGTGCCGGTGATCACCGCCGCGATCTCGCCCTACGCCGAGATCCGCGACGAGGCGCACGAGCTGATGGGCGACCGCTTCATCGAGGTCTACGTCAAGGCTTCGGTCGACACCTGCGCCGAGCGCGACGTCAAGGGGCTGTACGCGAAGGCGTTCTCGGGCGAGATCAAGGAATTCACCGGGGTGTCGGACCCGTACGAGATTCCGGAGAACCCGGCCTGGGTCTGCGATACCGAGAATGAGACGCCTGAGGAGTCGGCGCAGAAGCTGCTCGAGTACCTCGAGTCGCGGGAGCTGATCCCGGCGGCTGCGGTTACTGCTTAGCTCGTAGCGGGTGGGAGGGGCGGGTAGCCCCTCCCAAAACGAGCGGCCGGAGGCCGCTCTTGAGTGTTTTGAGAGGGGCTACCCGCCCCTCCCTTCCAGATTCGGGGCCGTGAACCGCGGCCGCCGGTCTTTGCGCGTTAGCTTGGCGGTTCCGGTGCGCTTTATCCCGGAATAGCCGGGGAAAGGCGCACCGGAAGGGCGAGGCCTACGGTTTGGGCGGGACCTGGGGCTCGGCTAGGCCGTAGGTGTCGTAGGCGTTGAACTTGGCGAAGGTCTTGTGGGTTGGGCCGTGGTAGTCGGAGGAGGCGGTGGGGATCAGGTCGAGCTCCTCGCATAGGTGGAGGAGGTGTTCGGTCTGCTCCTTGGTGTGGCTGGGGTAGAAGGTCTCCACGCCGTCGGGGTTGAGGGAGCGGATCAGGTCCTCTACCTCGGTGGGGTCTTCGATGTCCCAGTAGGGGTGGGCTATGACGGCCGTGCCGCCGGCCTCGTGGATCAGGGCGATGGCCTGCGCTGCCGTGGGCCAGCTGCGCGGGACGAAGGCCTTGCCGCCGGGGACCAGGTACTCCTCGAAGAAGGGGCCGAGGTCGCCGGTTGCGCCGGCCGCGCGGGCGATGTGGGGACGGCCGATCGAGAGGGCGTCGCCGGCCTCCTTGATCGCGTCCTCGAGCTTGACTTCGAAGCCCCAGCCGCGCAGTCGCTCGATGATCTGGCCGGCGCGGTCGATGCGCTCTTTCTGCGCTCGCTCGCAGGCTGGAGCGATTACGCCGAGGTCGACCCAGTAGCCGCAGATGTGCAGGTCTTCGGCGTACTCGTGCACGCAGGACATCTCGATCGCCGGCACCAGCTCGATGCCAAGGCCCTTCGCGGCCTCGGCTGCCTCGGGCACCCCGGCGATCGCATCGTGGTCGGTCAGCGCCAGCGTCTTCACGCCCGCTTCCCAGGCTTGGGCCACGACTTCGCCGGGGGCCAGCTGGCCGTCGGAGACCGTCGAATGCGATTGGAGCTCGATCGACACGGTCGCGCAGCCTATTCGCCTCTCGCATAAATAGACTGCCGCCCCCGTGTTCCAGAAAGTGCTCATAGCCAACCGCGGCGAGATCGCGATCCGGGTCGCGCGGACCCTGAAGGAGATGGGGGTCGGCTCGGTTGCGGTCTACTCGGAGATCGATCGCGACGCGCCGCACGTGCGCGAGGCCGACGAGGCCTTCCTGATCGGGCCCGCGGTGCCGGCTGAGAGCTACCTCAACATCGAGAAGATCATCGCGACGGCGAGGGAGGCCGGGGCCGAGGCGATTCATCCGGGCTACGGCTTCCTCGCCGAGAACGCCGACTTCGCTCGCGCCTGCGACGAGGCCGGCATCGTCTTCATCGGCCCGCCACCGGAGGCGATCGAAGCGATGGGCTCGAAGACCAAGGCGCGCGAGATCATGGCCGAGGCCGGGGTGCCGATCGTGCCCGGCGCCACCGAGCCCGCGCCGGACATCGAGGCGGCCCGCAGGCAGGCAGAGGAAGCTGGCTACCCGGTCGCCTGCAAGGCGGCTGGCGGCGGCGGCGGCAAGGGCTTCCGCGTCGCGATGACGCCCGAGGACCTGCAGGAGGCGTTCGAGGGCTCGGCCCGCGAAGGCGAGAAGTTCTTCTCCGACGACCGCGTCTACGTCGAGCGCTACCTCGAGGACCCGCGCCACGTCGAGGTCCAGGTGCTGGCCGACGGGCAGGGCAACGTGATCCACCTCGGCGAGCGCGACTGCTCGGTCCAGCGCCGTCACCAGAAGGTGATCGAGGAGGCGCCGGGGCCGCACGTCGACGCCGAGATGCGCGAGCGGATAGGCAGGATCGCCACCGACGCGGCCGCCGCTGTCGGCTACCGCGGCGCCGGCACGGTCGAGGGCATGCAGGTCGGCGAGGAGTACTTCTTCCTCGAGATGAACACCCGCGTGCAGGTCGAGCACTGCGTGACCGAGATGGTCAGCGGCATCGACATCGTCCGCGAGCAGGTCCTGGTCGCCGCCGGCGAGCCGCTGACGGTCGCCCAGGAGGACGTGCAGCTGCGCGGCTGGGCGATCGAGTGCCGGATCAACGCCGAGGCCGCGCACAAGAAATTCGCGCCGGCGCCGGGGTCGATCACGACCTACCGCGAGCCGGCCGGGCCAGGGGTCCGCGTCGATTCCGGGGTCGAGGCAGGTTCCGAGGTGACGCCGATGTACGACCCGATGGTGGCCAAGCTGATCGTCTGGGACGTCGACCGTGAGCACGCGACGCGCCGCATGTTGCGGGCGCTCGACGAGTACGAGGTCGGCGGCCTGACCACGCTGATTCCCTTCCACAAGGCGCTGCTCGCCACCGAGCAGTGGGGGAAGGGCGAGACCTGCCGCGACCTGATGGAGGACCGCGACTGGCTGAAGACGACGGCGCCAGAGGAGGTCGTGGCCCCGGCCGAGACCGAGGATGGCGCCGAGGTCGTCGCTCGCGACTACAAGGTCGAGGTCTCGGGCAAGCTCTTCGACGTCAAGGTGATCGGCGAGGCCATCGCCGGAACAACGGCGCCGGCGGCGGGCGGCAGGAAACCGCCAAAACGCGAGCGCAAGGCCGGTGGCAGCGGTGGCGCCTCGAGCGCATCATTGCCCTCACCGCTGCAGGGCACCGTCTTCAAGGTCGCCGTCGAGCAAGGCGCCGAGGTCGCCGAGGGCGATCTGATCTGCGTGATCGAGGCAATGAAGATGGAGAACGAGATCGTCGCCCACCGCGCCGGCAAGGTCACCTCTCTCAACATCACCGAGGGCGCAGCCATCTCCTCCGGCGACGTCCTAGCAGTCATCGAGTAGAGGCCTGCGCCTACTTCGACTGTTTTTTCTGCTGCGCGTGTTCCCGCTGTTTTTCGCGCCGTTCCTTTTCCCTGATGCGGATCGCCTCCTGACGCTCCCGGCGGGTGAGCGGGATTTCTGAGGCTTCTTCGCGGCAGGTGCGGCCGACGCAGTCCTCCATCCGGTTGAGCAGTTCGCGGTGGAGGTAATTGCGGATCGGGAAGTAGTTGGGGATGCGGACGATGTTGTTGAGCTCGTACGGGTCCTTTTCGATGTCGTAGAGCTCCTTCTCTCCGTCCGGCCAGGCGATGTACTTGTACGGGCCCAGGCGTATCCCCTCGTAGTCCTTCGGCGGCGCCAGGAGCGATGCCGTGGCGCCGGCGGCGCGGCTAGCGCTGGCGGAAGTGCTGCTGCTCTGATCGCCGGGTTCGGCGATCGCGCCGTTCTCCGCCACGTCGGAGCTCTCGACGAAGGACTCGAAGAGGTACGGGCGCAGGGTGGTCAGTTCGGGGTCGTGTAGAAACGGCGCCAGGGAGCGCCCATCGAGGCTCTTGTCGGCTTCGGCGCCGGCGAGTTCGAGCACGGTCGGGGCGATGTCGATGTTGCCGATGATCTCGTTCGATTCGGTGCCGGGCCGGATGTGCGGCCCGCGGATCAGGAAGGGGAGGTGCGTGGCGGGCTCATAGGCGAGGAACTTGCCGCCGATCAGCCGGTGCTCGCCGTAGAAGAAGCCATTGTCGGAGGTGAAGATGACGTAGGTGTTGCGCAGGCGGTGCAGGGAGCCGAGCGTGTCCATCAGCAGCTTGACCCCGTCGTCGATCGAGCGCAGCGACTCGAGCGCCTTGTCGTAGTAGACGCGGTAGGTGTGGATGTCGCTGAGCCCCAGGTATGGAGCGTCGCGGATGAAGCGCGGCTTGTCGGCGACGTTGCCCTCGCCGAAGCCCTGGCCGCGGTTGTGAGGGAGCGGTGCCCCCTTGAACCAGTCGTAGTGGCGCGGCGCCGGCTCCGGCCCGGCCGGATGACGGAAGTCGCCGTGCGGTGCGGTGTAGTCGAGCTGCAGGTAGAACGGCTGTTCCAGCGAGGTTTCGCGCAGCTCCTGGCTCGCGATGTTGGTCAGCGTGTCGGTCTCGTAGTAGCAGGGCAGGCCGTTGAGCGGCGCGAATGGGCAGCCGAAGTCGTCGCGGGCGCCGTACTCGCGCGTTTCCCAGCTGCCCGAGTCGCCGTAGGGGCCTTCGATCTGGCCGTTGTTGTTGAGTGAGTAGCCGTAGTAGTAGTGCTCGGTATCCGCCTTCAGCACGGTGTGCCAGGCGGACCAGCCGGGCGGGACGGTGGCGCCGTTGTCGTACGGTTCGTCGCCGTAGCCGTTGAGGAACTTGCCGACGTGGATCGTGCGGTAGCCATCGTTCTGCAGCCAGGTGGCGAGGTTGTGCGAGTAGGCGCCGCGGAAGGAGAAGCCGAAGTAGCCGCCGTTGGGCTGGATGTTGCCCTTGACGCCGTTGTTGTGGGCGTAGCGCCCGGTCAGCAGGCTGACCCTCGAGGGGCAGCAGAGCGGATAGGAGACGTAGTAGCGGTTGAAGGTCATCCCCCGCTTGGCGATCATGTTGAGCGTGTTCGGCATCGCCTGCAGCTTCGGTTCGCCGAAAGTGGCGTAGAGCTGGTCGAGGGTCTGGTCGTCGGTCTGGATCACGACGAAGCTGGGGGGTTGGGTTTCCGCGGCGGCGCTGTGCTTTGGGGCCGCCAGGACGATCAGGCAGAGCAGCGCCAGCACGCCCGCCCCGAGCGAGAGGCAGGTGGCGCGAGACGCCCTGCTTTGTTCCAGTCGATCCATGGGTAGCTGCCGTCAGCCCGGCCTACAGGGTCGAAACAACTGCCTCGGCCGAAGTTGCGAAACGCTAGAGATCGCTCAGGACGCGCCGAGCTTTTTGGCGGCGTCGCGGAAGTTCTTGACCGTCGCGCTTGGCGCTTTGCGGCCTTCGAGTTTCTCGCCGTGGCGGTTGACCCAGATCACCGGCACGTTCATTTTCAGCAGCGGGGCGACGTCGTTGGTGTAGTCGCAGCCGATGTGCAGCCAGCCTTTCTTGCCGCCGATCCGCCGCGCCGCCTCTTTGAAGTGGACGGGGTCGGGCTTGTAGCTGCGCACCTGCTGGGCGGTGACGACGAGATCGAGTTCGGTGCGCAGGTGGCGGCGCGAGATGCCGAGCAGTTTGTCGTCGATGTTGGAGACGATGCCGATCTCGTAGCGTTTGCCGAGCCGGTCCATCGCCGCGTTGGCCTCGCGGAAGGGCAGCCAGTAGGCGACGCTGTTGGGCAGGAACTGGGCTCGCGAGGGCTCGATCTCCCAGCCCAGCTCCCCGGCGACCTTGACGATCGTGCGGCGCAGCACCTCGGCGTAGAGCTCGTAGGAGCCGGCCATGATTTCGGCCTGGACCTCCATGAAGCGGGCCAGGAAAGGCTCCTCTTCGAAGCTGAAGCCGTCTTTCTCCGCCTCTTTCTTGCAGGCGTCGATGATGCCTTTCTCCCAGTCGATCAGGGTGCCGTAACAGTCGGTGGTTACCCATTTGACGGTTTTGAGACTGGGGAGAGGCATCGGCGGCGGCGCATTATGGCAAGCGCCCAGCCGGGGGGCGTCGCGCTAGCGATCTCGGATAGGCTGCCGCCCGCGCCAAGCGGCGCCCCCTCCCACATTCATGGACCTCCTCGAGTATCAGGGCAAGCAGCTTTTCGCCAAGCACGGCGTCGCCGTGCCGAGCGGCGAGGTCGCCGCGACGGTCGACGATGCGGTCGCCGCGGCGGAGCGGATCGGCTACCCCTGCGCAATCAAGGCGCAGGTGCTGATCGGGGGTCGCGGCAAGGCGGGCGGGATCAAGATCGCCAAGGATGCCGAGGAGGCGCGCGCCTACGCCGACGCGATTCTGGGCATGGACATCGTCGGCCCGCACGGCGAGGGCCCCTTCCGCGTCGACCAGGTCTGGATCGAGGGCGGCTCGGACATCGCTTCCGAGTACTACGCCTCAGTGATCCTCGACCGGGGCGAGAAGAAGCTGCTGGCGATGGTCTCGGCCAAGGGCGGTATGGACATCGAGGCGGTCGCCGCGGAGGACCCCGAGGCGCTGGTCAAGCGCCACATCGACCCGACCAAGCCCTTCGATGCCGCCGCGGCACTTCCGATCGTCGATGCCGCCGGGCTCGACGAGGACGTGCGCGAGCAGGCCGCCGAGGTGCTGGTGAAGCTGGCCGAGGTGGCGAGCGCCGAGGACGCCAACCTGATCGAGGTCAACCCGCTGATCGTCACCAACGACCGCGAGGTGGTCGCGCTCGACGCCAAGGTGACGATCGACGGCAACGCCCTCTTCCGCCACCAGGACCTGGCCGAGATCGCCGACACCGCTGACGATCCGCAGGAGGCGATGGCGAAGGAGAAGGGCCTCACCTACGTCAAGCTCGACGGCAACGTCGGCATCCTCGCCAACGGCGCCGGGCTCTGCATGTCGACGCTGGACGTCGTCGCCCAGGCGGGCGGCGCGCCGGCCAACTTCCTCGACGCCGGCGGCGGCTCCAAGGCGGAGGCGATCGTCGACGCGCTGACCGTGATCACCTCCGACGAGAAGGTGACGGCGATCCTCTTCAACATCTTCGGCGGCATCACCCGCTGCGACGAGATCGCCAAGGGCATCGTCACCGCCTCGGCGCAGATGGACCTGAAGCTGCCGCTGGTCGTGCGCCTCGACGGCACCAACTCCGAGGAGGGGCTGAAGATCCTCGCCGAGGCGAACCTCTCCAACCTGAACCAGGAGACGACGATGCTCGACGCCGCCCGCCGCGTGGTCGAGCTCGCCGGGGCCAGCGGCTGATGTCGATCATCGTCGACAAGGAGACCAAGCTCGTCGTTTCGGGCCTGACCGGCCGCGAGGGCTCCTTCCACGGCCTGCGCAACAAGGCTTACGGAACTGACCTGGTTGCTGGCGTCACGCCTGGCAAGGGCGGCCAGGACGTCGAGGGCGCGCCGGTTTTCGACACGATCAAGGAATCCGTCGAGCAGGCGGGCGCCAACACCTCGATGATCTTCGTCCCCGCGCGCTTCGCCGCGCCGGCGATCGACGAGGCGATCGAGTCCGGGGTCGAGACGGTGATCGCGATCACCGAGGGAATCCCGGTGCTCGACATGCTCAACACCTACTGGAAGGCGAAGGAGGCGGGCGTCCGCCTGATCGGGCCGAACTGCCCCGGCGTGCTCTCGCCCGGCAAGGCCAACGTCGGCATCATTCCGGCGCAGTTCTTCGATCCCGGCAAGATCGGCGTCGTCTCCAAGTCGGGCACGCTGACCTACCAGATCGGCAACGAGCTGAAGCAGGCGGGCGAGGGCAACTCCTCGATCGTCGGCATCGGCGGCGACCCGATCATCGGCTCCGACTTCATCGACATCCTGAGCCTGTACGAGGCCGATCCGGACACCGATCTGATCGTGATGGTCGGCGAGATCGGCGGCGACGCCGAGGAGCGGGCGGCCGAGTTCATCGCGGCCGAGATCTCCAAGCCGGTGGTCGCCTACATCGCCGGCTTCACCGCTCCTCCCGGCAAGCAGATGGGCCACGCCGGCGCGATCATCTCGGGTTCCTCGGGCACCGCCCAGGCGAAGAAGGACGCGCTGGAAGCGAAGGGCGTGCGGGTCGGCGAAAGCCCGACCGAGACGGCCAGGATCGCCGTTGAAGTCCTGCGCGGCCAGGCACCGCTCGCCACGGCGTAATCCGATTGGACCCTTGAGGCCGTCCGGCGCTTCGGTTACTAGTCCGGGCGTGGAGCTCGGCATGGACAGGGCGGAGGCTCGGCCGGTGCGGCTGGTGATCTCCGACGATCTGCAGCGGGGGCGCGGCAGCGTCTTCTTCCGGCTCTGGTTCGCACTGCCGCTCTTGCTTTGGCTCGCGATCTGGGGGCTGGCGGCTTTCTTCGTCGTGATCGCCAACTGGTTTGCGACCCTGTTCAGAGGCACCTCGCCACGGCCGCTCCATGGCTTTCTCGCGCGCTTCGTCCGCTTCTCGGTTCACGTCTATGCCTACCTCTACTTGGCCGCCGAGCCGCTGCCCGGCTTCGGCGGCAAGTCGGACTATCCGATTGACGTCGAGATCGACCCGCCGCTCCGGCAGAACCGCTGGAAGGTCGGCTTCCGCCTCGTGCTCGTCGTCCCCGCCCTCATCCTCCTCGCCGCCTTCTTCGGCTCGGGCGGCAACGCGAGCTCCGGGGGCCAAGCCAACGGCATCGGGCTGCTTATTGTCGCGGCATTCCTCGGCTGGTTCTTCGCCCTCGCCCGCGGTCGCATGCTGCGCGGCCTGCGGGACCTGATCGCCTACGGGCTGTCCTACGCGGCGCAGGTCTGGGCCTATATGGCGCTGCTGACCGACCGCTATCCCTCGAGCGATCCGCTCACCGCGATCGGCCCGCTGCCGGTCCGCGAGGATCCGGTGCGGCTTGAATCGAGCGACGACCTGCGGCGCAGCCGCCTCACGGTCTTCTTCCGCCTGCTGCTCGCGATCCCGCACCTGATCTGGCTCACGCTGTGGGGCATCGTTGCCCTGCTGGCGGCGATCGGCAACTGGTTCGCCACCCTCTTCACCGGCATCTCCCCGGCCGGACTGCACCGCTTCCTCGCCGCTTACATGCGCTACCAGCTGCACGTGTTCGCCTACCTGTATCTGATCGGCAACCCGTTCCCCGGCTTCACCGGCGAGAGGGGCAGCTACCCGATCGAACTCCGCATCGGCGAGCGCGCCCGCCAGAACCGCTGGACCGTCGGCTTCCGCATTGTGCTGGCGTTGCCGGCGCTGCTGATCGCGACCGCCTACGGCACGCTCGTCTTCACGGTCGCCTTCCTCGGCTGGTTCGCCTCCTTGTTCACCGGCACGATGCCGCTCGGCTTGCGCAACGCCGGCGCCTTGGCCCTCCGCTATGGGTCCCAGACCTACGGCTACCTCTTCATGGTCAGCGGCGCCTACCCCTACAGCGGTCCCAACGTCGCGCCCCCGCCGCCTGACGCTTGAGGCGGCTGGCCTCCCGCCTCAAGCGACCCTCGACGCTGGCCCTGCTGGCGGCGGCGGCCCTCTGGCTGTGGGCGGCGTACGCGCTCTGGCACGCCACTGCCTCGGTGCCCCAGGGGCCGGCCCTCTCGCCGAACCGTTTCTTCGGCGACTTGTTCCTGGAGCGCAGCTCGTCCTACGAACGCTTCCTCGTTGTCGACGGCCTGCTCGCGGTGGCGACACTGCTTGCCGTCCTCGCGGTCTACGCGTGCCGTGGACACCGGCTGATGCGCGAGTCGGCGGCGGGCCGGGTCGGCACCGGGATGCTGCTCGGCATGCTCGGCTTCGCCGTCGTCTGGCTGGCCGAGATCCCCTTTGGGCTGGCGGCGGTGTGGTGGCAGCGCGACCACGGCGTCTCCCGTCAGGGCTACCTCGAGTGGATCGTCGAAAGCTTTCTCGGGCTCGGCGGCACCTTCCTCTTCATCGCGGCGGCGCTGGCGATCGCGATGGGTCTGGCGGGACTGCTGCGGCGCTGGTGGTGGGTCGCCGCGGTGCCGGCCTTCGTCGGCCTGGCGCTGCTTTTCGCCCTCGTCAGCCCCTACCTGGTTCCCAGCACCTCGCCGCTGCGCGATCCGCACCTCGCCGAAGCGCGGGCGCTCGAGCGCATGGAGGGGGTCGAGGGAACCCGGTTCTCCGTCGAGGACGTCGACCGCTTCACCACCGCGCCCAACGCCGAGGCGACCGGCCTCGGCCCGACGCGGACGGTGATCCTCTGGAGCACGCTGCTGAACGATGACTTCAATCGGGCCGAGGTCCGCGCCGTGCTGGGGCACGAGATAGCCCACGTCGCGCACGACGACCCGCTCAAGCAGATCGGTTGGCTGGCGCTCTTCCTGATCCCGGCGGCGGCCCTGATCGAGCTGCTCACCCGCCGCCGCGGCGGCATGGGCCGCCCTGAGGCAGTGCCGGTGGCCCTGCTCGTCCTCGTCGTCCTGCAGCTGCTCGCGACGCCGATGTTCAACTTGGTCACGCGCCGGGCCGAGGCCTCGGCGGACTGGTCGGCGCTGGATGCGACCCGTGAACCGGCGGTCGCCCGGGCGATGTTCCGCCGGCTCAGCACGACGAGCCACAGCTCGCCCGATCCGCCCGCCTGGACCTCGCTCCTCTACGGCAGCCACCCGACGATCATGCAGCGGATTGAGATGACCTACGCCTGGGAACGGGCACACCGGCCCTGAGTGGCGCCTTCGCCACGAGCATAGATCCGACGTTCCGGTGCGCCTTTTCTGGTCATATCCCGGAAAAGGCGCACCGGAACGGACGTTGGATGTCGGCGCGTTGCTAGGCTCGCAGGCGTATGGCCGGCGACACGATTTCGTTTGCAAGAGGGGCGCCAAGCGCCGACATCCTGCCGCGCGAGGCGGTGCGAGATGCGGCGGCCGTGGCGCTTGCCGAGGACTGGGAAAAGGCCCTCTCCTACGGCACCGGGATCGGGCATCCGGGGCTCTGCGAGTGGATTGCCGAACGGCACGGAGGGCTCGATGTCTCGCAGGTGATGGTTGCCAACGGGTCGCTCGAGGCGGGTTGGATGCTGTTTGAGCATCTGCTCGAGGCTGGTGACCGGGTGGTGGTCGAGCAACCGACGTATGACCGGACGCTCTTGATGCTGCAGCGGCTCGGAGTCGAGTTGGTGCCGGTGGCTCTCGAGTCCGACGGGCTTGACCTCGGCCAGCTCGAAGCCGCGCTTGCCGAGGGGCCGATCAAGCTGGCCCACGTCATTCCCAACTTCCACAACCCGGCCGGCTGCACGCTCTCGGCGGAGAAGCGGGTGCGGCTGGTCGAGCTCGCCGCCGAGCACGGCTTCTGGATCTTCGAGGACGACCCCTACCGCGAGCTGCCCTTCGAGGGCGAGGCGCTGGAGACGATGCTCTCGATCGACAGGGCCGAGCGGGTGGTTCACGCCTCTTCGTTCTCAAAGACGGTCAGCCCCGGCGTGCGGGTCGGTTACCTCGCGGGGCCGGCGGCGGAGATCGCGCAGCTGGCGAAGCGGGCCAACGAGACCTACATCTCGCCCAACATGCTGGCCGAGGCCGTGGTCCTGGAGCTCTGCAAATCCGGCGGGCTCGACCGCAACATCGAGTTCGTCAAAGGCGCTCTGCGCGATCGTCGCGACGCGCTGGTCGGGGCGCTGGGCGAGCGGATCCCCGAGGCCGAGTTCGTCGTCCCCGGCGGTGGCTACTTCCTCTGGCTCGACCTTGCCGAGGGCACTGATACGACGGTGCTGCTGGCCGAGGCCAAGGGCGAGGGCGTCGCCTTCGTCGCCGGTCCTGACTTCATGATCGACGGTGGCGGCAACAGCCTCCGCCTCTCCTTTGCCAGCGTGCCGCCAGAGCGGATCCCCGAGGGAGTCGCACGCATCGCAAGGGCGCTGGAGCGCGTTCGCGCCGGCTCACCCGCGTAGCCAAGTCCCTTTCGCTGATCCGACCTGGGTGGCCGCGCGTAGTGGTGGGCAGAACGCACCCCGACCCAGGAGGAAGCATGGCTGTTGCGAACAAAGAGAGCGCGCTGTCCCGCGTTGCCAGCGATCCGGTCTCGCGTCGCAAGCTGCTCGCGGTTACCGGCAGCTCGACCGCGCTGACGGCCTTCCTCGCTGCTTGCGGCAGCGACAGTGGCACGACGACCATGGGCACCAGCACGGCTGCTGCGGGCAAGAGCGGCACCGAGAAATTCGGCAAGGGCGACGTCGGGATCCTCAACTACGCGCTGACGCTCGAGTACCTCGAGGTCGCCTTCTATGAAGACATCGTCAAGAGCGGGCTTTTCAAGGGCTCCGACCTGGCGACGATTCGCAAGTTCGGCAAAGAGGAGGCCGAACACGTCACTGCCCTGACCGGCTTCGTCAAGCAGATGGGCGGCACCCCCGTGCCCAAGCCGAAGACCGAATTCCCGCTGAAGAGCGCCAAGTCGGTGCTCGAACTGGCGGCGACCGTCGAGAACCTCGGCGCCGCCGCCTACCTCGGCCAGGCGCCCTACATCAAGGGCGCCTCGGTGCTCTCCGCGGCGCTCTCGATCCACAGCGTCGAGGGTCGCCACGCGGCGGCGCTCGACACGCTGCTCGGCGAATCGATCACGCCCGACGGCGCGTTCGCCAAACCCGCCCCGGCGAGCGAAGTCCTCAAGTCGGTCGAACCCTTCATCGTCGGCTGAGCCGGCGCAGACGAGAAAGGAGAACGAGATGAGCGACCAGATCCTGGCCCAGCCCGAGCTCGCCGGTGTGCGCATCGACGAGGACAGCGACGACCTTTCCCGCAGCGAGGTGATCCTCAAGGGAGCGTTGGCCGCAGGCGCCGTCTACGGCGCGGCGATGGTCGGTCCCTTCGTCGGCAGGGCGCTGGCGATGTCGGAAGGCGGCGACGTCGGCATCCTCAACTTCGCCCTCACACTCGAGTACCTCGAGGCGACCTTCTACAGGGAAGCGAAGACCCGGGCCAAGGCGAGCGGCGACCTCAAGAGCCTGATCGACCTGATCGGGCGCGACGAGGACGAACACGTCGGGGCGCTGACCGAAACGATCAAGATGCTCGGCGGCAAGCCGGTGGCGGAGCCGAAGTTCGACTTCCCCTACAGCGGCACGGCGGGCTTCCTCAAACTCGCCCAGACCTTCGAGGACACCGGGGTCAGCGCCTACAACGGCGCCGCGCCCCAGATCAAGTCCAAGGAAGTGCTGGAAGCGGCAGGCTCGATCGTCCAGGTCGAGGCGCGGCACGCGGCGGCGATCCGCTTGCAGAACGGCGACGAACCGTCGCCCGTGGCCTTCGACCCGGCGCTGAGCGAAGCTAAGGTGCTGAAGGCGGTCGAACCGTTCATCCAGTAGCCGGGATGGGTTGAGCAGCGAGCGAGATGAAGATTCGAACGGGCAAAGCCGAGCGACTCGCGGACGAGGAGCTGATGCCGCGGATCGGCGAGAAGGACCCCGACGCGTTCGAGGTCTTCTACGACCGCCACGGCGGCGTCGCCTACTCGCTCGCCTACAGGATCGTGGGCGAGCGAGGGGCGGCCGAAGATGTCGTCCAGGAGGCCTTCATCTCGATTTGGCGCAGCGGCGCCCGCTATGACCGGGCGCGCGGCAGCGTGCGCTCGTGGATGCTCGGCATCGTCCGCAACCGGGCGATCGACTTCCTGCGCAGCAAGGCGGGCCGGGCGCCGAAGCTCGATTTCGACGACGACGCGATCCTCGAGCACCGGCCGGCGGAGGAGCGCACCGATGCCGAGGCGCTGCGGCGCGAGACGGCTCACGAGCTGCGCGGGGCGCTGGGGGAGCTGCCGGGCGATCAGTCGAAGGTGATCGAGCTCGCTTACTTTGGCGGCTTTAGCCACTCGGAGATCGCGGCGATGCTGGGCGTGCCGCTGGGCACGGTGAAGGGACGGATGCGCCTCGGCCTGGAGAAGATTCGCGGAGAGCTAGCGGAGGGACTGGCATGAACGAGACAGAGCACGACCGCTGGCGCGACGAGCTGTCCGCCTACCTGCTGGGGGCGCTCGAGCCCGGCGAGGCCGCCGATCTGGAACGCCACGTCGCCGGCTGCGAGGAGTGCAGGGAGGAGCTGCGCTGGCTGCGTCCCGCCGTGCAGGTCCTGCCCGAGACAGTGGAGAGCGTCGAGCCGCCCGCCGAGCTGCGGGCCCGGCTGCTGGAGCAGGTTCGCTCCGAGGCCAAGGGCTCGGAAGCCGCGAGCGGCTCCCGCCAAGCGACCCCGCGCCGGCAGTGGCTCCGGCTGCGCCCGCTCGCCGGGCTGGCGGCGGTGGCCCTGATCGCCGCCGCGGTTGGCGCCTACGCGATCAGCGACGGTGGCTCGGAGGGCGGCGGCGCCACGACCGTGGTCAGCGGCCACTCACCGGATGTGACGGCGCAGATGGTGCGCCAGGGCGAAACGGGCACGCTGCGGCTGGCAAACCTGCACCCGCTTCCCCGCGGCAAGGTCCTGCAGGCGTGGGTGCGGCGCGGCACCCGGGTCGTCTCGGCCAAGGCGCTCTTCGAGCCCAACTCCGACGGCACCGCGACGGCGACGATCGACAACATGGACGGCGTCAACACTGTGATGGTCACGACCGAGCCGCGCGGCGGCAGCACGCAGCCGACCTCGGCGCCGATCGTCAGCGTCCCCATGCCCAACTGAGACGGCGAAATCAAGCCTGGCAAGGACGCAGGGAGCGAAGCGTGCTCCGCACGTGAGCGACCGAGGACGCCGCCAGGCGCCGATTACGCCGTCTCAGCGGCCGTAGCGGTCCGAAGAGAGGACCAACTGCTCCGGGATCGTCGCCCGCGGCGGCGGCGCCGGGTCGGCGCGGACGGAGACGGTCTCGGCGACGCTGCGGGAGACCTGGTGAGGGCCCTCGGCGGAGGCGATCGTCACGCCCTCTTCGCCCGAGCTCGCGACCGATCCCTCCAGGCCCGGGTGCAGGCCGGCGTCCTTGAGGTAGTGCAGCAGCTCCTCCGCCTCGTTCTCGAAGCGCAGCACGACGACCTTGGCGCCGGGCTCGACATCTGAGAGCAGCGAGCCCTGCTCGCGGGCACCCTCGATGATCGGGTGGCCGTGGGGGCAGGTTGTCGCGTCGCCGATCGCAGCCCGCATCCGCTCCTCCAGCACCGGTGACATCGCGTGCTCGATCCGCTCCGCCTCCTCGTGGACCTCGTCCCAGGGGATGCCGAGCACGTCGGTGAGGAAGCGCTCGATCATGCGGTGGCGACGGACGATGTGGCTGGCGTGCTCGCGTCCGGACTCGGTGAAGTCGAGCGACTTGTCGGGCTTGCGCTCGACGTAGCCGTCGTCGACCAGGCGGCCGATCATCTCGTGCACGGTCGGGGGCGAGAGCTGCATCGCGCGAGCGATGTTGGCGCCGGTCATCGGCAGCCCGGCCTCCTCGAGCCAGAACATGATCTCCAGGTACTCCTGCTCGGCAACGGTCGCGTCACTCATCGCTTCGATACTAACGACGCTCCATCAGGGTCGAGACGACTGCCTCGTAGAAGCCGTCGCCCATCGCCCCCTCGGTGACGGTGGCGTTGTCCCAGGCGCCGAGCACGGCGCGCAGGCCGGGGTCGCGTTCGGGCCCGTTGGCGACGACGAAGAAGCGGCCCACGGCGGCGGCGACCTCGAGGTCCTCGACCGAGTCGCCGACGGCGATGCAGTCGGCCGGGTCGTAGCCGCGGACGCGGGCGTGGGCGGTGACGGCGCCGGCCTTGCTGACCAGCTTGGGGACGAGGTGGTAGGCGTGGGTGGGGCCATCGACGGCGGGCATCTCGCGGCCGATCGCGCCGTTGTCGAGCAGGCGCAGGTCGTCGTGGCCCTCGGCCTCGAGCAGCCGGTTGGCCTCCTCGACGTCGACCTTGCCGCGGAAGAGGTGGGAGAGGATGCGCCCGGTGTGCCAGGGGGCGTGGTACTCGAGCCTGCCGTCGAAGTGCTCGAACAGCATCGCCGGGATGCCGCGCCGCTCGATCTTCTCGTAGACGGTGCCGTCCTCGTCGGGGACCAGCTCGCCGGTCATCAGCGTCGTCTCGCCCTCGATCGCGAAGGCGCAGCCGGCCTCGTAGATGTAGGAGCTCTGGCCCATCAGGCGAGCGCACTCGTGCACCTGCGGCTCGCGCCGGCCGGACATAATCACGACCTCGACCCCCGCCCGGTGACAGGCCTCGAGGCCGCGCGACTGGGCCAGGGAGAAGGCGCCCTCGGCGTCGCGGAAGAGCGAGCTGCCCTTGCCGAGCAGGGTCCCGTCGAGGTCGGTGTAGACGCATCGCAGTGCCATGGTGCGGTCGCTACGGTAGCCGGGGATGGACGATCTAGCTTTCATGCGCTCGGCCGCGGGTCCTGGCATCGGGGTGGGGTGCTCTGCTTGCGCTGCGCGCTGCTCCGGGCGGAGGGACTCAGCGCGTGCAAGGTTCGGGCCTTGCCCTCCGCAGCCTCCGCGCGGCGCAGATCACCCCACCCCGATGCCACCCGCGGGAGAAGCGGTTTGAGCTGGCGGCTGTCCGACCGGGTGCTAGAGCTCACGCAGCCCCTGGCAGCCGGGATCGTCAACGTAACCACCGACTCGATGTTTGAGGGAGCTCGGAGCGTTACGCCGGAGCAGGCCGTGGTCGACGGGGTGGCACTGGCCAAGGCGGGGTTCGACATGCTCGACGTCGGGGCGGTGGCGGCGAAAAGCGGGCCGCCGGTGCCGTCGGAGGTCGAGGCGGCGGCGCTGGTGCCGGCGATCGAAGGGCTAGCGGGGGCTGGTGTGCCGATCTCCGCCGACACCTTCTCGGTCGAGGTCGCGCGGGCAGCACTGGAGGCTGGGGCGGTCGCGGTCAACGACATCTCGGGGGGCTCGGAAGAGATGTTCGCGCTGGTCGCGGAGACCGGCTGCGGCTACGTGTTGATGCACATCGAGGGGCCGCCACGGGTGGATCGGCCACCGCCCGAGTACGGCGACGTGGTCGAGCACCTGAAGTTGTGGTTTGGGGGGAGAGTCGAGCTTGCCCGGAGCCTTGGGGTCTCCGAGGAGCAGATCGCCATCGACCCGGGACTCGACTTCGACCTCAGCACAGAGCAGGATCTGGAGATCCTGCGGAGGTTGCCTGATCTGGGTGCGCTTGGCCTGTCGCTCTACGTCTCGCTCTCGCGCAAGGACTTCATCGGGGCGGTGCTGGCCGGGTCATGGGAGGGGCGGCTGCCGCCGGACGAGCGCGAGTGGGGGACCGTCGCCGCGGTTGCCTTGGCGGTGCGCGGCGGCGCCGACGTCCTGCGCATCCACGACCGCAGCTCGCTGCAGGCGTTGAGAGTTTCTGGCGCGATCCAGACCTCGTCAGGCAAGGACGCAGGAAGCCCGAATAGCAGCGCTATTTGGGCGACCGAGGACACCGCATGACGAGGTCTGGGGCCGCCAGCCTTTTGGAGGCGCCCTGGTCGGTTGCCATCGACCCCGCCCGTCGCGACGGGCGGATCGTCGCCGAGAGCAGCGAGGACGAGCGCAAGGCGCGGACGGCGGCGCTGCCGCGCTCACTCGATCCCGGTTTCGTCGAAGCGCTGAAGCGGGCCGGGGTCGAGCGGCTCTACGCGCACCAGCGCCAGGCTTTCGAGGCGGCGGTTTGCTCGGACCTCGTGATCACCAGCGGCACGGCCTCGGGCAAGAGCCTCGCTTTCAACCTGCCGGTGCTGGACGGGATCGCGCGCGACGCCAAGCGCCGCGCGCTCTACCTCTACCCGACCAAGGCGCTGGCCCAGGACCAGGCGCGCAAGCTCGGCGGGCTGCGCCCACCGGGCCTGCGCGAGGCGATCTACGACGGCGACACCCCGCGCGAAGAGCGCCCGGCGATCCGCCGCCGCAGCAACCTCGTCCTCACCAACCCGGACATGCTGCACGTCGGCATCCTGCCCAACCACAAGAGCTGGGGGAACTTCCTCGCCAATCTCGGCTGGGTCGTGGTCGACGAGGCGCATACCTACCGCGGGGTCTTCGGCTCCCACGTCGCCAACGTGCTGCGGCGGTTGCGGCGCGTGGCGCATGCCTACGGCTCCGAGCCGCGCTTCCTGCTCGCCTCGGCGACGATCGCCAACCCGGTCGGGCTGGCCGAGGAGTTGGTCGGCACGCCGTTCGAGCTGATCGACGACGACGGCGCGCCCAGCACCGGGCGGGAGATCGCGATGTGGAACCCGCCGCTGATCGACAAGGCGACCGGGACGCGGCGCTCGCCGCTGGGCGAGGCGGCGGACCTGCTGGCCGAGCTGGTCACCCACGGCGTGCGGACGATCTGCTTCCTCAAGAGCCGGCGCGGGATCGAGCTGATCCAGCGCTTCGCCCGCGAATCGCTGGAGGCGCGCGGCAAGCCGGAGCTGGCGGCGCGGATCGCGCCCTACCGCGGCGGCTACACCTCCCAGCAACGCCGCGAGATCGAGGAGCGCCTCTCCGCCGGCGAGCTGCTCGCGGTGGTCGCCACCGACGCGCTGGAGCTGGGGATCGACATCGGCGAGCTCGACGCGGCGATCTGCGTCACCTTCCCCGGCACGGTCGCCAGCCTGCGCCAGATGTGGGGACGGGCGGGGCGCCGCCGCCGCGGCCTCGCCGTCTACGTCGCCGGCCAGGACGCGCTCGACCAGTTCTTCTGTCGTCACCCCGACGAGTTCATCGGGCGGCCGGTCGAGGCGGCGATCCTCGACCACGACAGCGAGCAGATCGCGGCGCGGCACATGGTCGCGGCCGCATATGAGCTGCCGCTGAGCGAGAGTGACGGCGAGTTCTTCGGCGAGGCCTGGCGCGAGCGGGCCGAGCGGCTGGCGGCGGCGGGGGAGCTGCGGCGGGCCGGCGGTCGTCTCATGCCCCGCAGCAGTGAGTTCGTCGCGGCGAAGATCCCGCTGCGCTCGGCCTCGACCGACTCGGTGGCGGTGATAGAGCGCGAATCCGGCGAGATGCTCGGCCTGGTCGAGGCCGAGCGCGCCTTCACGACGATCCACCCTGGGGCGATCTACCTCCACCTGGGGCGCTCCTACGAGGTCGAGCAGCTCGACGTCGCCGGGCGCCGGGCGGTGGTCTCGGCCTTCGACGGCGACTGGTACACGCGGCCGAAGAAGGAGACCGAGATCAACATCGAGCGCCTGCGCGAGCAGCGCACGACCTCCGGCGTGGAGCTGCACTTCGGCGAGGTCTCGGTGACCGAGCAGGTGATCGCCTACCAACGGGTCTCGATCGCCGACCAGGAGCCCTTCGACATCGTCGCCCTCGAGCTGCCCGAGCAGCAGTTCGCCACCCAGGCGCTCTGGTACGTGCTGCCCGATCGGCTCTCCGGCGCCCTGCCGCCCGACGTCCTGCTCGGCTCCCTGCACGCGACCGAGCACGGCCAGATCGCGGTGCTGCCGCTGATCGCGATGTGCGACCGCTGGGACATCGGCGGCCTCTCGACCAACGTCCACTTCCAGACCGGCCGCTCGACGATCTTCATCTACGACGGCCACCCCGGCGGGGTCGGGATCACCCTGCGCGGCTACGAGCAGTTCGAGCGCCTGCTCAGCGACGCAGAGCGGCTGATCGCCGAGTGCCCCTGCGAGTCGGGCTGTCCCTCCTGCGTGCAGAGCCCCAAGTGCGGCAACCTCAACGAACCGCTGCACAAGGCGGGGGCCTTGGAGCTGATGCGGCAGATGAGGAGCGTGCAGTGAACCGAGGAAGTGGGCCTCACCGTCACGAACAGCAGGGAGGTTCCGGTGAGGCCCACTCCCTCGGTTCCGAGCGCGGGCGTCAGGTGGCCGTCATCGGTCCGTCGGGGGCAGAGCTTGGGTCCGAGGCGGCGGTGTTGGGCGAGGAAGTCGGGAGGTCGTTGGCCGAGGCAGGGGTGACGCTGGTCTGCGGCGGCATGGGCGGCGCGATGGCGGCGGCGTGTCGCGGGGCGAGCAAGGCCGGCGGCGAGGCGATCGGCATCGTCCCAGGCCACGAGATCAGCGAAGCAAACGAGTTCTGCACCCATGTCGTCGCCACCGGCATCGGCCACGCCCGCAACCTCGCCGTCGTCTCCTCGGGCGAGGCGGTGATCGCGATCGGTGGCGAGTGGGGGACGCTCTC
>Ga0190274_10000656_pt1 | contig 20234 bp, 22 predicted proteins | sample Popmic531T_FD_133002 | JGI IMG/M metagenome (GOLD analysis project Ga0190274, IMG submission 133002) | Populus adjacent soil microbial communities from riparian zone of Yellowstone River, Montana, USA - 531 T | ecosystem: Environmental > Terrestrial > Soil > Riparian zone | place: USA: Montana... | reverse complement strand
GCCGACAACCTCGACCTGGCGTCGCTCAAGCGCGAGAAGGACGACGCGTCCGAGGTCCGCGAGGGCTTCGAGTGTGGTCTGGTGCTGCGCAACTTCCAGGACATCAAGGAAGGCGACATCATCGAGGCGTTCGAGATGAAGGAAATCCCGCGCAGCTGATCAGCTAGTCACTGTCGAGTCGGCGCCAGCTTCCACCCGGAAACTGGCGCCGACTCGGCGATTTGAGAGAGTAGGAACCATGAGCAACCCACGGGTCCGCAAGATCGCCGACCGGATCAAGGTGGTCGTCGCCGAGATGTTGGAGCGTCGGATCAAGGACCCGCGTCTCGGGTTCGTGACCGTCACCGATGTGCGGGTCACCGGCGACTCGCAGCAGGCCACGATCTTCTACACGGTCCTCGACGCCACCGGCGACGACGAGGCCGCGCTCGCCAACACCGCGGCGGCGTTGGAGTCGGCCAAGGGCCTCCTTCGCGCCGAGGTCGCCAAGCAGCTCGGGACCCGCACCGCGCCGACGCTGACCTTCATCGCCGACGCCCTCCCGGAGACCGCGCGCCACCTCGACGAGGTGCTCGCGCGGGCCAAGGCGCAGGACGACGAGGTGGCGGCCCGGCGGGTCACGACGTACGCCGGCGAGGAAGACCCCTACAAGAAGCCGCGCGAGGTCGTCGAGGACGACGACCTGGACGAGGATGACTGAGTCCGGACTGGTCGTCGTCGACAAGTCCGGGGGGATGACGTCGCACGACGTCGTCTCCCGGGTGCGTCGGCTGGCGGGCACCCGCAAGGTCGGCCACGCCGGCACGCTCGACCCGATGGCGACCGGCGTGCTGGTCCTCGGGGTCAACCGGGCGACCCGGCTGCTCGGCCACCTGATGCTGACCGAGAAGGGGTACGACGCGACGATCCGGCTGGGTGTCGCGACGACCACCGACGACGCCGAGGGCGAGGTCACCGCGACGGTCTCCGCCGGCGGGCTCGAGGAGGCGGTCGTACGTGCCGCTGCCGCCGAGTTCGTCGGTGACCTCCAGCAGGTGCCGACCGCGGTCTCCGCGATCAAGGTCGACGGCAAGCGCGCCTACCAGCGGGTGCGCGACGGCGAGGAGGTCGAGCTGAAGGCGCGGCCGGTGACGGTGCACGAGCTGACCGTCCACGCGGTCCAGCCCACCGAGGACGTCGTCGACGTCGACGTCTCGGTCCGCTGCTCCAGCGGCACCTACATCCGGGCGATCGCACGAGACCTGGGCGCGCGTCTCGGGGTCGGGGGGCACCTGACCGCGCTGCGGCGTACGGCCGTCGGCCCCTACGACCTCGCCGGCGCCCGGACGCTGGACCAGCTGGGCGAGGAGTTCGTGCTGATGCCGATCGCAGAAGCCGCGCGGGCAGCCTTCCCGGTTCGTGATCTCGACGACACCCAGGCCGCCGACGTCCGGGTCGGGCGAAGCCTCGAGATCGAGCTCGACACGCTCACGGCGGTCTTCGCACCGGACGGAGAGTTCCTCGCGCTCTACGAGCCTCGGGGCGAGACGGCCAAGGCCGTCGCCGTCTTCGTCTAGCCCTCTCGATAGTGTGTGCGCCGTGCAGATCTGGCGCTCCCTCGACGAGGTCCCGGCCGACCTCGGCCCGACCGCCGTGGTGATCGGGAACTTCGACGGCGTGCACCTCGGGCACCGGCACGTGCTGGCCCGGGCCCGCGAGATCGCGGACGAGCGCTCGCTGCCCGTCGTGGCGGTCACCTTCGACCCGCACCCGATGGCGGTGCTGCGGCCCGAGCACGCGCCGACCACCCTGACGTCCCTCGAGGTCCGCGCCGAGCTGCTCGGCTCCGTGGGTGCCGACTACGTGCTCGCCGTGCCCTTCGACCGCACGGTGGCGGGCTGGTCGCCGGAGGAGTTCATCGAGCGGGTGCTCGTCGACAGCCTCCACGCCGCCGCGGTCGTCGTGGGCGCCAACTTCCGCTTCGGCAGCCGCGCGGCCGGCGACGTGGCGGCGCTGCGCGAGGCGGGTGCCCGGCTCGGCTTCACCGCCGAGGGGATCCCGCTCGACGGCGGCCCGCAGGTGTGGTCCTCGACGTACGTCCGGATGAGCCTGGCCGCCGGCGACGTCGCCGGTGCCGCCGAGGCACTGGGCCGCCCGTACGCCGTGCGCGGTGTGGTGGTCCAGGGCGACCAGCGCGGCCGCGGCCTGGGCTTCCCGACCGCCAACGTGCCGACCAACGCGATGACCGCAGCGCCGCCCGACGGCGTCTACGCGGGCTGGCTGCGCCGTCTCGACACCGGCGAGGTCTACCCGGCGGCGATCAGCGTCGGCACCAACCCGACCTTCGACGGCGTGCGCGACCGGCGGGTCGAGAGCTACGTGCTGGACCGCACCGACCTGGAGCTGTACGGCGTCGAGGTCGAGGTCAGCTTCGTCGAACGGCTGCGCGGCATGGTCGCCTTCGACTCCGTCGAGGCGCTGGTGGGGCAGATGACGGACGACGTCGACCGCGCCCGCGAGCTGCTCGGCTGATGACGCCGGCGTCCGTCGAGCCGCTGGCGGCGGCCGAGCTCTGGTTCCAGAAGCACGGCCTGCCCTACTTCGTGCCGGACGAGCGAGCCGCCGTACGCGCGGCGCTGCGGCCGGGACGCACGCTCCCGCTGCTGGTCGGCGTCGTGTTGGTCGCGATCGCCGCCGGTGTGGGGCTCGCGTGGTTCTCCGACGAGATCACCGCCGGACCCGCCGTGCTGCTGGCGATCGTGCTGCTGGCCGCGCTCTGGTATGCCCTCACCGCGCTGCGGGCCCGGTCGATCGTGGGCTGGGCGCTGAGCCGTACGTCGGGCAGCCTGCGGCTGCTGCTCCCCATGACGACACGGGCGCTGCCGCTGCTGCTGCTCGCGATCACGTTCCTCTTCATCAACACCGAGATGTGGCAGGTCGGCGGCAACCTGACCGTCGGCTCGCTGTGGCTCGTCGTGCTGCTGTTCGCCGCGCTCGCCGTGGGCTTCCTCTTCGTCCGGCTGCCCGAGGAGGTGGACCGCGCCGACGATGACGTCGACGACGCGTTCCTGCTCCGCACCTGCGCCCGGACGCCGCTCGCCGACGCGGCCCGCGAGCTGGTCGACGACCCGGACACCGACCCCGCGTCGTACGCGGAGGTCACCGGCTACGAGCGCTGGAACCTGATCCTGGTGCTGATCATCGTCCAGCTCGTGCAGGTGCTGCTGCTGTCGCTGTCGGTCTTCGCGTTCCTGATGCTCTTCGGCACGCTGATCATGAGCGGCAACGTCATGGACGCCTGGCAGACCGACCCGGAGTTCACCACCTCGCGAGCGCTGGTGCAGGTCTCGACGTTCCTCGCGGCGTTCTCCGGGCTCTACCTGACCGTGTCGACCGTGACCGACGAGGCCTACCGCGAGCAGTTCTTCGGCAGCGTGATGCGTGAGCTCGAGCGCGCCGTCGGCGTACGCGCGGTGTACCTGGCGCTGCGGGCTCGCGGCTGACCGGGCGGCGGTGAGTAGGCAACCGAATCCGGCGGTGGAACGCAGCGAAATGGTTGCTAGCTCACCGCTGACGCGCGCGGATGGCGTGGTCGGCCGGGCGGCGGTGAGCTGGCAACGGAATCGGGCGGTGGCATGCCGCGAAATGGTTGCTGGCTCACCGCTCCACGGGTCACTCCGCGTCCAGGTCCTTCTCGACCAGGGCGACGACCGCGGCGAGCGCGTCCTCGTCGTCGCTGGTGACCTCGACCAGGTCGCCCGGGCCGGCGCCGAGGGTCATGATCAGCAGCGAGGAGCTGGCGTCGACTGCTTCCTCGCCGGGGATGGCGAGCAGCACCTCCACGTCGAGCTCCTCGACGGCCTCGGAGATGATCTGGGCGGGCCGGGCGTGCAGGCCGACGGAGGAGCCGACGGCGACGGTCTTGGTGGGCATGCTGTTCTCCTTGGTTGGTGAGATTCAGACGGTGACGAGCTCGCGGTCGGGCTCGGCCTCGGAGTCGGTGCGGCCGATGGACTTGGTGATGATCACCGCGATCGCGCCGACGAGGACGCCGGCGATCAGGGCGATGAAGTAGCCGAGGATGTTGTCCACGGCGAACAGCACGAAGATGCCGCCGTGAGGTGCACGGACGCCCACCTCCATCGCCATCGACAGGCCACCCGTCACCGCCGAGCCGAGCATGATCGCGGGGATGACGCGCAGCGGGTCGGCCGCGGCGAACGGGATGGCGCCCTCGGTGATGAACGACGCTCCGAACAGCCAGCCGGCCTTACCGTTCTCGCGCTCGGGGAGGTTGAACAGGCCGGGCCGTACGACGGTCGCCAGGGCCAGCGCGATCGGGGGCACCATGCCGGCAAGCATCACCGCGGCCATGATCTGCAGCTCGACGGGGTTGCCGGGGACGCTCGCCACTGCGGTGAGCCCGGTGGTGGCGAACAGGTAGGCGACCTTGTTGAGCGGCCCGCCCATGTCGAAGGCCATCATCAGCCCGAGGACGACGCCGAGCAGGATGGCCGAGCCTCCGGTCATGCTGTTGAGGCCCTTGGTCAGCTCGTCCATCAACCAGCCGAGCGGCTTCGCGAGCACGGTGACCATGACGAAGCCGGCGATCAACGTCGTGATCAGCGGGATCACCATCACCGGCATCAGACCGCGGGCGGCACTGGGCACCCGCCAGCGCCCGATCCACAGGGCCAACATGCCTGCCAGGACGCCTCCGACGATGCCGCCGAGGAAGCCGCTCTGGGCGATGCCGAAGCCGCCGAGGTCGACGGCGATCGCACCCATCACGAAGCCGGGGGCGATGCCGGGTCGGTCGGCGATCGCGTAGGCGATGTAGCCAGCTAGCGCTGGCACCAGGAACTTGAACGCTGTGGCGCCGAGCATGAAGATGACCGAGCCGATGTAGGCGAAGAAGCTGCTGTCGAACAGCGCGTGGGTGAGGTTGAGCGCGTCGAGGTCGGGCAGGTTCCAGAGCGTGTTGGAGGTGACGATCGTGCCGGCCTGGTCGGTGATGTCGTAGCCGCCGAGCAGGAAGCTCAGCGCGATCAGCAGGCCACCAGCCGAGACGAACGGGATCATGTAGGACACGCCGGTCATCAGCACCCGGCGGGCCTGGCCGCCGAAGCCCTCACCGGCGCCTGCGGTCGCGGTGGCGTCGCCGCCGCCGGTGCCCTCGACGCGCGGCGCGTTCGGGTCGTCGGCGTACCGCAGTGCCTCGGCGATCATCTCGTCGGCCTGGTCGATGGGGCGCTTCACGCTCGAGCTCACGACCGGCTTGCCGGCGAACCGGGAGCGGTCACGCACCCCGACGTCGACCGCGAAGATCACGGCGTCGGCGCCGGCGATGGTCGCCGGCTTCAGTGGGGTCGTGCCGGCGGACCCCTGGGTCTCGACCTGGATGTCGACGCCGGCGCGCTCGGCGGCCGCCTCGAGTGCCTCCGCCGCCATGTAGGTGTGCGCGATGCCGGTCGGGCAGGCGGTGACGGCGACCAGGCTGCGTCGTACGGCGGCGGACGGCGGGGGCGGCGGCGGAGCGGCGGGCGCGGGTGCCTCGCTGACGACGCCGTTGACCAGGTCGGCGACCTCCTCCGGGGTCTGCGCGGCGCGCAGGGCATCGGTGAACGACGCCTTGACCAGGGATCGGGCGAGCTTGGTGAGCAGCTGCATGTGGGTGTTGCCGCCGCCCTCGGGAGCCGCGATCAGGAAGACCAGGTCGGCCGGGCCGTCCTTGGCGCCGAAGTCGACCTTCGGGGCCAGCCGGGCGAACGCGAGCGTCGCCTCCTCGACGCCGCTGGTGCGGCAGTGCGGGATGGCGATGCCACCGGGCAGGCCGGTGCCGGACTTCGACTCGCGGGCGAATGCGTCCTCGACGAGCTGGTCGGCGCTGGTCGCGCGGCCGGCCTCGTCGACCACCCGGGCGAGCGCCCGGATCACGTCGTGCTTGTCGGTGCCGAGGTCGGCGTCGAGGCGCACCAGGCTGGCGTTGATGAGTTCGGACATGGTCACCCTCCCGGGGTGATGTCGAGGCGGCAGACCGAGACGAGCTCGGGTCGGACCTGGTGGGGTTGCGGGATGGTCGTGCCGGGGAGTCCGGCGGCCGCGCTGCCGTAGGCGACGGCGAGCGCGAGTCGGTGGTCGGGGCCCTGCTCGCGCAGGTCCCCGAGGAGGTAGCCGAAGAGGCTGGAGTCGCCCGCGCCGACCGTGCTGACCACGGTGGTCGGCGGGGGAGTGGCGTGCCAGGCGCCGTCGGCGTTGACGAGTACGGCGCCGTGCGGGCCGAGCGTCGCGAGCACGGTCTCGACACCGCGCTCGACGAGCGTGGTGGCGGCCCGGGCGGCGGCCACAGGGTCGGACTCGAGCAGGACCGGATCGCCGCCGGTGAAGGACGCGAGCTCCTCGCCGTTGGGCTTCATCAGGTGCGGTGCCGCCCGGTCGAGCCCGTCGACCAGCGCCCGCAGCGGACCGTCGCTGGTGTCGACGGCGATCCGGGTGCCGGTGTCGCGGAGGGCGGCGACCAGCTCGGCGTACCAGCCGACGGGCGCGCCCGGCGGCAGTGAGCCGGCCAGCACCAGCCACGCGGCGCCGGTGGCGCGGCGGTGGAGGGAGTCCGCGAGGGCGGCGAGGACGTCGGGGGTGACCGTGGGGCCGGGGCTGTTGAGCTTGGTGGTGGTGCCGTCGGGCTCGCTCACCGTGATGTTGACCCGCAGCGCGCCGTCCGTGGGGACGGGACGGCAGTCGATCCCGGCCGCGAGCAGCTCGTGGACGAACGGGTCGTCGGGCGGTGCGGGGAGCACCGCGATCGACGGGATGCCGGCGATGACCGAGGCGCGGGAGATGTTGACGCCCTTCCCGCCGGCCTGCGAGATGACCGAGTCGGCCCGGATCACGGCGCCGCGCTCGAGCGGGCCGGCGAGCGCGACCGTGCGGTCGTGGCTCGGGTTGGCGGTGAGGGTGACGATCATGCGACCACGACCTCGACGCCCGCGCGCTCCCACGCGCGGCGGTCGGCCGCGGCGATGCCGTCGTCGGTGACGAGCACGTCGACCTCGCCGGTCTCGGCGAACCGCACCGGCGACTCCGTGCCGAGCTTGCTCGAGTCGGCCAGGCAGACGATCCGCCGGCCCGCGGCCACCATGGCGCGCTTGGTCGCCGCCTCCTCGTGGTCGGGCGTGGACAGCCCGTGGTCGAGGCTCAGCGCGTTGGTGCCGAGGAACGCCACGTCGGCGCGCAGCCGGTGCAGCGCCTCGACCGTCTCCGCGCCGACCGCGGCCTGCGTCGTGGGCCGCACCCGGCCGGGCAGTAGGTGCAGCTCGACCTGGCCGCTCCCGGCCAGGCGGGCCGCGACCGGCACCGCGTGCGTGACGACGGTGAGCCGGAGGTCGCGGGGGAGCAGGCTGGCCAGCCGGCTGGTGGTGGAGCCGGCGTCGAGGAGCACCGTGCCGCCGGCCGCGGGGAGCAGGCCGAGGGCGGCGCGCGCGATCCGGTCCTTCTCGGAGGTGTTGGCCTGGTCGCGCTCACCGAGCCCGGCCTCCATGACCGCGAGCGCCGTGGCCGGGACCGCGCCGCCGTGCACCCGGCGGAGCAGACCGATGCGTTCGAGGACCGACAGGTCACGGCGGACGGTCTCGGTGGTGACGTCGAACTGGTCGGCGATCTCGTTCACCGACAACCGGCCGCGCTCGGCGACGAGCTGGGCCATCGCCTGCTGCCGCTCCTCGGCGTACATCGTCATCGACCGTCTCCCCGGTGTTGTGAATCTGTGTATGTGTTGTTTTACGCCCGAATGTGTTGACTGTCAAGGGGGGCGACTGGTTGACTTGTGTCCATGGTCACTAGTTTCGAAGCCACTCTCCGCGGGACGCCGGTCGTGCCCGGGGTCGCCTACGGGCCCGCGACGCTCGTGCGGACGGAGGTGTCGCCCGCGGCGATCGACCGCTTCGACGCCACGTCGTACGCCGACGCCGACGCCGCCCTCGCGGCGTACGACGCCGCGGCCCAGGCGGTGGCGGACGGCTTCACCGGCAAGGCGGAGAGCACCTCGGGCGCCGCCGCCCAGGTGCTGGCCGCGAGTGCCGGACTGGCGCGGGACAAGGGACTGCGCGGCGCGGTCCGCAAACAGCTGCGCGCCGACGTGGACGTGCTGGCGGCGGTGCGCGCCGCCGTCGAGCAGTTCGTCTCGATCTTCACCGGCATGGGCGGCCTGATGGCGGAGCGGGTGACCGACCTCCAGGACATCGAGCGTCGGGTCGTCGCCCAGCTCGTCGGCGAGCCGGAGCCCGGCGTCGGGGTGCCCGAGGAGCCGTGCGTGCTGGTGGCCGAGGACCTCGCGCCGGCCGACACGGCCGGGCTCGACCCGAGCCTGGTGCTCGCGCTCGTGACGGAGCGCGGTGGCCCGACCAGCCACACCGCGATCATCGCCCGTCAGCTCGGCATCGCGTGCGTGGTGGGCGTGGCCGGTGCGATGACGATCCCGGGCGGCACCTCCCTGCTCGTCGACGGTGTCGCCGGGACCGTCGAGACCGACCCCGACCCGAGTGCCGCCGCCGAGCGGGTGTCCGCCGATGCCGCGGCCCGGAGCGCGCTCGCCTCGTGGTCCGGCCCCGGGGCCACCCGCGACGGCGTACCCGTCAAGATCCTCGCCAACGTCGCCGACGGCGAGTCGGCCCGCGCTGCCGGCGCCGCTCCCGTGCAGGGGGTCGGGCTCTTCCGTACCGAGCTCTCGTTCCTGAATCGCCAGGAGGAGCCGTCCGTCGACGAGCAGGCGCAGATCTACGGCGAGGTGCTCAGCGCCTTCGGCGCCGATGTGCACAGTGCCTTCGGCGACCAGCGGTACGTCGTCGTGCGCACCCTCGACGCCGGCTCTGACAAGCCGGTCGCGTTCGCGACGCTGGAGGGTGAGGAGAACCCGGCGCTCGGCGTCCGCGGCCTGCGGCTGTCGTTCGGCAACCCGGGGCTGCTGGACCGCCAGCTCGAGGGCGTCGCGGCGGCCGCGGCGGCGGCCGGCACCGAGACCTGGGTGATGGCGCCGATGGTGGCGACGGTGGCGGAGGCGAAGGAGTTCGCCGACAAGGTGCACGCCCTCGGCCTGAAGGCGGGCGTGATGGTCGAGGTGCCCAGTGCCGCGCTGCTCGCCCACCGGATGCTGGAGGTCGTCGACTTCCTCTCGATCGGCACCAACGACCTGACGCAGTACACGATGGCCGCCGACCGGATGGCGACCGACCTGGCGCATCTCACCGACCCGTGGCAGCCGGCGGTGCTGCAGCTGATCGCGATCACCGCCGAGGCTGGGCGCCAGGCCGGCAAGCCGGTCGGCGTCTGTGGCGAGGCGGCGGCGGACCCGCTCCTGGCCTGCGTCCTGGTCGGCATGGGCATCACGTCGCTGTCGATGGCCTCGGCCGCCGTGCGACCGGTCGGTGCGCAGCTGGCGACCGCGTCGATGGACGAGTGCGAGGACGCCGCCGAGGCGGCGCTGTCCGCTGCCGACCCGGCGGCGGCCCGCGAGGCTGTGCGCGCGCTGCTGGTCTGACCGACACGCCGAACCTCCGCGCGCCGCACTACTGCGGGATGCGTAGTAGTGTCCCCGCGCATGGACAGCACCCAGCTCCTCAAGGGAGTGCTCGACCTCGCCGTGCTGGCGGTGGTCGACGCGGAGGACGGCTACGGCTACGACGTCGTCCGCCGCCTGCGCGCCGCCGGTCTCGACGACGTCGGTGACGCCTCGGTCTACGGCACGCTCCGCCGCCTCTACGCGGCCGGCTCGCTGACGTCGTACGTCGTGCCGTCTGAGTCGGGCCCGCACCGCAAGTACTACGGCATCACGCCGGTCGGCCGCGCCGAGCTGACGCGGCAGGGCGAGGACTGGCGACTGTTCTCGGAGGCGGTCGGTCGCCTCCTCGACACCACCACGGGGAGCGCGCGATGAACGAGACCATGATCGACCTCCAGCAGTACGCCGCCGAGGTGCGCCGCGAGCTCTCCGACCTGCCCGACGATGCCCGCGACGAGCTGACGGACGGGCTCGTCGCCGACCTCGCCGAGCTGGTCGATGAGCGGGGGAGTGAGGCGCTGCCGAGTCCACAGCAGTACGCCGCCGAGCTGCGCTCTGCCGCACGCCGTACGACCGCGCCGAGGCATGCCCCCGCTGCTAGAGCCCAGCGAGGCGGGTCGTGCTGCTCACCGAGCGCCGGAGCGCACTCTCAGCAGCACGACTCCAACATCAGACCCGCAGCCAGGCGAGCACGGCCCGCACCCGTCGGTGGTCGTCACCGTCGAGCGGCAGGTCGAGCTTCGTGAAGATGCTGTTGATGTGCTTGGCGACGGCCTTCTCCGTCACGTGCAGGTGTACGGCGATGGCGGCATTGGACCGTCCCTCTGCCATCAGCCCGAGCACCTCCTGCTCGCGTGGGGTCAGCCGCTCGAGGGGCTCCTCGCGCTGCCGGGCCATCACGGTCGCGACCACCTCGGGATCCAGGACGGTGCCGCCCGCGGCGACGCGTCGTACGCCGTCGACGAACTCCGCCACGTCCGAGACCCGGTCCTTGAGCAGGTAGCCGACGGCACCCACGCCGCTCGCCAGCAGCTCGCGGGCATAGAGCTGCTCGACGTACTGCGACAGCACCATGACCGGGAACCCCGGCCGCGCGGCTCGTACGGCGATCGCGGCCCGCAGGCCCTCGTCCGTCTGCGTCGGCGGCAGGCGTACGTCGAGCACGGCCGCCTCCGCGGCGGGGTCGAGCAACGCGGCCGACAGCGACGCCTCGTTGTCGACCGCGTGCAGGATCGTGAAGCCGTTGCCCTCGAGGAGCTGGATCAGGCCGGCCCGGAGGAGGGCGTGGTCTTCGGCGAGGACAAGGCGCACGGAACCTCCAGGGTGACGATGGTCGGGCCGCCGGCCGGGCTCGAGACGCTGAGTGTGCCGTCGAAGGCGGCCAGCCGCCGCATGACCCCCAGCATGCCGGTTCCGGCGCCCGGATCGGCACCGCCCCGGCCGTCGTCGCCGACGTCGGCCCGCAGGACGCCGTCGGTCCAGCGCAGCGTGATCCAGCCGTTGCGCGCGCCGGAGTGCTTGCCGACGTTGGCCAGGCACTCGGCGACGCCGAAGTAGACGGCCGACTCGACCGGAGCGGGTGGCCGTCCGGGCAGGCGGGCATCGACCGAGACCGGGATCGCCATGTCGATCGCGAGGGCCGAGACGGCGCCGGAGAGCCCGCGGTCGGCGAGCACGGGCGGGTGGATGCCGCGGACGACCGAGCGCAGGTCGCCGATCGCGCCGGCGGTCGTGGACCGGGCGTCCTTGATCAGCCGCCGGGCCCGCTCCGGGTCCTCGCTGTCGAACGCCGCGTCGGCCATGCCGAGGCTCATCGACAGTGCGACCAGCCGGGCCTGGGCGCCGTCGTGCAGGTCGCGCTCGAGCCGGCGCAGCTCCGCGGCGGTGTGGTCGACCAGGTCGGCCCGGGTCTCGGTCAGCACCTGCACCCGCTGCTCGAGCGTCTCCGTCCGGCTGTAGCAGAGGAACCACCGGTCGAACATCGCCCGCGCCTGCATCAGCGGCGGCGTCACGAACCACCAGATGAAGCCGGTGACGATCCCGAGCAGCAGCACGATCACGACCAGCGAGACCGTGATGCCGACGACCGGTGCGACCAGCAGCCACCCGAGGTCGCGCCAGGTCATCGGGTCGGCGAGCACCGTGCGTGCCTTGACGAAGAAGCCACCCGGAGGCAGGGGTCGGTACGGCGGGGGCAGCGGCGTGCCCAGGGTGCGGCCGGCCATGGTGCGGTGCAGGTTCGCGACCCAGCGGGTGACCGGCAGGACGGCCGCGAGGATGCCGAGCCCGACCCAGACGACGACGAGCACGCCGCCGACGACCCAGAGCACGAACAGCACGATCATCAGGATCGAGAGGAAGAACTGGGCCACGGCGTACCCGGTCAGGGCAAGGCGGCCGGGAGTCCCGGTCGTCGTAGGAGTGCTCACGGACCCATCCTCTCCGGCCAGCCCGACCTCGCGCAGTGGTGCAGGCACCACCACCGTCCGGGTCCCTGCGCCCCTGACGCGAGCCGGCTGCGATCAGAGGGTTGAGGTACCTACCAATCCCAGGAGAGACGGCCATGGGCAACCCACTCACAGCAGTACCGATGAAGGCGGCGCGATGGAGCGCCGAGCACCCCTGGAGGGCGATCCTCGGCTGGATCGCCTTCGTGGCGTTCGCGGTCGGGCTCGCGGTCGCGATCCCCGCCAACGAGGCGACCGACGCCGACTACCGCATCGGCGAGTCCGGGCGTGCCGACGCGATGGTCGCGCAGGCGCACCTCGAGTCGCCGGACACCGAGAACATCATCATCACGGCGGGCTCGGGCAAGCTCGACACCCACCAGGCCGAGCAGGCCGCGACCGCGGTGATCACCGGCGCGAAGTCGGCCGACGGTGTCGCGCACGTCGCCGACGCGCAGTGGAACCAGGACAAGACGGCACTGCTCGTCTCGGTCGCGCTCGACCACGGCGTCGACGACGCCGCCGCCGTACAGTCGGTCACCGACGACGTGCAGGCGGACTTCTCAGACCTCCAGGTGCGCGAGGCCGGCGACATCTCCGTCGACGCGGCCATCAACGACCGCGTCGCCGATGACCTCGGCTCCGCGGAGATCACCAGCCTTCCGGTGACCCTGTTGCTGATGCTGCTGGCCTTCGGCGCGCTGATCGCAGCGGGCATCCCCGTGCTGCTCGCGGGCACCAGCGTCGCGGCGACCCTCGGCCTGCTCTCTGCGGTGTCGCACCTGATCCCCGCCGACTCCACCGTCTCCAGCATGATCGTGCTGATCGGGATGGCTGTCGGCGTCGACTACTCGCTCTTCTACCTCAAGCGGGCCCGCGAGGAACATGCCAAGGGCCGGACCACCCTGGACGCGGTCGAGATCGCGGCGCGTACGTCGGGCCACTCGATCCTGGTCTCCGGAGGCGCGGTCATCGCGTCCATGGCCGGCCTGTTCGTGGTCGGCAACGCCACCTTCAACTCGCTGGCGATCGGCGCCATCCTGGTTGTCGCGGTCGCCGTGCTCGGCTCGATCACCGTGCTGCCCGCGCTGCTCGTCAAGCTCGGTCGCTGGGTCGACCGCCCGCGCGTCCCGCTGCTCTGGCGGCTCAACCGACGGATCGGGCAGGGCGGCATCAGCAGCCGGCTCCTCGCGCCCGTGGTGCGTCACCCTGCTGTCGCGCTGCTGCTCTCGGGCGTCGTGATCCTCGGTCTCGCCGTCCCGGCGCTGGGCATGAAGACCCACGGCGACACACTCGACACGCTGCCGTCCTCGATCCCGCAGGTGCAGACGATCAAGGACATCAGCAAGAGCTTCCCCGCCGACGAGGGCGCCTCGGCGACCGTCGTCGTGAAGTCCGACGGTGCGTCGGCGAAGCAGGTCACGGCCGCCCTGGACGACCTGACGGAGCAGGCAGTCGCCACCGGGGACTTCGTGGCCTCGGGCCGCGACGTGCAGACGTCGGCGGACGGCAAGACGTCGGTGATCGTGCTCGGCATGCCGTTCGACGAGACCGACCCGCGGGTGAACGACGCGCTTCTCGAGCTGCGCGGCGACCTGGTCCCGTCGGCGCTGCACGGCCTCGGCGAGCACGCGGTCGGCGGCGGCGCCGCGGAGAGCCTGGACTTCGCGGAGCAGCAGCACGGCCGGCTGGCGCTGGTCATCGGCTTCGTGCTGCTGCTGACGATGCTGATCATGGTCCTCACGTTCCGCAGCATCCCGCTCGCGATCGTCTCGACCGTGCTGAACCTGCTCTCGATCGGCGCGGCGTTCGGCGTGATGACGCTGGTCTTCCAGTACGGCTGGGGGAGCGGGCTCCTCGACTTCACCAGCCCCGGCTTCATCATCAGCTGGCTGCCGCTCTTCGTCCTGGTGGTGCTGGTCGGGCTGTCGATGGACTACCACGTCTTCGTGCTGAGCCGGATCCGCGAGCACATGAACGACGGCCTGCCGACCCGGCTCGCAGTGGAGCGCGGCATCGCCGACACCGCCGGCGTGGTCACCAGTGCCGCAGCCGTGATGGTCTCGGTGTTCGCGATCTTCGCGACGCTGAGCATGCTCGAGATGAAGATGATGGGTGTCGGCCTGTCGGCCGCGATCCTGCTCGATGCCACGCTGGTGCGCCTGGTCATGCTGCCGGCGATCCTGGTGCTGATGGGCGACAAGGTGTGGTGGCCGTGGAAGCCGCGCCGCCCGCAGGCGCAGCTCGTCGACGAGCCGGAGCCGGCGTACGTGCTCAGCCGTTAGGCACGCCAGCATGCGCATGAATCCCCGGTCGACCGGGGATTCATGCGCTTGTCGGGGGTTGCAACGGCTGTCCAGCGACAGCAACGGCTGTCAGGTCGAACGAGAAAAAGGTCTTAAGTTCAGCAAGTCACTCATGTTAATGTGCGCAGCATGGACGCTTCGTCTCGGGCGACGACCCGACGCACCCTGCTCCGCTCCGCCGCCGTGATCGGCGGTGCCCTCGCCACGCAAGCGCTCGCGCCACTCGGCCGGGCGCTTGCTGGCGCTCCGGCCATCCTCAAGCCGCTGCCGGCCGACCAGTTCGTCGACTTCGGGACCAACGCGGAGATGCGCTGGGCGTCGGTCGACCCGCGCCGCTACCTGACGTCGCAGGCGCGGCTGTTCGTCCGCAACCACACCGTGACGCCGACGATCGACCCGGCGACCTACGCGCTGAAGGTGTACGGCGACGGCCTGCGCTCGCCGCGCACCTCGGCCGACCCGATCACGGTGACCCTCCGGGACCTGAAGCGCCTCCCGCGCACCACCCTGGTCACCACCCACGAGTGCACCGGCAACGGCCGCAGCTTCTTCTCGAGCCAGCAGGGCACCCCGGCGTCGGGCACGGCCTGGACGCTCGGCGCGGTCGGCACGGTGCGCTGGGAAGGCGTGCGGCTGCGCGACCTGCTGCGTCACCTCGGCCTCGACCGCGACGCGGTGTCGGTGCAGGCGACCGGGCTCGACCCGAGCTACGTGACCGGCGGGGTCGACTACGGCCCGGTCCGCCGCCCGTTCCCGATCAGCAAGGCCCTCGACGACGCGCTGCTGGCGTGGGGGATCAACGGCGAGCCACTGCTGCCCGACCACGGCTTCCCGCTCCGGCTGGTGCTGCCGGGCTGGGTCGGCATCGGCAGCATCAAGTGGCTCGGCTCCCTCGAGGTCTCGACGACCGAGCTCACCTCGCCCTGGAACACCAAGTGGTACCGCATCGGTGACCAGGTCCTGACGACCAACCCGGTGCGCTCGGCGTGGGAGCTGCCGGTCGGCGCCCAGATCAGCCGGAGCCGGCGCGTCGAGCTGACCGGGCGCTCCTGGAGCGGTGCCGCTCCGATCCGTCGGGTCGAGGTGAGCGTCGACGGCGGTACGACGTGGGAGCGGGCGCACCTCGAGCGCGCTCGCGAGCGCGGCTGGACGCAGTGGAGCTGGTCGTGGCGACGCCCGGAGGCCGGTGCCTACGAGCTGTTGGCCCGGGCAACGGACAAGGCCGGGCGCACGCAGCCGCTCGTCACGCCCTTCAACGACAACGGCTACTTCTTCGACGCCGTGGTGCGGCACCCGGTGACGGTCGTCTGAGTCACCGGCACTGCCGGCCCGGCGCGTCGAACCCGACGCCGGGCCGGCAGCCCCCAGGAGCGAGGCAGGGTCAGGGCGTGGTGCCGCTGTCCGCCGTCTCGCAGGCAGCCAGACGCTCGTTCGCCTTGTCCAGGCGCATCTGCTGGGCCTTCTTGGTCTTCGCGACCTTCTCCTTCTTCACCTTGGCGTCGTGCAGTGCCGCCACGGCCTGTGCTCGCTCGGAGCGGTTGTCGGCGTGCTTGACGTCCTGTCGCGCTTCGGCGACGCGCTCCTTCTGTGCGGCGAAGACCGCCGTCACCCGGGCCAGGGCGTCCTCCGCCTTCTGGACCTGCGCCTCCTGCTTCGCGCACGGCTCACGGTCCGGCTTGTCGGCGTAGGCCGCGAGCGGCGCCGCTCCCATGGTCAGGGCAACGGTCGAGAGCAGGGCGACCGTGGTCGTCCGGATGCGGTGCATGGCTGAACTCCTTGTTCTCGGGGCGATCGCCCCTGGACAGGTCATGGAGTTCATGTCGCGACCCGTGCCGGGTGTTACAGGCCCCCGGCCCTCTCGTTCTTCGCGGGTTTGCTGGGCCTGGCCGGGTGGGTCGGGTCCGCGGCCTGGGTCGGCTTGGCCGGGTGGGTCGGCGTGGCGGCCTGGGTCGGCTTGGCCGGGTGGGTCGGCTTCGCGGGGTGGGTCGGCTTCGCGGGGTGGGTCGGCGTGGCGGCCTGGGTCGGCTTCGCCGGGTGGGTCGGCGACGCGGCCTGGGTCGGCACGCCGACGCCGCTCGGCTTCGCGGAGCTGTTCGGCGTCGCGGACTTGGTCGGCCCGCCGGTCGGTGAGGGCTTGGCTGAGGTGCCCGGCTCACTCGGCACCGCAGTCGGCTCGGTGCTCGACCCTTCACTCGGCTCGGCACTCGGCTGCTGGTCCGGGGGCGTCGGCCGCGGGTGCCGCGGCTGCTCCGGCTCCGGGGAGAGCGGCCAGCTGGGCGGGTCGACCCAGCCGGCGGCGTACGAGACCCCGATCCCGCCGAAGACCACGGCCATGGACAGAGCGGCCGCCGGCGCGATGACCCGCAAGCGGCTCCGGACCGGTGCCGGCCGGGGCGCCGTGCGCGAGAGCGCCGCGAGCCTGCCGACGAGCTCGTCGTCGGTGAGCGGCTCGTCCACCGACGCGCGCAGCGCGCGTCGTACGTCGGAGCGGGAGGGGCGGCGCGTCACGGGAAGAACATGTCACAAGACGGCCTGATCGTTACGCTCCGGAGGCCGACGGATGGGCAGGGTGCGTGATGGCGTCTCGTGGAGCGAACGGACCGCTGGTCTCGCGCGCCCTCGAGGGCGACGAGGAGGCGTGGCGCGAGCTCTATGCCAGGCACGGCCGTCGGCTCCAGGTCTGGCTCGCGTCGCTCCCCAGCGGCGACCCGGCGGCGTCGCCGGAGGACGTCGCCGCCCATGCCTGGCTGACCGCCGCCAGCAAGATCGGCGAGTTCAGTGGATCAGACGACGACTTCGCAGGATGGCTCTTCACGATCGCCCGGCTGGTCCTCAACAACCGGCGCAGGGCCGTGCAGCGGCGCCGGACCGAGGCGCACGAGACCGGATCGCCGGACGTCGCCTGGGGCGTCACCGACTCACCCGAGGGCGAGGTGGTGGGCCAGGCGGAGACCCGCCGACTGCTCGCGATGCTCAGCCCACGGGAGGCGGAGGTGATCGCCTGCCTCGAGGTGGTCGGCCTCGACGTCGCCTCGACGGCACGAGCACTCGAGATGAGCCCGACGGCGGTGCGCGTCGCCCGGCACCGGGCCCTGCGTCGGCTGCGCGTCATCCTCACTGACCAGCAGCGCACCTGACCTGGGGTTTCGCCGATCGCCGCGGTGGACACCCTGAGGTCATGGGATATGGACTGGGCATCTTCTTGCTGGCGGTGGGGCTGATCCTCGCGCTCGCTGTCACCGACAACCTCGCCAACGTCGACCTCACGATGGTCGGCTGGATTCTGTGCGCCGCGGGCGCGCTCATCGTCGTCCTCACCGCTGCCACCACGGCTTCGCGTCGCAGGTCGACGGCCGTGACGCAGTACTCCGACGGCAGCAGGGTCGTCCAGGAGCGCAACGACCCGCCGCCGGCCGTCTGACGCGCTATCTGTCCTGCACGACCCTGGGCTCGTCCTCGGGACGCAGCCAGGTGAGCAGCCACCGCATCTGTCGCGGGTTGCCGACCTGGGTGCAACCGGCGGTCGGCGCCCACCGGTGACCCGGCTTCGAGGTGTGGTAGAAAATGCCGCTTCCGGCGCCGGGCACCGGCCTTGGTCCGACACCCGGCCGCAGCCGGACGTGGTTGAAGTCGAGGACCCACCCGGACCGCATCGAGGGCCGGTCGCCCGACCTGACGCCGGGGACCTCTACCCAGGTGTTGTAGTTGGCGCCCGCGCCGGCCGAGACGATCGACGTCGCCCGTCGTTGGCGCCACGGCATAGCTCCCGGGTTCGTCGCCTCGGTGGTGAACGTGACCTTGATCCGGTAGACGCCGACGGGGGAGCGGCCGTCGCCCTCGCGGCGCTTGCCCCACCCGTGGACCCCGATGGTCGAGCGGAACTCGCGACGCTTCGTCCACTGGCCGTCGGCGTCCCGTTCCCATGCCTGGGTGACCGTGCACCAGACCCGGTGGCAGTACGTCCGGCGCGACACGGTGCGCACCACCTGGGTCGTGCTGGCGGGCAGGAACGTCGCCCAGGCGGGCGGCGGTGCCGCGGCAGCCGGAGTCGGTACGACGGCCCAGGTCGTCGCCAGCAGCGCGAGAGCGACGAGGAGCGATCCGAGGCGGCCGAGCACCCGTCGATGATCACACTGTCGAGTGAACACGGCGACGTCAGCGCCATGCCGGTGGAAGGGGCAGGTTCCACAGTTCAGCCACGCTGCGCAACGCGATCACGTGCTCGTTGACCTGCGGGGACAGGCGCTCAGGCTCACCGATGGTCACCTCTGCGTGGTGGTACACGGCCCAGCAGTCCTCGATGTCGTCGTGGCGGCTTCGGTAGTGAATGGCATCGGGGCGCGGTCGTCGGTCGTAGAGGGCGAGCGCGCACGCCTGCGTCACGTATCTGCCGACCTCGCTCGACAGGCGAACGGCTGCGTTGTCCAGATGCACCCGCCTACCTCCCGACTCGAGAAGAGCTTCCGCTGCAGCCGGGCTGTCGAGAACGGCGCGAACCGCCGGCTCACTGTCCAGTTCATGCTGGAGCGAGGGGTCGTTGATCGACACCGCGGACAGTGGCGTCGCATCTACCTTGGCGACCTTGCGGCCATCGAGGAAGTCGGCGATGTGTTGCCACTCCTCCACGCTCGGAGCCTCGACGAAGTCTGGGTCGTCGGTGTCGATGGCTCCCTCCCGATCGCGGACCTCCGGGAGTTCGCGCAACCCTGCGAGTAGCTCGAGAAGGCAGCCACGCAAGGAGTTCGCCGTGTACCGCATCAAGAAGCGGTCGATGGTGCGCGGCCGAGGGTCGTCAAACCGGTTCACGCCAGGCTCATCGGCGAGCTGGGGAAGAGCCTGCGGATCGCGGTGCACCCGCACCGTGCCGTCGGGCGGCCACAGTGGCGCCGCGGAGGCCGCGCTCATGCCGACAGGAGCGCCTCGACGGCGGACAAGAGCCGACCTTCCGACGCGGCGGGCGGCGAATCTGCGAGCACGATCATCGGTGCTTCGTCTCCCAAGCTCGGATTGCTGCCACGCAGGAATGCCGCCGCAACGGCTGGGCTGTAGGCCTGGGAGACCGCCGTGACGACGCGGAACAGCACCTGAAGTCGATGCTCTCCGTCGGTGGCGCGTATCGGTCCGCCGCGCGCCCAACTCGACAGGGTGCGAGTGTCTTTCAGACCCAGTGCGGCGGCGGCAAGGCGACTCCCGAGGACTTGCTGAACGAGTTGCGCCTGCTCGTCGGCAGGTACGCGAACCGACTGCTTGTGCGCGTACTCCATGACCTCCGATGCACGGGTCTGGCTGTCGATGCTCATGCGCACTCCTCTCAGCCGAGCCTACATCTAGGGAGCATTACGTGCGTATTAGTTGCGCAGTGCGCACTACACTAGGTCAAACACCGGGGAGGTTCGGATGGCCAAGGGGAACGAGCGTCGACACGTGGTGGCCAATCCGAAGGGTGGCTGGGACGTCAAGAAGCCCGGGAGCAGCCGGGTCAGCGCTCACACCGACACCCAAAGCGACGCCGTGGACCGAGCGCGAGAGATCGTGAGCAACAACGGCGGAGGCGAGGTGCGAATCCATGGGCGGGATGGGCGGATCCGTGACTCGGACACCATTGCTCCGGGGAACGACCCGAACCCACCGCGCGACAGGCGCTGACGCCGTGCAGGATCCGGGGCCCGTACGGCCGGCCCGTTGTGGTCGTCGGCGCTGCGGGCGCGATTGGGTGAGGTCCTCCCTCGCGCGGTAAGGTTCTCCGGTTGCCTGCACAGGCGACAACTGCCGTCTAACGGCCGCGGAACCACAGTGCCCCGGTGAACAGGCCCGGGCGCGCCGCGCAACGACTGAGCCCGAGAGGGCCGGAGAAGGAGCCCCCATGTCGATCGGTACCGACGCGGAGACCAAGAAGAAGATTGCCGCCGAGTACGCCCTGACCGAGGGCGACACCGGTTCGCCCGAGGT